>Ga0114948_10000066_pt1 | contig 29576 bp, 35 predicted proteins | sample CR04metaG_FD_83877 | JGI IMG/M metagenome (GOLD analysis project Ga0114948, IMG submission 83877) | Deep subsurface microbial communities from Mariana Trench to uncover new lineages of life (NeLLi) - CR04 metaG | ecosystem: Environmental > Aquatic > Marine > Ocean trench > Sediment | place...
AAAAGACCGCCGGAAGGCGGTCTTTTTTTGGTTCGGAGGGGACAGATTTCAAATCTGTCCCCGGGCGGGCCTCGATCAGGCCGGCTTCACCGAATACATGGGCAGGGTCTTCGCGAACTCCTGCAATGCACGGATTCCGCTCTCCTCGGCCTCACGGCACCATTCCTGCAATGAGTGGCGGAGCCGCTCGTGACTCGCCGTACGTTCCTGCCAGATAGCCTGCAATCTTCCCTTGTAAAGATAGACCGTCTGTAGCGCGTGGCTGTGCCTCAATGCCGCATCGAGTCGCGTGCGGGCATCGAGGGTCAAACGCGACTCCTCGCGAATCAGCAGAATTTTCACACGCCGCAGCAACGGCCGCTTGGCACTGTCCGCTCGGCCCAGCTCTTCTTCGTAGACCTTACCGAGCACGTTCTTCGCGTACTGGGACATGACTTGCATGCGGTTGCTGATGACGCCTTTGACGGAATCCAGATCGACGCGCGCCTTGCCCGGTACGATAACCGGTCTGGGAGCAATTTTCTTGACCCTGGCAAGACCCAACATTTCCAGCAACCGGATGTAGAGCCAACCGATGTCGAACTCCCACCACTTGCTGGAAAACTTCGCGGAGCTCACGAATGCGTGGTGGTTGTTGTGCAGCTCCTCACCACCGATGATGATGCCGATGGGCACGATATTGGTGGAGGCATCGGGGGTCTCGTAGTTGCGATAACCCCACCAGTGACCAAGGCCGTTGATGACACCGGCCGCGGTCACCGGGATCCACATCATCTGCACCGCCCACATGGTGAGGCCGATAGGCCCGAAGAGAATCACATTGAGCACCAGGGTCAGGGCGTAGCCCTTATCGGAATGACGCGTGTAGACATTGCGCTCCAGCCAGTCGTCCGGCGCGCCGTGACCGTAGCGCTCCAGCGCCGCCCGATCCCGCACACCGATACGATAGAGCTCTGTTCCCTGGAGCAAAAGTTTCCGAATTCCGTGAATCTGGGGGCTATGGGGATCTTCTTCGGTCTCCACCTTGGCATGATGCTTTCGGTGCACGGCTATCCACTCGCGGGTCACCTGTCCGGTGGTGAGCCACAACCACAGGCGGAAAAAATGCGAGACGACGGGGTGCAGGTCCACGGCCCGATGGGCCATCGCACGGTGCAGATAAAGGGTCACGCCGACGATGGTAATGTGCGTTGCTACCAAGGTAATCGCGACGTATCCCCAGATGGGTAGCTCAAGTAGTCCGGTCAGCATGGTCTTTTCCAAGGGATTGTTGACCGCGCGCCCTTCGCGGCCTCGGCGAGTCTAGCACCTGAGCCCCAAAGGCGCATTAGATGGTGCCAATTCTGTCACACTCATTAAATGTGAAACGTGACCAGGGACAACATTTTGGCGCCCGGGGGTCAGTCCGTGTCAGGCAACGCCGAATCCACCCTTGCGGGCCGAAATGCCTGCCAACATCTACCCATGATCTTTAATCTGGGGTCGGAAATCGTAATCTCAACAAGCCGGGAGCGCCTGTAGCGTGAAAATTCCCTCTGGCATTCTGCGCCGTCGCCGCAAATAATAGCGCGCCATGGGCGAACAGAGCCTGATCGAGGTCGAAAACCTCCATCGACGCTACGGTGACGTCCATGCCGTTCAGGGGCTGGACTTCCGGGTTCGCCGTGGTGAGGTGCTTGGTTTTCTGGGCCCCAACGGCGCGGGTAAAACGACTACCATGCAGATGATCTGCGGCGTGCTGGCGCCAAGCCTGGGCACGGTCCGCATCGGTGGCGTCGATTTACTCGAGGACCCGATAGCAGCCAAGCGCCAGCTCGGATACCTGCCCGAGCTACCGCCACTGTACCGTGAATTCACCGTCGACGAGTATCTTCGCTATTGCGCGCATCTGCACGGTCTCCGCAAGCACGCAGCAACCAAAGCCATGGAAGAGGCCAAGGCGCGCTGCGGCCTCCAGGATACCGGCAGGCGTTTGATCGGAAATCTCTCCAAGGGCTACCAACAGCGCGTCGGTATTGCCCAGGCAATTGTGCATAGCCCCGCCGTAGTCGTGCTCGATGAACCGACGGTGGGCCTGGATCCCATTCAAATCCGCGAGATACGGAAGCTCATGCGCGAGCTCGGCAACGACCACGGCGTCATCCTCTCGACACACATACTGCCGGAGGTGCAGGCAGTGTGCGATCGGGTGCAGATTCTGCATGAAGGGCGCCTGGTGCTCGACGAGGATCTGGCGCAACTTTCGAAGAACCAGCGCCCGCGCAGCATACGCGTCAAGTTTCGCCGCCCACCGAGCCGCACGGCACTGACGGGGATTGCGGGCGTCGTCGGGCGCGTCGAAGCGCTGGATGCGGACACGTTGCGCCTGCATCACGCCGACGACGAATCACTTTCCGAGCGCATTGTGACGGCATCGGTTGCCGGCGACTGGGGACTCTATGAGCTGGTTTCCGAATCGCGATCCCTGGAGGAAATCTTCATCGAGCTCACTTTCGGCGAGGGTCGCGGGCGACACGATCAGGAGCCGGGGGCAGGCACGTGAATAGTCTCAACATTGCCGGGCGTGAGCTGCGCAGCCTGTTCCTGTCACCACTTTCGTGGTCCGTCCTCGCCATTACCCAGGCATTCGTCGCCTATACGTTCCTGGTGAAGCTCGAGCTGTTTCTGCAACTGAAGCCGCACCTGGCGGGGTTACCGGGCGCTCCGGGCCTTACCGCCATCGTCGTCGCGCCGGCCTTGAAGTCCGCCGGCATGGTCATGCTTCTGGCCGCCCCGCTGGTAACCATGCGGCTCGTCAGCGAGGAGCGCAGAAGCGGGACGCTCAGTCTGCTGTTGAGCGCACCAATCTCGATGACCGACATCGTGCTCGGCAAGTTTCTCGGTGTCATGAGCTTCTTCGGCATCGTTGCGCTGGTCATTCTGCTCACGCCGCTGTCTCTTCTCGCGGGAGGAACTCTGGACTACGGATTGCTGGCATCGGGTTTCCTCGGCCTGCTGCTGCTGATAGCGAGCTTCGCGGCCGCGGGGCTGTTCATGTCGACCCTGACCGCACATCCGGCGGTTGCGGCCGTCAGCACCTTCGGCCTGCTGCTGCTCTTGTGGAACTTGGACTGGGCGGGCACCGGAGCCACAGAGGGGGTGAGATCGTTGTTCTCCTATCTTGCCATCACCTCACATTTCAATGCGCTGCTTCAAGGCGTCGTCGACAGCGCGGACCTCATCTACTCCCTGCTCATGGTGGTCACCTTTCTAGTGCTGGCGATACGGCGGCTGGACGCCATGCGTCTCGGGCACTGACCGGCGAGCATGGGAAACACTGCGCGTACAACACTCGTGACTCGCATCCAGACGGTGGTGTTCGTCTTACTGCTGCTCACCACCGCCGGCATGCTCGCCTGGCTGAGCGAGCACTACCGAATAAGCGCGGACTGGACCGCAGCCGGGCGAAACACATTGACGGAGCCGAGCCGCACGCTGGTCCAGCGCCTCGATAGCCCCATAGAAATAACCGCTTACGTGCGTGAGGACCCGCTGCTGCGGCGATCTATCCTGCAGCTGGTGGAGCGCTATCAACGCTACAAACCCGACATCCGCCTGCGTTTCGTAAATCCGGATCACGTGCCTGACGAAGTTCGGGCGCGCAACATTTCCACCGATGGCGAAATGGTCGTCCGCTACCGGCAACGCGAGGAACACGCCAAGATAGCCAGCGAAGAGGCGTTGACCACCGCCCTGGAAAGGCTGGCGCGAGCCGATACGCGTTGGGTTACCTATGTCAGCGGCCACGGCGAGCGCGATCTCGTGGGAACCGCCAGCTACGATCTCGGCAAGCTGGGCGAGCAGCTGCAACGCCAGGGATTCAAGCTGCACGAGCTGACCCTCGCCGAAGCCGGCGAGGTCCCCGCGCAAGCCGCGGTGCTGGTGGTGTCACCAGGACGGGAGAATTTACCGGCCGAGGAAGTCGCTGCGGTGCTGCGCTACCTCGAACAGGGCGGCAACCTGCTGTGGCTCGCCGAGCCCGGACCCGCACGCGGCATGGAGCCGGTAGCGGACGTCCTCGGGGTCGCGTTCGAGGCGGGCGTCGTGGTCGACCCGACCACCCAGGTGCTGGGAATTGCGCACCCGGCTTTCGTCCCCATTACGGCCTATCCGAGCCATCCGGTTACCGAGAATCTCCACCTGGTGACGGTATTTCCCCGCGCAGCAGGCATTGCCTGGGTTCAACCGCAAGGCTGGCGGACACGGGGGATCCTGAGCACCGGGTTACGTGCCTGGTCGGAAACCGGCGATCTGAAAAGCGCGTTGCAGTTTGATGATGACGCCGACGTATCCGGACCCCTGGACATCGGAATCGCCATGCAGCGAACCCTCGCCGCCAACGACGAACGCGCCGATGACACGAGCCCAGGGATGGACGAGGTAGGGCCACTCACCAGGCCATGGCCGAGGGAGCAGCGGATCATCGTCATCGGTGACGGCGATTTTCTCTCCAATGCCTATCTCGGCAGAGGCTCGAATCTGACTCTCGCCCTGAACATCTTCAACTGGCTGGCGAACGATGAAACCCTCATCGATATTCCCGTGAGGAGCGCCCCGGATCAGGATTTCGAATTGTCCCGCACCAGCGCGGCTCTCATTCGTATCGGTGCGATGTTCGGCCTGCCTGCCCTGCTTCTGGCGACCGGATTTTTCATCTGGCACCGGCGTCGCCGCCTCTGAACATCGGTGGGGCAACGCACGCTCATCAATCTCGCGCTGCTGCTGGTGATAGCCGGCCTTGCGCTGATCATCGCGTTCGCACCAGACGAAGAGCCGCCTCTGGCTCTGGAGCCGCTCAGTCACGAGAATCCCCGCACCGTATCCCGCATACGGCTGAAACGGGCCGCGGGGACAACATTCGAGCTACGCCGCGTGGACGGCAGCTGGCGTCTGGTCGAGCCCATGGAAATCGCGGCCAACGACTTTCGCGTGCAAACCCTGGTGCAGATGCTGGCAGCGCCGGTACACACGCGCATCGATGCCACCCCGGGGCAACTTGCCCGCTTCGGCCTGGCGCCACCACGAGCACGCATACTGCTCGATGAAAAAGAAATCCTGTTTGGAGATACCGAACCGATACACGGGCGACGATATCTCCTCTATGACGGAAAGGTCGCGTTGGTGGACGACACTTTCTTCTCGCACGTCAGCTCCAACGCCGCCAACTACGTGAATCTGGCGTTGCTCGGCCGCGACCCGAACCCGCAGAGCTTCCTACTGCCGGGCATTCGCGTCTACCGGGTGGCTGGCGACTGGCGTCTGGATTCCGACGGCGGGAATGTGGACGCCGACAGCATTTCAATGCTGGTGGATGCCTGGCGCCACGCGCGAGCCACGGCCGTGCGTCCCTACGAGCAGTCACTGAATTGGAACGATGTCGTTCGCATCGAGCTGGCCGACGGCGACCTGCGCTTCGACCTGGCGCACACCAAGTACGAGGTAATCCTGGGCCGCCCGGAGCTCGGTATTCAGTATCACCTGACCAAGGGTGGCGGCGCACGGCTGCTGGCTTTTACGCCCCCGGACAAGCCTGGCTGAATTGCCAGTCGTTAAAGGTAGCTTGGGCTGAGCGCAGCGAAGCCCATCCTACGACGCTACGACACTCACGCCTCCGTGGTTTCGTCCTCGCCGGCGTCCGGCGTGCGTTTGCGCACGTAGATCCTCGAGAAAAGCACACCCAGCTCGAACAGCAGCCACATGGGAAGTGCCAGCAGCGTCTGGGAGATGATATCCGGCGGGGTCAGCATCATGCCGAACACGAAAGCGCCGACGATGATATAGGGACGTTTTCTGATCAACTCGTCCGGCGTGGTGAAACCGGTCCACACCACCAGAATGGTCGCGATGGGAACCTCGAAGGCGAGGCCGAATGCGAAGAAGATCTTCAGTACGAAGTTCAGATAAGAGCTGATGTCGGGCATGATGGCCACGCCTTCCGGCGCGACCGCCTGGAAAAAAGCGAACATCAACGGAAAGACAACGAAGTAGGCGAATGCCATGCCCAGGTAGAAAAGCAAGGAGCTCGTTACCAGCAGCGGGAAAACCAGACGGCGTTCGTGCTTGTACAAGCCGGGTGCGACGAACGACCACACCTGATACAGCACCACGGGCATGGCGAGAAAGATCGACAATACGATGGTCAGCTTGAAGGGTGTCAGAAACGGCGACGCCACCTCGGTGGCGATCATGCTGGTACCCTCGGGAAGACGGCGCAACAGCGGCTCGGCGAGCAAAATGTAGATGTCGTTTGCAAAGGGAAACAACACGACCAGAAAACAGAGCACGGCCAGCACCACGCGCAGCAAGCGATCGCGAAGCTCCACCAGGTGCTCGACGAAGGTCATCTCGCCCTGCGCCTGGATCTCGTCGTCGGCTACTTCGTCGGTCTTATCGGGATCGTCGCTCATCGGGTTCCGTATCCTGGACGGCCTCGTCCAACGTCTGGTCCGGAGCTTGCGCCGGCACGTCGGCGGGCGCGCTCGCCGCCTCTGCGATGGCGGTAGCCGCGGCCTCCGGTGTGAGCGTGTCGGCTCCGGTCTCGTCGACACTGCCAAGGGTTTGGGAAGAGCCGGATCGGTCGGTGGTTTCCCCGGACATCAGCTCCTCGGCGTCCTTTTCGACGCCGGCAAATTCCTTTTTTGCATCGCTGATGGTGCCGGTGGTTTCGTCGACGATGTCCTGGAGCGCACTCAATTCATCCGGCTTTTCCAGCAGCTTCTTTAACTCGTCGGCCTGAATCTCGCGCTCGATGTCGTCACGGACCGTGGTAACGTAACGGCGGATGCGGCCCACCCAGAGGCCGACCGTGCGGGCGAGCCCCGGCAGGCGGTCGGGACCGACCACCAGAAGCGCCACGACGCCAATCAGCGCCAGCTCCCAAAAGCCAATATCAAACATCGGGAATCTGAGATTGAAGCGAGCAGCCTACGTGCCTTGCGCGCCGCCCACCAGAGAAATTCAACCGCGGGCACGCACACGCGGGCGCGCCCCCGCACCTGCTCATGGCCGCGAACCGCTAGGCGCTGTCCCGCTCCTTGTTGGCAACCTTTCCATCGACCACATTGTCCGCGGGCTCCTGCTCGACCTGGACGGATTCCTCGGTGGTCTCCTCTTTCCCGCTGTCTTTCCCGCTGTCTTTCACGGCGCCGCGAAAGCTCTTGATGGCCGATCCCAGATCACCGCCCAGATTGCGCAGCTTCTTGGTGCCGAACAGAAGCAGCACGATCACCAGCACAATCAGCAGTTGCCATAAACTCGGGCCCATAGCTCCTCTCTCCCCATGGCTTCGCCGTGTGGCGAAAACGAACACTTTAGCGGAATTCGAGGTCCGCCACTACGACCCTCCGTGAACAATCGCAAACGATGGCCGGGGCAAATCACCAGGGAAGCTCATTCCCCGGCACCGCGGCCGGCCTTCTCCTCGATACCGGAGATGCCGAAGCGGCGGTCCAGCTCCGCGAGCACGTCCCGGGGGTGCAGGCCGCGAGCCGCCAGCATGACCAGGCAATGAAACCAGAGATCCGCGGTCTCGTGCACAAGGGCGCCGGGGTCGCCCTCCCTGGCGGCGACGATGACCTCGGCGGCCTCCTCGTGGACTTTCTCCAGCACCGCATCCAGGCCGGCCGCATAGAGGCCGGCCACGTAGGAGCTGTCCGGAGACGCGGATTTTCGCGCCTCCAGAACCTCGGCGAGCCTGTCCAGTGTATCGCTCATGGTGTCTGACCCCTGGTGCGCGGCCGAGGCCCGGGCGACATCCCGGCGCCGGAGCCTTCAGTCCGCCTTGTAGATATCTTCAGGAGCTTTGAGCACCGGGTCGACGTCTTCCCAACGCCCATCCCGAAGCTTCTTGTAAAAGCAACGTCTGCGCCCGGTGTGACAAGCGATACCGCCCCGCTGATCGACCTTGAGCAACACCGCATCCGCGTCGCAGTCGAGCCGAATTTCGGTGATCCGCTGCACGTGCCCAGACTGTTCACCCTTCTTCCACAGGCGCCCGCGGGAGCGCGACCAGTACACCGCTTCGCCCTCATCCAGCGTGCGTGCCAGCGATTCGCGGCTCATCCAGGCAAGCATCAGCACGTCACCGCTATCAGCGTCCTGAGCGATCGCCGGGACCAGCCCGTCTGAATTCCAACGGATTTCCTCGAGCCACCGGGCCATGCCGGCTCCTCCTGGTAACCAATGCGTCGATGATACACCCATCGGCCCCCGTTCTTGACCCGGCGGGGTCTGGCCGTGACACTAAAGCCCTGAGCTTGCCCACTTAGCTATTGAGGAATGTCCTCAATAGGCCCCAACAGGTGTCCCGATGACCATTCGAACAGTATGCGTGCTCGGAGGAACCGGGTTCGTCGGACGCCATCTCTGTTGCGAGCTCAGTCGCCGCAAGCTGCAGATACGGGTGCTCACGCGCCGGCGTGAAAGAAATCGGGATCTGATCGTCATTCCGGACCTCGAGCTGATGGAGACCGATGTGCACTCGGTCGCCGCCCTGAGCGTGCAGATGAAGGGTTGCGACGCCGTCGTGAACCTCATAGGGATCTTGAATGAACGGCGCGGGCCGGGGCAGGACTTCGCCAGCGTGCATGGCGAGTTGCCCGCCAAGATCGCGGAAGCTTGCCGCTACAATCGCATTGGCCGCCTGCTGCACATGAGCGCGCTCGGCGCCACTGGCGACGCACCGAGCAAGTACCTCCAGTACAAGGCCGAGGGCGAGAACGCCGTGCACCGCTGGGCCGACCAGGGTCTGAATGTCACGAGCTTCCGGCCGTCGGTGCTGTTCGGCAGCGACGATGATTTCTTCAATCGGTTCGCCACTCTTCTGGCCATGAGCCCCATCGTGTTTCCCCTGGCTTGTCCGAACGCGCGCATGTCGCCGGCGTACGTGGAAGACGTCGCCAAAGTTTTTGCCGACAGCCTCGAGCGCAAGAGCACATACGGCCAACGCTACGATCTCTGCGGTCCAAAGCAGTACACGTTGCGGGAGCTGGTGGAGTATACGGCGCGCGAAACCGGCATCGGGGCGCGCATACTGCCCCTCGGCGATACGCTTTCGAAGCTCCAGGCGCGGGTTCTCGAATGGGTCCCCGGCAAACCTTTCAGTCGCGATAACTATCTGTCATTGCAGGTGAACGCGGCTTGTGAGAACGACGGCTTTGCACAGTTCGGGATCCGTCCGACGAGCATCGAGTGCGTCGTGCCGTCGTACATCGGGCAGCAAGGCAAGATGGACGTCTACCGTGAGTTCCGCCGGGCCGCCGGACGCTGACACACGGTGCGAACTATCGCTTAGACGACGAAACCGAGTAGCACGACGCCCAATACGAGCCGATAAACCACGAAGGGAAACAGCCCCACGCGTTCCACCAGCTTGAGAAAGAAATGGATGGTAGCGTAGGCGCAGGCGAAGGAAATTACCGTTCCTGCGAACATCGCTTCCCAGGCCACCGGCGTCTGACTGGACCACGCCTCCAGCGCCTCGAGCAGGCCTGCCAGGGCCACCACGGGTATCGACAGAAGAAAAGAAAATCTCGCGGCAGTTTCACGCTTGAGGCCCAGGGCGAGCCCGGCGGTGATGGTAACGCCTGCCCGCGAGGTCCCCGGTATCAGCGCCAGGGCCTGGGCGGCACCGATGATGAGCACGTCTCGCCAGCCGATATCCACTTCACCGCGCACGCCGCGATTGCGACCATCGCTCCACCACAACAGCAGCGCGAAAAAGATCGTTGCAGCGGCGATGACCGAAGCGCTGCGCAAGCTCACGGTCCCGATGGCGGTCAGAGCCAACCCGCAAAGACCAACGGGCACGGTACCGACCACCAGGTACCACACCCAGATGCTGTCGCCGACCCGGTGACGCACCGCCAGCGAATGCAGCCAGTCGCTGCCCATGCGCGACAGATCGCGGCGAAAATAGACCAGCACGGCCAGCAGCGTGCCCACGTGCACGGCGACGTCGAAGGCCAGGCCCTGGTCGGGCCAGTCCACCAGCAGGGGCAGGAGTATCAGATGGGCGGAGCTGGAGATCGGCAGGAACTCGGTAAACCCCTGGAGCACCGCCAGAATCACGACCTGAACCCAGTCCACCAGCAGCCTAGCTCCCCGTCTTAGACGTTAAAGGCGGCCGCGCAGATCGCGACCGGAAAATCCCACCAGAGATCCATCGTAGTTGCGCGCAAGCGCCAACACCTTGACCGCTTCTCCCATTTGGCCGGGCAAGGTAAGCCGCTTGATTTGAGCGGTCAACTCGGCGTGCTGACGACTGGCCGGATCGACGCCGCGACAGGCCTCGAGCAACCCGGTGGCAAGTAGAAACTCCGCCTGGGTGGTGTACGCCGCCACTTCGAGACCGGCGCCGAGTGCCGCCTCCGCGATGGCGGTGAAATCCACATGCACGGAGATGTCCTGGAGCCCGGTGAGTATCAGCGGATCATCGTGGGCCTGGTGCCGATGGAAACAGCGCAACGTGCCACTCGAACGCTGCGGATGGTAGTACTCGGCGCGGCCATATCCATAGTCGAACAACAGCGCCACGCCACGGTTTAAGCTGACACCGAGGCTGCCGATAAAGCGTTGCCGGGCCGGCGCGCATTCCGACAGGTAGCCTTCCGGTAGCGGATGATCGAGCGTGCAGAGAATGCTCTGGACATGCTTCCCCAGCGTGCTCCCCGAGCAGTCGACCTCGACCCACCGAAAGCCGCCATCAGCCCAAGCGACCCGGCATTCACCAAGCTGTGCCCCGTGCACGCGAAATCGATGCGCCGGCATCGCGTCGAGGACTTCGTTGGCAAGCACCACGCCGCAAAAATCCCGTGGCAATTCGTCCTGCCAACTGACCCGCCCCGCCAGATCCCCCAGGCGCGATCCGAGTCGTGTGCGTTGCCGTTCGCGTAGAGCGGGACTGCGCTCGATGACAAAATAGCTTCGCGGCAGGCATCTTGCCTCGGCCAGACTCTCCAGCAGATCGGCCGCGAGAGCACCTGACCCGGCGCCCACCTCGCAAACGTCACCGCCGCCGAGCTGGCTCAGCACTTCCCCCACCTGCACGGCCACGCATCGGGCAAACAACGGCGACGATTCCGGCGCGGTGATGAAATCACCGCTACTGCCGAACTGGTCGGCGCCGGCATGATAGTAGCCGAGCTCCGGCGCAAACAACGCGAGGTCCATGTACTCGGCAAAGCTGATGGCGCCGCCCGCCTGCTCGATGGCCGCGCGTATCAGGGCCACGAGTCTCGGATTCCCGCCGGTCACCTGGGCGTGCGCGCTCACAATGTCATCGCCGTTCACAGCATTTAACCGTCCACACGATCTACAATCTCCCCGTGTCCGCGCCGACCCGTCGAGAAAAGCCCATGCACAACGAGCCTGACCCCCTGCAATCGAAAGTCGCTCTCATAACCGGAAGCGCGCGACGAATCGGCGCGGAGATCGCGCGTTGCCTGCACAGGTCAGGAATGAACATCGCTTTGCACTGCCGGACGTCCCTGGACGACGCCAGACACTTGCGCGACGAGCTCAACGCCACGCGCCCCGCGAGCGTGCAGCTCTTCGAGGCGGATCTCCGCGACAGCTTGGCAATAAAGGAGATGGTCGCTTCGGTCACAGATACGTTCATGCGCATGGATGTGCTCGTCAACAACGCTTCCGCGTTTTCCGCCACGCCTCTTGGTGCGATCGATGACGGCACATACAACGAGCTGCTGGACACCAATCTCAAGGCACCGCTGTTTCTCGCCCAGGCGGTAGCGCCGCAACTGAAATTAACAAAAGGCTGTATCATCAACATAGCGGACATATATGGGCTGAAACCGCTGGCCGCTCACGTCGTCTACTGCGCGTCGAAAGCCGGACTCATCATGATGACGCGATCCCTGGCGCTCGAGCTTGCTCCGGATGTCAGGGTCAACGCTGTCGCCCCTGGCGCCATCCTGTGGCCGGAGACGGACTGCGACGACAGCGAACGGGCAGCCGTGCTCGCGGGTACACCCATGGGCCGCGCCGGTGAACCCGCCGACATCGCGCAGACCGTTCTTTTCCTGGTCCGCGAGGCCCACTATGTCACGGGCCAGGTCATCAAAGTCGATGGTGGGCGGGCGATTGGCTGAAGCAGGGCACCGGGCGCTGGTCGACCCTGGTCACCGGGAACGCCGCTCGACGTCCGCCACGTGCATGCCGAAACCGTCGCCGCGACGATCTTGGAAGTAAAGGCGCAGCGCCCGCTCGATGGATGGAAAGGCGATTTCCTCCCAGGGGATCTCATGCTCATGGAAAAGCCGCACTTCGAGACTCTCCGCGCCGGCGGAAAAATCGAGATCCAAGAGCCGCGCGAGAAAAATTACGTACACCTGATTGAGTGCGGGAATGTTCAGGTAAGCAAACAGCTTGCCCATCTCGACTCTGGCATTAGCCTCCTCGAGCGTCTCCCTGGCCGCCGCCTGATCGGTGGATTCGCCGTTCTCCATGAATCCGGCGGGCAGCGTCCAAAGACCACTGCGAGGCTCGATGGCGCGGCGGCAGAGCAACAGCTGCTCGTGCCACTGGGGAATGCAGCCGGCGACGATCTTCGGATTGCTGTAGAAAATCGTACCGCAGCTATCGCACACATGGCGTAACCGGTCGTCACCGGGCGGGATACGGCTGGTCACCGGGGAACCGCACTGGCTGCAGAAGTTCATACGTCAAGACCGGGCTTCGGTGCCGCTATGGATGTTCACCTTGCGCAGTTCGCCGGCGTCGCCTTCCAGGCGCGCCCACATGGCCGCCAGGGTCTCGCCACTCACCGGGTGCCTGCGCTCTCCGGCGATTTCCGCCAACGGACACAGGACGAAAGCCTGGGAGCCGATCTCTTCGCGCGGCAGCACGATGTTCTGGTCGCGCATAACACGGTCGCCGGCCAGCAGAAGGTCCAGATCCATGGTTCGCGGACCGAGCTGATTTCCATCCCGCGCACGGCCGCAGCGACGCTCGATCTCGTGCAGAGCCGTGACGATCCGGCGCGGCTCCGCGTCCGTCTCGAATGCGACCACCAGATTGAAAAAGGGATCGCCCTCGAACCCCACCGACGCGCTTTCGTATACGCTCGAAAGTTGCAACTCGCCGAAATGTGCGCGCAACAATTTGAGTGCAAGAGCAATGTGACGTTCGCGGTCGACGTTGCTGCCGACGCTGACGAAAATCCTTGCCATCAGGGTTGCTGCCCACGCTCGATGATGACGCCGACATCGCGCGCACCCCGAAGCGCGCCCTGCTTGTTGACGCGCAGCTTCACCCACGGCACTTGAAATTCCTCCAACACGACCGCTGCACACCGCTCGGCGAGCGTCTCCACCAGCTGATACTCGCTGCTGCCGACGAACTCGATCAGGCGTTTGGCGACGGATTTGTAATTCAACGTATCTTCGACGTCGTCGTTTTGCGCCGCCTTGCGGCAATCACCCGCCATTTCGATATCGAGCACCACCGTTTGCTTGATCTTACGTTCCCAGTCGTAAATGCCGATGACAGTTTCAATACGCAGATCATGTATATAGATGATATCCACTGGCCATTGCTCGCTCTTGGAACGTCCGTTGAGTCGTGTGTTTTCTTGTGCGGGGACAGGAATTATTAACCATAATCCCAGGTGGATGGGCAAATTGGCCCGCTTCAATCCACTGGGCCCGGGTTTGAAGCCCTGATAGGCGGCGCTCGACGCGTATGGACATGATTCTCGGCATCGTTCTGGTTGTACTCGGCTACCTGTGCGGCTCGCTCGCCTCGGCGGTCATCGTCTGCCGGGTCATGAAACTACCCGATCCCCGCAAGCAGGGCTCGGGTAACCCGGGTGCCACCAACGTTCTGCGCTTGGGCGGCAAAAAAGCGGCGGCGCTGACCCTGGCCGGGGACGCGCTCAAGGGCGCCGTTCCGGTGCTGCTCGCCCATCTGCTCACCGATTCACCCACGGTACTCGCCAGCACCGCGGTGGCCGCCATCATCGGTCACATGTACCCGGTTTTCTTTCAATTCAAGGGCGGCAAGGGCGTGGCCACCACCTTCGGCGCCGTGGCCGCGCTCGTTTTCCCGGTGGCGCTGTTCATGGGCGCCGTGTGGGTGCTGACCGCCATGGCCACGCGCTATGCGTCTCTCGCCTCCCTGGCCGGGGCAGTGGCGGCGCCGCTTTTTGCCCTGGTCTTCATCCAGCAGCCCGCCACTATCGTGGCGCTGGTCGTCATCGCCGCCCTGCTGGTTTATCGCCACCGCGAGAACATTCAACGATTGCGCGACGGCACCGAGAGCGAGATCAACCTTTGAGCCCGGCGCCAGGCGGTTCCAGGGACTCCAGAGGCCAGCGCGCCTGCGCGCCGAAAGCCAGGGGCTCGTCGGCACCGGCCAGCAACCGCTGGCATCCTGCGTAAGCCACCATGGCGCCATTATCGGTGCAGAACGCAAAGCGCGGATAATGCACTGAAATCGACAGCTGGTCCGCCAGCGCGCCGATGGATCGCCGCAGCCGGCGATTGGCGCTGACGCCGCCGGACACCACCAGGCGCTGGAGCCCGGTGTGGGTGAGAGCCCGCCGGCACTTGATGACGAGAGTGTCCACCACTGCTTCCTCGAAGGCCCTGGCGACAGCCGCCAGGGTCTCAGGATCCCCGGGCGAGTCGGCGATGGTATTCATGGCGAAAGTCTTGAGGCCGCTGAAGCTAAAATCCAGACCCGGGCGGTCGGTCATGGGCCGGGGAAAGCGGAATCTGTCGGCATCGCCGCCCTCTGCCAGGGCCGCCAGCTCCGGGCCGCCGGGATAGGGAAGGCCCAGAAGGCTGGCGGTCTTGTCGAAGGCTTCGCCGACGGCGTCATCCAGGGACTCGCCCAGCATCCGGTATTCCCCCACCCCGGCCACCGCCACCAGCTGCGTATGCCCCCCGGAGACCAACAGCGCCAGAAAGGGGAACTCCGGCCCGTCCGGCTCCAGCATCGGCGCCAGCAAGTGCCCTTCCATGTGATTCACGGCCACCGACGGCACCCGCCAGGCAAAAGCCAGACTGCGGCCCACGGCTGCGCCCACCAGCAACGCGCCCACCAGCCCCGGCCCGGCAGTGTAGGCGATGCCGTCGATACCGCCACGCTGCCCCCGGCCGTCGCCCTGCAGCAATTCCTCGAGTAACGGAACCAGCTTCCTCACGTGGTCCCTGGAGGCGAGCTCCGGGACCACGCCGCCGTACTCGGCGTGCATGGCCGCCTGACTGTAAAGTAAGTGCGCGAGCAGACCGGCCTCGCTGTCGTACACGGCGACTCCGGTCTCATCACAGGACGTCTCGATTCCCAGTACTCGCACCGGCGCCTCCGGACCGGACCCATGCCGATAGACACATCGGCCCATCGGGCTTTGCTTGCCCGGCCAGTCCCAATTACACTATGGGGTTCACTGCCCCGGCGAGTGTAACCTAACCCGCCGCCAGGATACCGCGAGGAATATCAATGCCGTCCGTCCGAGTACGCGAGAACGAACCGTTCGACGTTGCCATGCGCCGATTCAAGCGCGCCTGCGAAAAAGCCGGAACCCTCACCGAGATCCGCCGCCGCGAGTACTACGAGAAGCCCACCTCGGTACGCAAGCGCAAGGCGGCGGCCGCCGTCAAGCGCCATCTCAAGAAGCTCGCCCGCGAGAACATCAAACGCCGTCGCCTTTATTGACAGCCGAATTAGGGCCGGCGCCCTCCCCCCGCTACCCCGACCACCCGCGGGCGCCCCGCCAGCCATGACTTCCCAGCTGAAACAACGCATCCTGGACGATGTCACCGCGACCATGCGCGCCAAGGACAAGCCGCGCCTGGGCACCCTGCGTCTGGTCACCGCTGCCATCAAGCAGGTCGAGGTCGACTCGCGCTCCAGTCTCGATGACCCGGGCGTGCTGGCGGTGCTGGAGAAAATGCTCAAACAGCGCCGGGACTCGCTTCAGCAGTACTCCGATGCCGGCCGCCAGGATCTGGCGGACCAGGAGAGCTACGAAATCGCCATCATCGAGACCTACATGCCCGAGGCCCTGCCGGCGGTCGAGCTGGAGGCCCTCATCGATGCCGCCATCGCCGAGATGAACGCCGACTCCATGCGCGACATGGGCAAAGTCATGGGCCTGTTGAAGTCCCGGGTCCAGGGCCGCGCCGACCTGGGTGCCGTCAGCGCCACGGTCAAGCAGAAGCTCTCGGGCCTCTAGGGTAGACTCACCGCACAACCACGGCCGCAACGGCCGTGTTTGAGGGCGGAGGCAGAAGTGGCCGGGCGCATTCCCCGTCAATTCATCGACGATTTACTCGTGCGCGTCGACATCGTGGACGTGGTCGACGAGTACGTGCCGCTCAAGAAGGGTGGCAAGGACCACAAGGCCTGCTGCCCCTTCCACAACGAGAAGACACCGTCGTTCACTGTCAGCGCCGACAAGCAGTTTTACCACTGCTTCGGCTGCGGCGCCCACGGCTCCGCCATCGGCTTCCTGATGGACTACGCCCACATGGACTTCGTAGAAGCCGTGGAGGACCTGGCCAGCCGCGCCGGCCTGGAAGTCCCCCGGGAGGCCGGCAGCGAACAGCGCAGCGAGAGTCTGCAGCCCGTCTACGACATGATGGCGAAAGCGAACGCTTACTTTCAGCAACAGCTCCGCCAGCATGCCGAGGCCCCGCGGGCCGTGGAATATCTCCGTAGCCGTGGTCTCTCGGGTGAGATCGCGGCCGCCTTCGGCCTGGGATTCGCCCCGCCGGGCTGGGACAACCTGCTCAGCGCCATCGGCCCCAGCGACGCCGATCGGGCCCTGATGTCCCGGGCCGGCCTGCTGGTGGACAAAGACGGCGGCGGATTCTACGACCGCTTCCGCGGCCGCATCACCTTTCCGATCCTCGATCGCCGCGGCCGCACCGTGGGCTTCGGCGCCCGGGTGCTGGGCGACGAAACGCCCAAGTACCTGAACTCGCCGGAGACCGCCGTATACCATAAGGGGCGCGAGCTCTACGGCCTGTATCAGGCCCGCAAAGCGGCTGGCCGGCCGGAGCGGCTAATCATCGTCGAAGGTTACATGGACGTCGTGGCGCTCGCCCAGCACGGCATACGCAACGCGGTCGCAACCCTGGGCACCGCCGCCACCGAGGCCCACCTGGAGCAGCTGTTTCGGACCAGCCAGGACATCGTGTTCTGCTTCGACGGCGACGACGCCGGGCGCCGCGCCGCCTGGCGGGCCCTGGAGACCACGCTGCCCGCCATGCACGACGGCAGGCAAGCCTTTTTCATGTTCCTGCCGGAAGGCCAGGATCCGGACAGCATGGTGCGAGCCCGGGGCGCGGCCGCCTTCGAATCCGCGCTTATCGCGGCGCACAGCCTTGGCACTTTTCTGTTCGATCACCTGGCGGCTCGCGTGGATCTCGACACCATCGACGGTCGCTCGCGGCTGACGGCGCTGGCACGACCGTTGCTGGCAAAGTTACCTGCCGGAAGCTTCCGCGAGCTGTCGGAAAACCGCCTGGCCGAGCTCACGGGACTGGCCCAAAAGAATTCGTCTACACTGATAACGGGGAGGGGAAGTGCGGCAGTATCGAGACCGCCCGGTCCCCTGAGCAAGCACAAACGACAACCGCCATCTCTGGTGCGAAAGGTGATTACCTGGCTCCTTCACTACCCATCATTGGGCAGGGAAGGCATGGCCACCGGCCACCTGCGCTCTCTGGAGCTCCCCGGCGTACCGTTGCTGCTGGAGCTCATTGAAACTCTCGATGACAGTCCCAATCTGACAACAGGTGCGCTGTTGGAGCGCTTCCGTGACCACGAGTCCGGGCGCCACCTGGCGAAGCTGGCTACGGAAGAGGTCGCTACTCTTAACCAGGGCCTCGAACAGGAGTTCAAGGAAGCCCTGGAAAAGCTCCAGCGACTGGCCGAGGATCAGCGTTTCGCCGCGCTCGCCCGCAAGGAGCGGCAGGGGCAACTGAGCGACGGCGAAAAGCGGGAATTTGCCCGCCTGTCAGGAGGTGCGTCGCACCAGAAAAATGAAGGGAATGCGGCTTCGGAGCCCCGGTAGGGGAGAGCAACATTTGATATAATTAGACGTTACGGCCCGCATTTCCGCACCACAGTGTGGCAGACGAGAATAATGGATCTGAATCAACAACAATCACAGCTTAAGCTATTGATCGCAAAGGGAAAGGATCAGGGTTACCTGACCTACCACGAGGTCAACGATCACCTGCCGGAAGGTATCGTCGACCCGGAGCAGATCGAAGATATCATCAGCATGATCAACGACATGGGGATCGCCGTTCACGAGGTGGCCCCCGACGCCGATACCTTGCTGATGATGGAGACCGCGGTCAACGCCGACGTGGATGACACCGAGGAGGCTGCGGTCGCGCTCGCGACCCTCGACGCCGAGTTCGGGCGCACCACCGATCCCGTGCGCATGTACATGCGCGAAATGGGCACGGTGGACCTGCTGACCCGCGAGGGTGAGATCAAAATTGCCAAGCGCATTGAGAAGGGTCTCAACCAGGCGCTGGGTGCGCTCGCCCTCTATCCACCGACTATCGAGTTGCTGGTGGCCGAATACGAGCGCCACGAGAACGGCGAGGTCAAACTCACCGACATCTTTTCGGCCTTCATCGACCCGAATCAGAGCGACGAGCCTGCGACACCTGGCCCGGCACCGGGCGCCAAGCCCCTGACCGGCAAGGACGCCAAAAACGCCAGCGAGAAGCAGAAAGAGGAAGACGAGCTGGAAGCGCTCATCGATCTGGGCCCCGACCCGGACGAGGCGAAAGCGCATTTCAGGAAGCTCAAGCGCGCCCTCGGACGCCTCACCCGGGCGACGGCCAAACACGACTCGCCTTCCAAGCAGGCAGTCAAGATTCGTGATGAATGCTCGGCGATGTTTTTCGAGCTCAAGCTAATGCCGAAGCTCGTGGGCCGGCTCACCAATAAGCTGCGCGGTGTCATCCGGCGCGTGCGAAACCACGAACGCCAGATCATGGCCATGTGCGTACGCGAGGCAAAAATGCCGCGCAAGGATTTCGTCGCGAGCTTCATCGCCAACGAAACCAACACAAACTGGCTACGCTCGCACCTGCGCGCCAAAAACAAGTACGCCGCGGCCCTGAAACCGCTGGCGAAGGACATCAAGCGCCTGCAGGCAAAGCTCGTCGTCATCGAGGAAGAGAGCGGGCTCACCATCGGCGAGATCAAGGACATTAATCGACGTATGTCCATCGGCGAAGCCAAGGCACGCCGGGCGAAAAAGGAAATGGTGGAAGCCAACCTGCGTCTGGTGATTTCCATCGCCAAGAAATACACGAACCGCGGCCTGCAGTTTCTGGATCTCATCCAGGAAGGCAACATTGGCCTCATGAAGGCGGTGGACAAGTTCGAGTACCGCCGCGGCTACAAGTTTTCAACTTACGCGACTTGGTGGATTCGTCAGGCGATTACGCGCTCCATCGCAGATCAGGCCCGCACCATCCGAATTCCGGTGCACATGATCGAGACCATCAACAAGCTGAACCGGGTCTCGCGCCAGATCCTGCAGGAGCAGGGCCGCGAGCCGACGCCGGAGGAGCTTGCCGAGCGCATGGAGATGCCGGAAGACAAGGTGCGCAAGGTGCTCAAGATTGCCAAGGAACCGATTTCAATGGAGACGCCCATCGGTGACGACGAGGATTCGCACCTGGGCGATTTCATCGAGGATCAGTCCATCGTCACTCCCAACGACTCGGCAACCTTCGAGGGCTTGCGGGAGTCGACCCAGAATATCCTCGCCGGTCTCACGCCGCGCGAGGCCAAGGTGCTGCGCATGCGTTTCGGCATCGAGATGAATACCGACCACACCCTCGAGGAAGTGGGCAAGCAGTTCGACGTCACGCGCGAGCGGATTCGCCAGATAGAAGCGAAGGCCCTGCGCAAGCTCCGTCACCCGAGCCGTTCCGAGCAGCTGCGGAGCTTTTTAGACTAATAGTGAAGTATGCCGCCTCCCCTACTCTTCCCCCCCTCCCCCCTCCGGGGGAGAGGGTCGGGGTGAGGGAGCAGCAACACCCACCTCAACGGGCCTGTAGCTCAGTTGGTTAGAGCGACGGACTCATAATCCGTTGGTCGCAGGTTCAAGTCCTGCCGGGCCCACCACATTACCGAGTCCATTTTCGGATCCATCGATGGGGCGGGCGATGGCTACGGAGTTACCAATACGACCGCCTTCAGATGTGTCGTGGCGGATAGTGAGTTCGTAACCAGACAACTATCCTCGGCTTTCTGCAAGATACGATGTGCTTTCCCCTCGTTCGTACCCTGGGGGACGTGAAGATTTGCGTGGACCGTAAAGCCCGTAAATTTCGTCGTGCCTTCTTAGCGATCGAGAACGCCTTCCGTCTCGCATTCCAGTGAGATCCAGGAAAGCTTCGAGGCTCTGGCGATCGCCCGAAAACTAAGCACAAAACGATTCCCCACCGCTGCGACCAGCAGTGTCTCTGGAGACCATCGATCCCCGGGGCCGCCAAATTCAACCGGTGGTGCGCAAAATATCGAGTCGAGCCCTTCGCAGGCAAGGCTGACATCTCCGTCAGTCTCCGCGGCCGCCACGATCTTGTAGCAATGGGGAAAATCCTGCATGGCTCTTGTTTACTCCCCGCTATCTACTGCCCTGCCCGCCACCTTCCAAGCGGTAATCGGATGACCAAGGCAACCCACCAACGCCTGTCAGCAACCGCTCGTCCATCTCGTCAGATGCCATCGCCAAAACCGGTCCGTAGTGGCCTTTTCCTTGACTAACCGTCTCACAAAGGCTTGCCTTCACAAACGACAAAAATAACCCTTTTTCGGCCACATGAACCTGTGCCGTGTCCCTACCAACTTCCGGCATCGCGCGTTCCATGACGCCGTAACCTCTCTCGCGCATGACTCGCGAGAATGTGGTGGGATTATCGATACCGTCAATATCGGAGACCTTCTTCTCGAGAACACTGAGTTCATGGCATTCGCCGTGTGTGAACATCAAAAACCACTCCTCGGAGTCTCCATGAGCATGAAAAGACGTTGCAAACGATAGCAATATTCCCCACTGGAAATCCATTGATAATCGACGTTTACTCAAATCAATCTCGCATTGTGCCTATGGACCATAGCGGCTCCCGGTCACCGAGAAAGGCACGTTCTGGACACCCGAGGGCTATTGTAGGCGCACCGATCTGAGGGCCACATCCGCGAGTCGATTCCTTTCAGGGCTTCAGAGTTGGGATTCGATTGATGGGTGTCCAGAATTTGTTCAGAATTCGGTACCCATCGAATCGGAATCGACGGATACTGTCATTCGAAGGAGGCGATGGCGTCGATGGCAAGCAATGATGAACCTCGAGCCCCTGCGGACTCCGCGGGCAGAAGAACCGAACCCATCACCAATTTGCTGAAGCGCCACAATGTCGAACTGTCGGCGGCCAAGGCAAACCGGATCCTGCTGGCGAAGGGGATCCTGGAAGAAAGAACCCGGCCAAGCGAGACCGTGCCCGGCAAGCTGAGAACGTACAAAGCATTGACCGGCGCCGGGTTACGCTACGGTATCAACAGAGTGCAGCAGCTGGTCGCCGAAACCTCACCCCGCTACTTCGAGGACTCGTTCGAGGAACTCGTGTCGAAGTACCTGGCCCAGGATTGACCCCTCAGCGCTTTACTCAAAGCACAGAGCGAATTTGCGGGAGAGCGGCCATGACGAACGCTGGCCTTACCATCGGTTGTGCCGGAGCCGGGATTCTGGGGAGCGCGATTGCCCGACGCCTTCTCGAGTGCGGATTCCCGGTTGGCGTGTGGAATCGCGACCGCGCAAAGCTCTCGCCACTGATCGAGCTCGGTGCGGCCCCCGCCGACACACCCGCCGATCTCGCCAGAGACCGAGACGTGGTGCTGACCTGCGTCACCGGTGGAAAGGCCGTGGAAGCCATTGTGTTCGGTGCCGACGGAGTCGCCACATCCGGCGCACCGGAAAAGCTGCTGATCGACATGTCGACCTCGGATGCACATCACACCAGGGACATGGCTGCGCGATTGCGGGACGCCTGCGGCATGGGTTGGCTGGACGCGCCGATCTCCGGTGGGGCACCGGCAGCCCTGGAGGGACGCATGGCAGTGATGGTGGGCGGAGCCGAGGCTGAGTTCGAACGCGCGCGGCCCGTATGGGATGCACTGGCCGGGCGCTGCACGTTGATGGGTCCCAACGGCGCCGGTCAAACCACCAAAATGATCAACCAGATCCTGGTGTCGTGCACCTTCGCGGTGCTCGCGGAAGCCTGTGGCCTGGCCGAGAAGGCCGGGGTGGAGGCAACCCGAATCCCCCACGCGTTGCAAGGCGGACGGGCAGATTCGCGTCTGCTGCAAGAGTTCATGCCGAAGATGGCGAAGTCGGATTTTTCGCTGCAAGGAACGATCGCCATCATGATGAAGGATCTCGATATGATCCGCGATCTTGCAGATACGGTTGGGCTTGCGATTCCGATCACCGCGAACGTTGCCGAGCAATACCGCAAGATGATCGACGACGGCCTTGCGGACAGAGACTGCTCCGAGCTGGTTACGCTGTACCGCGCTGTGGATTGAAGCAGAAGCTAGCGAGTTGCGAACCCTCAAGCCTCGGACACGCCAGGACTTACTCGGCGCAGGTGCTGTGCCATGCAATGCACGCCGCCGCCGGCTTTGGTAAACATGGACATGTCGGGGTCGTAGACCTGGAAGCCCAGGGCCCGGAGCTTGGCATTGAGATCGGCACTGGCCGCGGTGGACAGCACCCGATCGTCGCCCAACGCAACGACGTTGCATGCGGGCGCCATGGTGTCACGAAAGCTCACCGGAACGATGTCGATACCTTTGGACTTGAGCCAGCTCACGACTCCCAGGTCGGTGGTTTCCAGGCACACGGCGGCGAGCTTCTCCGCCAGCATGCAGACCATCAGGTCGATGTGCACGTAGAACTCATCGATAGGAGCATACTTCACTTCCCAGTCCTCGGCTTCGAGCCAGCCGCCGACTTCCCTGGCAGCAACTTCCTCGCCGCGCAACCCGGTCTACCCGATGAGCACGCAGCCGGGTGCGATCATGTTGAAATCACCGCCTTCGAAATTGCCCGCGCTGATCATGTCGTAGATGGGGATGCCCATGGACCGATAGAAACGCAGTCAATTCGCATACTCGCCCCGGCGCCGCGGATTGGCCATCTGGCAGATCACCGCGCCGTAGGGAGTCATGAAGCTCGAGTCGCGGGCGTAGACCTGGTACGGGGTGTACTCGTTGGCGGACAGCATGTGCACGGTGACGCCCGCGGACTCGTAGGTCTCCACCATCTCGCGATGCTGACGCATGGCGGGTTGCTGATCGAAAATCCCGTCCTCGCGCTGCGTGGCCCGCACCACTGAGCTGAACGCGGCGTCGTCCGCCATCCAGTGAAAGGTTTCGGGCGAGCCCAGCAGGACATCGCGCATCACCGCGTACTCGCAGCTCGCGCCCCAGGCTCCTGTTCAATCGGTCTCTGCGACGCGGCTCAAGCCACGGGGCCATTGAATGCGTAATCAAACACCTGATAGCTGTGCAGGCGGGCATCCTCGGCGCGGCGCGCGTACGCGTCGTTCACCGGGCGGCTGATGATGATGGGCACGTCCGCCTCGTACTCGCTGCCGTGGGTTCGAAGGCGCTTGCCCTTGAGCCCGCTGAGGTCATGATCCACGCCGCGGGTGCCGATGACGGTGCGCACATCACCCAGCACGGCGACGTCGCCCTCGGGCCCCATGGGAAGATCGAACTCCCGCGCTACCTGCTCGCGCGAGAGCACCTTTTCCAGGCCCGGCACGTCTTGGAGCGCCTCGATCACCTGCTCACGGTCGAGCCCATGGTGGCAGTACACCCGCACGAAGCCGCCGAGTGCGCCATGGTGACCCACGAAGGCATCGGTGATGGGGCAGATGACGGTGCTGGCGCCCTCGCCGAAGGCGCCGTCGAGGATATCCTGAAGCCATACCACGCGCGGGGTGCCGTCGTCGTTGGTCTTCTCGTTCATGCCGTGATCCGCGGTGAGTACCACGGTGGCACCCAGCTCTTCCAGACGACCGAAGCGCGCGTCCAGATCCCGATAGAACTGATCGGCCTGCGCGTGGCCCGGAGCAAAGGCATGCTGGATGAAGTCCGTCAAGGATAGATAGAGGATGTCCGGGCGGCGCGTCTCCAACAGTTTGATACCGGTGTCGAGCACGAACAGGGACAGATCCGCCGAGTACATGTCCGGCAACGGCCTGTCGACGAAACCGAGCACGTCTTCGATGCCGTTCTCCGCCATGGTGCAACGGTCGGCGGACTGCGACGAGATGCTCACCGAGCCGTTGGACAGATCCATGTCCTTCTGCAACTGCTTGCGCAGCTTGTCCTTGGCGGTGACCGAGGCCACCTTGGCGCCGTGGCGCGAGAACGCGCTCATCACCGAGGGTACCTGGAGCAGCTCAGGCCCGGTCATCACCACCGGCTCGTTGGTGCTGCGGTCCAGATAGTAATTTCCAGAGATGCCGTGCACCGAAGGCGGGCAGCCGGTGACGATGGACATATTGTTGGGGCAGGTGAAGCTCGGCATGGTGCCGCGGGCGATGGTGTGGAAACCGTCGTTCATGTAACGCGCGATGTTGGGCATGATCCCGGCCGCCACGCCGTGCTCGATGTACTCCGGATCACCGCCGTCGATGCACACCACCACCACCGGATGGCCGGGCCAGCGGTAGTCGGTACCGTTCGCTTCCAGGGTCTTCGTCATCGCCGCCGCTCCTCGCCCGCCTCAGGGGTTGCTCCACAATAGCAGCAGACTGACTACAATGACTACTCTTTGCCAGCGCGGGGAACCATCGACGCACTCAGCCGGGCACCGGAACCGTGTAGTTGAGGCCCAGGCGTCCGCCATCCACGTAGATCGTCTCACCGGTGACGTAGCTGGATTCGTCGCTGGCGAGAAATACGGCCACGGAAGCGACTTCCGACGGACGCCCAAGCCGGCCAAGCGGAGTGCGCGATAACAGTTTGTCGCGCGCCGCGTCGTCAACCATCAGCTGCTTCACCATGTCGGTGGCAATGCTCCCCGGTCCGATGGCGTTGACCCGAATGCCCTTGTCGGCAAGCGCGAGCGCCATGCTGACGGTCAGCGACTTGACCCCGCCCTTGCAGATCGAATAGGTGAGGATATTCGGTAAGGTGATAACGGCCTGAATCGACGACATGTTGATGATCGAGCCGCCGCCGCCCTGGGCCACCATCTGACGCGCTGCCGCCTGGCCGGTCAGGAAGAAGCCTTTCAAATTGACCCGCACGACGCGATCGTAGTCCTCCTCCTCCAGGTCCAGAATGCCGGCGATGTGAAGGATGGCAGCGTTCGAGATCATCACGTCGAGCCGGCCGTAACGTTCTACGGCCTTCTCGACGAGCGATACCACCTGGGCCTTGTCGCCAACATCGCAGCCGACGAATATCGCGTCCCCGCCCGCCGAGCGGACGGATTCCGCCGCCGCTTCGCCCTTTTCGGCGTTGATGTCGGCCAGCACGACCCGTGCGCCTTCCCGCGCAAATCGTTCTCCGCACGCGAGGCCTATGCCTTGCGCCGCACCGGTGATGATCGTGACCTTGTTCTCGATAGACATGATCCGGGCCTCCCTTTTATGGTCGAATAATAAGATCCCCGGGAACGAAGCGGCAAGCGGGCTGAGCATCGACCGCATGGAGCAAAGGCGGTACATGTGAGTCCATATTGCTGGGCGGCACCGGGTATCGGAGGGCAGCCCATGGGCAAGGGACAGGAGTTTCTGGAAAGCATCTACGCCTTGGACGGTGATGGCGACGTGCGGCCCTTCTATGATGGGGCGGCCGGGGACTACGACGAGATCCTCCTGGCCCAGGTGGGTTACGTCAGCCCGACGGTCTGTGCCCATATCACGGCTCGGTTTGTTTCCGACAGGGAAGCGGTGTTGATCGACCTGGGGTGTGGCACCGGGCTCGCCGGCGAAGCCCTGACGGCTCTTGGCTATAAGAATATCGATGGCGTCGATTTCTCGACCCGGATGCTCGCCGTGGCCAAGACCCGAAACTGCTATGGGAAACTCTCTATCGCCGATCTGAATGCCGGCACCGGCATCCCCGAGAATAGCTACGCCGCGGCCGTGAGCATCGGCGTTTTCGGCCAACACGTTCTTCCCGCCGCCTTGGACGAGGCCATACGCATCGTCGAGCCGGGCGGAATTCTCTGTTTTTCGATCAACGAGCGCGCCTTTGACGACTTGGGATTCCGAGACAAAATCGATGCGCTGAGTGCCGAGGGCAGCGCGACCTGTCTGTCCCTGACCAGGGAGCCCTATCACGTCAACGAACACATCGACGGTTGGGTATGCGTGTTGCGGGTCGGGCAGGCGCTGCGCGGGCGCTGAATCGTATTTCAGGCAGCATCTGCCACACCAGAGTAAAGGAGATATCTATCGCAATGAAAGCAATTGCCGATGTATGCGTCGTACCGATCGGTGTCGGCGTTTCCGTGTCTGAATATGTCGCCGCATGCGAAAGAATTTTCCACGACGCCGGACTTAACCCGCAGCTCCACGCATACGGAACCAATATAGAAGGCGAATGGGACGTGGTCATGAACGCCATAAAGCGATGTCACGAACAGATTCACGAGATGGGCGCGCCCCGAATCAGCACCTCGATCCGCATCGGGACACGAACCGACAGGGAACAGACGATGCGGGACAAGATCGAAAGCGTGACTTCGAAACTTGGTGACGACAACAGTCGACCAGCTTGACTCCCGGCACGCGCGCTACCGTATTTTCCTGACACTGTGCTCCTCACTCATGCAGAATCAGATTTCAACCGATGCAACACGCCCCCCGGCCGACGATGTCCTGGTCGACATCGCGAAGTATGTTCTGGACTACCAGGTCGACAGCGATGAGGCATGGTCGACTGCGCGGCTGGCGTTGATGGATGCCCTGGGGTGCGCATTTCATTCGCTCGAGAACCCGGAATGCGCGCGCATTCTGGGGCCGGTGGTACCCGGCGCCCTCCTGGAAGGCGGGGCGCGGGTACCGGGGACCCGCCTCGAGCTGGACCCGGTGACCGCCGCTTTCAACATCGGTGCGTGCATTCGGTGGCTGGATTTCAACGACACCTGGCTGGCAGCCGAGTGGGGCCACCCATCCGACAATCTCGGCGCCATCCTCGCCTGCGCGGATTACGAGTGCCGCCTGCGTCGTAAGCTCGGACACCCACCATTGAAAATGCACGCGGTTCTCGACGCATTGATCAAAGCTTATGAGATTCAAGGCGTCATCGCGCTGGAGAATGCCTTCAATCGACTGGGCATCGATCACGTCATCCTGGTCCGCGTGGCGAGTGCCGCCGTGTCTACCGCGATCCTTGGCGGCAACCGCGAGCAGGTGATTGCGGCGGTCTCGAACGCCTGGCTGGACGGCGGAGCACTCAGAACCTATCGGCACGCTCCGAACACGGGCTCACGCAAGAGTTGGGCCGCACCGGATGCAACCAGCCGGGGAGTATGGTTGGCGCTCATGTGCCTGCGTGGCGAGATGGGCTACCCGTCGGCCCTCACGGCATCGGTTTGGGGAGTGCAGGACGCGCTTTTGCGCGGCGACCCGCTGCGCATCGCCCGCCCTTATGCAAGCTACGTTGTGGAGAATCTCTTATTCAAAGTTGCTTTTCCGGCGGAGTTTCACGGTCAGACAGCCTGCGAGGCAGCCATGAGCCTTCACCCGTCGGTGACTACTCGACTCGATGACGTCGAACGTATCGAATTGGAAACACAGGAAGCGGGCAGCCGAAATCATCGACAAGACCGGGCCGCTGGCCAACGCGGCGGACCGCGATCACTGCCTGCAATACATGGTCGCCATCGCCTTGCTCAAAGGCACGATTACACCTTCGGACTACGAAGAGGAGGCGGCCAGTGACCCGCGCATCGACCAATTGCGGTCAAAAATGACCGTGCGCGAGAATCCGGATTTTACGCGGGACTATTTCGATCCGGAGAAGCGCGCTATCACGAACGCGATGCGGATCTATTTCCGTGACGGCAGCGCCACCGAGCGGGTGGAAATCGCCTTTCCCCTCGGCCACCGGCGACGGCGTGACGAAGCAATCCCGCCGCTAGTGGAAAAGTGCCGGCGGGGACTGGAGATGACGCTGGCGCCGAATCAATGTGACGAGCTGATGGCGCTTTTCCTGGATTCGGAACGGCTCTCGCACATGCCCGTGGACGAATTCGTCTCGCGACTGGTAGTCTGAAACCCTCGGGCAGGCGAAAGCGATCTCCACGGTAAAATCGATGACGAATGTAACACCTGACCCAACCCAGGGCCCGCGAGCTGACCCCGTGGATATCGATGGGCTGATGCAGGACGGGGACAACCACATACGCCAGGGCCGGGGCACGCAGGCCGACCTGAGCTTTCAGGAAGTTCTCGCGCACCAGCCCGACAATCCCGACGCGTTGCAACGGCGGGGCTTCCTGGCATTACTGCGCGGCGACCCCGGCGATGCTGTAGAGCTGCTGAGCCGGGCGATGGCGATTCGAAGCGACGATGCGACGCTATGCGGGCATCTCGCCGGCGCTCTCATAGCATGCGGTAACCTCGATGAAGCGATTTCCTACTGGCAGCGCGCCCTCGAGCTTGCTCCAGACTACGCCGCCGCCTACGTCAATCTGGGCGACGCCTACTTTGCAAAAAGTGAGAGCGCACTATCCGAGGCCGCTTACCGCAAAAGCATCGCGATCGCCCCCGACAATCCGAAAGCTTTCGTGAGCCTGGCTCGGATGCTGCATTTCAGCAATCGAAGCGGGGAAGCGGAAGCGGCGCTGCATCAAGCCCTGGAGCTTGCCGGTGACGCACCCGAGGTGTGGAACCTGGTTGGCACGGTATTGCTGGAGGCCGGCGGGCTGGATGCGGCACTGGAGCTGTTCGAAGCGAGCGTTCGTAAAGCACCCGCCGAGCCCCGGGGGCACACCGGCAAAGGGATCGCCCTGCATATGCTGGCAAGACCCGATGAAGCCCGGGCCGCGTACCGGCGGGCGCTGGAGATCGATCCGCGCTATCCGCTCGCCCGGAAACACCTGGGCGTGCTTCTGCAGGAGTGTGGCGAGCTCGACGCTGCCGCCGAGTGTTTTCGGCAACTTCTCGCGGCCGACCCCAACGACGACATGGCGCGCCACATGCTCGCGGCCACCGCCGGCGAGGCGACGGCCAGTGCGCCAGCCGGATATGTGACCAGGTTATTCGATGACTACGCTGACCGATTCGACACGCATCTCAGCCAGATTTCCTATCGGGTCCCCGAGCAGATTCGCGATATGGTCGTGGACATCGCTGGCGGCGAGCAGCTCGAGTGGCGGATCCTGGATCTCGGTTGCGGCACCGGACTGTGCGGTGAAGCCATGCGACCGCTGGCGGCATTCCTGGCGGGGGTCGATCTGTCGCCACGGATGATTGCCAAGAGCCGTGAGCGCAAGATTTACGATTCGT
>Ga0114948_10000068_pt1 | contig 29483 bp, 39 predicted proteins | sample CR04metaG_FD_83877 | JGI IMG/M metagenome (GOLD analysis project Ga0114948, IMG submission 83877) | Deep subsurface microbial communities from Mariana Trench to uncover new lineages of life (NeLLi) - CR04 metaG | ecosystem: Environmental > Aquatic > Marine > Ocean trench > Sediment | place...
CTCTGCGACCACGGTGGAAGAAGCGCGGTGGCTCGAAGACCATGGTTGCGATGCGATTATTGCCCAGGGGTACGAGGCGGGCGGTCATCGCGGTATGTTTCTGACGGACGATATCGCGACGCAGCCGGGAGCTTTTGCCCTGGTGCCGCAGGTTGTCGATGCAGTCAAGGTGCCGGTGATTGCCGCCGGCGGGATTGCCGACGGGCGGGGCATTGCGGCGGCTTTCGCCCTCGGCGCGGCAGGCGCTCAAATCGGCACCGCTTATCTTTTCACGCCGGAGTCGTTGATCACGGATCTACACCGCGCTGCACTACGCGTCGCGCGTGACGATCAAACGGCATTGACCAACGTGTTTTCCGGCAGGCCGGCGCGGGGGCTGGTGAATCGAGTCATGCGGGAGGTCGGGCCGATGTCGGAGCGGGCGCCAGCGTTCCCGACGGCTGGCAGCGCCCTAGCGCCGCTGAAAGCAAAAGCGGAGGCGGCAGGGTCCAGCGATTTCTCTTCGCTGTGGGCGGGACAGGCGGCAAGTCTCGGCCGCGAAATCGGCGCCGGCGATCTGACCCGGGAACTAGCCGCGGATGCGGAGCAGCGGCTCAAAGCGCTGGCATCGACAGGTTAGGCCATTATGCGATGCAGCACCTGCGAGTCCTTCGGTAGTTGACGACCGCTTTTCTCATCGTAAGCGGACCCTGCACTTAAACGTCGCGAAAAACCGCTTCTGGCCGCTTGCCGTCTGTCACGACGCCGGTCGCGCCGATTCCTGGGGGGCAGCTCGTAGGCGATACCGGTCATTGGCCTCGATCACACCTGACAATGTCTGTCTGGCAAGTGCCGACTAATTCACTTAATCATTAGGGTCTACAATTCCTATTCCCAAGTGTTTGCGTTTTCTTCGAATCCGTCTCTGACCGGACCAATCACACAGAACCTGTGTCCACTCGGGGCTTCTAATACGATCCACTTTTCCAGTCTAGCCACAACCACGGCGCCAAGTCGCTCAAGTCTCTCTACCTCGGCCTCCATATCGTCGGTTTCGATATCGATATGAATGCGGCTCGGGTGATCCACCTTCTGCAATAGAACCTGTACTTCCCCCGGCTTACCCTCAAAGCGAACGTACTTTTCGCTCTGTTGGTCACCTCGCGACTCCGCTGACATACCGAGCGCTGCACTCCAAAAGTCTGAGTCTCTAAACAGATCGCCCGTCTGACAGTCAACGATCAGCGCACCTAGTCGGCTCTTGTGCATTACTTACTCCTTCTTACGGAACAGATGAATTCAGCAAGATAGATTAGTCGGGATTGACAACCTGCACGCCAACCATGGTTGGCGTGAACGAATGACGGATTGTCATGAGTACAGTTGCTGCCGCTAGCACGGCGGCAACCAGGAATGCATAACGTAGATCCACGCTAGCGGCAAGGCCGGCAAACACAGCACCTAGCGCACCTACGCCGTCCATGACGGTGAATGCAAGTCCCAGTGTAGTAGATTCACGTCGTCCTGCCGTTTCCACCATGGCCGCGAGTATGACGGCACGAACGCCAACTAATAGACCAGCGACGGCAATCAAGGCGCTGATAAGGCCGACAGGCTGATCCAAGAATGGAATGCTGGCCGAACAAACAATCGCGCTACCGACGATTACGCGTTTGCGTCCCACTACATCGGACAAGCGCCCCAGCAGCGGTTGCGCAAACGAACCGATTAACAACATGGCCGCAAACACAATACCCGTTCGTGCTGGCGAATAGCCGTGCACACCCTGAAGAAACAACGGTGTCATACTCATGATCGCCATCCACGACATATTGTACGTGCTGACGATAGCAATAATCCAAAGCCCAGCCGGCCGCAACCACACGCCTAAGAAATGATGGATATCGTCCATAGATAGCCCGTGCTGTTGCGACGGCGACACATAACGCGCGATGCGCAAGAACACCAGACCCATAACCACGGCCGGAATCACCGAGAGCTCCAACACCGTCCGCCAATCGAAACTCGCAAGCAGAAAGCCCACGCACAGTGGCGCCCCCACCTCAGCCAGCGTGCCGCCCATGGCATGAATGCCTAACACCTGAGCGCGTCGGTTTGGCATCTGCTGCACCATGACGCCGGTCGCAATTGGATGCCACGCCGCATCGCCCATCCCAGCCACCGCCAATAGAAGCGCAAGCGTCCAAAACCCAGGCGCCGATGCCGCTATGAAGTAACCAATTGCGACCCACCAAAACGTGGCCATGAGTAGCAAGCCACGATTGCGAAAATGATCGCCCAACAGGCCGGCAGGAAGGTAGGCTAGACTGGCGCCAATGCTATGGATCGCAATCAAAATCCCTACCTCACCCGGCGATAGACCCATAGAAAGGGCGATCGCGGGTACCAGCAGCCAAATCGCGCTAGGCGCCCAGTCGTTAGCCAGATGGCCTAAGGGAAAGACAAACAAAGTGATCTTAGGGTTCAGAGATGCAACCTCCAAAGACCAAGATATCTACATAGATACCACGCGGTTAGTATTGGTTCTTTAGGCACACTACCACCTGGGGCTAGGATTCGCCCCATTGACTTTGATAACATTGATCGGCTGACCGCATTAACCTAACCACACACAATTGGTGGAACATCACCTGGAGGTGAACGATGCCTTTACGCATAGGCGATGACGTACCGGATTTTACAACCGAAACAACCGAAGGAACGATCAATTTCCATGAGTGGATCGGAGACGGCTGGGCCGTATTGTTTTCTCACCCCAAAGACTTCACACCGGTGTGCACGACCGAGCTTGGCTATATGGCTGGACTCAAGCCTGAATTCGACAAGCGCAATTGCAAAATCATCGGTCTTAGTATCGATTCAGTCGACGATCATTCCAAATGGTCCAAAGACATCGAAGAGACCCAAGGACATGCGCCGAACTATCCACTCATTGGCGATACCGACCTGAAGGTCGCGAAGCTTTTCGACATGATTCATCCCAATGCCAAGGGGCAGGCCAAGGACCGAACAGCGGTAGATAACGCGACCGTGCGTTCAGTCTTCATGATCGGGCCTGACAAGAAGGTTAAGCTCATGCTCACCTATCCCATGAGCACTGGCCGCAACTTCGATGAGGTGCTACGGGTGTTGGATTCGATGCAGTTGACGGCCAAACATAAAGTGGCCACTCCCGTAAATTGGAAACAAGGCGAAGATGTCATCATCATCCCCGCCGTCTCCAATGATCAAGCAAAAGAAATGTTTCCAGGCGGCTGGAAATCGCCCAAGCCGTACATACGGATCGTGGCACAACCAAAATAAATACCGTATCAGTACAAACTAAGAGAGGCGCCGATGGCGCCTCTCTTTTTGTGTGTTTAGGGTATCTACTTCTGTTCCTTATTTGCGCAATCGATGCACAACGGCGTTGTCGGGTCTAGCTCCAGGCGCTGGGGGTTGATCTCTTCTTCGCATCGCACACACAAACCGAACTCACCGTTTTCGATACGCGTTAGGGCCGCTTCCGCACGTTGGATTGTCAGACGCCGCCTACGCTCGGCATCAAGCGACATCGCCTGCGCCTGCAAGGCGTCCATTCGCGACAGACGACCCACCCGCGATTGATCGAGCTCTACCGTTTTGGCGCCCTCGCTACTTGCTTGCTCGGTACACAACAATTCATCGCAGAACTCGATCAATTGCTGTTTGACACGAACACAGTCGCTGTCTTTCACTGCCAAAGAAAATGAATTTAGGTATGCGGGGCTAGGGTGGGCCGCCGGAGACGCGCGCCTAAGTGCTTGAACCCATGCAGACAGAACAGCGATGCGAAAACCGCTAGCAGGGGAGTCATCGACGTCATCTTCCATCCCCACCCATGGCAGGGCTAGCTCGTTTATACGCAATGGCGTGTCGCGCTCGCCACTAAAACCCAAAGCAAATGCAGCAGCATGCGGTCCACCCTGGGAAAGTAAAAGCGCGGCAACACCCCTGGTTGAATGACTAGGCCTCATCGACCCTCCTAAAACAACGCGGTCAAAGTCTACACCGGCTGAAACGCGCGGGATAGGCCAATTGCAATAGGTGATCAGAAGAACTTTATACGCTCCTGGAAAGCGACATAAAAACCAAGACCGATAAGAATGGTCCCTGCAATCTGTTCCTGAATACGCCTGGCGTTCGCCCGCTCCAATAGCCAACGCGAGATTTTGGTCGAAGAATACGCCACTAACAAATCGCAAGGTATTGCGGTAAGCGCAACGATAAACCCCAAAGCAGGATCTGCGGTGCCGGCGCGCCTGCCGCTGTGTCGACACATTGTGGCGAGAAAGCCAAGAAGAATAGTGCTGTTTTTGGATTCGTCGCCTCCACCAAAACGCCTTCTGTCAGGATCTTAGGATAAGTCCGTTTGGCAACGCACCGCGGCGCCATGAGCGCTTCAGACTTACTGAGCAAATAGTTGAGCCCGAGGTATATGAGGTAGCCCGCGCCAAGTAACTTCAAAACAGTGTAGGCCAGGGGCGAATATACAAACACAGCAGCAAGGCCAAACGCCGCTGCCGCCACATGGACCAAACTACCAACGGCCAAACCACAGGCGGCTATCGCACCTGCGGTGCTGCCTCGCGCGACGCTGCGAGACATCACGTACAGGTTTGAAGGACCGGGCGAAAGATTCATGATGAAGGCTGCGATCGTAAAGACCAGCAACGTTTCAAGCGGTGGCATGACTCATTCTCTCAGGAACCCGTTGCCTTACAATTCAGCCCGAATCAGCCAAGGTTGCTTTTATAAGTGCTGGTGCCCCAGTCTGGGCTGGCGCGCCAGGTCGCACTCTCGAAGATGAATCCCACGCCGTGCTCTTTGGCAATGCCAGCATACGTGGAAAAGTATTTATGAAGTGTCGCACGACCTTGGTCGTTATTGAGAAAGTCAAAGGCCGCGAAGTATGGCAGCTCCAGACCTTCGTGAAAAATGAGCGTTGTTTCGATGCCGACATCCATAAGAAACAATTCGCCCGATAGCTGAGGTAGGTCGTTACGATATTTTGCCATGTCTGTCTCCGTTCCACTGTGATGATTAGATCGAGTGAAGCGCGCCAAAACGGCTTGCCCGCTTCGGCCTCGACTTCGGCGCGCGTTACACCGATATCGCGTAAGAGCTGATCGTAGAGTTCCAACAGATGCCGACGCTGACGCGAACGATCGTTCCACATACCGACCGGATTCACGGCACGCCGCCACGGGGACTGACCGGAATGGCGCGCCCAAAAGCGTTCTGCATCAAAATCTAAAAAGTAATAACTGGTTGCTAGTGTTTTCATGGCCTGTTTTCTCTCAAAAGGTTTACCAATAACTGCTTCTCGTTTCACTGATAGCAACCGCCGTGTCAGTCGGCTTCACGCGCAACCACCACAAACTTATAAGTAAAATTAGATAGTTATGAGGTGTTGGGGTGAGTGCACAAAAAACCGAGGGTGCGTAGACCCGTGCAATAAGACGGTCCACCGAATGCAGCGGAGGGGTGACTGACTTCTCAGTGAGGAGACAAAATCAGCTCTCGTTATGACTGACCTCGACCCATTTGCGAGTGCGCGCTTCTTTATCGTAGATATGGAAGCCCGACATGACGTGACCATACAGGTGCAAAGACACCACACGCTGGCCGTCAGCCGGATTGCCGGTTATGTGAATGTGATCGGGATTCGGAACAAAACTAGTAACCGTGTCCGGAGAGAGCAAGATGACACCCCCACGTGCCAGTTCCACACCCGTCATTGCGTCTTTCTTCTTGTCGTCCACACGCATGAAGTTGCGCTCTTCGAGATTGCCCTCAAGCACACCGACAACGCCCCAGGTGCCATGATCATGGATAGGTGTCCACTGGCCTGGAAGCCAGACCAGTGCGTACAGGCTCATAGTGTCTGCTTCTTCGATATAGATTGCATTACGCGCATAGTGGTCTGGATCACTGCGAAAATGTTCGGGCTTCAAGAAACTCTTGTCGCCGTTTAGCAAACGATACATGGCTGGCGCGATTTGCTCTACACAATCGGCCGGCGATTGGCATTCGGAAATCTTCTTCCGACAATCTTCAATAAAGGTATCTAGTGTGTAGTTAGTCATGCTCTTCATCTCTGGCGTGCGATCAATCCGATCGCATTGCATACCAATCGCGCTGCGGTCAGCGCTGCCAAACCCTGTGGATCGCGCTCGGGCATAAACTCGACGATATCAAAACAGGCGATCGAAGTCGGCCGCACCGATCCGAATCGCAGTCGGTGATGCCGCCGCGTAGGTACCCAGTGACGCATAAGGTGTGGCAATAGGTACGCCGATAATGGCGATGTCGGCGGCAAGCGTGTTCAAATCCAAACATCGTTCGAATCCAAGAAACGATGGCGTTTCACCATCGTCGGTGTCCCCGAAAAGCTGACCGAGCTTAACCATCGTGCTACGCGTTAGAGGCCTCATTGGAATCAGGTTGGATACTAAGGAAATAGTCTTTCCAATGTGAGCGCAGTGCTTCCTCCGTGGCGCCTATATCGTAAGCAGGACTCGATAGGGGCAACGCCTCTTCGACCTTTAGTTTCACAATGCCATTGATCCTGTTGCTGAGGTCCCCCCACTGCGAGAACCGTGGAAATAACTCGTTGAACTCCGTCGTATCTCTCGCAATGAAACTGGCGATACCCTTTGCCCTGAATCCCTTTCTTGCAAAGGGATCAACGAAATTTACTTCCATAGCAGGTCTTTCCTCGAGGTTCTTTATAGTATTTGGCGAGCGGATTTCGCCGAAAATCAGGTGTTCGTCGTCAAGTACGAGAAATGTTCCTTTAGGAGACAGATTGGGTGTCCCATCTTCGCGCACCGTTGCAACGAAGCCGAGCTTCTGTTGTTCAACCACCCGCTTCATATCGTCTGTTAGTTTCCCCATGCGCAACCCCTTTTCGTTAGCTTTGCCACATATCTGATTCGTCAATGCCCAATTCTTGAAGATCGGTTGCACGCAACGGTGCGTCAGTCGCCAACATAAATTCATCCAACTGCGGCGGTTTAACTATCGTTCCCGATAGCATTGCGTGCACCTGCCCTCGGTGATGAATCTGGTGCACAAAAAGGTGGGTTAACACCCGGTCCGTTCTATCTATATGGGTGTTACCGTCATCGCGCAACAACTTAACTGGCTTCAAGAGCCGTGCTTCGGTAAGGGCATCACAAACATCGATAAGACGCTGGTCAACAAGACGTTGTGCGGCGATCAACTCCTTCGCGGTAGTACAGGGTATCTCATTGTCGTACACCGATCGGCCAAGGCCGCCCTCCTCGAGGACATCAAGATAAAACCAGTCCACCGTCAGTATGTGATTCAAGGTCGTCTGGATAGATGGAAAGAAGCCGGTTCGCGGGGCCGTAAAAGCCGCCTGCGTGAGCTGCGCACAGGCCTTTAGTAATCGGTAGTTCGACCACGCGTTGTTTCTAGCTAGCTCACCAAAATAGCCTGTTACCGATGCCATGGGTAGCTCGCGCCCCTTTTCGCCACTGCGTAAGTTGGAACTCAACCTCGATTGTTCCGACTCTAGCACTTCTCCTAACACCTTCATTAATCTTTTGTTTTTAGAGCAATTTGAAGGTGCCTATGCGCCCGGCGTAGACTAGGCGATCACCACAGTGAGGTACGGCCAACACAGTTGGCCACGGTGGGCTCTCGTACAACGATAACCAGGCGGAGGGACACCATGACACGACCAGTAATGCGCCTGTTGGATCCGTTCACGGGTCTCATGGAGTGTAAAGTATGCGGTGCCCGTCACGCCGCGCTGCGGCGCCCGGGCAGCGGCGGCAAGTATGTCCGGGGTTCGTGGCAATGTATAAACGGCTGCCAATTGACACCGCCACCGAGACGGGAAAATCCTGATGTGAGGCCGTATAAGTAGCGCAAGGCGCCTACGGCGATGGCGGCCGCTGCGACCCTAGTACTAGGCCGGCCATACTAATGCTGCAACTAGGCCAAGGACGAGCAACAACGGGATCAGCCATCTTAAGAATCCGAGTGACCGTGGCTTGGTATTCGTCGCCAAATGCGCGCGATACGCCTCGACGGCTTGTTGCTGTTCTTCCGCATCGAAGTAGTAGGGTCGTCCGTCTGCGATATCCTTGGCAATCGCTTTGAGCTCACCCCTGTCCCGCCCGATGATAGCGTCTCCTACGGGGGAATTTTCCGAGAGGATTAGGGACCGCGCTATCTGATATTCCGACTCGGGGGTGTAGTGACACGACGGACAGGTGGCGGTGGCATCTTTCTTAAATGCACCGCACCGAACGCAAACCGATTTTCTGGCCAATGCTCAGCCCTAAAAAAAGAGTCAGTTAGTGTCGTCGTTGGCCAAGCATCCAGTGCAAACGGTTATGGTGTGCTTGCCGTCGAACACCTGCCGGACCTCGCCCTTAGTCGTTCCGCAAAAGATGCACACTGGATCATCGTCAGAACTGGCCCGGGTGTGATGAACGAATTCTTCCCGCCATTCCCCGGCGAGCGTCCTAAAGCGCATTCGCAGGATCTCGCTTTGCTTGGGTATCAGTTCCACGGCGCTTGGCTTCCGTCGTGGTTTATCCGACATGCTGTGAACCCCCCTTAAACCTGGGCGTACCCATACCTAAGAGTATAGATGGGGGAATTTGATTGCTTAGGCGGTTGGGCTCACATCGGCGGGTGCATATCCCTCGTACTGCGGCAAATCATCGCTGATGGTTTCCAAGGGCGACTTGGACGAGGCAAAGATGTGCTTCTCCGACGTCTTAGGGTGGCCGGGGTGTGCATCCTGCTCGAGGACAGCCGGCTTGTACCACATTACCCCCGGCTTGCGGTCGCTTTCTGCGAACAAATGACAACCGCAGGTACGGCAAAAGTGCCAACGGGCATTAGGGCTGCGGTAGGTCGATAGGTTCTCCTCGCCTTGCTCGATCTCGATGTGCTCGCGCATCATGAAGGCGTAGGTGGCAAACAGGGTGCCATGCAGGCGCCGACACCTCGTGCAGTGGCAGTGATACACCTCTGCCGACGGCTGATTGACCTTGAATCGCACCGCACCACATTCACAGTGTCCAAATATCGGTTGAAATGACGCCACCTCGCCTCCTCGTACTTGATCACCAGACAGTAACTAGCGGTTCCCGCAGAGATCTTCCCACCCGTAGCATGTACGGTCCACTCGAGCCTCCCAATGAACAATCGAAGCACAGCAGAATCTGACCTATGGAAGCGCGATCTTATGGATCTTACTGCCCATCGCATGAGCACTCGGTGTGTATCTGACCTGGCGATGAACTCGTAATCGGAGAAGTCGCAGACAGAGAAATGAGGCCTTTATATCCATCCCGGCGTTTGGCATGAAGCCATCATACCGCTAGATAGTAGTGCTGATTTTCTCGACATACAGGGCAAGGTACACACACGTGCGAGCTGTGACTTCGATAACGAATTTGAGACGTACCTATGCTGTCCGCTGGAATACGAGCACTGCTCTTAGTGTCCGATCGACAAATTATTCTTACCTGTCTTGTCGCGACCGCGTATTAAAAAGAGCGGGCGTCGACCGTAATCATGGCCCTGATGCGGCTCAGCCATCTGTTGGCCCAATTCGTGATCGTAATAGCAATGTCCGGGCATAATCCTGACGACAAACGCGGCCCGCCGCTGGTCGGTGTTATTGGCCTTTGATCCATGAATCATATAAACATCGTGAAACGATACTTCACCTGCCTTCAATAGCAGATCATGAGCGGTGCTCTCATCGTAATGCTCTGAATCACACACTTTGTTGATGGATAGATTCTCATTTTCTTCCCAGTGATGGCTAAAGGTCTTCCGCGCCTTATGTGAACCTGGGATGAAGCGCATCGGACCGTTCTCCGGCGTTACGTCGTCAAGCGCAATCCAAATGGAGATCGTTTCCAGTGGGCGAATTGGATAATAGTCACCGTCCTGATGCCACGGTGTAGCCTTACCACAACGGGCCGGTTTACCAAAAATCGTTGTGCCCCATAGAATCAAATCATTGCCAACGAGTTGGGCGGCCATGTCGAGTAAGGCCGGTTGGGTAGCGAATTCAAACCATACACGCGATCCTTTAACACCCTGTGCCCCCGGTTTTTCAAGGTGTAGGCCCAGCATAATGTCGGATGCGATATCAGCATTATCCGCCAACAAGCGCGCATAGGCCTCGCGCATGCGCCCCAGTACATCCGAGGGCAATCGATATGAAGGAACGAGGTAACCCTGTTCGTGATAGCGAGCGATTTCCGCCTCAGTCAACTTCACAGGGTTACCTCGTAACGCTCAATTTCTGATGCGCAGTTAGGGCATCCTTACCCGATAGACTCCATCGTGTTCGCGCGCGTGCTCTGCAACCCTAAGGCCAAAGGACTGACCGGCACGCGCGTCGCTAACGTGCACATGGTCGATCTCCATGGATTGCACCGTCTGGGTAAAGTCGCTCGTGTGCCCTTTAATGCGGATTGTATCCCCCACTCGCAGGGCACCGACATCGAGATGCACTACCGCAACCGATAGATGCGTGTAGTAGTGTGTTACTACACCGACCCGTTCTTCATCGGGTGCGGGTGCGGCAGCCGGTGCTGCCGTGACCACGGTTTTCTTTGCTGGCGGCTTGCTGCGTGGTGTTGCCTTTCGTTTGGCGACTTTCTTTGTTGCCTTGGCCTTTTTCCTTGATTTTTTCGCTACCTTCTTCTTGGCGCGTTTTTTTACCGTCTTCTTTCCAGATTTCCTTGCGACTTTTTTGTTCGCGCGCCTTTTCGTAGTTTTCTTTTTCGCCGTAGTCTTCTTCCTAGCCTTTCTGGCGACCTTCCTCTTCTTTGCTACCTTTAGTTTCTTTCGAGCTACTGGCTTGCGTTTCTTTGCCTTCTTACCTTTTTTTGATCGTTTGCCCTTTTTCCTTGTTGCCATCTTCTCGCCCTCCATCAAAAGGATGTTGAAATGTTGCCATTTTATCCATGTGATTAACAGTATCAGGCGCAGCTACCGCCATCGAGGACCACCGGAGACCCTGTCATGAAGCGCGCCGAGTCGGATGCGGCAAACAAGGCCAGATCCGCTACTTCCTCGGCTGAACATACGCGATTGAGGGGTACGTTCGCCGCCGACGCCTTAAGCCCCGTATCTGCGTCAATGCCGCGCTGGACGAACTCGCCACGCAACATCGGCGTATCGACATCGCCCGGACACAGCGAGACAACCCGTATCCCTTCGTGTGCGTGGTCGACCGCCATGGCGCGGGACATCTGAATCACAGCGCCCTTGCTTGCACAATACGCCACAAGATGGCGACTGCCAGTCAATCCTGCATCCGAGGCAATGTTGATGATTACGCCACCGTTCTGGCGCAATCTCGGAATAGCGGCGCGACACACATAGAACATTCCGTTTACATTGACAGCAAAGGTATCTAACCACTGCTCATCCGTTGTCGCTTCCACGGCAGCGTGATAGATAATACCAGCCGAGTTAACGACGATGTCCAACTTGCCCATGGTCTGCACCGCATAATCGACCAACTCATCACAAAAACTGCTGGCGGCGATATCTCCAGCCTTAAACTTCGCAATATTGCCATGCGCCGACATCCTGGCACACACAGCGTTACCCCGTTCGCGGTTACGCCCGGTTATGACCACATCGGCCCCACTGGCCGCAAAACTTTCCGCTATAGCCTCACCCATCCCAGACGTGCCGCCGGTAATGAGTACCGCCTTATTAGAAAAACTATATTGGGGACGTCGGTATCCCATGACACGTCCTCTTCATTTCCATTTATTCAGTACACAACACTGGCGCTCTCAGATATCAAACATATAATCGGCGCACCGTGCCGGGTCAAAAGACTTACCAATACCTGCACAACAGTTATCTAGCGCAACACAGGCCTGAGAGTCGCCCGCTTCACACTAAAAATCATGTTGCTCGCAGCTGAAAACGCCATTGCCGGTGGTACACCCCGCCAATAGCACAACGAACAATACTATGCTTTTCGCCATGCTAGCTCGGCCACAGCCAACCAAACACGCCGGCGGTTAGCAACGCGTAGACCAAAGCGTCGAACACACTCTTAATAACTGACAACCAGGGTCGGCCAAACCAGATCGCATCCTGAATTACCGCCGTTCCATACGCCAGCCAGGTAACGGTGCCGCCACCCGGAACACTGCAAGATAGTCGCTCCCGGGCGCAAGTGTCCTACCGGCAACATAGGCAACAATGGCACTGATAATCAAATAAAAAACAAACGTCAGCGCCATATTCTTACCCATGGCTGGCATACCATTGGGCAGAATTGTTATGAAACCAACCGGTCCCTCGTCGAACCTCTTTTGCACCTCTGGCTTCTTCATATCGGCCACCGACATACAATGAGGAATATTGTATTGGCCAGGCCCAAGATTCTGTGGCCTGAGTGCCGCACGTGCCGCGTCTTCGTCTGGCAGACCTTGATAGTCCTTTTTATGATGAGGAAGAACCATCCAAATGATGGCACTAGCGATCCAAACGATGATGGCAGACAGCAGAATCGGAAGCCAAAGCGAACCGAGGGTAGCCATATGAGCCTCCTGGGGTTGGTTGGTATTCACGAGCACCGACGACTACCACAGTATGCCTGCGTGCTGCGGGGTGTTCTAGAGCGTTTTGAGATACTCAATCAGTTCCCGGCGCTCATTGTCGGCAAGGTCAGCACCGTATTCGTGGCCCGCATTCGAGTTTCCGGGCACTGAAACATCGAAGCGGAAACTACCATCGTCCACAAACCCCATGTGTTGCGGATCGTAGACGCTTGTGCCACGCCGGAAGGTTTGTGCACGGTTCTTGGCGGGGGAAAGTAACCCCCACATAGTTCGTACTGAACCGTTGTGGGTCGTCGGGCCCTTCGTAGTGATTCATTAGGAAGAGATAGACGGCTCACCGCAAAGCGGCCTTGGCCCAGGCGCACCATCGTCCTCGCCGCCGGCCGCCAGCGCCGCTTCATGAAAGGCATGCACAGCCCCCTTTGTCGGTGCGATGAGACCGAGGTGTGTACCATTAGCAGTGGTGGCAGATTTGCCATCGATAGGTATCTGCACCCAGAAGTCGGGAAACTGCTTGCCACAGGCAACCGCGCCGGGGTGCTCCATGACGCGCGTGCAACCTAAGGTTGGAAGTACTTTGTCGTAGAACCCAATCGCACGTTCGAAATCGTTTGTGCCGATCGAAATATGGGAAAGAATACTGGGAATATCGTCTGCCATCCAGATGCTCCTCAGTTCTCCTTATTCACTCTTGCTGTAAAGATCGGCGTCTTCTGCAAGCCTTAAGATCTTAAGTGCTTCGCCGAAGGCGGTTGACGCCTCTGCTTCTTTGCTGCCTTGGAGTAGGCTTTTGCCGTCGGCAAGATACTTGTCAAGATCCGTACGTTGTTGCTCTGTCATTGGAAAGTTCTTGGCAACCAATTTGTCGATGGCTGCTAACTGGTCCTGCGGGGTGGAGGCACTGCAGGCGGCAAGTGCCCATGCGATGGACAATCCGATGACGTGTGATGTTCGCTTCATGGGCCGGGTCTCCGTGGTTGCCCTGGCCAATGTGTGTATACCTATACTACTTTCTAACTCTTGCCTCTGTATAGGTAACAACGCGCTTTAACTCGGCAACCGGAATCTTGACCAAATTGCGATCATCGCCACCGCCTGTCAATATCCAGTCCCGCTCTAGAACCTTAGGGTCGATCAGAATGGTCGCATTCGGGGCATTCAACGGCGAGTTACCGCCAAGCTGTTGCCCCAAATATCGTTCACTCTCTTCAGCTGTCACGATGCGCGGTCGATCGGTCAAATCCAACGCTTTTCTCACTCGTTCTGTGCTCGCTCTGGCATCCGCTGGTACCAGTGCAATCACCAACCTCTCATCCGAGGTCAGCATTACAATCGACTTCGTGAATCTCTCTATCGGATAACCGCTGACCGCTACTGCCTCTTCCACCGTGTACACGCGTCCACTAAAGCTCAACATCTCCGCGTTCACGTTGTTGTCTTCGATCCACCGCTTAATCCTATTTGGCGAGTCGCTCATACTTGTTTTCTCGACCAACATTAACCGAACACTCTCAAATGAAAGGCATCTGCCCAAAAAGGCAAGTGAGCTAGCGGCCCTTTTCTCGTCACCCTAACGCCGCTAGCATATCCTGATATCGCGTGAGATCTAACCAAATAGGAGCAACTTATGGATATCAAAGGTAAGCGGGCAATCGTCTTCGGTGGCACATCGGGGATAGGGCTTGCCGCAGTACAACAACTTGCAAGTGGGGGCGCTGAGGTGATCGCAGGCAGCCGCTCAAAATCTAATATCGAGAGGACAGCGGCCACGGTCAGCGACAATGTAACGTTTCGAGAAATCGATGTCCTGGATCGCGACGGTTTGAGTACCTTGTTCCAAGAGTTTGCCCCTTTTGACATCCTGGTAAACACGGCCACCGGTGGGGCCCGCGCTATGGGGCCTTTCCTTGAAATGGATTTGGATGGTTTTCAAGGTTCGTTTCGCAAACTTTGGGGTTATACCAACTCCGTACGCCTCGGTACCGAGCATATGACCACAAGCGGTGCCCTCGTGCTCGTCAGCGGCTATCCGGCTCGCAAATGTGGTCCCGGTTACTCTGCCATCTCGACGGTGGGCAATGCGGTAGAAGGCTTCGTTCGCGCCATTGCGCCCGAGATTGCACCACGACGGATCAACGCTGTCTCGCCGGGTCTCACCGACACGCCGATGTTCACCATGCAGGGAGCAGAGCGGGAAACGTTCTTCCACGACGCCACGAAAAACACCTTGATCCCGCGCGCCGGCAAGGCAGAAGAGGTCGCCGATGCGATTCTATTTCTGATCAAAAATGAATATATGACGGGCTCTACCGTCGATGTGGAAGGTGGCGCTCTGTTGCCGTAGATTTAGCGATTGTTATTCGCCGCGAAATCCCACCAGTAAGTCGTAAGCCCCATATAGACAGAATACGAGCACGAGTCCGGCTAACACAATCTTGATGGCGATCTTTGCTATCACTTCCTGACGAGTAGGTGGAGCCAAATCACTGTCCGGTGCGGGGGGATGCGGCAGTTTTGCGATATCTCGTAGGGCCTGCTGCTCCTGCTCTTGCTTGTAGTCTTCTCTGTTTTTCGCCATATCGATTATCGCCAGAAAGCAATTTAGTGTGAATTCCACTCGCCCACAACCCCGATCTCTAGGTTCGAACCCAACCGATGGCAGGCGGTCTTTTCCTTTTCCCTAGGCGCTGTTAGATTGACACCTTAGAAACGCGCATAATCAACGGCAAAACTGGGGGTCTCAGGATCGTACGCTAAGGGCGAATGCTATGAAACTGTCCGCTTCTCAGCTTCGCGACTTTGACGAAAACGGCTATTTATTCCTACCCGACTGTTTCTCGTCCGAAGAGATGGCGGTATTGCGTCGTGCTGCCAGTGAAGTCTTCGCCCTGGACAGACAGGAAGTGTGGCGCGAGTCAACGGGCACCCCACGCACCGCTTTCGCCGCTCATACCTACAACGAAGCGTTTCGCCGACTCGGGGCTCATCCCCGCCTGATCAATCCCGTCATGCAGATCCTCGACGGGCCCGTATATATGCACCAGTATAAGGTAAATGCCAAGGCCGCCTTTGATGGGGAAGTGTGGCAGTGGCATCAAGACTACGGGACCTGGCAGCGCGACGACGATATGCCCGAGCCGCGGGCAATGAACATTGCCGTATTCGTCGATGAGGTAACCGCCGCCAATGGGCCGTTGATGTTCATTCCCAAGAGTCACCAAAAGGGCGTACAGAAAGCAGGGCACGATCTTGAGACCACCAGCTATCCGCTATGGACCCTCGACCGTGCCACCGTGGCACAACTCGCGGATGAGGGCGGCATCGTCGTGCCGACTGGCGCCCCCGGTAGTGTGGTGATGTTCCACGGCAACCTCGTTCACGCTAGTCCGCCCAACATTAGCCCCTGGAATCGGACTATTGTTTATCTCAGCATCTGCCATGTCGACAATCATATTCGGCGTTTCAAACGCGCCGAATGGATCGCCCACCGCGATTTCACCGCCATCGAACCCCTTGACGACGACTGCCTTAAGGAGTTCGCCGGAGACGCTTAAGTTGAGTGAGATGCCGCGGCGGATCGCCTGGCAGCTCGCAATCTTTTCTGCCTGGTCAACCGTCAGCTGCGCTTGCATGCGCAGGCCGATCGAGTTTTTTATCGCGTCATCGTATTCATCAAGACCGGCCGACAACTGCGTCGATGCCTGCTGCCGCCATGCAACCTCTGCCGCGTGGAGTTTAAGCTGCTTCGTCGAATAGCGCCTCGATCCGACGGCTTGAAACATTGAGCATCGCCATATCTCGCACTTGCGGTAGAGCAGCAAGACTAGCGTAACAACTTAAGCCGTCGAGCGTCTCGTACTTGGGATTTATCAGATAGATATCGCCGTCGAAACGACCACCTAATAAGGTCCTGCGGGTCCAGTAACCGACCGTGCCTTCCTGACCCGAAGCAGCGACGAAAGCCGGTGCGAAGCACATGAAGGTGTTCGCAATAGTGTCAGCCCGGCGCACCATTAATTCCGATGTCACAATGAGGAAAGGATCGTTCTTGCGATCATATTATTATGTTCGCGTACTATTTAGTATATGGAGGCCTAGAAGAATAGGTGGAGGGAAATCGCATGATCATACGAACCCTGAGCGGCACAATCGGAACCGAGCTCGATGTGCATGGACCTGCGTGGAACAGCCGACGCCTGCTAGTCGCTGCCGATAAAATGCCGTATTCGATGACTGATACGATCGTCAAAGCAGGCTCGGAGCAAAAGCTTTGGTATAAGCACCATCTGGAAGCGTGCTACTGCATCGAAGGGACCGGGTCTATCAGCGACACGGCAAACGGGGTGACTCATCCCATCGTGCCGGGGACGCTATATGCGCTAGACCGGCATGATCAACACGTATTGAAGGCCGAAACCGACATCCGCATGATCTGTGTCTTCTCCCCGCCCTTAACCGGCCAGGAGCGGCACGATGCCGACGGCTCCTATGCATTACCAGACTTGACCGGTCAAGAGACATGACCTCCATGGACGGAGTAAATGCAAAAGGATTGTCGGGAACAATCCTTGCCACGACGCCGATGGTTCCTATAACTTGCCGGAGTAACTAATGGTGCTCGCGATTCAGGCTGCTTTGCTTCTGGCGTTTTGTCGTACGTTGTTGCATGGTATCTCACTTACAAGATAGCAATGGAGCGTATGTTATGAAACATGGGACAAGCGTATCCAGGATAGCTGCGTATCCGTGTGAACGTCCGTTTTCGACGGCAGCTGTTCGGGGTCATCAAGGCTGCAAGTGGTTACGTCGATTACCTCGGGATCTGTATCTAGCTCACAAGTAACCGGGGTTCCACAGTCCGCACAGAAACCGCGTATCCCGTGCTCCGACGATCTGAGTTCTTTAAAAGTCCCTGAAACGACTTTGAACTCAGACTTCGGCACAACAAACCAAGCGACAAACGGTGCCCCGCTCGCACGCCGGCACATCGAGCAATGACAATTGCAGGTTTCATATCCAGCCCCTGAGACCTCGTATCGTACAGCGCCACAGAAACAACCGCCCTCTAACATTTGGCTTTCCCCCTCATTCGTCGCTTTCTCCTCCACGCGCTCGTTCAAGCTGCTTGCTTAAGAGAGGTCAAAGCCTTGGTCTCGAATATAACGGCCAAAGTCTGCACGCGCGGGCACATTATATTGGCGTGTGCGATTTTCCGACCAACCATAATCAGCGCTGATCCCAAATCGCTCAACCATGCGTTGTTCCTCCGATATCGTTTGGTCGATAATCTCACGACGCCGGTCGTATTCAGTCACGTGTTCAAGTAATTCACCATCTTCGTAGGTGTCGGCGTGCAGTATGACACTTAATGGTAAGCGCAAGCTGATCTGAGTTTCTTCAGCCGGCCAGCCAACACACAACCCCGCCACTGGAAACACCCATTTAGGCAACCCCAACTCGGCAGAAAGTCCATCGATATCGTCTCGTACTTCACTTACGGGACAACACCCCAACCCCATCGCCTCCGCCGCGATGACAAAGGTTTGCATGGCGATCCCCGCATCGACCGCCGCATTCATGAAAGCATCTAAGTGATCGTTGGCAAATGCATGCTTGCGCCACACCGACAACCGTCGAATGCGGCGGCTATCACCGCACCAAACCATGAATACCGGTGCCCGCGCAATCCAACCGATTTGTGGGCATAAAGCGGCGATGCGTTGCTGCTTTTCCTGGTCCTTCACATGAATGACACAGGCCTGCTGCAAGTCAGATTTCGACGGGGCGGAGAACGCAACAGAGAAGAGCGTCGCAAGCAGATCTTCAGATACAGGATCAGATTTGTAATGCCGGCAACTACTGCGGGCCAAAATGTTACCAAGCGTTTCATTTGGGCCGACCGTCGTACCGATGTCAGTCGGTAAGCCGAAGCGTTGTTGGATAAGCTCATTAATCGTCATGACAGCTTCTTTTCCTACAGATTTTGCAGTTTAATGTCTGAACTCCTTAAGTCACCATCTCAGGAAAGTCTCATGGATACCAACCATGCCACAAGGTTAAGCCGGCGCATATTTCTGCGCACTGTCGCCGCTAGCCTAGCACTACCGTTAATGCTAGGTATCGCCAACGCCGGGGAACACAGTCTGAAGATCGGGATAATCGGGGCCGGTCGGATTGGTGGCACGTTGGGCGAACTGTGGGTAAAGGCCGGCCATGAAGTGTTGTTGTCGTCGCGCCATCCCGAGCGGCTCAAGGGCTTGGCCGATCGCCTCGGACCGAGGGCGCGGGCCGGGATGCCACGGGAGGCGGCGGCCTTCGGCGAGATCATATTAATCTCAGTACCGTACGGCGCGCTCCCCCAAGTGGGCCGCGATTACGCGGCCGAACTAAAGGGGAAGGTGGTATTAGAGACCGGTAATCCTTTCCCCTCGCGCGACGGCGATATGGCCATCCCCGCACGTGCCAAGGGTGCGGGTGTCGCTTCGGCCGAGTTTCTTCCCGGCGTACGCCTGGTGCGCGCGTTCAACTCCATCCCCTATTACGACCTGCGCAGCGAAGCGCACCGTGATGGCGAGCGCGTGGCCGTACCGCTCGCTAGCGATGACAAGGCAGCCCTCAAAGTTGCGGCTAGTTTGGTGGAAGACGCCGGTTTCGAGCCGGTGGTGGTCGGCCCGCTTGCCCGTGCTAAAGAGTTTGATGTCGGCACCGCCGTGTTCGCGCAAGCACTCACGGCGCGGGAATTGCGCCGGCGCCTTGGGATCGATGGCTGAGGCAGGGAGTCAGATCCTACCGTTAGTCGATAAAGAGTCAGCCGTCTCCAGAATCATAATCCTTACGACTTAACTCTCAAAATAATATACGGGGCTAATGTAATGGTTACCAGTAATAACAACTATAACCTTCCAGCGAGAATGTTGTTATTTGAGGATCACCGCTGCACGTCCATGATCGGCTGAAAGCTTCAATTCAGGGGCGGGTGATAGGTCATTGCTTTCTTAACCGACGGTCGCTCGGCAACGGCGGTGGAGACGCGAGCTACGTTCTTGAATCGCTCGAGAAACGCTTGCGGTGGGTCATACCAAATCGTCATCATCTGCATATAGATATCACACGCACTAAACCGCTCGCCAAGCAGCCAAGGACCGTCGGCTAGCGCATCATCAAGGATTTGCCAGCGAGGAATCAGATCCTGTGCTGCCCGTTGTTTGATCTTTTGGGTATCGGTCGGATCGGCCGTAAAGTCGTGTGGACGATAATAATGCGAGAAGGTCGGATAGACCGTCGTCGCCATATAAAGCATCCACTGATAATAATGGGCCCGATCACGCTCAGAAACGCCCGGGGCCAGCCCCGCTTCGGGGTAATGATCGGCGAGATACATGACGATGCCGGCGGACTCAAAAATAGGACTTCCATCTTCTAGAAGCAACGCCGGCAATAAACCGTTCGGGTTGATTCTCAGATAGGCCTCAGACTTTTGCTCACGCGATTCAACGTCTATTCGCCGCATGTCGTAGTCGACAGAGACCTCTTCTAGTACCGCCTGGGGAGCCAGTGATGACACCCGTGGGTGCCAAAAGAGCGTATAAGTCGCCATGTCGAGGATATCTCGTTTGTGGGGAATAAGGGTTGAGCTGCTAATCGTAAGTTGTGGGGCGTTGGCACGTCTACCTCGAGAGCGCCCCGCGGTTACCGCTCAACCTTGGCGGAGGGGAATTGAGACGTAAAACTCGTCAGAAGTACTCAGGACCGCGCGGCTACCATCCGGGCGGCAACTTTTCCTTGATCGTTATTTTCTTGCCTTCCGTTTTGATGTATCCACCGTCGGCAAGATCTTTCATGATTCGGCTCACCATCTCGCGCGACGCGCCGACCATGTGCGCCAGGTCCTGATGGGTCAATTTATCACTGATCACCTGACGACCATCTTCTTCCTTGGCAAGTTGCAGTAGGGTTCTGGCAATCCGCCCGTAGACATCCAGCAATGCGAGACTCTTTACATTGCCGGTGGTCGCCCGCAGGCGTTGTGCGAGCCCCCTAATCAAACCGATGCCGATCTCTGGGTACTCCCTTAAGCATTTCTGAAGCTGGTGCTTCGAAATGATCAAGAATGTCGAGTTTTCCATGGTCTTAACGGACGCGGACCGCGGCGCTTCATCCAGTAGCGCCAGCTCGCCAAAGTAGTCGCCTGGGTGCTGAATGTCGATGATCACCTCTTTTTGATCCTCATCGGTAAGGACTATTTTGACCCTGCCCGACATGATGACGTACATCGAATCCGTATGGTCGCCTTCATTGATGATCACGCTGTTCTTGGGATAGGTCTTGGTCACGGCGTGGCTCGACAGGGCGTCGAGCTCCTTTTGCTCCAACTTCGAGAAAAGAGGAATGTTTTGCAGCATAGCGCCACCCCCGATGGACTAGTACGGCACTTTCAACCCCAGTAAAATGCCGACAAACTAGCAGCCAATGTTAGTAAGTTAACAAAAGCGCAGGCAAGGGGCGAGCGTAAATTCCCGATAAATGCCTAAGGTGGGCACAAAATCGAGTCCTTCGTGCGCCAACATGCAGATAGGGCCTGACCACGTCGAGTCGGGAGCAGCGAGTGGCGCGCACGCTTTGACCCGTTAAATCAAACCCTAGCCCAGCGGATGTCACCTGAAGATTGTGAAAAATGTCACAATCTACAAGATACCCTCGCGCAGGGCTCTGGCAGTTCAGTACGCAAAAACTAACTGGTTAATAAGGGTACCGGTCAACAACACTACCAGGTACATAGTCATCAACATGTGAACGCGATTACTCATTGTGAACCTCCTGACGGTTTTGGTGGTGCCTTGACATCACACTTACCTAATTTAGGACAAATTTCATCGATAGTCCTGTAACATTTTTCACTGTGAAAGAGTGAAAAATGTCACCGGTCTCAGGAGGTGGTGCCGGTACCAGGAAGCAGAGCAATCAGATTGTTCTCGGCCTCGGCTTGCAGCAGAAACGATTCTGCTCGCTGCAAGAAAGACTCTCCAGTGGAATGATGGGATACACGCATCTCCCAGGAAACTATCGCCTACAGTCGCCGAAGCAGCTGTCGTTGAAATTCCATAAATCCCAGTTTCTCGTACAAGGGATAAGCGGGATTGTCGTGCAAAACATTTAACTCCGCCTCGATACACTCAACCTCACGGCCCCAAGCCAGCAACGCCGCCAAAAGTGATTTAGCAATCCCACGGCTTCGAAATTCGGGCAGAACGTAGACTGCGCTGATATGAAGGGTTCTTTTGTGCTCGAACGCGCCACCTAGCAAACGGACCTCGCCGCCCGCGAACCCCACTAGCTTCGCCTCACCCGCCTCTGCAACTAAGCACCGATAGTCCGCGTCCTCGATTTGTCCTTTAAAGATATCCGCAAGCTCGTTCCAGCTGGATTGCTCGGTCGAAACCGCGTGACCACCATAACTGGCCATATCAGTGACCATGGCGCGCGCCATCGCTGAAAGCTGTGATGCCTCCTCTGGACGCGCTAGTCTAATATCTATTCCTTCCAAATCTGGCCCCACTTTCGTCACACCGATCATAAGTTTGATGTTTGATGGCAACCGTCGAGCATTGCCGATCGAAACATGGATCGCTTACCAAGTTGCTCAAAACGTTAGGCCTGTCGCGCAAAAAAGTTGACGAACTTCTCGCCAATCCGTTCCTGACGGCCCCCGACTACATAGCACGCCGGTGCGAGCGCTTTTTGAAGAAACCCAATAGATGGATGCACGAACAACATATCGAGTCCGACCCAATCTGTAGTGCCTTCCCAGACGATATGCGCCGGGTGATGGAGATCTACTCCAACCTACCCGCGAAGGAACGCCAGCTCATGCTGCGCATGGTCGAGGCATTCGATCACGAAGATTCGTGAGATTGACCAGAACCATCCCATACCAAACGCCGTTATCTGACTCAATCGAATCAAGGCGCCCGTCTATCTCTTCTGTAGCATCCTTCGGGACGCTTCTTAAGGAATGTTCGATTTACTTGTGGCTCTGGGGTCTATTTCGGTTGCTTCATCTTCTTCTTCAACATCTTTCGGAATTCCTTTGGAACGCTGCCTCCGACCTTTTCGGCCTTATGTACCATTTTCCGTTTTATCCTGCGGCCGCCGAACGCAAATCTGGGGCTTGGCCAGTCAACTCGTGCCGGATTTCGTGCAGCTTGACCTTGAGCCGGCCAGCATTCTCGCTGCCCATACGGATCAGTATCTTTTGGCCGGCCGAGCGCGCCTCAAGGCCGGGATCCGCGAACTGATACATCACTTTGGGCCGGACCAGCTTGACCGGCCCTTTGATATCCGGCGCAGCCAGCAGATTGTCGATGGCCTCAACCAAACGGTCGTTGAAATATCCTGACGGATATCCGAGGTCTTCATAAGCCTGCTGAAACAATGGATAGAAGTGGACATACCCGGTTACTAGCTTCTTGGTCTCAACCGCCTCCGCAAGCCGGACGTATGGCGTGTAGCGGCGGTAGTTGTCTGGATTTAGAAACAAACTTTCCTCTTCACCGATCGCCAGAAATCGTGGCCTGGTCGGTTTGACCGGCATATATTTCAGGGGTACTTGCCGGCGCGGTAAATTGTCGATCGTAACGACAAGACGGCGAATGATGTCCTTGAGTTGGAAGAACTCTTGCACCCAGTCTTGGCTAAGCAGGTCCGCTAGCGCATCCCGCGTTGTCTCATCACTCTCATCTAGCGGAGGCAAGGCGCTTGCCTCTCCGGCCGGTTGCGCTGGTTGAATCGGATGGCGTATCGCCGGTTGGATCTCGGCTTGCGGCGGCGGGGCTTCGACGGAAGGCGGAGGTTGCTGCTGCGCATTCTGTCGCCAGTAGTAATAGTAGAAGGCAGCCACGATGCCGCCCACCAGAACAACTGGAACCAACCACCGAGTCGCGTCGTTCATAGGCACGAATGACTACAAGAGCTCACCGATATAGATCAAGTCTGATCCCAGATTCGTGAGAAGTAAACACTGCTTCTCGACCGCTGTTCCCGGCAATAAAAAGTAGTGGGGAGTGACCCGCCTTAATCCCCCAAGCCATACGACCTACATGGTCGGGTCCGCTTTTGAAGAAAAAACGATGGGCGAGAACCAATTCGACCGACAGTCGGCGCAACAGCACCGTTGAGACAAGGGAAACATATCAATGGGTTCCCTTGTCTGCACAAACCCTTATCCTAGCGATCGCATACCACAATGATAACGATTGACGCAGCTATTGGACTGCGCCAGACAAGGGAGGGTCAGCGCGAGCGCGCTCTAGATAATAGAGCGCTATTCCGTATTGGTGTCCGCCTTCTAATTCTCGGGTGGCTTGCGGTCACATCCGCCAACGTCACGGCAGCGGGCCCGAATTCCAGTGCCAACCCAGTTTTCGCCACCGACATTTCTTTTTGGTCGGGTAATGTCGGCGCTAACGCGGTTGCTTGCTGGCGCGGCCTCGGCGTTCAGCACGTAGTCGCCGGTACACAGGTTCGCGATATCACGCGACAGCAGCTGCAGACGGCCATCGATAGCGGAATGACCGTCGATGCCTATGTTTTGCTTTACTGGGACTTTGACATTACCCAGCAAGTCCAGACTGCCCTCTCCATCATCGAAGGCTTCCCAGTGCGGCGCCTTTGGATAGACGCGGAGCAAGCGCGGGGCAACTGGTCGTCATCTCAGCTAGTTCAGAAAATACAGGAAGGCGTGAATGCCTGCGGAAACATGCCCTGCGGCATCTACACGCGCAAGGTGTGGTGGCGAGACAATGTGGGTAACACATCGGCGTTTTCCCATCTGCCTATTTGGTATGCGTACTATGATGGACAGCACGGATTCAACGACTGGTACAGTCCATCCGCTTGGTACGAAGGTCCGTTCGGGGGATGGTCGGATCCCACCGGTAAGCAGTATGACTCCGACTGGACGGCACCCGACTTATGTGGCGTCAACGTGGATTACAACATCATGTACGTCCTCGACGACGACCCACCCAGCCCGTCATCGGTGCCGCCGGCGCCCACGGGGCTAACCCCAGATGGCGCGACAATCGCAACAGGGGCGGTAACCCTTAGCGCCGATGCGATTGCGAATGCGACAGGCTATGAATTCAAGATCGAGTATTGGGATGGGGCGTGGCAACGCTACTTTACTTACTCGCCGAACGGCAGTGCGCAGACCTTTTGGCCGGTGTTCGGCGATAACCAATACCGCTGGCAGGTACGTGCACAGAACCAAGCGGGATGGGGTGAGTGGTCTGCGTGGGCGACGTTTAACTTTGGGAACGTCGGGGGGCCGCCGCCTGCACCAACCCAGTTAAGTCCTGATAACGTTGCGATTCCGTCGGGCTCGGTAACGCTGAGCGCGGATGCTATCGCAGATACGACGCGTTACGAGTTCGAAATTTCATACTGGGACGGTGCAGCATGGCAGTACTATTACACCTACGCATCGACTAACAACGCCCAGACTTTCTGGCCGGCGTACCACACCGAATATCAGTGGCGTGTACAGGCCGAAAACCAGTTCGGCTGGGGCGCGTGGTCAGCCTGGGCGACCTTTAACTTCGGAAATCTCCCGCCCCCCGCACCCACGGGGCTCACGCCAAACGGTACGACAATCACAGCAAGTGCGGTGACTCTCAGCGCCAACGCGATTGCGAATACCACGGGCTATGAGTTCGAAATAGGGTATTGGGATGGCGGGGCCTGGCGCTATTACTATACCTACGCACCTGCGAACAACACGCAGACCTTCTGGCCAGTGTATGCTAACCGCCAGTACCGCTGGCGCGTGCGTGCTCAGAACCAAGAGGGATGGAGTGGGTGGTCTGCGTGGGCCACGTTTAACTTTTTTCCGTAAGACATCGACTTCGCCCCTTCGAAGGGGCTAAAGCAATACTATAATATTGAAAGACTTGACCTCTTTTTGAGACGTTACTGATCGGCGTTCGCGACCGGCCATAAGCGAGAGGCGGTAGCGGCAGGGTCAGCAGGATCAAGCGAAGATCTCTTTAAAGAAATCCTGCATCGCTTGCCACGAGCGGCGGTCGGTCTCGGCGCTGTAGGCCAGGGGAAGGCCGTACTTCTTTCCGTTCTCATCGGCGTCCGGATTCGTGAAGCCGTGGAGTGCCCCCTCGTAGGCCTCGAATCGGGTGTCCGCACCTGCCTCTTCCATTTCCTGCTTGAAGGCGGCGACATCGGCGTCCGGCACGAGGCTGTCTGCCGCCCCGTGACAAACCAGAATCCTGGCCCGTACGCTCCCCGGGGCGGGCTTGTGGGCGGCGCCCAGTGACCCATGAAAGCTCACGACGCCGTCCAGATCCATGCCGATCCGCGCCGCGTGCAGCACCATGGCGCCGCCGAAGCAGTAACCGATAGCGGCCACGTGAGCAGCGTCGGTTGTCGACTGGCCCTTAAGTAGCGCATAGCCGGCCTTCAAGCGGATCTCTCCCTGCGCCATATCTTGGAGCACGGCGTTCATGAGGCTACCGGCATCCTCCGGGTTGTCGGCGATTTGACCCTCCCCGTACATGTCGACCGCGAGCGCCGTATAGCCGAGCTCGGCGAGCATTCGTGCCCGCCGGCGAATGTAGTCGTTGAGTCCCCACCATTCGTGCACGACAAGGACCCCCGGTCGTTCGGCGTCGGCGCCCTGGTCGTAGGCCAGATAACCTTTGAGGGTCGTCCCGTTGGCCGTGTAACTGATGGTCTCGGTGTGGATGTTCGCGCCCTGTCCAGACATGTTCTCCTCCTCTCGTGAGCAACACTGACGTTTACGAATTCACGATTCAAACCCTGATCGCTTTTCCTCTTTTCCTTTCTCCACCCTTCCGTCTCTACGTTATGCCGCACCGATCCTTAATACGATACCAGCCGATGATCGCGGGTAGAAACCAGGGTCGGCCACGGTACAGAGGACGAGTTTGAAACGGCGTCTCGTCGAAGACGGTTTCAGCCTCGGCGTCGCCAAGGATTCGCAGCGCCACCTTCTGGCCTAACCACCGGGCCCAGACGACTCCTGAGCCGCAGAAGCCGGTGGCGTAGTGAACACCTTCGTGCACCGCGACTTTCGGCAGGTAGTCGAACGTGTACCCCGTGTAGCCCCACCACGAGTGAGTAATGCTCACACCATCGAGCTCCCCAAAGATCTCCCCCAAGTCGCGATACAGCTGTCGGAACTTCGCCTTCGGGTCGTTTGTCTCTGCGCCTCGGCGACCACCGAAGACCATACGCGTGCCGTCCGGCGATGGGCGATAGTAGTGATACAGGTTACGGCTTTCCCCGATCATGCGACGCTTCGGCATCAAACGGTCCATGAGCGCCGGATCGAGCGGCTCAGTGGTGATGATCTGACTAGGAATCGGCACAATCCGACGCTGCAGCCAGGGTGTCGCAGAACCCGTGTAGCCGTTGGTGGCGACGACCACGTGTCGCGCCCGGAGGCGACCGTGCGCGGTGTGCACTTCGAAGGCATCCTTGTCGCGACGTACGCCACTCACACTTGTGCGGGCGTGGATCGTCGCCCCCGCCGCCTGCACCCGTTCCAACATACCGGTATGCAGCAGCCCTGGGTGAAGTCCTCCGATGTCCGGCTTTACCACCCCGCCATAGTAAAAGTCGGTTCCGATTTCGCCATGTTGTTCCGATCTCGGCACCATATAGGCCCCGCAGTCGAGATGCTTGTTCATGAGCTCGGCTTCACGCGCCATGGCCTCATAGTGGGCCGGGCGAACGGCGCCCGTGAAGTGCCCGCTCGGGGCAAAACAGCAGTCGATACCTTCCTCTTTGACAAATCGAGCGAGGTCTGCGCGGGCGCGCTTGGCTTCTTCGTAGATCGCTTTCGCGCGCGCAAGTCCGAAGCTCTCGATCATCTTGCTGAAGCGGATCTTGATGTTGCCGCTGGCGATCCCGCCGTTTCGACTGGATGCGCCTTCCCCGGGTCGGTCTTTATCGAAAACCGCCACCGCACGGCCCGCCCGCGCCAGGGTCAGGGCCGCACTCAAGCCAGCAAATCCTGCGCCCACCACAACGGTGTCGGCGCGCTCAGGAACGGGCTGCTTGGGCAACTCGACCAGGGGGGCCGCTTCCCACCAGTAAGGGTGGAACGCGGGAAGAGACATCGACGTATCGAGCATGCGACGCCAGGCTATCACATATGGCCCGAGCAGGCCGAGCTGAAGTCGGGGCCAACGCCACGCTACCATGATAGAGTCCATCGCGACGCGATTCCCGGAATCAAGTGCGGCACAGAAGAAAAACGCTGTGGAAAAAACCTTCGAATTCTCCAACGCTCACCACGATCTGATAGCACGCGATGCCAAGCACTTACTCGGGTGGCGCTACGAGCCACGCGTGATCTTTAAGGGCGGAAAGGGAGTCATGCTCACCGATGTGGACGGTAACGAATATTACGATCTTACTTCGGGCATGATGTGCATGATTCTCGGCCACGGTCACCCGGAGCTGACTGAGACCCTAAAGCAACAGGCCACCTCATTCGTTCATCAATCGTCGTGGTACTCGAACCCTTGGCTCATCGAATTCGCTGAACTTCTCGGAAGTACGTTGCCCGGCGATTTGAAGGTCATCAACTTCACCGTTACTGGGTCTGAGGCCAACGAGGTCGCTATGCGCGTGGCGCACGGTGTCACCGGGAAGTACGACATTGTGTCGGTTATTCGAGGCCTGCATGGGGGTAGCCTGGCGGCGGAATCAGTCACTACAGTGGGGGGGGCGCGAAAACGCAACCTTGGGCCCTTGATGATACCGGCACGCGCCAGCGTTGTGCTTCCTCCTTTCTGCTACCGCTGCCCGATTAATCTTGAGTATCCCGATTGTGATATCGCTTGTATCGAAGCGAGCGAACAGTTAATCGAAGGCGTTACCAGCCAAGATATCGCCGCTATCCTGGCAGAGACCATGTTGGTGGCGGGCGGCATGATCGTGCCGCCGGCGGAATGGCTACCAAGGTTAGGGGCGCTGGCCCAACGCTGGGGTGCACTGTTGGTGCTCGACGAGGCCCAGCTTGCGCCGGCACGCACGGGCAAGATGTGGGGCTTCGAGCATTACGATGTAATGCCAGATATTGTGACTTTCGCTAAGGGAATGAGCGCCGGCATGGCAATCTGCGGCACTATTACAACGCCCGAAATCGCAGAAAGGGCGGTGGGTAAGACCGGCGTGCCCTGGGCAGGGACCTATTCCGGCGATCCACTGGCAGCGGCGGTAGCGCTTAAGCAGCTACAGATCGTAATGCGCGATAAGCTTGCCGAACGTGCAGATAAGTTAGGTGTGTTCCTTCGCAAACGCCTCGAAGAACTCCGCGACCGTTTCGATGTCATCGGCGACGTGCGCGGTAAAGGACTTTACCAGATGCTGGATGTGGTGAAGGGCAAAGCGGATAAAACGCCGGATCCTGAGATGGCTGAGCGCATTCGTTACAATATGATGTTGGAGAATATGGTGTGCATTTGCGTCAAGAATTTTATTCGACTCTGTCCGCCCCTTATTATCACCGACGCGCAGATTGATGAGATCGTCGGTCGACTAGAGACAGCGATTCGGAGGGCGCAAGCGGGTTTTCCCAAGGACGTAGATTTCACTGGCTCAAGTTCCCTCGCGGCCAACGAAAAACGCGATCATGTAGCGTGACTGTAAACGTTTTGAGATGGCGGCATGAAGACTGACATTGCCATCATCGGTGGTGGCATTGTCGGTTCCGCGATCGCCTATTCCCTCGCACGCACTGAACGAAGCGCCTCCGTCACCGTGGTCGAGCCCGATCCCACCTACGAGCACGCGGCCACACCTCGAGGTGCCGGTGGCGTGCGGCAG
>Ga0114948_10000069_pt1 | contig 29410 bp, 21 predicted proteins | sample CR04metaG_FD_83877 | JGI IMG/M metagenome (GOLD analysis project Ga0114948, IMG submission 83877) | Deep subsurface microbial communities from Mariana Trench to uncover new lineages of life (NeLLi) - CR04 metaG | ecosystem: Environmental > Aquatic > Marine > Ocean trench > Sediment | place...
GATGCGCTGACGGGCCCCGCGGCCGGCAATGCCCCGTGCAGCTGGCGCAATGTCTTGGCAGACAAAGACAGATCGAGATCGGGCCGGGGATTGCCGGTGACATCCAGCACCGAACCCTTGATCGTCACATGGGCGTCCCGCGGTCGTGCCGTTAAATCGATCCTGTCCAGGTCGAAGCGGCCGTCCCTGTCGATCACCGTGACCTTTAGATCGAGTGGCCCGACTTCCTCCACGTCGACACCGGCAAGATCGGTCAGGAAAATGGTGGATTTAGTTTGGAGGGTGACGTCGAGACGCACATCCTTGCCCTCGAGTGGCTTGCCCACGTCACCGGCAACGCGGAAGCTGGCGTCACCGAAGCCTCCTTCCAGGTCCACTCTCATCGGTATGCTCTCAACCGTTGCGCTGGCAGACTCGGACGCAAGATCAAAGGCGAAATTCTTGACCGATCCGCGGACGTGCGCATCGGTATCCCGCACTCGTGCGCTTGCGGTGACGGGATCCAGAGAAAAGAATCCGCCCTTCTCCAGCAGCCTGAACGTCAATTCCACGGGTCCGAGCTCCTCGACCTCCACTCCGGCCATATCCGTAATCTTCTTCGTCGATTTGCTTTTCAGAGCCACATCCAAGCGCAGATCCCTGGCCTCGAGGGGCTCGCCCACGACACCCTTAACGGTGAAGTCGGCGTCGCCCAGCATTCCCGCCAGATCGACGTCAATGGGCTGATTACTCAGAATGGTGCCGACTGCGCCGAAGGTGCCGTCCAACGTCACCGGCAAATCCTGGTAGGTGGCGCGCAGACTCAGCGCGAGGCGTCCGCTTGACCGTTCGCTGCCGATCGTCAGCTGGTCCACGTTCACGACCGTCTTGCGCTTGGTTATTCCATCCAGATAGTGGAGGCTCCCCTTCTCTATGTGTACCTCACTGACCGTGAGGTCCAGCTCCGCGGATGGCGCACCGCTATCGTCACCGGTTTCAGAGCTGGCCGGGGCCTCATCGCCGAACTGCCAGTTTCCCTTGCCGTCGGCGTCGGTTTCCAGAAACACTTCCGGCTCGATGGCGACGAAGCGGTGCACCACGATTCGGCCTTGCAACAATGGCAACAATGCAACACTTGCGCGTATGCGTTTTGCTTGAACCATGTACGGCTGGGAAGCCCAGCTTGCGTTTGCAAACGTGACGTCATTGGCTTCCATCGATGGCAGGGGCAGCAATTTGATGCGCAGGTCGCCGCCGACACGCAGCTCACGGCCGGTGACGTCCTCGACGATGTCGGCAATGGCGCCACGATAATCGTTGGGATCGACCTGGCTGATGAATAACGCACTAACAGCCACCAGCACCAGCACCAGGGCACCGATGAGCAATTTCGCCCAGAGTCGCATGTCGCCAACCCCGCGAACAGAATCTCAGGAAAGGGGGGGATGTTCTCTCGCCGGCCGGCAATAGTCGAGCCCCGCACCGGCCGGCAGCCGGGTCAATCAGTTACCGTCGTCCAGGGTCTTGCCAGCAGCGTTCTCCGGCGTGCTCGTCGCCTCGTTTCGCCGCTTCGCGCGGGAGCGCACCGGGGAATCGAAATTCTCGCCGTCCCGGGAGCCTGCGCCGATGAGCGCGACTTTCCTGGAACCGCCGCCGGTATCGATCTCCAGGGCCGTGCGGCAGGTACTGCGGTCGGCGGCGAACTGACTGATGATCCCCTGGGCCAGCAACGACAGCCCGCCGGTGGCGACGGCACCCGCCACGGTGGCGGCGGCGCCGGCGATGCCGGCGGGATCCGCGCCAACCGTGGGCGCGGCCATGGTACCGCGCACGCGCACCAGCCCGGAGAACGAGCTGGCACCCAGGTGCAGACCTTTTCGACCCACCAGGGTTACGCCGAGATCCAGAGCCTCGTCCCGGAAATCGATGGTGCCGCTGATGCTCATGGCAGCACGGCCTGTTTCCATGGCGATGGTGCGGTCGACACTCACCAGTCCGTTCTTGACCGGCACCCGGACCACCGCGCAGCGCACGTGGGTGGTTTTTTCTCCGGAATTCTGCATGGCAACCGTGCTCAGTACCGCAGTCACCGCATTGCCGCTGACTTTCTCCAGGCGCTGGTTGTGAATAATGGCCTTGCCGACCGCCACGTAGATGCCGCCGGAAAGCCCCGCCATGAGCTCAGCCACGGAATTGCCCCGCCCGGCCACATCGATGTTGAGATCGGCACGCGCTCCCTCGATGAGCTGAGTGGTATAGATCTGCGCGAACAGCTTGCCGAGACCGATGCCTTTGCCGCGAATACGCATGGCAATACGGGGACGCTTTCCCCGGACGTCCACCGAGAGCCTGGCCTTGAAGGTACCGCCGCCGAGCCTTCCGGCGGGTGTGAACTGGAGGCGGCCCTTGGTGAGCGACATACCGACTTTCACCTTGTCCAACCGAATGCCCTGGACAAGCAACTTGGCCGCATGAACGCTGACATCGCCATCGAATGTTTTCAACCATGTCAGCGAGAAGGGCTGGTCGGCGAAGACGCGCTTTGTACGGCGCTTGCCCGTGGCGGGCAACAGCTGGTCGAGATCCAGGCGCTTGGCTTTGATACTACCCACGACCCGGGGCCGCTTCCGATGAGGGTAGATGAACAGCTCGCCGGCAGCGTCGCTGCGCCCGATTCGGGCATCGATGTTTGCGAGCTTGTAGCCGTGCTTGGTACGGCTCAAGCGCGCAGTGACTTTCACCGGCCCCACGCTCGGCAGCGCAACGCCCAGGTAGCGGGACAAGCTGGCGAGAGAGGCGGCTTTCAGATCGATACCCAGATCGAGTCCCCGGGCGCGAACGAGGTTGCTGAGCTTGCCGCTCAGATTCAACCTGGCACCGCGCAAACCGATGCGCGCCGACAGCGCGTCCAAGCGAAAACGGCCCTTGGGATTGGTGATCCTGGCACTGGCCGTCAGCGGCCCGGCCTCCGGCAGTCTGACGCCGGCCAGGCGGGCGACGCTTGCGAGGGTCTTGGCTTTCACACCGATATCCAGGTTCACACCGAGGAGATCCGCGAGGTTTTCCACCGACCCCCGGGCGCTGATGTGGCCACCCTTTATATGGACTTTCGCCTGGATCTTGGCGAGACGCAGACCGTGCTTGCCATCGGTGAGCTCTGCGGTGGCCTGCACCGCACCCGGCAGGTCCAGATCGAAGCCCGCCAGGGCCAGTATCTGGCGCCCGGACCGGGCCGCCAGCTTCAGGTCCAGACCCAAGCCGGCGCCGTCCAGGGGGTGCTCGACGGCGCCTTCACCGGTTATGCTGACGCCCTGGGTACTGAGCGTGAATGCCAGGTCGTAGGGCTCGTTGCGCAGCAACGCCGATAACTCACCGACACTGCCGGAGAGCTTCCAGACACGCCCATTGAGCTGGCCGCGCCCGATCAGATCAAGGGGGCCGCCGGTGATGTCGCCGTAGGCAGAAAGATTGGGTATGCGAATCGTGTGGGTGACTTTGCCGTCACGATAGCTGAAGGTCCCGTCGACGATTTGAATTTCCGAAACCACCAGACGCACCCGCGAGTGCATCTGGGCGAGAAAGCTCTGCTCTCCGGAGTCCTCTGTGGCGACGCCGAAATCCCAGTTGCGCCTACCCTTTGCGTCCTTCTCGAAGAGCACATAGGGCTCCAGGAGCCTGAAGCGCGACACCCGCAACTGCCCGAGGAACAGCGGAAAGAAACTGACCCGAGCCTCGAGCCGTTTGACCCGAGCCATATCCGGACTGACGCTCCAGCTTGCGTTGCCGAACACCACGTTCTCGGCGATCAGTGTCGGCGAGGGAAACAGCTTGAACTCGGTGGCCCCCCGCACCAGCACTTCCCGGCCGGTGGCCTGACGGGCGGCTTCGGTGAGGAGATCCTTGACGACATCCGGGTCCACCCGTGACAGGAGGACCGTGCCGGCGCCGGCGACGAGTGCGGCCAAGGCGACGCCAGTTGCTATGGCTTTGCCTGTTCGCACGGACGGCTCCTCGCTTCGGCTGACGATGGGGTGTTGGGCGTCTCGCACGGGGCGCCCTCTCATGGTCTTTATCGGCCGTCCCGGGAGCTCGGGGCAGCCGCCGGCGCAGGGGCCTGTCGGATCTGTGATGGACCAGGTAGTCGCCTGGGAATCCGGTTTTTTTCCGCCTCCGCTCGCTCCGGCAGAAGGCACGGAGGGAAATTGACTTCACAGCAATATATATCATGTTAATATATGCCAACTCGATATAACTGCCTAGAGCCCAGTGACGATGGATGTGAAAACGCTTTGCCTCGGGGTGCTGACCCTGTGCGACATGACCGGGTACGAGATCAAAAAGCATTTCGAGGGATCGTTCGCACACTTTTTCGTTGCCGGCTACGGCTCCATCTATCCGGCGCTGAGCGAGCTCACCCGGGTGGGTCTGGTGAGCTGCCAGGATGTCGCGCAAACCAAGCGCCCGGACAAGAAGGTCTACAGCATCACCAACGCCGGTCGCAGGAAACTCACCGAGGCCTTGGCAGAGACGCCGCCCAGACACAAAGTGCGCTCGGAATTTCTGGTGCTCGTGTACTTCGCCCACCTGATGACCAGCGAGCGTCTTGCCCAGGTGCTGGATGAGCGCGTGCGCGATATCGAAGGCATGCTGGAATGCATCGACAAGGCAGTCGAAGACCATGGGCAACGTTCACCCAGTCACGACCTGGTGGCGGGCCTCGGTCAGGTCACGTTGAAGGCTCAGCGGGACTATATCCGCGATAATCGCCATCGCTGGCTTGCGTCGGCGCAGCCCGGCGAGCCGCGCCTGTCCAGGACCGGCTGAGCAGATCCGGGCAAGAAGAACCCGAGATGAAGCGCTTTTTGCAACGCAATCAATCCCCCATCGCCGCGCTGGGCATTACCGTTGCCTCGACCCTGTGGCTGCTTTCCGGAACCGGCGCCACCGGCTCTGCACGGGATCCGTCCCTGGAGGCGCCGCCAGTGGACCGGCCGGCCGTCACCCGCGTGCGGGTGAAAACCATGGAGTCCCAGCGAGTAATCCGCGAGGTGATTATCTATGGAAAAACAGAAGCGTCTCGCAGCGTCACTCTGCGCGCGAAGATCGACGGCCGGGTGATGGACATCGGCGCCAAGCGCGGAGCGCAGGTGAAACAAGGTGAGCTGATCGTGCGACTGGACGTACGCGACTTGCAAGGGAGGGGTGGTGTTTCATAGGGTCGATGTCGTGCGCACGGGGGTAGACGACGTGTGGGTCACGGGCCTGCCCGAGCGCGTACGCGTGATCGACGCAACGTCACCCATGCAGGAGCGAGCTTGATGGGGCACAACCTTGTCACCGCGATTCTCGGGGCAGTGCTCACCGGATGTGCGACCATGGTGGGGCTCAGTGAAGCACCGCGAGTCAGTCTCGTCAGCATCACTCCGGTGGGTTTCCAGCTCTTCGAACAGCGCTTTCGAGTGACTCTGCGGGTTCAGAATCCGAATTCGCGAGCCATCACCATCCGGGGCCTGGACTACGAGATCGTCGTCAACGAAAGATCGTTTGCACAGGGGGTGAGCGGCAAACCCCTCACGGTACCCGCCTATGGCGAGAACTCCGCCGAGGTGGAGGTGGTGAGCACGCTGCAACGAGTCTTGGAACAGCTCGAGGAACTCAGTAAGCGTGACCAGCCATCGATCGACTACAAGATACGCGGCCATGTGCGTGTCGACGGCATACCTGTCCCGATACCCTTCGAGTACCAGGGCACGCTGACACTGCCTGGTGTCGAGAAGCGCGATCGAAAGCATGACGGCAGGCAGCCGCCCAAAGCGATAGCAATCTGATATGAAACCGAGGGAGCCCAGCATTGCATAGACTGAAAGCAAAAATTCGTGATATTCCGGATTTTCCCGAGCCCGGGATCGTTTTCAGGGACATCACGCCGCTGGTCGCAGACCCGTCGACCTTGCAGTTGTCGGTGTACCAGCTGCTGCAGCCCTTTCTGGGCGAGACCATCAATGCGGTCGCCGGCATGGAGGCACGCGGCTTTATTTTCGGCAGCCTGGTGGCCTGGGAACTGGGTGTAGGTTTCATTCCGCTGCGCAAGCCCGGCAAGCTCCCCTACGACGTGCAGAGCGTGTCCTATGACCTGGAGTACGGCACGGCGGCTCTGGAGGTGCACACCGACGCCGTCAATGCGGGCGACCACATTCTACTCATCGACGATTTGATCGCCACCGGCGGCACCGCGGCGGCCAGTTGCCAGCTGGTGGAGGCGTTGGGGGGTGAAATTGTCGGCTGCGCCTTCGTCATCGAGCTGGATGCTCTGAAAGGACGCGAGAAGCTCTCGAACTATTGGGTGCATTCGTTGCTGCATTATTAGGGGGGACAGATTTCAAATCTGTCCCCTCGTTCGCACCTGCACCAACAGAACGATTCGACGCTACAGGGCTCAAAAGAAAATGCGCTATCTGAAGCTCATCGCCATCGTCCTCGCGGCCTCCTGGCTCATGGCCGTGGCGGCGCCAGCGTTCGCCCAAGGTGGCCCCGTGCCGGTGGTTGTGAGTATCGCCCGCGAGCGCCTGCTGGCTCCTGTCACTCCGTACCCGGGTACCGTTATCAGCCGCAACCAGGCGCGTCTCGCGGCCGAGGTGGAGGGCCGGCTCGAGTGGGTGGCCGAGGTCGGTGCCGTGGTGCGCCGGGGCGAGACCGTGGCGCGGCTGGACGATGTTCTTCTCAAGCACAGCCTGCTCGCCGATGAGGCGGCGGTGGAGCGCGAGCGGGCGCGGCTCAAATACCAGAAAGCGGCAGTCGAGAGGCTCACTCCGCTGGTGACAAAGCGCTCGGTGCCCCAGAGCCAGCTCGACGAAGCCATTGCCAACAGCGGCATGACCAGAGCCGAGATCGCCGCGGGCAAGGCACGCGTCGCCCTTGCCCGGGAACGCCTCAAGCGCGCGAAGCTGCGCGCACCCTTCGACGGCGTCATCACCGAGCGGCTGCTGCAGGCCGGGGAATGGGCGGAGACCGGCGCCGCCGTGGTGCGGCTCGTGGATACGTCATCCCTGGAAGTTCAGACCTGGGTGCCGGTGAATGCGCTGAAATTCGTCCACCAAGGCTCTACCCTGACGCTCGCCGGCAATCCGCGCGACGCGGTCGGAACGGTAAGCACCATCGTGCCGGTGGGTGACAACGAGTCACGGCTCTACGAGCTGCGCCTCAGCTTCGCCGAGCAAGGCTGGCCGGTGGGCACCGACGTGCGTGTCGCTGTGCCTTCTGCCGAAGCACGCAAAGTGCTGACCATACCCCGGGACGCACTGGTGTTGCGTCGCGAGGGAACGACGGTGTACCGCGTCGACGCGGAAGGTCTGGCGCAACGCGTGCCCGTTACCACCGGCGTGGCCGTCGGCCCATTCATCGAGGTGGACGGCATCCAGTCGGGTGATCGGGTGGTGATACGCGGCGGCGAGCGCCTGCGGACAGGACAGAGCGTTACCATCATCGAGACGATGGATTCGCCGTGAGCTGGACGCGCCTGGCGCTCAGCAATCCGGTCGGAACACTGGTGGCGGTCCTGCTGGTGGTACTGTTCGGGGCCCTGAGCCTCGCGCGACTGCCCGTACAGCTAACGCCCGAGGTCGAGAAGCCCGAGATCACCATCCGCACCACCTGGCGCGCGGCGGCGCCGGAGGAAGTCGAAGCGCAGATCATCGAGCCCCAGGAGAAGGTGCTGCGGGGACTGCCGGGGATGACCCAGATGCTCGCCAAGGCGCGCCGCGGCCAGGGCGAAATCAGCATCGAGTTCCAGGTCGGTCATGATCTCGATCGTGGCCTGCTGGAAGTCCTCAACCGCCTGAATCGCGTCGCCCGTTATCCGGATGACGCCGACGAGCCGGTGATCAGCACCGTGGGCGGGCGCAGCCGCGCCATCGCCTGGTTCATTCTCAAGACCACCAACGGCAACACACGCGATATCCAGAGCTACCAGGACTACGTCGAGGAGGTCGTGCAGACACGCTTCGAGCGTGTGCCCGGCGTGGCCCGTTCCGAGGTGCGTGGCGGGCGCAAGCGCGAAGTGCGTATTACCTTCGATGCCTACCGGGCGGCACTGCTCGGCATCGAGCTGCCGGAGGCGGCGCGCCGCGCCGGTGGCAACGAGGACGTTTCCGGTGGCGAGGTCAACGTCGGCAAACGCCGTTACACGCTGCGCTTCACCGGCGCATTCAATGCGGAGCAACTCGGTGACATGGTGCTCGAGTGGCGCGGCGGCCAGGCGGTGCGCCTGCGCGATGTGGCGGTCATCGAAGAGCGCATGGTGGACCGAAAGAGCTTCGTGATCACCCGCGGCGAACGCGCCATGGCCGTCAACGCCCACCGCGAAATCGGCGTCAACGTGCTGGATGTCATGAACGGGCTGAAGCGCGCCGCCGAGGAGCTGAGAGAGGGGCCGCTGGCGCGCGCCAACCTGTCTTTCGAGCAGGTGTACGACGAGACCGTGTACATCGATCGGTCCATCACGATGCTGCGAAACAACCTCGGCCTCGGCATCGCGCTTGCAGTCGGCGTGCTGTGGTGGTTCCTGCGCAAGTTCCGCGCCACCCTGATGGTAGCCGTGGCAATCCCGGGATCGGTGCTGGCCGCATTCCTCGTCCTGGACGTGGCCGGGCGCACGCTCAATGTGATTTCCCTCGCCGGCCTCGCTTTCGCCGTCGGTATGTCGCTGGATGCCGCCATCGTGGTGCTGGAGAACATCATTCGGCTGCGCGAGAAGGGAGTGGATCCCGACAAGGCGGCCATAGACGGGCCCACCGAGGTGTGGGGTGCATTGCTCGCCTCCACCGCTACCACGGTGGCGATTTTTTTGCCTATCGTGTTTCTCGAGGACGAGGCCGGGCAGCTGTTCGCCGATCTGGCCCTGACCATCGCGGTGGCGGTGGTCGCGTCCCTCATCGTGGCCTTGACCGTGGTGCCGGCCGCTGCCGCCACCTGGTTGCGGCACACGGAGATCCGCGACCGCCACGCCGGATGGTGGCGTGCCATGACCGGCGGCATCATGCGCCTCACGGACACGCCGTCGCGGCGCAGCCTGTGGATCGCGACGCTGGTGAGCTTACCTCTGCTGATAACCTGGGCCCTGGCGCCGAAGGCCGATTATCTTCCGGAAGGCAATCGTAATCTGGTATTCGCATTCATCATTCCGCCACCCGGAGTCAACATCGACCACATCGAGAAGGAGCTGGGTGACGTGATCGCGGCGCGCATCGCGCCCTATATGACCGGCGAGAAGCTGCCGCGGATCAAGCACTACTTCTTCGTCGCCTTTCCCCAGGGCGTGTTCATGGGCGCGCGCGCCGAGCGGGAGGAAGCCACCGGCGAGCTGGTGCCCATCATCGCCGAGATCATCCAGGGTTTTCCCGACACCTGGGCTTTCGCCAAGCGAGCATCGCTGTTCGGCGGATTCGGCGAGGGGCGCACCATCGATATCAATATCCAGGGCCGCAACCTGGAGACCATCATGCGCGCGGCCCAGGCTACCTACGCTGCCGCCCTGCAGGCACTCCCCGGGGCCGATGTGCGCCCCCGTCCGGGGCTCGAGCTGGCGGAACCGGAGCTGCGCCTGGTGCCAAACGAGCGCCGCATCGCCGAGGCCGGTTGGAGCCGTGAGACCATGGCCCTGGTGACCCGCGCGCTGGGTGAGGGCCTGTTCGTGGGTGACTACTTCGATGGCGAGGAGCGCCTCGACATCATCGTGCGGGTGCAGCCATGGGATACCCCGGAGCAACTGGGATCCATCCCTCTGGCGACCCCCAAGGGGGGCGTGTTGCCGGTGGCGGAGTTGGTGGACATCGTGCGCACCGCGGGTCCCAGCGAGATCCGTCGCCTGGACCGGCGCCGCAGCGTCACCCTGCAGGTAACGCCGCCACCCAACATGTCCCTGGAAGAGGCCCTGGACATCATCAAGCAGCGGGTGGCACCGGTGGCCCAAGCGTTGCTGCCCGAGGATGGCGAGATCCGCTATACCGGGCGCGCCGATCAGCTCGAACAGGCGCTGCGCAACATGGGCGGCAGCTTCCTGCTCGCCATCGCGATCCTCTATCTGCTCATGAGTGCGCTGTTTCGATCCTTCAAGGACAGCCTGCTGGTGCTGCTGGCGCTGCCGCTGGCTACCGTGGGCAGCGTCGTGGCTCTGTGGATCATGAACGACGGCCTGAAGGTCTTTGGCGTGGAACTGTTCCAGCCCATGGATCTGCTGACCATGATCGGCTTCATCATCCTGCTCGGCCTGGTGGTGAACAATGCCATCCTGCTGGTGCACCAGACCCGCGCCGCCGAGCGCGGGGGGCTGGGCCGACGCGAGGCGGTGCGCCAGGCAGTGAGTTTGCGGCTGCGCCCCATTCTCATGAGCACCCTGACGAGCATATTCGGCATGCTGCCGTTGTTGCTCATCCCGGGACCCGGAACGGAGCTCTACCGGGGTCTTGCCGCCGTCATCGTCGGTGGCATGACCGTGAGCACGGTGTTCACGTTGATCCTGTTACCGAGTCTGTTGCGCATCGGCGAGCAACGTCACGAAACGCTGACTGCTAGCCCGCAGCCGGCGCCAGGTTAAGCCACGCGACGCGGCCGCGGAATGCTGGCGGTTAGAATTGCGTATCTGCATCGGCTAGACTGAGATACGACCGATTCGATGCCGGCTGCATGCCTGCAACGATCGCCAGCCCAAAACAACAACAGCGCTACTCGGGGAAGGCTACCCTTCGACAAGCCAATGAATCATCCCTGGCGCATGCCATCGCTACTGCTCGGCGCCATCAGCGTCGCCGTACTCGCCGTGCCCTTCACATCGGCGGCGCAAGCGGTCGACAACCGCCCCGTCTACTACGTGATGCTGAAAAGCCTCGAGGACGGCTTCGAAGCTTACAACATTGCATTGGCAGCGGATCTCAAAACGCGGGATGCTCACCTCAATAGACAGTACCAATCCGATCGCCAGATCGTCGCAAAAGAGCTCGAGTCGCTGCGCGAAGAGCGAACGCGCAAAGACACGGCTTTCAATTCGGAGCGTAAGACACTCAGCACGCGGATCGCCGACCTTAACCAGCAGATAGCGTTGCGCGACGGACGTATCAGCGAAGAGCACCGAATTCAGAAGCTTCACTCACCGCGCTACGAGAACGACCCCCGAATCCAGGCCCTCGAGGAACGTATCGCCTCGCGGCTCGCCGAGATCGATGCCGTCAGAACCAGCTACCTGACCCAATCGACGGCCACACAGAAAGCGCGCGCGGCGCTGACCAGGCAGATCGAAGAGTATATGAGCGCCGGAGACCCGTTGGCCTTGGAGATCCGTTCCCTGGATCAGGACTGGCAACGATTCGCCGAGAGAGAACGGCGCGCGCTCAAGCGCCTTGCCGACGACTACGCCGTCGAACACGCCGCTTTCGAAGAATGGCTGGAAAGGGAGCGCACAGTTCTCGAAACGGAGGGCGAGGCGGTAGCAGACGCGCTCGAAAAGGATCGTGAGCAGCGCGCCATTCATGGCAAAACCGATACGGCGTTGCGAGGTCTCATCGACGAATACAACGCGCTCGTGGAAGTGCATAACAAAGCAAGCTCCGACGATCCGCAGCGGGACGAGCGAGCCTTGAATTTTTCTGACCTCGAAGAGCGAATCACGGAGTTACGGACCACCCTTTCGCAAGCCAGGGATGCGGTGCTGAAGATCAACGAGCAGATCGAAAGAAAGAACCAGGAGTTCTCCAGGCACTATGAACGCTTCGCTGCCGAGAAGCGCGTGCGAGGCACCACGCTCGCTGCCAGTTTGGCGGAGCTCAATGCTACCAGACTGGCAGTCGAAGCCGACATCGATGCGCGCCGGCGGAAAGTGGACACACAGATCACAACCCTGGAAGTACACATCAGTGGAGAATTGCGGGATGCGCGGGTTCGCCTGGAGACCTTGAATGCACGCCTGATCGGATCTTTCGGAAAAAATCATGAAGGATTCGATGCCGCGATCACACGTGTACTCGATGGCAACGACGATGGGCTGCTATATGCGGCAAGCGGCGCGCCGCGATTCGATCTATCGCGAGCGATGACCGCGATCCTTTACAACACAGTCGAGCAGCTCGACGCGGACCGCCGTCTGGTCGATGCGCGCATCGTCGCCATCGAGGAAGGCGAAGGCGGCGCACGGCAAAGTTCCCCCGGACACTCGCCGACGGCGGCAATGCTGGAGCGGGATCGCGCAGCTTCGAGCGGCGAGCGCCAACAGCTGCTCGAAGCCTATGCCACTTTCGTCAGGCAATACCAGGCGCGGTTGGTTGCTCTGGAGCGGCGGCAACACGCCATCGCGGCCCGCTCCAGCGAACAACGCCGCTTGCTGGGTGAGCTTTACTCGGCCCGCGCCAGCCTGACGCGCGCGGAGATGCAAGCCGTGCAAGAGGTGCTGGTGGCCGCCGTAAAAGGCTTCCCCGGGCCGGCTTCGGGCAACGACGACCATGCCAGGATGGTCAGTGCTCTACAGGAAAAGGCCGGACAGATGAACGCACCGGTGGAGAAATCACTGCTCGCGCCGCACGCGCTCATGGATCAGATCGCCGCGCAATTGCCGAGCTGGGAAGCGGTCGCGGAGTCCGATGGCTGGCGGTCCTCGTCGTCGCGAGAAGTGCTCGCCAGCAGAGAGCTCACGGGTGCCGACAAGGCGGCGCTCGCCGCTGCCTGGCTCGCCCGGATACGCCGGCAACCGCGTTTCGTCGGGATTTCCAAGGAGCTTGGCGCCAGCGGTGCGGTACTGGATGGCGGGCAAGCACTTTCCAGCCTGTTCATGGCGGGTGTGTTGGGTCACACCACCATCACCGAGCAACGAATGGACGACGGCGGGATCGGCATCCGGGTAGGCATCCTCGGGCGTGCTTACCAGCTCGACGCCAAGGCATACCTGGAACGATTACCGGGCGGATAGTGGATCGGGAGAAAAGCCCGCCCGGGACTGACGCTGGCCTGAAGCGCAGCCTCGGCCTGACCCTGATCACGCTTTACGGCCTCGGAAACATACTCGGCGCGGGCATTTATGTGCTCGTCGGCGAAGTGGTCGCTGCCGCAAGATTGGGTGCACCCTGGCGTTCATTCTGGCGGCCATCGTCGCGGCTTTGTCGGCCTTCACTTACGGTGAGCTCGCGGCGCGCTTTCCCGTCAGTGCCGGCGAGGCCGTGTATGTTCACCAGGCCTTCGATTTGCGCTGGCTGTCGATGGTTGTTGGCTTGATGATTGCTGCCGCCGGTATGGTTTCGTCGGCAACATTGGCGCGCGGATTCGCCGGCTACTTTCGGGTGCTGGTGGATCTGCCGGATGTGCTTGTTATCGTCTGCCTGGTGGTGGCACTCGGTTTCATTGCCGCGTGGGGCATCAAGGGCTCGGTGCACTTCGCGGCGGTGCTCACGATCATCGAGGCCGGCGGCTTGATGATGATCGTGATCGTGGCCGGCGGCAATCTGGAGACCGTGCCCGAAGTCCTTCCACGGATGTTGTTGCTCGAAGGCGATGCCGCTCTTACCGGGGTGATGCTGGGCGCGTTCCTGGCCTTCTTCGCCTTCATCGGCTTCGAGGACATGGTCAACATTGCCGAGGAAGTCGAACGCCCGGCGCGTAACCTGCCCCTCGGTATACTCATCGCCCTGGGCATATCGACGGTCATCTATCTACGGGTGGTGCTGGCGGCACTCACCAGCGTGCCCATGGAGAAGCTCGCCGGGAGCAAGGCGCCGTTGGCGCTCGTTTACCAGCACGTGACCGGGGGATCTCCGGTGGTCATCAGCAGCATCGGCTTACTGGCTGTGGTCAACGGTGCGCTGGTACAGATCATCATGGCGGCGCGCGTCTTCTACGGCATGAGTGTCCATGGCTGGCTGCCGCGGGTCCTGGGGACGGTGAACCCGCGTACCCGGACGCCCGTGACTGCGACGGTGGTCGTTGTCGTCGTCGTTGCCACCCTGGCACTGTGGTTTCCCCTGGTAAACCTGGCGGGTGCCACCAGCATCCTGGTGCTCACCGTGTTCGGGATCGTCAATTTGACACTTGTGGTGCTCAAGCGTCGCCAACCGGGAGCAGCCGGCGTGATTCCCTGTCCCATGTGGGTACCCATGGCAGGGGCCGCTGCGAGTTTTGGATTACTTGTTGCTCAAGTCCTGCATTGAACAGTGGCTGACTGGAAGATCGATTCGCTGACGCTACCCGATTCCCAGGCCCGCATCGGCTTGTGCGGGTGCCCGGGCCAGTCCGCGTCGCTGTACCGCGACCTCCTGCGGCTTCGCAATTGGGGCGCCAGGGGGCTGGTGACATTGATCGAGGATCACGAGTTCGAGCTGCTCGGTGTCACATCCCTGCCCCGGGAGATCGAAGCTCTCGGTATGCGTTGGTGGCATCTGCCGATCCGCGACATGGATACGCCGGACGCAAGCTTCGAGATTCGCTGGCAGAAGGGTGGCCAGGAGTTACGCAGCCTGCTCGGCGAGGGCTTTTCCGTCGCCTTGCACTGCCGCGGAGGAAAGGGGCGAACCGGCACCATCGCAGCACGCCTGCTGGTGGAGCTCGGAAGTGCGCCGGCGCTGGCCATCGAGCGCGTGCGCGCGGTGAGACCAGGGTCGATCGAGACCAGAGCCCAGGAGGAATTCGTGCACGCCTGCAAACTCGCGTAGCGCCAAATGCCAGACCGGAACCGCTCTAACCAACGATCAAGCACTTAGCTATTGGGGAGTGTCCCCAATAGCTAAGTGTTAGATGTTGAGGACTATCGCCACTCCGAGCTGTGACGCGATAGCGCGCAGGACCTGGACGTCCTCGGAGTTGAAGGCGCCGTCGATTTTGTTGTCGACCTGCACGACGCCCACCACCCAGCCACGACGGTTGACGACGGGCACGCACAGCACATTACGCGTGCGGAAATTCCGTTGCCTGTCGAACTCGGGATTGAAGCGCTGATCCCCCTGCGGGTCGTGGATGTTCACGACTTCGCCGGTAATCGCAGAGTATCCCGCCACCAGCGAGGAAACTTGAACGCGCAGCTGCTCGGTCTCCCCGCCATTGGCAATCACCGACCACATTTCTTCCGCGTCCTTGTCGTAGGCAAACAAGGTACCGCGCTCACAGCCCAGCAACGCATTCAGCTCCTCGCCGATTTCTTTCATGACGGTAGTCAGATCTTGCGCTTGGGTCATGAGAGTGGCCACGTCCAGCAATGTCGTCATTCGGTCGTGGCTACGAACAAGGTCACGGTACAGGTTGGTGCACTCGATGGTAGCAGCAGCCTGATCGGCGAATATCCTGGCGAGGGTCTCGTCGTGCTCGTCGAATATTCCGATTCGCTTGTTTACGATCTCGAGAACACCGATGAGTGTGTCGTCGCTGGCCAGCACAGGCGCGCACAGCACACTGTGGGTGTGCCAACCAGTATGCTGATCCAATGCACGATCGAAGCGCTCATCCTCGCCGGCGTCTGCAATGTTGACAATCTCACTGTGGGTAGCAACCCAACCGACGATCCCCTGGCCCGCTGAGACGCGAATGTCGCGATGCTCGACACCATCGCCAACTTGCGACCTTAAGTCTCCGCTCTTCGGATTAACAAGATAGAGCGTCACATGCTCTGCGTCGGTCAAATGACTGATGCCGCGCGACAGTTGCTGCAGGACTGCCTCGATTCCCGCTTCGAGTGCTCCAGACGTCGACAACCCTATAAACTCCGCAAGATGTCCCAGTCTGCGAGTCGTCGTTGGATGTCGAAACTGGTTTTCCTGATATAGAAGGTTCGTACGGCGTAGCCTGTTGGTTACGACATCCATGAATGCCGTAGCGACATTCGCATTACTCTCGAAGCAATCTGTGAGGTCTTCATAGCTGGCTCGCAGCAATTGCACGGTGTCCAGGGCGCGCACGGACGCGGAGCGAACACCGTTGGTGAAGTACCCCATTTCACCGACGGGCTCACCGGGGAATACTCTCGCCAACGTCGTCCTATTCTCGTCTTTATCGGTGCGAAAAACCTCCAGTCGCCCGGATCCGAGAACATACAGATATGGATCTCTGTCATCTTGAGTGATCAGAGATTGATCGGGAGGTGCCGACACCTCTTGAAATACAGCACTCAATTCCGCGAGGTCATCATCGGAAAGCGAGGTGAAAAGTGGACATGCCCTGAGGCGATCCACGCGCTGTGCCTGAATGCCCGCAAGCAATGCGTCCAGTGAAATGGCTTCGTCTTCGAGCAACAATTCGCCGAGGCGTTTTGTCGCGGCGCCATCCCGCCCGCTGCTCTGTTTCGAGAGCACCGCCTGAATCGCCTGATTCGAACAGTCGAGATACTCTCCCAAGCGACGGGAGTTCGGCGAAACACTGGGTTCGGCAGCCATGGTCAGATCGCGGCAGCGCTCCGGAATCGATCGGCCTTCACATTCTATCACCAAGAGCCGGCGGCACCCGGACCAGAAATAGCCCTGTGGATGACCGATAGGCAGCTGATACTCTAATCACCACTTCTTGATGAAAAATACTAGGTTACGGCGCGATTATTTTCTATGTGCCAAGCGCCGCTCATCGGTAGCAGACTACCGTACGTCGGCGGCACGCAAACGCACTAACAATAATCACGAATGGTGTTTCTCAGCGCTTTGACCGAGCGATAAAGTTCATGGTCGAACAATATCGCTCCGCGAGGTTCTTCAGAAATGCTTTTTGGAATCGTAACTGGCAGTTAATAGAGGTGCGCTCGATGAGTGAGGAACGAATTTTCAGCACTGTCGCTTTATCCCGAGCCACGATGGTCGCGGTTCGCGCCTGGTTGACGATGAAACCCAACTCCCCGAAGGTCGCGCCGGGTCTGAGCACGTCCACTTCGAGGTCAGCACGGCGCACGGATACTTTGCCGGATATGAGCAAGTAAAAACTCTTGTCGAACTCTCCTTCCAGGATTATCTCGTTGCCAGCCTCGTACTCTTCCCACTCGCCGGCTTTAACGGTTTCGAGAATTTCGGATTCTTCGAACTCTTCGAAAAAACTCAATCTGCTGACGCGCTCGAACTGACGCGTGCTGGAGAGCTGGTTGGTCGTGTGTCGAATTTCATCATGTATGAGACTCAGGTCACCTGCGAGATCCATGGCCGTCTGATATCGACCGGCGGGATGCTTCTTCAAGGTGCGGTCGACTATGTGTACCAGCGCCGGCGGGATGTCGTCTCGGTACTCCGTGAGCGGCTTGTGAGCTTCGCGGGTAATACGTCTCGCGATGACTGAGATGTTGTCGGCTTTGAAAGGACTGACACCAGTCAACAGCTCGTAGGTAACCACGCCGAGCGAGAAAATGTCCGACTGATTGGTCACCATCTCTTCAGACACCTGCTCCGGCGACATGTAGCGCGGTGAACCCAGTCGACCCATGACCTGGGTATCGTTGATATCGGCGCTGGTAATCAAGGCCAGGCCGAAGTCACAAATTTTTACCTCATTGTCCTGGGTGAGCATGATGTTCTTCGGCTTGATGTCGCGGTGCACGACCCCTTGATTGTGGGCATAGTCGAAGGCAATCGCACACTTCAACATGGTGCCGACCACGTGCTCTATGGGCAGTAAATTGTCGGGCCTGCAGAAACGGTCCAGGGTGCTGGCGCCCGGCACGTATTCCATGACGAGGTAGCGGCGGTCGTCCTCGACGCCGGCATCGATGGTGGCGACGATATTGGGGTGGCGCAACATGCCCGCCGCCTTGGCCTCGATGTAAAAGAGCTTGCGCCGCCGGCGGGCGATACGATCGTCGTCGGCGGGTTTTGGCGTGGCAATCTTGATGGCCACGTCCTGCAGGGAGAAGGGATCCCGGGCCAGATAGACGGTCCCCATATTGCCATCGCCAATCGGGCGTATCAGCTCGTACTTGCCGATAGTCTGGACTGTCTGAGTCTTGGTAGCCTCTGCCATTGCGTGGACCATATGCTCTGGAGGGGCTCGCTGGTGATGCTTTTGAGGCTCAGGGATGGGCGAATGGTCGCCGGATTCGCCCGGCACCCCAGCATTGTAGGAGATAATCCGGGCACTTGACGCCCACTCGTGTGGATTAACACCCAAAGGAGTCAACCATGATGGAATTTGTGCTGCAGTACGGACTTTTCGTCGCCAAAACCGCGACTATCGTCGTTGCCGTGGGGGTTCTGGTGGCCCTGGTCGCCGGCCTGTCGCGTCGCGGGAGACAGCCCGATCGGCTGCAGGTAACCCGCCTGAACGATCACTATCGGAGCCTCAAGCAGGCCCTGGAGGCGAGCATTCTGCCTCGCAAGAGCTTCAAGGCGGAGGAAAAGGCCCGCCGCCAGGAGCGCAAAGTCTTGAGGAAACGCAGCGCCGAGGAGGCAGAAGAGTCCAGACGCGTATTCGTCATCAATTTCCGTGGCGACATCCGCGCCAGCGCCGTTGCGGCGCTGCGTGAGGAGGTAACCGCCCTGCTGACCATCGCCAGGGCCGAGGACGAGGTGGTGCTGCGCCTGGAGAACGCCGGGGGAATCGTCCACGATCACGGGCTCGCCGCCTCTCAACTCGAACGCATACGCAGCCACGGGATCCCGCTGACGGTGGCGGTGGACAAGATTGCCGCCAGCGGCGGTTACATGATGGCCTGCGTCGGCGAGCGAATCATCGCCGCGCCCTTCGCGGTCCTCGGATCTATCGGCGTGCTCATGCAGCTGCCCAATTTTCATCGCCTCCTGGACGCCCACGGCGTGGATTTCGAGCTTCTCAAAGGAGGCGAGTACAAGCGCACACTGACCGTGTTCGGCGAGAACAGTGACGCGGATCGCGCGCGCATGCAGCAGGAAATCGACGATACCCACACGCTGTTCAAAAACTTCGTAAGCGAGCACCGGCCCCAGCTGGACATGGGCGCCGTGGCCACCGGTGAGCACTGGTACGGCCGCCAGGCGCTAGAGCTGGTGCTTTGCGATGAACTGCGTACCAGCGACGACTATCTGCTGGCGGCCAGCCAGGAGGCGGAGCTCTACGAGCTCGTCTACACAACCAGGAAGCCGCTGGCGCGCAAGCTCGCCACGATGATGGGCAATCTCACGGATGGCGTAATGAGACGCCGAATGACTATGGCCATATAATGACCGCCAATCACATACGGGACAGTTCCATGAGCGTACAGGAAACTATCGAGAGGAAGCTCAGCGAGGGTCTCGCGGCCCTGCACCTGGAGGTGATAAATGAGAGCGGGCAGCACAACGTGCCAGCGGGATCGGAATCGCACTTCAAGGTGGTGGTGGTATCCAACGATTTCGAGGATAAGAACCTGGTGGCGCAGCACCGCTTGGTCTACAAGCTGCTCGGGAGCGAGCTCCAAAGTCAAGTTCACGCCCTCGCTCTGCATACCTATACCGAGCAGGACTGGCGAGTGAGAATGGGCGCGGCACCCATGTCGCCGCCCTGCCTTGGGGGTAAAAGCAGGGAGCAAGCATAAATACCGAATCGTCGGGGGCACTGCGGAGGCCGCTGCTGATGCTGGCGGCGAGTGCACCTGGCCATGACCGGCGCCTTCAAGGTGGCCGACGCCACCGTGGTATTCCCGGTGGATTACACGCGCCTGGTGTGGGCGAGCGTTATCGGCTATCTGGTCTTCAGCGAGGTTCCGGACATCTGGACCTGGGTGGGTGGAACCATCATCTTTGCCAGCACTATCTGCATCACCTACCGGGAAGCCGCAGTTAGACGCGCCCGGGAACGATCGTAGCCCTTGTTATCCAACATGTTCTGGCGCGCGAGCTCCACGCCGAGGAAACGTGCCAGGGTCTGCATGCCGGAGCGACCGGCTTGGCCAGCGCAATGTTCGGCGCGCGCATTGTAATTGGTGTTGGTATTGATGTCGTAAGTGTAGGTGTGGCCATCGCCGTCGACGATGAACTCGAAGGCCGCCACCTGCAACTCGTGGCTGACCATGAATCCGCGATATGCATCCACCAGCTCGTGGTTGAAAGCATCGACGATGACGAACTTTTCCACCGCACTCCCTGGCGCCGAACGCGCGCCGTCTCCGATTTCGGAGGTCTGCGCCGGACACAGCTCGAATCCGTCCGAGGTGTCGACGCGCACCGCGTACAATAGCTCCTGGCCGATGAACTCCACGCGGGTAATGTGTGGCGTCGGCGCTTCGATATACTCCTGGATGAGCGTGATGCCGTCGACGGAAAGCTCGAACTCCGGCCCGTCCAGGTAACTCACGAACCCGTCGATGTCCGCGTGCAGTCGCACGCCAAGACCTTTGCCGGCACGATTGTGCTTGCTGACAAAGGCTCCCTGAAATTCGCGAGCCGCGGCGATGATCTGCTCGTGGCCAAGGGCCGCCACGGTCCGGGGAACCCGAATGCCGTGCTGGCGGAGGGCGGCGTGCTGGGCCATCTTGCTGATCTCCAGCGCCAGAGCCCGGGTGCCGTTCAAGACCCGCGCACCGTGGGCTTCCAGCCACGCGAGTACGCCGGCCGTGAGCTCCGGCGCGTAGCGGTGACCGCGGGTGTGGGACGAAGCGCTCATGCGGCTGTAGAAGACGCCGGCGGGTGGGGTCCCATCGAGAGCCAGTTGGCCATCGCCCAGGTGCCACTCCTTGTAGGGGTGGCCAAGGGCGTCCAGCGCCTGTGCAAGCGGCCGGGTCCATTCCTCATTCTCGTGGATGATGTGTACGTGCGACATGTGCCGAAGGCCTCCATGAGCGCTCTGAACAAGCAACCACGGTGACTATATGGACCGCACGCCGGGAGTTGAAAGAACAAAAAGCCATAGTGCTATACGGATCGGTAATATGACGGCCCGGTAACAACCCCGCTGGTGACCATAGGCTAGAATATCGGCGAATCAACCGGGCCACGGCCGCGGTTCCGCCGGCGCCCGGCATCGGAACCGGTCGTTGGGGGCGCGGTCGAAAGAGTACCCCCGGGTGAGCCAGTCTCGAAGAGACATGGGCCCCGGAAACTGGAGACAAGCATGGTGAGAAAGACCTCGATGGTCCCCTGGCCCACGATCGTTCGGACTTCGCTCCTGTGGGCGCTGCTTCTGTGGACTTTCGCCGCCCAGGCGGCGGGGGCGGTTGTCAAAAGTCCCCACGATCCGCGCAGCTACGAAACCCTGGTGCTCGACAACGGCCTCAAGGTGATTCTGGTTTCCGATCCTGCCACCGATAAGGCGGCGGCGTCCCTGGACGTGAACGTCGGCAGCGGTAGCGAACCTGAAGGCCGTGAAGGCCTGGCGCATTTTCTCGAGCACATGTTGTTTCTAGGCACCGAGAAATTTCCGGATGCCGCCGAGTACAAGGAATTTACGGCGGCCCATGGCGGCAGGGACAATGCCTACACCTCTTACGATCACACCAACTATTTTTTCGATATAGACAAGGACCACCTGGAACCGGCCCTGGACCGATTCTCGCAATTTTTTATCGCACCTACCTTTACGCCGAAGTACGTGAGCCGCGAACGGCAGGTCGTGCATTCCGAATACACGTCGAAGTTCAAGAGCGACGGTCGACGTTCGTTCTATGCCAAGAAGCAGGCCATGAATCCGGACCATCCCTACACGCGTTTTTCGGTGGGCAACAACGAGACCCTGGCCGATCTGGCCGACGACAGTATTCGGGATGAACTGATTCGCTTCTACAGGGCTCACTACTCGGCCAACATCATGGCGCTGGCGGTGGTGGGAAAGGAGCCTTTGGCGCAACTCCGGCAATGGGTAATCGAAAAATTCTCGGATATCCCGAATACCGGAAAATCACGCCTGGAAGTCGATGCCCCGCTGTTCGCTTCTGGACAGCTTCCGGCGCGGGTGAACATCATCCCGGTCAAAGATCGACGCGGGCTTTCCCTGACCTTCCCGGTACCACCTGTCGATCAACACCGGCGCTCGAAACCGACCCTGTTCATCTCTCACCTGCTCGGCCACGAAGGCAAAGGCAGCCTGTTGTCGTTACTCAAGGAAAAGGGCTGGAGTGACGGTCTCAGCTCCGGACTGGGCGTGCGCCACCCGAATTCTGCGACCATGAGTGTCTCGGTCAAGCTGACGCCGGCGGGCTTGGAGCACGTGGACGAGGTCGTGGCTTACGTCTTTCGATATATCGAGCTGATGCGCGAATCCGGCATCTCGAAATGGACCTTCGATGAGCAACGCAAGCTCGCCGAAATGCGCTTCCTGTATGCGGAGAAATTGGACCCAATCAGTCTGGCGCGATCGTTATCCAACGATTTTCACTCGTTACCGGCGGACGAGCTTCTGCGCGGGCGCTATTCTCTGGATGAATTCGACCCCGGGCTCGTTCAGGAGTACCTGGGCTACATGCGTCCGGACAACGTGCTGTTGACGGTCATGGCGAAAGGGCTCGATACGGACCAGCGCACAGACTGGTACAGCGTCGACTATTCGATCCGGCCCATAGAGAAAAAGACGCTCGCGCGCTGGCGTTCGCCCAGCCCCGAGCTCGCGCTTGCACTGCCGGATCCTAACAGTTTCGTACCGGAAAATCTTGCGCTCGAGACCGGTGCACCGACGGGGGGCGTGCCGGAGGTGCTCGTGCAGCGAGCCGGATTTGAATTGTGGCACCAGCTGGACACCGAGTTCAATTTGCCGCTCGCCAATTTTTACTTCTCGGTGCGCTCACCGGTCGCCAACGACAGCGCGCGACATGCGGTGCTGACGAGTCTTTACGTGCGGCTCGTGAATGATCAGCTGACGGAGTTTTCATACGATGCCGATTTGGCGGGTTTGAGTTACAGCCTCTACAAGCACGTGCGCGGATTCACTGTGCGCGTGTCCGGTTACGACGACAAGCAGACCGTCTTGGTGGAACGAATCGTCGATGCTCTGCGTCATCCGAAGATCGCCGACGATCGCTTCGAAATCGCCAAGGAGAATATGATTCGTGGCCTGCGCAATGCCCGCAAGGACTCTCCTTATAGATTGGCCATTGGCGAGGTGCACCTGTTGCTCACCGAGCCGAGCTGGTCGGAGGAAGAGTTGCTCGCCGCAATCGGCGAGGTACGCGTGGATGACGTACGGCGGTTCGTACCCCAGCTGCTCGGTGAGTTGGACGTCATTGCCTTGGCCCACGGCAACGTGGATCGCGCTAGCGCCGTGGCGCTCGCGGGTATCGTCGAGCAGGGTCTGGTAGAGCCGGCGAAACCCGTGTCGGTGCCCAGCGGGCGAGTGGTGAAGCTCGCCAGCGGCGACAGTTATGCCCGGGACGTGGACAACACTCAGGACGATTCGGCCGTGGCGATTTATTATCAGGGGCCCGACAAGAAATTCTCCAGTCGCGCGCGGGTGGCACTGCTCGTCAACATGATAGGGCCGGCGTTTTTCGAGGCGCTCCGCACCGAGAAGGAACTCGGCTATATCGTGTTCGCCAGCAGCATGTCCATTCTAGAGCGACCTGGGATCGCCTTCGTCGTACAGTCACCCATCGCCGACCCGGGAGCCCTGCTGCACCATGTCGAGACCTTCCTCGAGGAGTACGGCGAAAAGGTTGCGGAGCTCGATCAGGCGACTTTCGAGCAGCATCGGACCGCCCTGCTGAACAATCTACTGGAGGCCGACAGCACCCTCGATGAGCGTACCCAGCGCTACTGGAATGAGCTCGACAGAAAGCACTACGCCTTCGATCTTCGCGAAAATCTCGCCGCCGCCATCAAAGAAGTATCTCTCGCCGACTTCAGGGCGAGCTATGAGAATCTCCTGCGCAGCCACAAGAGCAAACGTCTGGTAGTGCGCGCTGCGGGGCTGCGACACAATGTAGCCGCGAGCACCACCAGTGGCGTGCGCGAGGAAACGCTCATTCTTCACCCACCAACCTTCAAGCAGGAGAAGGGATTCTTCTCGGGCTGATCCACGATTTGCACCAGCGCGCGCAGTCAATCCTGCTGGCGCGCAGGCCCGCCTTGCAGTAGGGTTGGCATTGGTCAAGCAAGCAAACGGAGAACTCTTTCGTGAACTGGACCGCGACCTCAAAGGGGTTGGCGGCGTTGTGCTTGTTTGCATGGCTCGCCGTGCCGGCCAGGGCGCAGCTGACGGCCGACGCCCACGAACAACCGCCCCACGTAGAGCTCGACCAGATTCTGACGGAAACCCTGATGCAATCCGGTGTTCACCGGGTCGAGGACACTATCCGGGTCAAAGGCACGCTCTTCGAGTTCACCGTCGACTCCGATCACGGCCGTTACGATGTGCCCTCCATTCCCATGGTGATCCTGCGCATCCATGAGATCCGCACGCTTGCCCAGGCCGTGGACGCCTTCCAGCGGGAAAATCTGAAGCTGGCGGCTGAGTTGCGCGGGGTTATGCGCGCGGGCAGCGGTTCCGGAGTGGATATTCTAACCTCGCCCCTGGATCCGGGCAGCGCCGACATCAGTCGCTACGTGAACAACAACGTTGGTCGGTCCATCGAGGAACTTCGCAAACGGTCCGACCCCAAGAAGCAGCGCACGCTGGGTCCTGATGGCAAATTCGGTATCGAAAAGAACATGTACGAAAGCTGGCTGCCGGATGATCCGATCCTGGCGGCTCATAAGCGCGCCGTCGCTTTGCAGCTGAACTTGGACATTTATTCATCGAATACGCGGGTTCAGGTCTTTCTGGATACCCTGGCCCGCGCCCGTGGCGGCGGCAACCGGAATGCGGGAATGGCCGCGATTGCACTTCCCAACAAACCGGAGATCACGGTGGACCGCGGCCGCATCGAGTTCGCGGTGCGCACCGCGGTCGCTCGCAAAACTGTGCGCGAGCTCTATATTCAGAACCAGGCAGCGCTGGAAGCGATGGGTATCGAGCCCGATCTTTACCACGCTTTTCTGAGTCACCGGGCTTTCTCGCCGCGGCACAAGACCGAGATCACCGCTTACCTGGTGTACCTGGAGGGGACGGCCAATCGCGGCGCCCTGCTGCGGGCGGCGCTGCGAGCCAGCGACGAGATCTCGGCACTCGGATACACGCGCATGGCGCGCATGCTCGCCTACTACCACCAGACCACTGAAAGACTGGCGGGGCTCGTGTCTGGCGGCAGCGTGCTGATGGCAACCACCGCGGGAAACAACATGGTGATCGTGCTGCCTTTCGACCTCTTGTGGTGGAGTACGGACACCGATCGGGTATTTTCGAGCCTCGCCAAGTTCGCCGATCAGAAGGGCTTTGCGCTGCGCGAGCTGCTGCTGGTCGGCATCGTCAGCGAGGCGACGCGCGTGCAGCTCGAAGAGCGCAAATTTCTGCTCCGCGAGAAGTACCTGCTGCGCCGCTGACCAGCCACCGGTCTGCGGCCTCCCGCCTCTCGCCATGGAATTGCGCAATTTTCGGGTGGGAGAGTTTCACGGCCGTCGCTAGCATACTTTCTGGTCTGCAGGCAAAGGAGGAATCGCTCATGGGCGGCTCAACAAGCATATCGGCGAAGAACGAGATGGGGGTAACGCCGCCCGCTATCTCCTCGCGATGCCGCGACTACCGGCGCATGGCGGATACCCTCACCTGGATATCCGCGCACTTCGAGGAGCAACCGATGCTAGCTGACATGGCGTCGCGCGCCGGTGCGAGCCCCTGTCATTTTCAGCGATTATTCAGCCGCTGGGTCGGGCTGAGCCCCAAAAAGTATGTCCAGCACCTGACCCTGGAGCGCGCCAAGGCGAGCCTGGAAGCGTCGCAAAGCGTGCTCGCCGCGACCTTCGCGGCGGGTCTCTCCAGCCCCGGCCGGCTTCACGATCTGTTCGTGAACATCGAGGCCGTGACCCCGGGTGAGTACAAACGCGGCGGCGCAGGCCTGGTGATTTTCCATGGACTCCACGACTCACCTTTCGGACGCTGCCTTCTGATGCACACCGAGCGCGGTGTTTGCGCACTGGCGTTCGTCGACGAAGGTGACGATGGACGCACACTGGCCTCCATGAGTGCGCGCTGGCCGAAGGCGCAGTTGGTAGCCGACCCGGGGCCGGGTGCAGAGCTCGCGACCCGGGTGTTCGCGCCCCATGGCAAGGGTGGCGATCCCCTGACCGTGCTGCTGCACGGCACACCTTTCCAGATCCAGGTGTGGGAGGCGTTGCTGCGTATTCCTCCCGGAGCGGTCACCAGCTATCAGGCGCTCGCCAGCTATCTCGGCAGACCGAAGGCCTCCCGCGCAGTGGGAACGGCCAACGGTGCGAACCCGATTTCGTACTTGATTCCCTGCCACCGGGTCATCAGAAAGTCCGGCGCCCTGGGCGGTTATCGCTGGGGTCTGGGCCGCAAGCTCGCGATGCTGAGCCAGGAGCTGAACGTAGGTTGAAATTTAATGGGGGCAAAATTTAATGGGGACAGATCTATTTAATTGCGGGGGCGGTTCCCGCCCCCGCAATTAAATAGATCTGTCCCCATTAAATTTTGCCCCCATTAAATTTCAACCTACGTTCGGATTCCGACGCCGCGGTTCAGCAGCCTCATGCTGAACAAAAACAACGCGGCGACAAACACCGTGACCATCGCCAATGCACCGAATACCGGAATATCGCTGACGCCGAGGATGCCGTAACGGAATCCGTTCACCATGTAAAGAATCGGATTGAAGCGCGAAAGCGTCTGCCATGGCTCAGGCAAAAGGCTGATCGAGTAGAAAACGCCACCAAGATACATCAACGGTGTCAACACGAAAGTCGGAACGATGGCGATGTCGTCGAAGTTTCGAGCATAAATGGCATTGATGAACCCAGCCAGGGAAAACATCACCGAAGTCAGGAACACCATCAACACCGTTACCAGTAAATTGTGCAGCTGCAGATCCGCCAGCAGCATCGCTACCGTGGTAACCACGACCCCGACAGCAAGCCCCCGCGCAACACCGCCCCCTACATAGCCGAGAAGTATGACCGCGTGGGGCGTCGGAGAAATCAGCATCTCCTCGATGTAACGTTGATAACGTGCACCGAAGAACGACGACACGACATTCGAGTAAGAGTTGGTAATCACCGCCATCATGATGACACCGGGCGCAATGTAATCCATATAAGGATATCCGCCCATCTCGCCGACCCGGGTGCCGATGAGGTTGCCGAAGATAACCAGGTACAGCGACATCGTAATGGCTGGAGGCAAAATGGTCTGCTGCCAGATACGCAGGAAGCGCCGGATCTCTTTGCCGAGAATGGTCTTAAAGGCGATTAAGCCTGGCCGGGCCACATTCATCGCGGCAACCCCTCTCCGCTCGGGCCGGCGCCTTCGTCCGCCAGGCCGGCACTCGTATCCACATCGGCCTGCGCCCTGCTACCGGCGACTATCCGGATGAAAAGCTCTTCGAGACGATTTGCCTTGTTGCGCATGCTGGTCACCTCGATGCCCTCCCGGGAGAGTTCCGCGAATATGCCGTTGAGGCCCTGGTCCCTGTTGACGTCGACTTCGAGAGTCGTGGTGTCGATGACACGCACCGTGTAGCTCGACGCCCATGAATCGCTGATGGGGCGAGAAAGATCCAGCAGAAAGGTTTCCTGGTGCAGCTTGTTGAGCAGATCCTTCTTATTGGCCACCTCGACGATTCTGCCGTGGTCGATGATGGCGATACGCTCGCAAAGGCTTTCGGCCTCCTCCAGGTAGTGCGTGGTGAGGATGATGGTGGTGCCTTCGGCGTTGATCTCACGCAGAAATTTCCACATGGATCGCCGCAGCTCGATGTCCACTCCAGCGGTAGGCTCGTCGAGGATCAGCAGCGCGGGCTCGTGAATCAACGCACGCGCAATCATCAGCCGGCGCTTCATTCCGCCGGAAAGCTCTCGGGACGGCCCCAGGCGCTTCTCCCACAGGCCGAGCTCGCGCAGATAATGCTCCACTCTCGGCTTGGCGTGGGCGCGATCGATGCCGTAGTAGCCGGCCTGATTGAGCACGATATCCCAAGGCGCCTCCCACATGTTGAAGTTGAATTCCTGGGGAACCAGCCCGATGCGGGATTTTACCCGGCCAGGATGTTGCACAAGATCTTCGCCGAACACCTCCACCCGTCCGCTGTCAATATTCACCAGCGAGCAGACGATGCCGATGAGCGTGGACTTGCCGGCACCGTTGGGACCCAGCAGAGCGAAGAACTCGCCCCGCTCCACATCCAGGCTCACGCCGGCCAGGGCCTCGAATCCGTTGGCGTAGGTCTTGCGGAGATCGGTGACGGAGAGGGCCTTGCTGTTGTGCATGGATGGAGTCGTGGAGGGGGGTCGCGATTGTAGCGGATCCTGAGGGTGCCGGGGGCGGTGGCGGAAAAATCACGCCGCGGGAGGAGGCAGGTGGGGGCTACTGCTGGATTCGGCGTGAAGCTCGGGTATAATCGCGGCCCCTTATGAATGCGCAAATTGCCCGAGAATCCGACCGGCGGCGAACCTTCGCGATTATTTCCCATCCGGACGCCGGAAAGACCACTTTGACGGAGAAGCTGCTGCTTTTCGGGGGCGCGATCCAGCTCGCCGGGACCGTGAAGGGGCGCAAAGCCGCCCGCCACGCTACCTCCGACTGGATGGAGCTCGAAAAACAGCGCGGCATCTCCGTGACTTCATCGGTGATGCAATTCCCCTATCGCGACTATGTGGTGAACCTGCTCGATACGCCCGGGCACGCGGATTTCTCCGAGGATACCTATCGCACCCTCACGGCCGTGGATTCGGCCTTGATGGTCATCGACGCTGCCAAAGGCGTCGAGGAACGCACTATCAAGCTCATGGATGTGTGCCGCATGCGCGCCACACCAATCATGACCTTTATCAACAAGCTCGACCGGGAGAGCCGAGATCCCGTGGAGCTCATGGACGAGGTCGAGTCGGTGCTCGATATTCAGTGCGCGCCGGTCACCTGGCCCATCGGCAGCGGACAGCGATTCCGAGGTGTTTATCATCTGGTCAACGATCGCGTGCATCTCTTCTCCGCCCGCCACGGGGGCAAGATTCAATCCGGCGAGGTAGTGAAGGGCCTGGATAACCCGTTACTCGACGAGCAGCTCGGCGAACAGGCGGCGGAGCTCCGTGAAGAAGTGGAGCTGGTACGCGGCGCGAGCCATCCCTTCGATGTGGAGCGCTACCGTCAAGCGACGCTGACGCCGGTATTCTTCGGCTCAGCCATCAACAACTTCGGCGTCCAAGAGCTGCTCGAGACCTTCGTCACCTATGCGCTCGCACCCTGCCCCCGGGATGCCGAGGAGCGCACTGTCGACCCCCACGAGGAAAAGTTCACTGGTTTCGTATTCAAGATTCAGGCGAACATGGACCCGCAGCACCACGACCGTATCGCCTTCCTGCGCGTGACCTCGGGCAAGTACCAACCGGGCAAGAAGCTTTTTCAGGTCCGTACGCAGCGCATCGTGACTGTCACCAATGCCCTCACCATCATGGAGCGTGCTCGGGAGCATGCAGAGAAGGCATATCCCGGCGTCATTCTCGTCTTACACAACCAC
>Ga0114948_10000070_pt1 | contig 29029 bp, 15 predicted proteins | sample CR04metaG_FD_83877 | JGI IMG/M metagenome (GOLD analysis project Ga0114948, IMG submission 83877) | Deep subsurface microbial communities from Mariana Trench to uncover new lineages of life (NeLLi) - CR04 metaG | ecosystem: Environmental > Aquatic > Marine > Ocean trench > Sediment | place...
CACCGGCAAGGCGTTCGATCCCTCGGCCCAAATCGGGGTGGTGCTGCTGTCGGGCATCGTGGTCAACAACGCGATCATCCTGGTCGATCACATCAACTTGAGGCGTCGCCAGGGCTTGGAGTTGTTCGAGGCGATTGTGACCGGCGCGGCGGAGCGCGTGCGGCCGATCCTCGTCACCTCGATCACGACGATCGGCGGCCTATTGCCGCTGGTCATCGTGCAGGGATCCGAGCAAACCTCCGGCAACCAGGACATGTGGACGAACCTGGCTTTGTCGACGATCGGCGGCTTGACGGCGGCGACGATCCTCACACTTTCGGTGACTCCGATCCTCTATCTGCTGGCCGAGCGCGGGCGCGCCAAGGCGCGTACGTTCAGCCGCTGGGTAGGGGAGATATGGAGGGAGTTGCCAGCCTGAGATGAACGAAGACATCGACAACGGGAAGGGGGCGCGATGAGTCGCGCAGGAATGTTCGTAGCCACCGCCATCTCGGTGGTACTGATCGGCCTCGGCATCTGGCAGTTCATGCCGCAGAACGAAGAGGCGGCGGATGCCGGCGAGGAGACGACCGCCGCCAGCGAAACGGCTTCGTTTCAACCGCCGGCCGCGGGTCCGGTGACGGTGACCGCCGCCGAGGTTTTTCGCGGCGAGCTGGTCAAGCGGATCACGGCGAATGGCGTCGCCGAGGCAGAGAAGCTGTTGTACGTCGCCTCCGACGTCTCCGGCAAGATCGAGAGGATCGTCGTGGTCGAGGGTCAGTGGGTGGAGGCGGGCGATCTCCTGGTCGAGCTCGATGACATCGAGCTGATCATGGATCGCGATCGCGCCGAGGAGATGTACAACAACAGGATCATGATGTTTGCCAACAACCAGATCGATATCGATCTGCCGAGCACCCCGTTCGGGGCCGCATCGCGTTCGGCCGATGGCGAGAATGCCCTCCAGTTCTTGCGTCGGTACATCAACGACGAGGCCTACCGCACGATGTTGCGACAGCCCGATCTCGAAGAGCGTCTCTCGAAGCTCACCCGGGAAGACCTCTTCGCGGCGCTCGCCGAGCTCACCAACCAGCGCGTCGCGCTCGAGCAAGTCGAGCTGGACTTGGCCCGCACCCGAATCGTGGCCCCGTTCGCCGGCCAGGTTGCCGGCCTCGAGGCGACCAGCGGACCGAACAGCAAGAGCTGGCCGGTGGTCGGCCAACGGATCAACGCCGGCACCAACCTGATGATGCTCGTCGATCCCATCCCGATCCGCGTCCGGGTCGAGGTGATCGAGTCGGAAATTTCCTACGTGCGCAACGGGCGGCGGGCCGAGGTCAGCTTCCAGGCGTTTCCCGGCGAGGTCTTCTACGGCAACGTCGAGGCGATCGACGCGGTGGTCGATGCCGCGCGCAAGACCCTCTCGGTTACCGTGCGCCTGGCGAATTCAGATCGGCGCCTGAAGCCGGGCATGTTCGCCCAGGTCTCGTTGGACTCCGAGATCCTCGACGATCGGCTGCTGGTTCCGCTCGAGGCGGTGTTGTTGCGCGACAACCGCCAGCTCGTTTTCGTCGTTCGCGACGGCCGCGCCCAGTGGGAGTACGTCACCACCGGCCACGAGAACGAGCAGTGGATCGAGGTTCTTAGCGACAACATCCAAGAGGGCGACGTCGTCGTCACCGGAGGGCACTTCACGCTCGCTCACGATATACCGGTCAACATCGCCGTGGCCGAAGAGACCGAGAGCGGTACTAACTAGCCATATGTCGCTCTCAGCCGCCGCCATCCGGAGACCGGTCGCCACCACGATGGTGTGCATCGGCGTCGTGCTGCTCGGGGTCGTCTCGTTCGGTGGTCTCACCGTCGACCTGTTGCCCGACATCGGTACGCCGCGCATTACCTTGATAACCAGTGCCGTCGGCCTCGCACCGACGGAGATCGAGAGCGAGATCACCAAGAAAATCGAGAACGCGGTGAGCGCGGTACAGGGGCAGCTGCGGGTTACCTCGGTGTCGCGCGAGGGTGTGTCGGTGGTGACGACGACGTTCCCCTGGGGTGTCGACCTCGATCTCGCCGCCTTGCACGTCCGCGAGGCGGTCGATGGCATCATCGACCAGTTGCCCGAGACCGCCGACCGGCCCACGGTTCTGCGCTGGGATCCGGGCAGCGAACCGATCATGGGAGTCGCGGTCGCCGGGCCGGCGACCCTCGCCGACCTCCGCGAGATCGTCGAGGCGGTGGTTATCTCGCGCCTGGAGCAGGTAGAAGGAATCGCTGGCGCCCAGGTTACCGGTGGCGCCGAGCGCGAGATCCAGGTCACCCTCGACCCCGACCGACTCGAGCTCTTCGGGCTCACTGCCAGCGGCGTTCGTTCGGCGCTCGAAACGGCGAACGCCAGCTCATCGAGCGGTAATGTCCTGCAGGGGAACTTCGCCTACGCCGTACGCGTCATCGGCGAGTTCCTCGAGGTTGCTGATATCGCCGACGTGCCGGTGGGGCAAACGGCCCAGGGTGCCCCGCTCACGGTGGGTGACGTCGGCACGGTGACCGACGGCGCTCGCGAACGAAAGGCCGGCGCCCTGCTCAACGGTGTGCCGGCTGTCGGTGTTCTTCTGTACAAGGAGTCGGGCGTCAACACGATCGACGCGGTGGCGGCCGGCATCGTCGCCCTCGACGAGCTTCGCGCCCAGTACCCGGAGCTGACCATCGCGCTGGCGTTTGAAAACGCCTCCTTCATCAGCGATGCGATCGACAGTGTCGTACAGAACATCACCGTCGGTGGCTTCTTCGCGCTCGCCATCCTGTTCCTGTTCCTCAAGGATCCGCGCAACCCGATCTTGCTCGGCGTGTCGATACCGGTGTCGTTGATCGCCACGTTCGTTCTCTGCTACTTCACCGGGATCACCCTCAACATCATGACCCTCGGCGGCCTGGCGCTCGGTGTCGGCATGCTGGTCGACAACTCGATCGTCGTGCTCGAGAACATCTTCCGGCACCGGCAGCTCGGCTTGTCGGCAGATGAAGCCGCCGACGCGGGCGCCACTGAAGTTGCCATGGCGATCAGTGCTGCGACTCTCACGACCGTGGCGGTCTTCCTACCGATTGCCTACGTGCAGGGGGTTGCCGGCGAGCTGTTTGCGCCGCAAGCGTGGACGGTGACGTTCTCGCTGCTCGCATCGTTGGTTGTGTCGCTTACCGTCCTGCCCATGCTGGCGGCGCGCTTCATGCGCCTGGCCGAGGGCGAAGTGTTCCGTGACCCGTTCGCCGAACCTGTCACCGCGCCCGCCGAGACCGCGGCTGTGGCCGTTTCGGCCGCTGCGGACGGCGCCGACGCGGCGACCGCGGGAGCCTCCACCGAAGCGGGTGAGCCTGCCGCATCCACCGCTACGGAAGACCAGCCTCCAGCCGCGACGATGCCGGTCACTCCACGGTTGCGGCCGACGGCGATAATCGGCGCTCTCTTCGCGCGCCTGGTGTCGCTGGCGGGTGTCATCGGGAAGTTCCTTGTCGCCCTGGTGCTTTTTTGGATCCGCGGGCTGCTGTCGTTGTTGACGGCGATCCTGCGGCCGTTGAGCGGCGGCTTTTCGGCACTGTACGACGGATTCGCACACCTCTATCACGTGGCGCTCGTGTGGTGCCTCGGGCATCGCGCCGTGACGTTGCTCGCTGCTATTGCCCTGATCGTCTGGGGCGGATTCATCGCCTACGGCCTGCCGTTCGAGCTCATGCCACCGGTGAACACCGGCCGCTTCCAGGTGCGGCTCGATGCCCCGCCGGGCACGCCCTTCGACCGCCTCGAGCAGATGGTGGTTGAAATCGACGCGGCGGCACGTTCCGTGGACGGCGTCGAGTCGACGTTCGCGACGCTTGGCCTGGAGACCGCCACGGCGCCGGGAGCCGCTGCGGGCGCCCTCGACATGTCACCGACGCGGGCGTTCATCACCGTGGTGATGGCCGGGGAGGGCTCGCGGACACGCTCCCAGGAGCAGGACGCGGCCATGCAGGCGGTGCGGCAGGTGGCCGATCGTTTTCTTGGTTCAACCCTGCTGATCGATCCCGAGCGCACCCCGCTGCAGATGCTCCTCGGTGGCGATGCGGTCGGATTCCGCATCGCCTTGCGGGGTGACGACCTCGATCGCCTCGACGCCCTCGCCGACGAGGCCGTCGAGCTCCTGGCCGATATCGACGGACTCGACGACGTGCTCGCCAACACCGCCCGCGGCAATCCGGAGATCCAGCTGAGGATCGACCGCGACGCGGTAGCCCGCTACGATCTCTCGATGCGGCAGGTGACCGACGCTCTCGAGGCTGCCCTGGAAGGGTCGCTCGCCGACACCCAGTTCGCCGAGTTCGATCGCCGCATCAACATCCGCATCTCCTCGCGGCGCGACGACGAGACCCTCAACCAGGTGCTCGACCGCACGTTCCCGACACCCAACGGCGGCATCCCGATGCGGGTGCTCGTCCACCAGACCATCACCGCCGGGCCCACCGAGATCCACCGCACCGATCGCATGCGCGAGATCGCGATCACCGCGACCCTCACCGGCATCCGGCTTTCGGAGGCGATCGAACGGTCGGAAGCCGTCCTGGCTCAGATCGACTTCCCCCCCGGCTATCGCTACGTGGTCGCGGGTGAGCGTGAAGCGGTCGAGAGCTCGTTTCGCAGCCTCGGCTACGCGCTCGGCCTCGCCGTCTTGCTGGTGTACATGGTCATGGCTGCCCAATTCGAGTCGCTCAAGCATCCGTTCGTCATCTTGTTGACGTTGCCGCTCGGCTGGGTGGGCGTCGTCATCGCCCTGGCCGCGACCGGCCAGTCGATCAACATCGTTGCTTTGATCGGAACGGTCGTGTTGACCGGCATCATCGTCAACGATGCCATCGTCAAGGTCGATACGATCAACCGCCTGCGGGGGGAAGGGTACTCACGCCGCCGCGCCATCATCGAGGGTTCGGCGATGCGCCTGCGTCCGATCGTGATGACGTCGGTGACAACGACGTTCGCGTTGATTCCGATGGCTCTCGGCCTCGGCGCCGGTGCGGAACTGCAGCGACCGCTGGCGATCGCCATCATCGGCGGAGAGTCGACTGGCACGATTCTGACGCTGTTGCTTATACCGGTTATCTACGACCTCCTAGACCGCGACTAGGGCGAGCGTGCAGCGAACGCGTCTGCGGCGTTGCGCTTGATCGGTCCGCCCTTCGACGTACTTTCAGTACGCCTGCGGGCGTCCTCACTGCGCGCGCGCTGGCGTATTATTGGTGGATCAGCGGACAATTTTCCTGGAGAGACTTGGATGGGCAGACGGTCTTCATTGGAATCGTACGCTCGGCCGCTTGGGCGGGGGGGTGCGGCGGGATTCTGGATGATGGCGGCCCTGATGCTGGCGGTCGTTGCTTGTGGCGGCGGCGGCGCCGGCGACGACGACGGCGACGCCGCGGCGGGCGAGGAATGGGTTTTCGAGACCACGAGCGAGGGTGATCTCACCACGGTGCGGACGGTCGCCGGGTCGATGTGGGGCGGCACCGCCCGCCTCGAAGAGCAGCTTTCGATCGGCGTCGACCAAGGTGAGCAGGCGTACATGTTCGGGCGCTTGTCCGGGGTTGCGTCGTATCAGGAGCGCGTCTACGTGCTTGATAGCAGCGTTCCGGCGGTTCGCGTCTACGATGCGCAAGGCCGCTACTCGGGGGACATCGGCAGCGAGGGCGATGGGCCCGGCGAGTTTCGCTCCCCGGATGGCTTGCTGGTCGGCGATGACGGCCGCATCTACGTGCGCGCCATGCGCCAGGGACGCATCACGATCTTCGAGAACGACGGCACCTTCGTCGACACCTGGTCGCTCGAAGCTGGCTTCGTCATCAGGCCGGCGGCGTTCGTGATGACGGCCGACGGCACGGTCTATTCGCCGGGACGCATAGGCCCTCGGCCGACCGAGATGCGCGGCCCGATGATGATGCAGATGGGCATGATCCCGCGCGGCCCCGCCGATGGCGGCGCCGCGCCCATCCTGCAACCGACCTTTGACTACCAGCCGCCTAGCTTCACCCGTGAGCAGCGCTCCGCAAGCGAGGTCAGGATCATGATGATGCCCGTGCCGTTCGCCGCCCAGATCGTCTGGGCGCTGGCCCCGAGCGGTGCGCTGATCGCTGGGGTCGGTAACGAGTACAGCTTCGACATCACCACGCCCGGCGGTTCTGTAACCCGGGTGGTGATGGACCAGGAGCCGATCGCCATCGCCGGCCGCGAGCGCGATTGGCACATCGAGCAGGTCACCGCCCGCATGCGCGGCGGCGACCCGGAGTGGATGTGGACGGGCCCGGAGATGGCGACGGTGAAGCCGGCATTCGACCAGCTCCTGCCCGACCACAGTGGCAGAGTTTGGGTCGGCCGGTCGGGGCCCGGCATCGAGAACCCCGATTGCGAGGAGGACATCGAGACGGGGCTATGGGATCCGGCCTGTTGGACGAATTCGCGCCTCTACGACGTCTTCGATCTCGAAGGTTCCTACCTGGGCCCGGTGGAGGTGCCGGCAGGATTTCGTCTCGACGAGCAGGCGTGGATCAAGGGCGATGTGGTTCTGACCGCGCTGGAGGACGAGGACGGCGTGATTACGGTCAAGAAGTATCGGTTGGTGGTTCCTGAGTAGGCGCGCGCCGGACCGCCGCCCGTCCTGCACCTGTGCGCGAAGCGGGCCGGGAGCTGCCGTAGGGAGCGACAGGTCGGGGGCGGGTGGTGGGAGATCGAAAAAATGAACCAGCTTCGCCTACCGCCCGCAGCAACTGACGCGTCCGGTCTCCGTTGATTTTGCGTTACTCGTAGAGCAGGTAGCGGCTGCGAATCTCCAGGAAGGCGGTCAGGTCCGCCTGCCAGGTGGCGGCGATCTCGGTGGGCGAGAGGCCGGCGCGCAGTTGCTCGACGACCTCGGGGCGGCCCCAGAGTCTCGGGAAGCGCTCGATTTCCCAGGTTTCGCCGTGCAGCTGGTGGAGCGTCGCGGCCAGCGTGATGGCGGTGAGGCCGGCGGCAAACGCGTCGCGGTCGGTGAGGATCAGGTCGACGCCGTGGCACAGCTCACCGGCGTGGACGCTGGTTTCGGGGGTGCGATCGCGGGGCACGAAGCGAAGCCCCGGCAAGCCGGCGGCGTTGAGCTCTTCCGCCAGTTGCCGCGCGTTGATCCATGGGGCGCCGAACCACTCGAAGGGCTCGTCGGTACCGCGCCCTACCGACACGTTGGTGGTCTCGAGGGGTCCGACGGCGGGGTAGAGCGTCGCCTGTGCCAGATTGCGCATGTTCGGCGACGGGTTCACCCACTGCAGGCCGGTGGCGTCGTACCAATCGGCGCGTCGCCAGCCGGTCATCTCGACAACGGTCAAATCGGCGCCGATGCCACGCTCTTCGTTGAAGTAGCGCGCCAGCTCGCCCATCGTCATCCCGTGGCGCAACGGAATGGGCGCAAAGCCGACGAACGACAGCTTGCCTTCGTCGAGCAAAGGGCCCTGAACGTGGATACCGGCGATCGGGTTGGGTCGATCGAGCACCACGATCGGCAGGCCGTGGGCGGCTGCTTCTTCCATCGCATACGCCATCGTCGTGGCGTAGGTGTAGAAACGCGTGCCGATGTCTTGGATGTCGAAGACCAGGCCGTCGAGCCCGGCGAGCATCTCACCGGTTGGCCGCCGCGTCTCACCGTACAGGCTGTGGATCGGCAGGCCACTGGTCTCGTCGCTGGTGCTCTCGACGCTGCCTTCCTCGACCCCTCGGAAACCGTGCTCCGGGGAAAAAATGGCGACCAGTTCGACCGCCGGTTCGGCTCGCAGCACCTCAGCGGTGAGGCGTCCGCGGCTATCGCGTCCGGTGAGGTTGCTGATCAAACCGATGCGCTTACCAGCCAGCGGGGCGAAACCACGCTGGCGCCAAACGTCGATCCCGACCCGCGCGCCGGAGGTCTGCCCGACCCGCGGGCTGACGAAACGTCGCGAAGGTGCCCGAGCGCTGGAGGGCGCCGCCGCGCCCGAGATGACAACCAACACCGTAAGCGCCGAGAGCACCACGACCCGACCGCCCCCAACCGGCTTGCGTGCCCGCGCCGGCACCATTGGACGGGCCCTCACGCGTTCACCATGGTCGGCTAGAGCCCGGATATCTCATCGGGTCACGCCCGCGCGCCATCGCGCTCGCGCAGCCGTGACCCGATGAGATATCTGGGCTAGACTGCCTTTTCTCGGGGCGGAGGTGTTCACGGAGGCTCAGATTCCCCTAGCACCAGGTGGGTGGGCACATGAACCATTCCAGCACGCCGAATCATAGCAGGGTGTTGCAAGGCTCCCACAATACATCGAGGTGCCCGACCAAGCGCAACGCCGTAGACCCGCGCGTCTGCACGCCCGCAGCGGAAGGGCGTTGAGATATGCGGGCTAACCCACGCGGTTGGCGCCTCGGCGGCGGTCTGGCCCTGCTGCTGGGCTTATGGGCGGTGTTGCCCGGAGAAGCGTTTCCGCCGAGCGCCGAACCGGTCCACGGGGGGGTGCCCGAGGCACCGCAGACACCAGCTCTGGTCGCGTCTCTCGACCCCCGCGAACCCCTGCCGCCGGAAGCGTCCGCCTGGGTTGAGTCGACGCTCGCGTCGATGACCCTCGAGCAGCGGGCCGGCCAGGTGATGATGGTGCGCGCCTTCGGCGAATATTACCCTGCCGATGCCACCCAACGCCGGCTGCTGACCGACATGGTGGCGTCGCTCGAGCTCGGCGGCGTGGTCTTGTTCCGTTCCGAGGCTTACGAGGCCGCCGCCCTGATCGCCGATCTGCAGCGGACGGCCGCGGGCTTTGGTCAGCCGCCCCTGTTGGTGGCCGCCGACTTCGAGTGGGGTGCCGAGTTCCGGGTCGGTGGCGCGGTGCCGTATCCGACCGCGATGGCGGTCGGTGCCACCGGCGACGTTGAGGCGGCCGAGTGGATGGGTCGCGCCAGCGGCCGCGACGCCCGCGCTCTCGGCGTCCACTGGATCTTCGCGCCGGTCGCTGACGTCAACAGCAACCCCCGTAACCCGGTCATCAACGTACGCTCGTTCGGGGAGAGCCCGGAGCAGGTCGGTCGTCTGGTCGCCGCCTTTGTCACCGGCGCCCAAGCGTCCGGGGCGATGGCGACCGCCAAGCATTTTCCGGGCCACGGCGACACCGGCGTCGACTCGCACATCGACATGCCGGTCCTGCGCGTTGACAGCCAACGGCTGCAAGCTGTCGAGCTCGCGCCGTTCCGCGCCGCCATCGAAGCCGGTGTCTCATCGATCATGACGGCGCATCTCTCGGTGCCCGCGATCACCGCCAACGAGCAGCTGCCGGCGACGCTGTCCCGGGCGGTGCTCACCGACCTGCTCCGAAACCAGCTCGATTTCAAGGGTTTGGTGGTGACCGACGCGATGGAGATGGGTGGTATCAACCGGCACTGGTGGAGCGGCCAGGCGGCGGTGCAGGCACTGGCTGCCGGCGCCGACATGGTGTTGCTGCCGCCGTTTCCGGCCGCCGTGCGTGGCGCCATCGTGCGTGGCGTGCAGAACGGTCAGTTGCCCGCCGAGCGCCTCGAGGCGGCGGTTCGCCTCGTCCTCCAGTACAAGGCTCGGCTCGGCCTCCACCTGGGGCCTGCCGCAACGTCGCTCGCCGACTTGCCCGATCGATTCGCTCCGGCGTCGGACGCGGCGCGAGCCGAGGAGGTCGGGGCGGCCGCGGTGACCCTGCTGCGGGACCGGCGCGGGATCTTGCCGCTTGACGCCCGCGACCGGCAACGGGTCCTGGTGGTCGGCATTTCCGACACCGACACCGCGGTTGACGTGGCGACGTTGTCGAGCTCGCTGCGAGCAAGCCTCGGCGACGTCACCACCCGCAGCATCGACGGGCGTACCAGCGGCGATGACGCCGCGGCGCTGATGATCGAGGCGGCGCGCGCCGGCGTCGTGGTGATGGCGGTGCGCGCCCGGGTGCGCTCGAATCAGGAAAAGATCACGCTTCCCGACAAACAGCAGCGCTATGGCCAGATGCTGTCGAGCCTCGACGTTCCGGTGATCCTGGTGGCGCTCGGTAGCCCCTACGTGGTGAGCGCCTTTCCCGAAGCCGACGCGGCGGTCGCCGCGTATGGATGGTCTCAGCCCCTGCAACGCGCCCTGGCGTCGGCGCTCACCGGCAAGACCGGCTGGTACGGCCATTTGCCGGTAACCGTGCCGGGTGTCTATCCGCTCGGGTTCGGGATCGAGAAACCGGCCTTGGACGCCGCCCTGCAAGCGCCGGGGAGCGGCGCCGGCGCCGAGTCACGGGAAACGGGCGCGACGCTTGAGCCCAACGATCTGGCGGCGGCGCGGGATTCCCTGCAGCGGTTCGTGGACTCACGGGGGTTTCCCGGCGCCGTCTACGCCGTCGGGCACCGCAACGTTCTGGTCGAACTGGGCGCGGTAGGCAGCATGAGCTACGACGATGGCGCGGCGCCGATGCCCACGGATGCGGTGTTCGACCTCGCTTCGTTGACCAAGGTCATCGCCACGACCACGGTGGCGATGAAGGCGGTGGAGGCCGGCCGCGTCCGACTCGACTATCCGGTGCAAGCCTACGTTCCGGAGTTCAACGGCGCCGGCAAGGAAGCGGTGACCGTTCGGGATCTGCTGCTGCATGTGTCGGGGCTGCCGGCCTACATCCGTTTCTTTCTCGACTACGACCCCGAGCAATTAGGGCCCCAGACCCGCGCCGACATTCTGCGTCGCATCATGGCCACGGATCTCGAATCAGCGCTCGGTGAACGTTACGCCTATTCCGACCTGGGCATCATCCTGCTCGGCGAGATCCTCGACCGTGCCCTCGGGGAAAGCTTCCAGACCTACGCAATGCGGGAGATCTTCGCGCCGCTCGGTATGACGCAGACGCTGTGGAACCCGCCCGACGAGTGGCTCGGCAGGATTCCGCCGACCGAGCAGGATTCGTGGCGTGGCCGCGTGGTGCATGGCGAAGTTCACGACGAGAACGCCGCCGCGATGGGTGGTGTCTCAACGCACGCCGGATTGTTCTCGACCGCCGGTGACCTGGCGATCTTCGCCCAGATGCTGCTCAACGGCGGCTCTTACGACCACGTCCGAATGCTGCAGGAATCGACCATCCGTCGCTGGACGCGCAGGCAGAACGAGCCCGAGGGCAGCAGCCGCGCCGTTGGCTGGGATACGGCGTATCCGAGCCAGAGCTGGACGATGTTTTCGGAGCGTGCCTACGGGCACACCGGGTTCACCGGTACGTCGGTGTGGATCGACCCGGAGCGCGATCTCTTCGTCATTCTGTTGACCAACCGCGTGCACCCGACGCGTGAGAACGTGCAGATCCGCGAGGCCCGGATCGCGTTCCACGACGCCATCGTCGAGGCCGTCGATCGGCTCAGGTGAGCGGCGACGGGCAACCCTTGCACGAGCTTTCGACCGCCGAGCTGCTGGCGGTCTTGGAGGCTGCTGACGGCGACGCTCTACGAGCGGCGCACGCCGCGGCCGTGCAGACGGCGCTGGTCGTCGATGCGGTGGTGCGCTGCTGGCCGCAGGGCGGTCGCCTGATCTACGTCGGCGCCGGCACCAGCGGTCGCATCGGGGCGCTCGACGCGGCCGAGTGCCGTCCTACGTTCGGTGTCGAGGAAGGGCGGGTGCGGGCGGTGATCGCCGGCGGGACCCGAGCTCTGGCGCACGCTGTGGAGGGCGCCGAGGACTGCGAGGAGGCGGGCAGGGAAGCGATCGAAGAGCTCGATGTCGGCGCGGCGGACGTCGTAATCGCGCTGTCGGCGAGCGGTGCGACCCCGTTCACCTGCGCGGCGCTCGAAGAGGCGACGCGACGCGGTGCCACCGGCGCGGCGATCACCTGCTCGGCCGGCAGCCGGCTTGCCGCCGCCGCCCGGATTCCGGTCATCCTCGCCGTCGGACGCGAGGTCATCGACGGCAGCACGCGGATGAAGGCGGGGACGGCGCAAAAGCTCGTGTGCAACGCTATCTCGACCGCAGCTTTCATTCGGCTCGGACGGGTCTGGGGAGAGCACATGGTGGCGGTTCGTACCAGCAACGACAAGCTGCGGCTGCGGGCCACCGCGATCCTGCGGAAACTCGCCGGCTGTAACGACGAAGAGGCCGCCGGCGCGTTGCTCGCGGAGGCTGGCAACCACCTGCCCACCGCCCTTGTCATGGCGCGCAGCGGTGTGGCGCGGGAGGCGGCGGAGCGCTACCTCGAGCGCGCCCACGGAGATGTGCACCGCGCCCTGTCGCTGGCCGGCGACGGCTTGTCGTCGTGACAACGGCGGCCGTCAACGCGCTCATCGTCGTGGCCTACTTTGCCCTGACGCTGTGGATCGGGCGACGATTCGCCGGCCCGCAAGGCACGCTCGACGACTACATGCTCGCCGGCCGCAACATTCCGTGGTGGGCGGCGGCGTTCTCGATCGTCGCCACCGAGACCTCGACGCTGACGTTTATCGGGCTGCCGGCAATCGCCTACGGTGGTGATCTGACCTTCCTGCAGGTTGCCCTCGGCTATGTTGTCGGCCGCTTCTTTGTTGCCCTGGTTCTGGTGCAGGGCTACTTCGACGGCCGCTTCAGCACCGCCTACGAGGTGCTCGCCGTGCGCTTCGGCGGCAGCGCCCAGACGACCGCGGCGCTCGTGTTCGTGGTCAATCGGGTGATGGCCGACGGGGTGCGCTTGTTCGCCACCGCGCTGGTGCTTGTCGAGCTGCTGCCTCTGGGCCTGCCGGCGGTCGCCCGGTTGCCGATGTCGATCGCCCTGGTGATCGGGGTGACGCTCTACTACACGTTGCGCGGCGGGTTGCGGGCGGTGATCTGGAACGACTTTGCTCAGCAGATCATCTACGTGGGGGGAGCCGCGCTGGCGGGTTGGATCCTGCTGCGGCGCATCCCGGGAGGGTGGGCGAGCGCCGCGCCCGGGCTCGCCGCCGCCGGCAAGCTGCAGTGGCTGGACCTCAGTTTCGATCTGAGCCCCGAGTTCTTCGCTGTGCCGTACACGTTTCTGGGTGGGCTCATCGGTGGCGCCGTGCTGACGGCGGCGACCCACGGAACCGACCAGATGTTCGTCCAGCGGCTGCTGGCGACCGGCTCGCCGCGGCGCGCCAAGCAGGCGGTGGTGGCCAGTGGCTTCCTGGTGTTCGCCCAGATCGCTTTGTTCTTGTGGATCGGCACGTTGCTGTACGCGTTCTATCAGGCGGTGCCGCCCGCCGTGCCGTTCGCTGCCAACGACACCGTGTTTCCCCGCTTTATCGCCGAGGAACTGCCGCTCGGGCTCGGTGGCCTGGTGATCGCCGCGGTCTTCGCCGCCGCGATGTCGACGCTGTCGTCATCGCTCAGCTCCCTGGCCTCGACAAGCACGATCGACCTGTGGCGTCGCGCCATAGGGTCCGGGCCGCAGGAAGGGGCCGGCGTCGGTGACGCCGAACAGAGCACACAGGAGGCGTTACGGATGTCGCGTCGCTTTACCGTCGGGTGGGCGTTCGGCCTCGCGGCGGTCGCCTTCGTGGCCCAGGCTTGGGGTTCGGTGCTCGAGGCGGGTCTGACGATCACCTCGATAACTTTCGGCGCGGTTCTCGGGATCTTCCTCGTCGGAAAGACCGGTTGGCGCGTTGGCGCGAATCAAGCGTCGATCGCCATGCTTACCGGGATAGGTCTGTTGATTCTCGTTCAACAGCTACCGCGAATCGGGGCGCTGCTGGGCTACGAGCTCATCGGTGTGGCATGGACCTGGTACACGCCGCTCGGCGCCCTTGCGACCGTCGCTTGCGCCGGCCTGTTGTCGCTCAAGAGCGGCGGGTGGAGCGCCACAGGCGACGAAGGCTAGCAGGCCGTGCGGATTGTCGTGGTCGGGACCATCGTTGCCGATACCATCGAGGCCGCCGACGGGAGCTCGGCCGAAAGCCTCGGTGGCATTGCCCACACGGTTTCAGCGCTGGCCGCAATGGCCGACGGGGCGCACACGATTGTTCCGCTGTGCCGGATCGGTGAGGACTGTCGCGAGCGTATCGAGAGCTGGGCGGCCCTCCTCCCCGGGGTCTCGCTCGAGGCGGTGTTGCGCACGAGTCGAGCCAACCCGCGAGTGCAACTCTCGTATGCCGCCACGGGTCGTGCCGGCGACCGTGTGGAACATCTCTCGCACGCCCCACCGCCGCTCACCGACAGCGACGTAGAAGCCGCCGCCGGGGCCGACGTCGTGGTCGTGAACTTCATCACCGGGAACGACTGTACCGAGGCGGCCATGCGCTCGCTGCGGGCAAGCTGTGACCGCGTCTACCTCGACGTCCATAGCCTGGCGCTCGGGACAGACGCAGACGGTTCGCGTCACTATCGCTGCCGCGATGATTGGTGGTCGTGGCTCGGGCGCGCCGACGTCGTTCAATGCAACCTCGCCGAGGCGGCGACAATCTGCGGCCTCGACCCGGCGAGCGTCGAGGGGGTGGAAGCGACCGCGGCGGTCGAGAAGATGCTGCAGCGGAGTCCGCCGAGGGGCGGACCCCGCGGTGGCCGATCGGGTCCCGGCGTGTGGTTGCTTACGCTCGCGGCCGATGGTGCGACGGTCTTCGATCGACGTAGCGGCGCGGTGGTGTCGACGCACGTGCCCGCCCCCCTCGTCGACGCCGTCGATCCGACCGGCGCCGGCGATGCGTTCGGCGCCGGTTACGTGTGCACGTGGCTGAACGGCGCCGAGCCCTATGAAGCGACCCGCGGCGGCGTGCGCAGCGGCTCGGTGGCGTGCGCCAGCATCGGGGTGCCGTCGCTGGCGGCGTTTCAAAAAGGGTTGTTGTCGCTCATCTGACGCTCGAGGAAGCTCACGACCTCGCGCAGGCTGCCGGTTTCGCTGTGCACCTCGCGGATGCGGTGGAACGCCGGGCGGACCTTGAGAATGGCGAGGTTGTCGAGCAACTCGGCGTGACATTCCAAGCGCTTGGCGATGGGCTCGAGGTTCTCGACGACCTCGTGGACCAGCTCGTCGAGTCGTTTCAGCTCGCCGGTGTCGTTGGCGATCAGCACCGCCTCGTCGGCGTAGCGTGCGGCGCGCCATTTGTTCTCGGCCACGATCCAGTGACGGTTCAACGGCAGGAACTCTCCGCAATCGTACAGCTCGCTGAGCCGCACGATCAGGCACTGGATCAGAGCCGCCAGCGCAATGGTTTCGCGCACCGTGGGCAAGGCGTCCGCGATTCTGACCTCGATCGTCCCGAACACGGGGTGCGGCCTAATGTCCCACCAGATCTCGCGAATCGATTGGATGGCGCCGGCGTTCATGAGGGTGTTCATGAAGCGCTGGAACTCGCCCCAGTTGATCATGCGGTAGGGCAGTCCCGCGGTCGGCAACGACTCGAAGATCTTCACCCGCACCGAGGCCAGCCCGGTGTCTTCGCCGTGCCAGAACGGGCTCGACGCCGATAGCGCCAGCAAGTGGGGCAAGAAGGTGGTCAAGGAGTTGGAGATGGCGATTGCCTTCTCGCCGCTGCTGACACCGACATGAACGTGGACGCCGAAGATCATCAAACGGCGAGCCGGCCACTGCATACGATCCTGGAGTTCCTGGTAGCGTGCGGCGTCGGTGATTTTCTGGGTTTCCCAGTGCGAGCTCGGATGCGTGCCGGCGGCGATCAGCCCGTATCCCAGCTCGGCGCTGGTCGTGCGTAGGGCCGCCAGGCGCTCGGTGAGCGAGGCACGCGCCTCGCCGACGTTCCTGCAGGGGCCGACGTTGAGCTCGACCGTCGACTGCAGCAGCTCCTCCTTGGCGTACGCTGGCTGGTTGAACGCCTCGAGAATCTGTGGGCCGCCGGGGGCGAGCTCACCGCTCTCGGGATCGATGATCTGGTACTCGACCTCGATGCCCAAGGTCGGGTCGGGCGAGCCGTTGAAGGTGATGCGGCTGATCTTGCCGGTTTCGGGCGAGTACCAGGGATGCTGGCTGTCGGACTCGGCCGGGATCGTCATCGTTCGAAGGCCACCTGGAGGCTCACCGGACGGTAGCGTGGGCCGCTCCCCGGGATCGTGACGTCGATCGTCACGATGCCGGCGTCCGGATAAGCGGGTTGCAGGTTCGGTAGGCCCGTTACCTGGCTTACCCTCCACGGGGTCGTAAACCTAAGCGTATACGTCCGCCCGGGCAACCCTTCGAGCTCGATGTCCATCACCCCGCCGGAGTAGTGAGCCTCGATTACCCGCAGGCCGCTGGAGGACGCTCCCGGCTGCAGGTAGGTGCGCGCCTCGGTCAGCCGATCGGGAATGGGGGAGATCAACCGCGGGAAGGGATCGTGGACGAAAGTGATCGTCGTCAGGTCGGCGGTGGGTCGCACGACGACGGTCGCCAGGCGGTCGGGGGAGCGCTGCTCTACAGTGGGCTCGTCGACGATCTCGGCGCCGACAACGTTGGGGTCAAGGGCGACGTTGACGTCGATAGGAACGTGGGTGCTGAACCGAAGATCGATGTCCCGGTCGCCGCTCCAGCGGTCGACCTGGAACTGAATGCGATCTACTCCCTGTCGCACCTGGAGGCGGAACTGGCTATTGCCGACCCGCACCCGGTCGACGTTTACTCGGCCCCAGTTGGCCGGCAGGTGGGGGCTGATGCTCACCCTGTTGTTCGGCGCATCGGGGCGAATGCCGAGCATGCCCCAGACCACCGGTAAGACGGTCATTGCCTGGGCGGCGGCGGCGTGGGCGGCGCCACCGAGTGGCGCCAACACTTGCTCGTCGAACGCGGCGGTTGCGTAACCGGGGTTGGCCTGCTCGAGCAGCAGCAAGTTGGTGTAGGTGTGCGCGAAGCCGGCATCCGGGCGGTGGTTGGCGTACTCGGCGAGCGCCGCCCATCCGGTGAACACCGGGCTGACCAGCCCGGCGGCGACCGTCGGCAGGCCGGTCGGTGGCGGCATCGGGATGGAGGCGATCTCGTTGGCGGGTGTTTCGGGCGGGGGCGCGGTGGACAGTAGGCCAACCCCCCAGTCGCGGGAGAGAGCGGCGCTCGAAAACGAGTCGAGGGCCGGGATCACGATGCCGGGATCGAGGAGGCCGAAAATCATCGGTACCGCGGGCAACACCGTACGTGTGCCGACGAACGAACCGTCTACCCGCTTGGCGAAGTTGAAGCGCCGCTCGGCAGGATCAAAGAACTCGTCCCTGAGGATCATCCGCACGCGGGCCGCAGCTTCCCGGGCACGGGTGGCGTCGTCGTCCTCGCCGGCGATCTCGGCCAGGCTTGTCGTCGCGTCGAGGGCGGCGCCCCACAGGCCGGCGAGATGGATGGTTGTTTGTACGATCGGGTCGCTGCTCCAGCGGTCGAGCTCGCCGAAGCCGTTGACCAGCCCGTCGTCTTCGGGGTCGGCGCCGTAGAGGTAACCGACGGCGCGTTGCGCCGCCGGCCAGAGCTCCGCGAGGAGGTCCTCGTCGCCCCAGGCGCGCACGTGGTTCTCGAGGGCAATGAGAAACAGGGCCGTATCAGCGATCCGGTTGGCGATGACCTCTTGCGCCGCACCGGTCGAGGTCGGCATGCGGCCGTCGACGCCCTGGTAGCGCGCCGCGAGGCGCAAGGTCTCGGCGGCGAGGGCTCGATCTCCGTAGGCGTCGGCGGCCATTGCCGCCCACAGGGCGCCGCTGCCGAAAGCGTTCGGCGTTGCCACCCAGGCGTCGGCCGGGTCGAGGGATCCGAAGCCCGAGATCATGCCGCTGCCGGCGTTGGGCAACGTCGTTCGCAGCGCCTCGATGCCGACCTTTGCCCACTCGAACGCCTTCAAGAAACCATTCCCGGGTACCTGCAGGCCCATCGTTCGGCGGTCGAGAAAGTCGCGATAGTAATCGGCGTTGTCCGCCCAGGCGCGCCCCGGGGCCCCGATCAGCTCCTCAAAGGCGGCGTCGATGTTGAGCTCCGCCTCGGGGCCGCCGACAATGACGATCGGAAGCAGAGAAGATCTGGGGGGTGTGGTTTCGACGTGAACCTGCAACGCGACCCTGGAGGCGTCGGACGACACCGGGCCGGGCCTCTCCACGCCATCTTCCGGGGGCCGCAAGGGGACGAACAAGCCCGCCTCGTTGAGATGCTCGTCGGGTCGGAACCCGAGGATGTAGGTCTGAGTCTCGCGGCCGAAACCGGCCTTGACCGCAAAACCGGTCCCGTCGCGCCACACCACTGCCTGGGCGCCGGCATCCCAGCCGATCTGCGGATTGCCCGCCTGGGTGCTCGCCCGGGCTCGGCTTGGCTCATGCTGTGCCTCCCACGTCGCGATCACCTCGACCGACGCCGGACTGCGGAGCACCAACAGGCCGACGAGCGCCGAGTAGCGCCGGTCGACGGTCAGATAGAGCCGTAGGTCGAGCTCGCCGTCGTTGTAGAAGAGCACGACGCCCTCCGGGCGGACCGTAAAGGTGCGGTCGCCGGACTCGGGATCGTCGAGCCAGGTTACGCCGCGATCCGGGCGCACGATGCCGAAGCGGAGCCCGCGCAACAGCAGCTGCGGGTGGACCCGGAAGGTATCGACGCGCCCTAATTGCGATCCGACCGCGACCGCTTGCGGCGAGGCCAGGGTGAACGGCATCTCGACGTTCGGGTAACGGACGATCTCCGGGCCCGACGGGCTGCCCTCGACCATGTTGACCGCGACCTCCGTATCGGCGAGCGGCGGCAGAGACGTGGGCGGCATCTCCACGGCCTCGTAGTGCGACGCGCTCGGGATCGGGGGGGTCCAATAGATAGCGTCCCCGTCCATCGCCTCGGGTTCGTCCGCCACCGGCACGATGACCCCCGCGCCGGCGGCGTCGGAGGCGGCACGGGCTCCGAGATAGCGGAGCGCATCGGTCGCCAGGCGCTCGAGGTGCGGTCGGTTGTGGTTGTCGGCGTCGGCGAAATAGAAGTGTGCGCCGAGGGTCAGTACGCCGCCGCCGCCAACGAACGTCGACGGATATTCGATGCCCACCTTGGTGGTCGTGTCGACGCCGCGTTCACTCTTGTGCATCGCCCAGACGCGGCCGTTCTGCGGCCACCGATCGCCGCTGTACGCAACTGCCGCGCGGGGTGGAAAGGAGCTGTTCGCCGAGGTGAAGACACCGCCCCAGAAAAAATCGAGAAGGGCGTGGCCGCGGCGCGATTGAAGGCCGCCGAGCTCAGATTCCGAGGCGAAGCCGGCGTCCATCGTCACCGTGTCGGGCGGCGACGGCTCGATCCCGAGAGGTACGACATACGAAGCCGCGACCAAAGTGAGCAGCGCGGTGCCGCCGCCCCGCAGGTGGTCGCGGACCGCTTGCAGGGTGTCGGGGCGCACCGCGATCGACGGAAGTGCCTCCTCCGCGGCGTAGTGCCACCAGATGACCTCGTTGCGACCCAGGTCGGTTCCGGGCAGATCGATCATCTGCACCTGCCGAACGTTGAAATCCTCGCCATCCAGACCGTCCAACCAGGCCCAGGCCGCCGCTTCTTCCGCCGGCAGAGCTGCCGGCGGCGAGCTGGTGAGAAAGATCACCGACGGAAGCGCCGGGTCGCCGGCGACGCCGACCCCGCCGGAGATCTCCATTAGCCCGCCCTCGCAACCCACGCCGCAAGCGGCGGCGAGCAACGCTACGACCAGCAGGAGTGATGGCTCGCGCCCGCGCATCAGCGTATTGGTGAAGCGACCACCTCGAGCGGGAGCCGTACGATCTTGTGCTCGTCGGCAGGCGGATCGGTGATGACGAGCTGCACGAAGTAGTTTCCCGGAGGCATCCCGGAGGGGAGCGGAATCATCCCGTGGTGGACGCCGCCGGCGGCGCGGCGCATGGCAAGTGGAAAGAGACGGGTTCCCTGCTGCCCCGCATCGGGATCGGCGGTTTCGAGAAACACCTGGCCCGAGAAGATCGGGCGCTGGCCGCCGTAGACCTCGACGAAGGCGATGACGTTCTCGCCCCGTAAGAACCGGCCGAGGACGACGGGATGTATGCGACCGGCTTCGTCGATGGTGACGAGCAACGGATCGCTGACCCCCCATTCGTTCTCGTCGGCGTACGGCGGGATCTCGATGTCGATCGATGCCGCTCCGATCCGTCCGGTGACGTTGTCGACCACGGCGACGTTGAAGGTATAGCTGCCGGGTCCGAGGGTCCACTCGTGCTGGTAGGCAAGGTAGCCGACCAGCGTCGGGATGAGTGGGCTGTTGTCCGCGGATACGAAGCGGCCGTCGTCGGTGGAGCGCGCTATGAGCTGCTCGTGGGCCTCGTCGATGACTCGAGTGCCTTTGAGCGCCACCGAATGGAGGTCGAGGGAAACGCGCCGTTCGCCGTCGGGGGTCAGCATCAGGCCGACCTCGGAGCCGTCGACCGCGACCGCTAGTAGAACGTTTGGCCCGCCGCCCGGCGGTCGCGAGCCGAACACCTGAACCTCGACCGGCAGGTCGGTCACCGCGCCGGGAAGCGCCAGCCCCGCCCTGATCAACCGCCTTATGCGATCCTCGGGGGCATGATCGACGTAGCCGCCCCGCGCCCGCACGTCGGTATCGTCGCGCGATACTTCGACCCGTATCTCGTGGTAGTCGCCGTCGCCGTCGAGCGAGGGGGGCTCGTAGGTGAGCAGGTAGAAGCGGCTGGTATCCGCCTCGATTTCGTCCAGGATCATCTCGATGTCGGTCGCCTGGATGAAGGCTTTGCCGCCAGTTTCCGCCGCCGCCATGCGCATCGAATCGCGCAGCCCGTCGAGCGACTGCTGCACCGCAGGGGTGCTGAGAAGGGCGGCGCCGCGGCCGAGCTCGACATCAAGGGCGACGCTCCGGGTCTCCACCAGTAGCGACGGATCGACCGAGTAGATGCTGACGTTCGAGCCGTTGGCGGCGCGATGCAGCATCTCCTGGGCGGCCTGGATCTGGGCGTCGGGGGAGACGATGTCGAAGCGCGCACCGGCCATTCCTTCGGCTTGGAAGTCCGGGTCCTGGGCGAAGATCGCCGTGTACGGGCCGCCCTGCATGAGCTTGATGCCGGTCGAGACCCACACCAGCGCGGTGCGTCCGGGACGGGTCCACAGGGCATCGGCGAAGCTGGTCAGGAGCTGGTAGGTGGCCAGCGAGCGGTTGCGCTCCTCGGCCTCGAAGGTGCGCGCCTTGGCGATGGCGAGCTGGCGTAGCGACTCAGGAGAGGAGTAGGTGTTGGTCAGGTCCTCGACGATCTCGAACATACGCCGGTTCATCGAGCCACTGAAGAACGGCGCCTGGCGAACGGTTTCGGCGGCAGCGCGCATCGTCTCGACGTCGTAGCCGAGGGGCGCGAGCTCCTGCAGCCGCCCGACGTTGTCGACCATGTAGGCGGCGCGCGGGATCTGCGGGTTGTCGGTTCGCTCCAGCAGGTCGCTCCAGGCGTCGCCGAAGCGCGCCCTCGCTCGCGGGCTGAGGCTGGGACCGTCGATGAGAAAGATAATGGCACCGAGCTCGCTCGCCGCCGAGGGGGCAGGATCGCCGATCGCCTCGCCAGCTTCGTTGCCAGTCGGTACTGCGGTCGGGCTGCGGCGGGAGACGGCCTCGCCGGAGGTGACCTCCACCGGTTGACTCTCGCCCAGCAGCGGGTGGATTTCCCCCGCCACCAGGTCGATCAGCTGGACGGCGAGGATCTCCTGCTCCTCCCCGTCTTCGAAGACGACGAAGTCACCCGCTTCCAGGTCGGTGACGAAGTTGCCGTCGCCATCGGTGACGATTACGTCGACGCGCAGCCGCGAGACCATGGCGTCGAACATCTGCGGCTGCTCGCCTTGCAGGATGCGCATGGCGTCCTCGAGCGTCTGGCCCGAGCGCCCCCGCTGGCCGCCGCGCATCTGCGGCTGGTCGGTAACCGATCCCGCCGGTACGGCGAGTGCCAGGGCCGCGAGAGCGACGCCCACGAGCGAGATGGGGGCTCGAAATCGGGTGTATTTCATCGTCTGGGAAACCGAGGAGGAATGGTGCGAGGCCGGTCGGGAACAACTCCAAGCGGGAGCTTCGAGGTCAAATTCTATCACCGGGCGGGTCGCAGGCGTCAGGAACAGGTGTCATCCTGTGGATGAAGCGCAGGGCATGCTTCCCCGAGTTGATCCCGATTCTCACCACGGCCTGCTAGGAGATCTATTGAGCGATTCTCCGGCGCTGTCGGAGCGCCGCCCCACCCGCGCCGTTGCCATCGGCACGGTGACCGTCGGTGGCGGCAACGCGATCGTCGTGCAGTCGATGTGTGCCACCCATACCCAGGACGTGGATGCCACGGTCGAGCAGGCGAATGCGCTTCACGAGGCCGGCGCCGGGGTGGTTCGTCTGGCGGTCGATTCAAAGAAAGACGCCGAGGCCGTCGCCGAGATTAGCCGTCGCACACCGGCGAACCTCTGCATCGACCTACAGGAGAGCTACCGTCTGGCCACCGACGTCGCTCCGTTTGTCGCCAAGCTGCGCTACAACCCCGGCCACCTCTACCACCACGAGAAGTCCCGGAGCGCCGCCGAGAAGGCCCGCTTCATCGCCGACACCGCCGGCGAGCACGATTGCGCGGTGCGCATCGGCGTCAACTGCGGCTCGGTCGATCCGGCGCTCGCCGACGAGTTCGGCGAGGACTCGGTCGGCGCCATGGTGGCGTCGGCCGTCGAGCACTGTGGCTACCTGGACGACGCCGGCTTCAGCCGCTACGTCGTTTCGCTGAAGGACTCCGACCCCAAGAAGGTCATCGAGGGCAACCGGCGCTTCGCCGCCGAGCGCCCCGACGTGCCGTTGCACCTCGGCGTTACCGAGGCCGGGCTGCTGCCCGACGGCGCCATCAAGACCCGGATCGCTTTCGAGCAGCTGCTCAGCCAGGGGATCGGCGACACGATTCGGGTGTCGCTGACGCTTCCCAACCCGCGCAAGCCCGAAGAGGTGCGCATCGGCCACGAGATCCTCGACGACATCGCCGCCGGTCGCTTTCGCTCGGTCCCCGATTTCGGCAACGACACCCTCAACATCATCTCGTGCCCCTCGTGCTCACGGGTCGAGAACGGGGCATTCGTCGAGCTTGCCGAACAGGTGCGCGAGATGTCGCGCTACGCCGCCCACCACGCCCTGACGATCGCGGTGATGGGATGCCGGGTGAACGGTCCCGGCGAGACCGACGACGCCGACCTCGGTCTCTGGTGCGGCCCCACCCACGTCAACCTGAAGCGCGGTCCGGAATCCGTCGGGGCCTTCGCCTACGATGAGATCTTGCCGCGGTTGCGGCAAGAGCTCGACAAGCTGATCGTCGAGCGCGGCTGACCGAATCGGCGCGCCATTGCTGCGTTGCGCTTACTTCGGGTGCCCAACGTACTGACAAGCACGCCTCCGCGCCCGAATCGGCGCCCGCCTTGTCCCCCACGCCGTCGCGCTGGCTCGCTACAGCACCCGTGGAGAAGTCCGGATGTGATCACCCGCCGCGCCGCCGGCGCGGTCAGGGCAGCGATCGCACTCAGGCTCGGTTAGCGACCCCCGGTCGGTTCCGGCAGCCGGTCGAAATCCTCACGACCACCCCTGGTCCCCGCGTCGTCGATGTGCACGCCGTAGGTCTGCAGGATCGTTCCCTTGTTGAGCTCGAGCTGGGCGATGTTGATCTGTAGCTGGATGATCGCCTGGAGCTCGGAAAGCTGCGCGTTGGCGAAATCGTTCTGGAAGGTGAGCACATTGAAGTTGGTGCTCGTTCCGACCTCGAACTTGCGCCTTTCGGCCTCGAGTTGGCGTTCGGAAAGCTCTCGGCTCAGCGTCGAGGTGGAGACTTGCTGCGCCAGGTTCTCGACGTTGCGCACCTGCTGGCGCACGTTGTAGCTGAGCTGTTGCTCCGCCTGCGTGTACGCCGTCATCTGCTGGCGCTGGCCGATCTCGCTGGTCGCCACGCTAGCCTTGCCCGAGCGATTGTGGAGCGGCATGGTAATCGTCGCGCCGAGTGTCCAGGTATTGAAGTCGCCCGAGAAGATCTGCCCGAGCGCGGTTCCCAGGCCAGTCGAGATGGTCTCGATGTCACCGCCACCGAAGCCGCTCAGCAACCGGCTTCCGGCCCGACCCTGCAGGTTGAAGCTGGCGTTGACGGTGAGGTTCGGCAGCAGCTGGTTTTTGGCGCGGGAGAGGTTGAGCGCGGCGCTGCGCAGGCCGAGGCGCTGCTGCGCCAGGCCGGGGTCGTTTTCGAGCGCGATGCGCACGGCGGCCTCGACGTCGATCGGCGCGACGTCTTGCTCGGGCTCCTCGGTGGGAATGAGGTCGTAGGCGAAGGGATCATCGACGATCACATCGAAGTTGAGGAGCTCTTTCAATTGATCCTGCGTGTTCTCGAGCCCGTTTCGTGCCTGGAGCAGTGAGAGCTCGGCCCCCGCGGCGGCTGTTTGCGCCTGCACCGTCTCGATGGGCGCCAACGTGCCGATCTCGACCTGGATCCGGTTGCGTTGGTACTGCTGCTCGGCTTGATCGAGCGCGTTCTCACGCACGCCAACCACTTCGGCCTGGGCTCGCAGGTTCCAATACGCAGAGATGGTCTGGAACACGATGTTTTGCACCTGTCCGCGGAAGCTCTCGAGGCTGGAGTCATAGTTGTTCATCGCCACCCGGATGCCGGTGCGATTGACGTCGCCGCGGTTGCGCAGCAACGGCTGGCTGATGTTGCCGCTGAAGCCGGCCGTGAGCGTCGGATTGAAAGTCTGCAGCTCATTGTTCGTCGAGCTTCGCGACGAGGAGTAGTTGAGGCTGTAGTTGGTGCCCCACTCGAGGTTCTCGGACCAGGAGAAGCCGCCGCTGAGGTTCTGCTGGGTGATGATGTCGCCACCCTCGATCTGGTTGGTCGAGGGGCTGGAACCGCGGGAGAACCTCTGGGGAATGCTGAACGTCATCGTCGCGTCGAACGCCCCGCGCGCCGAGTTGATGCCGTGAAACGAGCTCTCCGGTCCATAGCGCGCCACCTGGACGTTCAAGTTGTTGCGCAGCGCCATCTCCACCGCGTCGAGCAACGACAGCTCGTACGCTCGCCGCTGAGCGGGCGCCTCCTGGGCACGGTCACTGTTGTACACGAGCTCCCTGAGGGCCCCGTTGTGGCGCGATATCGCGCCGCGCAACGATGGACTACGAGCCTGCATGCTGGCCGTCAACGCGGCGTTGATGAGGCCGGCGGTCGGCACCGGGATACCGCCTTTGGCGGGCTCACCGCTCGGTGCGGCGAGCGCCAACGCCGGCGCCGCGGCGATCATGAAAGCGAGGGTGCCGGCGCGAAATCGCAGCGTCGCAGAACATCGAAAATACAACGGAAAAATTTGACTGTACATAGGGTCGCAACCTCCTCGGGAGCGAGGGTCGGGAGCACACGAAGTCTTCATTAGTCAAAGACGGGGAGGGGCCAGCAGGTTCAAAGTCTATTCGTACCGCAAAGCATCCACGGGGTCGAGCCGCGCCGCCCTGCTTGCCGGGTAGATACCAAAGAATATCCCGATGATGGACGAAAACGCTACCGGAACGGCGAACGACCACCACGGTAAAGACACCGGGAAGCCGGTCGCCCAGTGGATCGCGTAGCTGATTCCGGAGCCGATGGCGACGCCGATGGCGCCGCCCGCGGCGGCCAGCGCCGCCGACTCGGCGAGAAACTGGTAGAGGATGTCGCCGTTCCGCGCGCCGATCGCCTTGCGAATGCCGATCTCACGGGTGCGCTCGGTGACCGACACGAGCATGATCGCCATCACCCCGATGCCGCCGACCATCAACGCTACCGACGACAGCGCCACCATCACCAGGAAGAACGCGGTGGAGATCTGCCGCCACAGATCCATGATCGTTTCTTGGGTCAGTACGTCGAAGTCGTTCCTCTGGTCGGCGCGCAGGCCGTGGCGGATGCGCATCAGGGCTTCGACGTCGTTGACCATGGTCTCGGTCGGCACGCCGTCCGCGGCTCTCACCACCATCGTCGGCTGCCCGGCGCGCGGGCCATAGAGCTTGCGGAAGTTGGTCGACGGAACGAGGATGAAGTTGTCGGCGGCACTGCCGAGGAGTCCCGAGATGGCGCGTTTTTTGGTCACCCCGATGACGCGGTACTCACGGCCACGGATACGAAAGCGACGGCCGATCGGCTGGTTATTGCCGAACAGGGCGCGGGCGGGCGTCGCACCGAGCAGGGCAACGTCGGCGCGCTCGCGCTCGTCGACCGCGGATAGCATACGGCCGTACTCGATCTCGATGTCGGAGGCCTCGAGAAACTCGGGCGCCACCCCCTGTATGGTCAATGGACTCGCCGTTCGGTTCCCCTGGTACCAGGCGGACGACATCTGATCTTGGTAGATAACCGAGACTTTCTTCACCGAAGGCAGGCCGCGTAGGGCGCGGGCGTCCGCCGGGGTGATGTCGGGTCGGGCAAATAGCTCTCGAAAGGTGGCGCCGGAGGTCAACGACTGGATCGTAAACCTGGCGACGAACGCGGTATCCGGTCCCATGCCTTGGATCTGGCCGGTGATCGTCGAATCGAAGCCGCGGATCAGGCTGGTTACGCCGACCACCGTCGTGATGCCGATGACGATGCCGAGCACGGTGAGCGCCGAGCGCATCTTGTGGGTGCGCAGGCTCTCCCACGCTATCGCCAGGATCTCGACCGCCAGACCTCTACGAACGCCCATGTCGCACCTCCGGTCCTTCCATGTCAGCTCTCGTAGCCGAGGGCGGCGATCGGGTCGAGCTTGGCGGCGCGGCTCGCCGGGTAGATTCCGAAGATGACGCCGACGGCGCCCACCACGCCGATTGCCATGACGATCGACCAGAGGGCCAGCGTGTAGGGCAGGGCGGTGAAGGCGCCGATCAGGGCCGCCCCGGCGTAGCCGAGCGCCATCCCGAGCACACCGCCGGCGAGCGAGAGGGTCACCGCCTCGACCATGAACTGCCACAACACCGCCCTGTAGGTGGCCCCGACGGCCTTGCGTATACCGATTTCCCGGGTCCGTTCGGTGACCACCATCAGCATGATGTTCATGATCACGATGCCGCCGACGACCAGTGACATGGCGACCACCGAGACGAGGACGGTGTAGATGCCGCTGGTCGCTTGCCGGTAGAGGTCGACGAACGTATCGGCGCTGCTGATGCCGAAGTTATCGGCGTCGCCGGGCCGCAGCCGGCGGTCGATGCGCATCAGCAAGCGTGCCTCGGCGCGGGCTTCGTCGATCTGGCTCGGATCACGCGGCCGGATGACGATGGCGCCGATCGCGCGGCGACCGAACAAGCGTTCGTACGCCCCGATCGGCACGTTGATGAATTCGTCCTGGCTGAAGCCGAGCAGCGACCCTCGCGGCTTGTGCACGCCGATGACGGTGAAGTGGGTGCCGTTGATCAGGATGCGTTTGTCGATCGCCCCGGCCGGTGGAAGCCCCGGGAAAAGGTGCTCGGCGGTATCGAAGCCGAGCACCGCCACGGCGCGGCTACGGCGCGCCTCCAGCAGCGAGAAGTAGCGGCCGGTTTCGATCCCATAGATGTCGGTCAGGCTGTACTCGTGCGAGTAGCCGGCGATGCCGACGCGGTCGAGGTTGACGGCGCGGTACTGCACCCGCCCGTTGCTCTGTGCGGTCTCGACGACGGCACCGAAGGTCGTGCCCTCCTGGCGCAGCATTTGGCCGTCGGCGCGCATGATCGGCGGGTTGCCCCGTGCCAGTCGCTCATCGAGTTGCGAGAACAGCTCGCCGGAGCGCACGACCTGAAAGACGTCGGTCCCCTGCGACGAGAAGATCGCGGTGACCTCGGCGTCGAGGCCTTGGATGATCGACACCACCAGAATGATCGAGGAGACCGCGATGACGTTGCCGAGAACGGTCAGGAACGAGCGCAGCTTGTTGCCCCAGATCGCGTCGAGCGCAATGCCGATGCCCTCGAAGATGCCGAGGACGTTCTTGCGGCGGGCGCGGCGTTGTTTCTTGCTCGCAGCTGCCATCGTTCGACCCTCAGGGGAGATTCCGTAGCCGCTAGTCGTTGGACGATCGACCCGAGAACCGGCCGTCATCGGCTTTCTTCGTTGCTCTCTCGCCGTCGATCAACGTGCGGATGACTTCGAACGGCCCGATGATGATTTCGTCGCCATCGTCGACGCCCTCGAGGACCTCGAAGTAGCGCTCGCCAGCGATGCCGATTTTGATGGGCATGAACAGGGCGCGGCCGTCGCGGACGACGAAGGCGCCCTCGAGCTCGACGGTCTCGCCCGCCTCGGGCTCTTGCAGCGAAAGGGTCAGGTCGTCCAGCGCCAGAGGATCTTCCTCGCGGATGATCTCGCCCTTCTTGTCGAGCTGGACCTCGCGCAGGATGAGCGCCTGGATCGGTATGGAGAGCACCTCATCGCGGGTGGCGGTGACGATGTCGGCGGTTCCCGATAGCCCCGGGCGGGCGCCGGGCACGGTATCGGTCAAGCGAACGACGACCTTGAAATTGATCGCCTGGTTGCCGCCGATCGTGCCGATCGGGCTCTTGCCGACCTCGGTGACGATGGCCTCGAACACGTCGTCGGGGAACGCGTCGATACGGACGGCCGCGACCTGGTCGAGCTCGACGTGGACGATGTCGGTCTCGTCCACCTCGATCTCCAGCTCGACGATCGACAGGTCGGCGACGGTGAGCAGAACGGTGCCGGCGTTGTTCATCGTGCCGGTGACGACGTTTTCACCCTCCTCGATGTTGAGCTTGGTGATGATGCCGTCCATCGGTGCGGCGATGATCACCTGGGTGAGGTCGTAGCGCGACTGGGCGAGTTGGGCCTCGATGCGCACGACATCCTGTTCGCGGATCTGCAACCCTCGCTCGGCGCGCTGCACGTTCTGGAGGGCATCGTCGTAGAGCTCCCTGGCAAGCAAATCCTGCCGGTACAGGCCCTCGCGACGGTCCAGAATCTGGCGGGTGTAGCGCAGGTCCTCTTGCGCCAAGGTCACCTGGGTAAGGGTCGATTGGAGGCTGGCTTCCATCTGATCGACGGTGCTCTGCAGCCGCTGGGGATCGACCTCGAGCAGGAAGTCGCCGGCTTTGACCACCTGCCCCTCCTCGACCGCGAGACGGGTGACCCGCCCCATCACGTTCGAGGAAATGTCGACCTCGCGCGCCGGTCGGATC
>Ga0114948_10000071_pt1 | contig 29008 bp, 28 predicted proteins | sample CR04metaG_FD_83877 | JGI IMG/M metagenome (GOLD analysis project Ga0114948, IMG submission 83877) | Deep subsurface microbial communities from Mariana Trench to uncover new lineages of life (NeLLi) - CR04 metaG | ecosystem: Environmental > Aquatic > Marine > Ocean trench > Sediment | place...
AGATCATCGAATGGATTTTTGCACTGCTTATGCATATGTATTTCGTGCTGAGTTATTTTTCCTGGCGAGACAGCGGATTCGCTGCACGGTTTGCCACCAATATTCGGTGAAAGGATTACTTAGACGCTTTTGCTTCAGCCGGCCTTTCTTCTCCGTTTTCACCGCCCGGTGCTACTGAATAGTCAAGCACACCGGTTGCGATCATGTCGGTAGAGGCATGAGCAACAGAGAGTTCTGTCTGAACCTCACGCAATTTGACTTCGGAACGTACGTTTTCAGTTGCCCGATCCGATAAATCAGCGCGCAATTCCCTGGTCTTCTTGACGGAATCCTTCAAATCGGTGCGCAGACGCGCAATGCTCTGTGCCTGCTCTTTGATCTTCGCATCGTGTTGCTCGGCAATTGTCTGTTGCTCTTCGAGCTCTTTGTCACGCTCCTCAAGATCAGCCTTGGCCTTCTCCGCGTCGGTTTGCGCTACGCGCACATCCGCATCGAGGGATCTGATCCGGTCATCACGTGGATCACGTTTGTTTGCCGCGAACCTGTTGCCGAAATAAGCGCCGATTTTGCCCACGAGCCAGCCCAGAAGGAATGCACCTCCTACGACGTAAATCAGGGTTTGCGGGGTCTCCATGAACATGCGGATCACTGCTGGCTAAGGCAATGTACTAGGTTATGCGCTTTCGCCGAACAGAAAAGGACAGGGTTCTCACTCCGGTCGCTAGGGTCGGCACGCCATATTAAAACCTTGCGCTAGGTCAGTGGCCGAAATTACTTAACTTCAGTATAAAATACAATTATATAGAGATAATCGGTCTTAGCTCAGCGCCTTTCGGTGTGCCGCAGCCTTAACCGCGCAAAGCGGCTGCGGCAATATCAGTGAAATCCGTAAACAAACCATCGATTTTGAGCTCATCGACAAACCACCGGACCATTTCCTGCATCGACTCGAAGCCTGGCGGCAATGCATCGGCTCGGAACGTATAAGGATGCACCTGCAAACCCGCAGCATGTGCTGCCGAGACAAATCCGGTCGAAACCGGGTGTCCATCTATTTCAGCCATACGGATAAGGTGACCAATCCACGGCCCAACGCCCTCGACGATCTCCGCCAGTCCGGCCAGTCCCGCCGCGGTTTTCAGCGGTTCATAGTCGGTATCTGACTCGCCCCAGGAGTTCTCGGCAATTAGCTGCACCATCTTTAACTTGCAACCAAGGTCCTCACGGAGTCGGCGTACCTCGCTGGCGTCAAAACACTGCAGAAACACTTTATCGTCGCGGTTCTTGTAGCCAAATGCATCCAGGGTCCGCAGAACCAGCACACTAAGGTCGACACCCTCATTCCGGTGCCATGCCGGGCTCTTGATTTCCGGATAGATGCCGATATTCCGGCCTGTCGAATGGTTGAGCCCCTGCACCAGGGTGATTTCCTCAGCCAGCGTCGGCACCTGGAAATTGCCCTGCCCGGTTGGAAACCGCCTCGGGAATACCGGCGTTTTACCATCCTCATTGCGACGCTCCCATACATTGAGGGTCTTGATCTCAGCCAGGTCGAAATCTCGGGCGTAGTAACGTCCATCGGCTCTTTTTCGGTCCGGGAAACGCTTCGCCACGTTGGTTACCGTTTCGAGATGGATATCGTGCAAAACGACCAGTTCATCATCACGAGTCGCAACAACATCCTGCTCGATATAATCCGCCCCGAGCGCATAAGCGAATGCTTTCGCCTCCAGGGTGTGTTCCGGCAAATACCCGCAGGCACCCCGGTGAGCGATGATCAGAACGTCTTTTTCAGTCATATTTCAAGGTGGTTTCGTAAGGATAATTTAGATTAAGTTACTATTCTAACCAGCTGTTTAATCAAGGAAAATCAATAACATCCCAACGCGAAGTATCTTCCAGTCGCGCCTGGCGTTTCAGCGCGTCAACGATGTCACGCTCCTTCCATTCGATGTGTTCTTTGACACGTTCAACGAGATCCGCGGGAGTTTCGCGCATGCCGCCAAAGGGTCGTATGGCGATCAGGGGCTTTTCGTTGGCCTCGGCGACATCCATTTGATAGCGCACCATGTCCTTTTCCTCTTCATACAGTGACGCCAGCACGATAACGGCCTCACATTCCTTGATCTGGACGATGAGTTCATCCTTGATCGCTTCCAGCCCGCCGCTGTCCGGCATGTTCTGCGGCTTGGAGCAGTTAAGATAGAAAAAGCTGTCCATGCTTTCGAGAAACTCGAACACCCGCAGATAGTCAATGTTCTCTTGAAACGTGTGCGTCACAAATACCCGTATTGGATCACTCTCAGACACCCTTAATCTCCAGTCACTGCCCAGGTCAGGCCTAGTGTATCGAATCAGCGCATCGTTCGCGCGGTGCCAGTTGGGAGCGCTGTAAAGCCGTTTCATGCGTGAGCAAAGCCATGTATCGTAGCCCCCGACAATGAGACTCCTCCTGTACAACATTCGCTATGCAGTCGGTGCCGGTGCATCCATGCATGTGCCACTGCCGGGCGCCGGTTACATTCTGGGCAACCAGAATGTGCTGCCGGAAATCACCAGTTTCATCAAGGCCAGCGACCCGGATATCGTCGGTCTGATAGAAGTTGATTCCGGATCAATCCGCAGCAGAAAGATTAACCAGGCGGAGGCCATCGCGGCTGAGCTTGGCATGAACTCGTCCTACGAGACGAAATATGGTGAGAAATCGATCAATCAGCTGTTGCCGATCATTCGTAAACAGGGCAATGCGTTTCTTGCCGCGCACCGCGTACATGGTGAGTCCTTCCACTATTTCGATACCGGCATCAAGCGCCTGATCATCGAACTCGAGATGGAAACATTTGCCGTGTTTCTCGTGCACCTGTCACTCAAGTATCGCCATCGTCACCTGCAGCTCAGGAAATTGTATGACCTGATCGCGGTAACTGAAAAACCCGTGATCGTAGCGGGCGATTTCAATACATTTTGGGGCGAAGACGAAATCTATTTGTTCATGCGTGCAGCCGGCTTGAGAAGCGCCAATACGAAGGGCCTGCCGTCCTACCCGAGTCGCTCACCGCGCAAGGAACTGGATTTCATCCTTTACCAGGAAGGCATTACCGTTTCTCATTTCGAAATTCCTGACGTGCGGCATTCCGATCACCTGCCCCTGATTTGTGATTTCGAGGTTAACTAAAGGACCAGTTTGAACCATGAACGATGGAACCATGAACGACGCAAAATCAAATTCATTCAATAACTGGCGCCAGGAAACCGACGACGACGGCATCGTCTGGTTGTGCATCGACAAAGCAGACGCCGGCGCCAACGTGCTCTCGGGTGAGGTATTGCACGAACTTGCCGACATTCTGACGCCGTTGGAAAAGGACCCGCCACGGGGGTTGGTGATCTGGTCTGCCAAGAAATCCGGTTTCGTGATGGGTGCCGACATAAACGAATTCACCACCCTGACAACCGGTGATCAAGCCTACGAACTGGTGCGACTCGGCCAGCAATTATTTGACCGGCTGGAAGCCTTGCGCTGTCCTACCATTGCAGTGATAAATGGTTTTGCGCTCGGCGGCGGCCTTGAGCTTGCGATGGCATGTGACTACCGGCTCGCCCTGCAAAACAAGAAGCCGGTGATCGGCCTGCCCGAAGTTCAGTTGGGCATACACCCCGGCTTTGGTGGCACCGTACGAGCCGTACGGATAACCGGCGTGCGTGCCGCTATGCAATTGATGCTGAGCGGCAAGTCGATTACCGTCGACAAAGCATTACGACAAGGACTCGTTGATCGAATTGCAACTGCCGATAGCTGGAAACAGGCGGCAAAAGAAATGCTCGCGGCGCGTAAACCGAAAGCCAGGGCACCATTTACTGAGCGGTTGTTGAATCTCTTTTTCGTGCGCCCGTTCATTGTCAAGGTATTGCAAAAACAAGTGGCAACCCGTGCGCGCAAGGAACACTACCCTGCTCCCTACGCCATCATCGACCTCTGGTCCCGTTATGGCGCATCACCCAAGACCGGTTACGAGGCTGAGGCACGATCATTTTCCGATTTGGTGGTGGGCGACACGGCGCGCAACCTGGTGCGCGTATTTTTCCTGCAGAACCGTCTCAAATCTCAAGGCAACAAGCCTGCAGATAAAATTTCCAGTGTGCATGTGGTTGGTGCTGGCGTAATGGGCGGAGATATTGCGGCCTGGTGCGCTCTACGCGGCCTGCAGGTGACGCTGCAAGACCGTGCGATCGAATACATTGAACCTGCCATAAAGAGAGCTGCAAAACTTTTTTCGAAAAAGATTCGCGATGCCAATGATCGGGCTGCAGCCACCGACCGCCTGCGGTCGGATGTGGAAGGTGCCGGAGTCGCCAATGCCGACCTGGTCATCGAAGCAATATTCGAAGACCTCGATGCCAAGCACGCGCTTTATCGCGATCTCCAGGCAGCCATGAAACCCGGGGCGATACTGGCGACTAATACGTCGAGTATCCGTCTTGAGGATCTGCGCACGGTTCTCGATCATCCGAAACGGTTTATTGGCCTGCATTTCTTCAATCCTGTCGCACAACTGCCGCTGATCGAGGTGATTCGCTGCGACGACACCGAGCAGGAAGTCCTGGATCTTGGCTTCGCCTTCGTGAAAGACATCGGCAAATTTCCGCTGGAGTGTGCGAGTTCTCCCGGCTTCGTCGTCAATCGCGTGTTGGCCCCGTACATGGCAGAGGCAATGTACCTGGCTGAAGCGGGCGTGCCACTGCGCGCAATTGACGAGGCTGCTGAAGCATTTGGTATGCCAATGGGGCCCGTCGAACTGGTCGACAGTGTCGGTATCGATGTTGCGTTACAGGTATCCAAAGTGCTCGGCGCTGCCTTCAACAGGCCGATACCAACGCGCCTTGCGGACATGGTCGAGAAAAAACAGCTGGGTCGAAAGTCCGGCCAGGGATTTTATACCTGGCAAGACGGCAAAGCCGTCAAACCGGCGACAACGGCAGCTGCGGTGCCTGCGGACATCGGTGATCGCCTTATCTTGCCGATGGTCAACGAAGCTGTAGCCTGCCTGAGCGAAGGTGTCGTGACGGATGCCGATCTGCTGGATGCCGGGGTGATATTCGGCACCGGCTTCGCACCGTTTCGCGGCGGCCCTTTACAGTACGCGAAGGATCGTGGCATTGACGCTGTCGTACAAACGCTCAAGCAGCTGGCTGAGGAGCACGGAGACAGGTTTCAACCGCACGCTGGCTGGGCGAATTTGCAGCAATAGCCGGACTAATCTCTCATTGCTCTGTTGGTAAACTGTGCGCCGTTTCACGCTGCACGGGGCCGGTAGTATCCCGGGCCAACAAATTGAAGGTAGAATAAGGGCTTAGGCACTATTTCGGACAGACACTGTCCCACCGAAAAGCAACAACACGAGAATCGACAGGATGACTAATGACAGGTGAGCGGCTAGATACCGAACTGCTCAGGAAGTTCTCTCCATTGAACGGATTGAAGCGCGACAATCTTGCTGCCCTTGCCAAGAAGGTGCAGATTCGTGAGCTGTCGCCGCAACAGATGCTGTTCAAGGAAGGCGATACTGAAAAACGTACTGTCTACGTCATATCCGGGTCTCTGGAATTGCTCGACGATGGCAAAGTTGACGAGATCATCAAAGGCGGCACGGATGTTGCGAGAAATCCGGTAGCGCCGAAATTCCCGCGTCGTGTGGCCGCGCGTGCGCGGGATCGTGTGCAATACATCTCAATCGACAGTGACCTGCTCGACGTGATGCTGACCTGGGACCAGACCGGCTCCTACGAGGTATCCGAACTACACGGCACAACGGGCGACGTTGTCGGCGATGACTGGATGACCATGTTGTTGCAGACCAAGGCATTCCACAAAATTCCGCCCGCTAACATCCAGGCGATCTTCATGCGCATGCAGCAGATCAACTACAAATCCGGCGATGTGGTTTTAAAGCAAGGCTCGGAAGGTGATTATTTTTACGTGCTAACGCGCGGCAAATGTCTCGTCACGCGAGAAACACCGTTAAACAAAGAAGGCATCAAACTCGCTGAACTTGCGGTTGGCGAAACATTCGGTGAAGAAGCGTTGATCTCGGATGCGAAACGCAACGCGACCGTAACCATGACCGAGGACGGCTCGGTAATGCGCCTCGGCAAGGAAGATTTCAAGAAACTCCTCAACGAACCAATGCTCGATTGGCTATCGCTCAGCGAAGCGGAAGAAATTGTACAGAATGGTGGTAAATGGCTGGATGTTCGACTACCCAGTGAGTTTGAGAACCATCACAAGGATGGTGCGGTAAATATACCGCTGTATTTCATGCGCCTGAAAATCAACACGCTCGACCAGGGCAAGAAATACGTGCTCTGCTGCGACACCGGACGACGCAGTTCTGCCGGCGCTTATATTCTGAGTGAACGCGGTTACCAGGCGTATGTGTTGAAAGGTGGCATTAATTCGGCCTAGTTGAGCCACCCCTTCCGTTCGGTGTACTTCGGTGTATTCCGGACCATTGACGAGCCGCACGCAACACCTTGCCATCTCGTACAAAAATATTTTCCCTGAAATTGCATCTGGCGATACGCATGACGCCTCCCTGGCAGCCATCTGCTAACGCCCGGAGGTTCTTGTGGCTTACAATCTGTGCATGGACAGCGACGCAACGCTGGGCGAATTCATAAAGATTCTTGGACGCATCAAAGAGCTGACGGGGGAAGCCACGAATGCAGATGACAACGGCATTGACCTGGCCGCGGCCATCGGGCGCTTGCCGGAATCCGGAAGTAACAAGGAAGCGGACGAATTAGCCGAACTAGTCAAGCGGGCTGATGAATTGCAGGCGCAGCACCAGCCGAAATCCTGAGCACACTGTCCGTAAAAGTCCAGGCGCGAAAGTCGACCAAACCCGACACCATCGCGAGCCCAAAAACTGCGACGTCATTGCGAGGAGCGAAGCGACGCGGCAACCTCAAACAGGTTACTGCTGTGCGGAACGGCGGCTCTACTAAAATGTCGAGAGATTGCCACGCCCTGCGGGCTCGCAACGACGTTGGTTCTGTTCGGGATCTGCGAGGGTTGTGCGCTACTGCTACATCGTGTGAGTGGGCTTGTCGCCACCCAATGCACCGGCCAGATAATTCTCAATCTTCTTTTGCGTATTGCCCTGATCCTGGTCGCTGAACTGCACACCGATACCCGTTGTGCGCTTGCCTTGGGCACCTTTTGGCGTCATCCAGATCACCGTGCCGGCCACCGGGATCTTCTCGTCTTCGCCCATCAGGTTCAGTAACATGAAAACTTCGTCGCCCAGGCGGTAGGAACTGTTGGTCGGAATAAACAGGCCGCCGTTGATAACGTAGGGCATATACGCGAGGTAGAGCGCGCTCTTGTCCTTGATGGTCAGCGTTAACAGTCCTGGTTTGCTCATTCTGATTACCTTGTTCCCATGATTGGCTGCATGCCAATGGCCCGATCCGGGCTGCGGCAGTTTGCAAGTCCTCCTGCCCAGTCGATCAACAGGCTCTCCAGGGTCAGTAAAACGTTGTAAGAGCCTGCTTGCTGCCCCCGCAGCCGGTTTATTATGTCTAGATAGCAGAACAAATTTCGCCTGTCTATGCGCTGTAGCACAGAATCGCTGACCTCGGCGCAAGACGGTGCAGACAGGCCCGCTGCCGGCCGCAAAATACAGTGCTGGACCTGCCGGCCGAGCCAGTTGAGCACAAATTCCGGCTCATATTTCGACCATCGCGCAGCAACTTCCAGGGGCGCTGCCCGGCGCGTGGACAATGCCGCAAAGTCTCGCGCCATTATTTCCGTGTCCTGCACACACTCAGCGGCAACCAGAGCCGCGAGAGGCGCATTGCCGACACCGCGTAGCACGGCAGGCCAGCTGGTCGCAGGCTGGCGCTCATGCAGCCAGTTCAGGGCCTCGCTTTCGCTGGGTAAGGGAATGGTCATCTTCTGGCAGCGGCTGAAAATTGTGGCTGGCAGCCTGCCGATCCGGTCCGCGACCAAGATCAGTAAAGCATTGCCGGAGGGCTCCTCAAGGGTCTTCAAGAGGCTGTTGGCCGCACTCGCGGTCATGACATTGGCCGGATCGATTATCGCCACCTTGCCCTTGCCCTCGTAGCTGGTCAGGCTGAGATCGGCGACCAGCGACCGGATCTGCTCAATGCCGATCGTGTGTTTGTCTTCCGGCGGCGAAATCCAGCGCAAATCAGCATGTTCGGGCCGACTGAGCGGGAATTGCGCGTGCTCCCGGGCGGCAGCAAGATCGAGAAAGGTCGCTGCCATCCAGGCGGCCGCACAGCGCTTGCCACTACCGGGCGCGCCAAGGAGCATTACTGCGTGCGGCAGGCGTCCCTGCGATTTACGTGCAAGCCACGCCTCTTCCAACGAACTAAGCCAAGGTAAAATCATTATTTATCAAGTCATTATCACGTTTTATTAAATCTACTTATCACTAAAAAACTGCTCCAGAACCGCACCAATCGACGCCTGTACCTGCACCAGCGCGCGCGCCGCATCGACGACGACGAAGCGCTCCGGGTGTGCATCTGCAAGCTCCAGATAACCAGTGCGAACCCGCTCATAAAACGAGATCTGCTCGCTTTCCAGACGATCCGTTGCACCGCGTTGCACGGCTCGCTGCATTCCAACCTCGGCGGGTGCATCGAGCAGCAGAGTCAAATCCGGCTGCAGATCGTCCTGTACCCAGTCCGCCAGCAGGTTTATGCGCTGCATGTCGAGTCCGCGGCCAGAGCCCTGGTAGGCACGGCTTGCGTCTGTAAAACGATCGCAAATCACCCATTTCCCCGCCTCCAGCGCCGGGCGGATTTTATTGCAAATGTGCAGAGACCTTGATGCAAAAAACAGCAGGAGCTCCGCGATATCAGGCAAAGGCTCCTCCCCGTGTTCCAGCAGTATCTGCCTGATGCGCTCTGCAATCGGCGTACCGCCGGGTTCACGGGTGCAGATTACCGCAAACCCCTGTTCCCGAATGGCAGCTGCCAGGAACTCGACGTTGGTCGATTTGCCAACGCCTTCACTGCCTTCAACTGTTATGAATTTACCGCGTACCATCAATAGCCTCGTTATTTATTTCTTGCAGCGCGTTGCCGGGCGAGATATTCCTGGACGGCCGCATCATGTTCCGCCTTGGTTGCCGAAAATTTGTGGCTGCCATCACCGAGACCCGTAGCAACGAAATAAAGCTCGTCGCCAGCCTCGGGATGGACTGCTGCATGAATGGCAGCTTTACCCGGTAAGGCGATTGGTGTCGGCGGCAGCCCGCGGCGAGTGTAGGTGTTGTACGGCGTATCGGTACGCAAATCGCGGCGCGTCAGGTTGCCGTTGAAATCCACGCCAATACCATAGATTACCGTGGGATCCGTTTGCAGGCGCATCCGCTTTTGCAGGCGCCTGGTAAATACTCCGGCAATGCGTGGCCGCTCCGTCGCCAGCGCCGTTTCCTTTTCGACAATTGAGGCCAGTATCAACGCCTCATAGGGGCTCGAGATCGGCAAGTCCACATCCCTGCCCTGCCATTCGGCGGCCAGCGTAGTCTGCATCAGGACAAATGCCTGCTGCAACAATTCCACATCTGTGGTGCCCTTCGGGAAGCGATAGGTTTCCGGCAGAAACAGCCCCTCCGGATGGGTTGCCGTTGCAGCAAAAGCCTCTAGCGTAGCGGGCCAGTCTTCGTAGACCATCGTATGTTCCACGAGTGAACTGGCCTGGACCGCCGCCATCAACTCCCTGAAGGTCCAGCCCTCTACAATGGTCAGCGAATAAAGCAGCACCCGACCGCTGACAAACTTTTCCAGAAGTTGTCTGGGCGTTGTTCCGCTGGCAATTTCATATTCGCCAGCATGCACTGCTTCGGCCATGCCCGTAATACGGGCATACCAGCGAAAATAATCCGGGTGTTCGATGATGCCCATATCGGCCAGCTTGTTGCTGACTTGCGCAAAGGCACTGCCGGGCTGAATCTCAAACGATGCACCGGCTGCGGCAACCGTGACCGGGGAATTCAGGAAGCGATTTGCCTGCAGGCCAACACTGGTTACCGAAAGCGCTGCAACAGCCACCAGCCCAATCACAATCAAAACACCGCGCTTCACAGACTTATGCCTCCGCCATGGCTTCATCGCCCGGGATTCGGGCTAAGGAACCTCTAATCTATTCGTGAATTCGACTCTTGCGCCCAAAAACTCCAGCTTCGTCTTCGCCATGGCTAGCCATTACGGGCGATCCGCGCCTTGAATCTGAAGTTTTTGACTCCCAATCTACTTCGTCCAGAATAAATCAGAGGTTCCCACAGCAAGTATAAGCAGTCGTCGGAAATCAGTCGAACGCCCGAAATATCAGGCTACCGTTGGTGCCACCGAAACCGAATGAATTGGAAATTACCGTTTTGACGGTCATTTCTCTGGCGATGTGCGGAACGTAATCCAGATCACAGTCCGGATCGGGCGTATCGAGGTTGATTGTCGGTGGCACGAGCTGATCGCGAATAGCCAGGATGGAAAAGATTGCCTCTACCCCGCCGGCGGCACCCAGCATATGTCCGGTACAGGACTTCGTGGAACTCACCGCAAGTGATTTCGCCGCCGCACCGAATGCCCGCTTGATCGCTGCTGTTTCACCTTTGTCACCAACCGGGGTCGAGGTGCCATGCGCATTGAGATAATCGATGTCGGACGGATTCAGGCCGGCATCGTGCAATGCCGCAGCCATACACTTGCGTGCTCCTTCGCCATCCGCGGGTGGCGAGGTGATGTGGTGGGCATCTCCGCTCATGCCAAAACCGATCAGTTCCGCATAGATGTTCGCGTCACGCGCTTTCGCATGTTCCAGTTCTTCGACAATGAGGCAGGCAGCCCCGTTGCTCAGCACGAAGCCGTCACGATTTTTATCGAACGGGCGGCTGGCCTCCTTTGGGTTTTCGTTGTTGGTTGACATCGCACGCGCTGAACAAAAACCACCAACAGCAAGCGGCGTGGTCGCGTATTCCGAACCGCCGGCCAGCATGACTTCAGCATCACCGTGCATGACGCAGCGCGCAGCAATGCCGATGGAGTGCGTCGATGTTGCGCAGGCAGTGACGATCGAAATATTCGGCCCGGTGATCCCCTCCATGATGCTGACATTGCCGGACACCATATTGACGATGCTGCCGGGAATAAAGAACGGCGAAATCTTACGCGGGCCGCCCGCAAGAAACTTGTTATGGTTGTCCTCGATGGTGGCAAGACCGCCAATACCCGCGCCCATGGCAACACCGATACGATGGCCATTCTCGGCGGTGATCTCCAGGCCGGAATCCCGCAATGCGTCAACACTTGCGCCAATGCCATAGTGCATGAAAATATCCATGCGCCTGGCTTCTTTGGCCGAGATGTAATCTTCGATATCGAAATCGACAATTGTGCCGGCGATGCGTGTCGCGAAAGTACTGGCGTCAAAATCTTCGATCTGACGGAGTCCAGACTTTCCTGCACAGACATTTTGCCAGGCAGTCTCAACCTTGCTACCCACAGGCGACACAATGCCCATGCCGGTTACTACGACACGTCGCATACTCATGGAATTATCCATATGTGTGGCAGGACTGCCAACATGGTTGCACGATCTTAAATGTCAGCGCGGCGGCTGGCCGCCGCGCTGACCGAACTTAAGATGCGCTTTGACGAGCCGTAACGAAATCGATCGCCTGCTGAACTGTCGTAATTTTCTCGGCGTCTTCGTCAGGAATTTCAGTTTCGAATTCCTCTTCGAGTGCCATTACGAGCTCGACGGTGTCCAGGGAATCGGCTCCCAGATCGTCGACGAATGATGCATCGTTGGTAACTTCATCTTCCTTAACGCCCAGTTGCTCTGCAACGATACCCTTAACTTGTTGTTCAATACTGCTCATAGTGATCCCTTCTCCTGAGAAGAAACTTATACGTGATCCAGGTCATTTTAACCGGTGATGTGAGTGACTTTCGCCGCCCTGTTTTTCTCTGCAGCAGCGCCCAAATACGTCGCTCAAAGTCTGCTGCAAAGTCATTATTTCTTTAATTTTCGAGCCCGGCCTTGCCGTGGCCTGACATTGTATGTGAATCCCAATAGGCAATCTAGCCCGGACTGGTCTCGGGGGAGCTAAATCGCTATGCCTAGTCCATAAGCATGCCGCCATTGACGTGCAGGGTCTCACCGGTGATATACGCTGCCGCGTCGGAGGCCAGAAATAGCACCGAATCCGCAATATCCTGCGCCGCACCCAGCCTGCCCAACGGTACCTGGGAGAGCATCGCCTGGCGCTGTTCTTCGGCCAGTATGCGGGTCATGTCGGTGTCGATAATGCCCGGTGCAACCACGTTTATGGTGATATTCCGCGATCCAACCTCCCGCGCCAATGATTTCGAAAAACCGATGATGCCGGCCTTGGCTGCCGCGTAATTGGCCTGACCCGGATTGCCCATGATGCCGATCACGGAGGCGATATTGATCATCCTGCCTCGCTTCGCCTTCAGCATGCCGCGCAGACAGGCTTTACTGACGCGATATACGCCGGACAGGTTGGTACTCAGAACGTCGTCCCATTCCTCGGCTTTCATGCGCAATAGCAGGTTGTCACGGGTAATGCCCGCGTTGTTGACCAACACCGACACCGCGCCTTCGGCTGCCTGAATATCCTTGATCACCGCCTGCACAGATTCGTCATTGGCAATGTCGAGAACCAACCCTCTGCCACGATCACCCAACGCCGCACCGATGGCAGCTGCACCTGCTTCACTGGTCGCCGTACCGATCACCGTGGCACCTGCATCACCAAGTGTCGCGGCGATGGCAGCGCCGATACCGCGAGATGCGCCTGTTACAAGAGCAACCTGCCCCTGCAATATTGTGTTGTTGAATAAGTCGCTCATTCCCGAGGATCCTTTTTAAGAAAATGTCATGATTAAGCGTCTGCTTGCAGAATTTTTGCAAGTGACGCAGGTGTGTCAATGCAACTCGCCGCCAACGAACGATCGATACGTTTCGCCAGACCGGCAAGCACCTTGCCCGGGCCGCATTCAATGACCTGATCCGTGCCATTGGCGATCAGATAATGGACCGTTCCAACCCAACGCACAGGGCTGAATAACTGTCGCTTCAGTCCGTCTCTGATTTGTTCAGGATTTTCGTACGGCACGACATCCACGTTGTTGATAACCGGCACGTTCGTGTCCACAAATTCTGTTGTGGCCAGTGACCCGGCCAGCGCGTCGGCTGCGCCGGTCATCAGGGCGCAATGCGATGGCACGCTGACATTCAAGATGATCGCGCGCTTGGCACCATTCTCTTTTGCCAGCACGGTCGCACGCTCGACAGCAGCCGTGTCTCCCGCAATGACCACCTGACCCGGTGAATTGAAATTGACTGCACTGACCACCTGCCCGCTCGCAGCATTCGTGCAAACATCAATTACCGCATCATCATCCAACCCAAGAATGGCAGCCATCGAACCATTACCGGCCGGCACTGCTGCCTGCATCAGCCCGGCGCGCTGTTTGACCAGGCGGATGGCATCGGCAAATGCCAGCGACCCGGCGCACACCAGTGCCGTGTACTCGCCAAGACTGTGACCGGCCAGTAGCTGTGGTGCCGACCCGCCTGCTGCCTGCCATACCCTCCAGGCGGCTACACCGGCCGTCAGCATCGCCGGCTGCGTCACGACAGTGTCGGCCAGTTGCTCTGTCGTGCCGTTCTGTACCAGGTCCCACAGATCATAGCCGAGCAGTTCGCTCGCTTCGCCGTAGGTGGCCTGCACGTCTGTAAATTCTTCAGCCAGTTCAGACTGCATGCCAACCGCTTGCGAACCCTGTCCGGGGAATACCATTGCCAGTGCCAAAATAATTCTCCAAAAGCTGTTGCGCGGGCATTATATAGATGCGGCGGGTTTGTCTCTACGCCATAACAAGGCCGCAACCATGGCGCCGCCGAATGCACCAAAAAGATGGGCATTGGTGATAACTGCCCCACCGGCGGTCGCCTCAGAGCCTGGCAGCGGCCCCAGCACCTGCTCGTAAGCCAGCTTTCCCGCCACTGCAACGATTATGATTATCGACTCAACTGGCTGCCTCCTTATGCGGCCTAGTGCACCGGCAATCAACAGCCCGTGCAGCAGCCCCGACAGACCAACGTACCAGAGCAGATTCGTGTCCAGGGCCCAAAACCCGAGAGAAATGACCACAAGCGAGAAAACCGTCACAATCAGCCATTGCCCCGTGGTGTATTGTCGCCCGACAAGCAGCCAAACCAGCACCAGGCCCGCAATATTCAGTAACAAATGTTCAGGGCCAAGGTGCGCAAAATGGCCGCTCAGCAAACGCCAGTATTCACCACCATCAGCAATAGCAAGGCGATCATATTTGAGCAGTTCTGTGCCGGCCGAGCCAAAAACGGCAATAACAATCGCGATTGCCGTGATCACGGCTGGTACCAGCCAGTGGCCTGCGCGGCGCAGAAACTCTGCAGACCTGGCCGAAGAACCGGGTTTGCTAACGTTGTGTAACCCCATGTTTGATATACTGACGTTTAATCAGTTCAGGAGTCAACGTGACAACCAGCCGGTTGTCGCGGACAGTAATTTTCGGAGCAAAGCAGTGGGCAAGATCTTGCGGCAAAAGCAGCGTGGCTTTACGCTGATAGAAATCATGGTGGTAGTGATTATTCTGGGCATTTTGGCGGCGATCGTAGCCCCCAATGTCATCGGCAGAATAGACGATGCACAGATAACCAGGGTACAGCAGGATCTGCGCGGCATTGAGAATGCATTGAAATTCTACCGGCTCGATAACTTTGCCTACCCGACCAGTGAGCAAGGCATCGATGCGCTGGTCAGCAAGCCAGCAGATCCGAACATCAAGAACTGGAAGGCGGGTGGTTACCTTGGCCGCTTGCCAAAAGACCCTTGGGGAAATGAGTATCGGTATCTCAATCCGGGACAAAACGGTGAAATTGACATCTATACCTTAGGCAGAGACGGACGACCCGGTGGCGAGGGAACCGATGCTGATATTGGCAACTGGCAACTTGAGTAACGAGTTCACAGACCTGATTCTGCGGAGCGCAACCAGTGTCGGTTCGCCTTAACCGCGGTACTCGCACCGGCTGCGGGCGCAAAAACGCCTTCACGCTGATCGAACTTCTGGTCGTCATCGTTATTGTCGGCATCATCAGTGCCGTTGCCATACTCTCGTTTGGCATCCTTGGTGATGACCGCAATATGCAGCGCGAGGCCCGGCGGCTGGGCTCTCTGATCGAACTCGCCAATGACGAGGCCATGATGCAGGGCCGTGACTATGGCCTGGAAATCATGCAAAACGGTTACCGTTTCGTGGAGCATGACCCCTTCACCGAGCAATGGCACGAAATCATAGGCGACGAAACGCTACGTCAGCGCCATCTTGAAGAACAGATGGAATTTGAACTCTTCATTGAAGACCGGCGAATACTTTTGGACGAAGAGACTGCGGCAACCGAATACGACGAGGATGAGGATGGCGCCGGACGCAACCGGATCAACGACTACGTCCCGCACGTACTGATTCTTTCCAGCGGCGACATCACTCCGTTCGAGCTCAGAATCGTGCGCCAGCAGGACGGCGCTGAAATTACGATGACGATGTCACTTCTGGGTGAATTTGAGATTCAGAGCAATGATCAGCAAGCGCTCTGACCGCTCGGCCGGTTTTACCCTGATAGAAGTGATGGTGGCCCTGGCCATTGTCGGGCTGTCACTCGGCGCTGTGGCTGCATCCGTCAGCCAGATGGTCGATGCCGCAACAACCATGCGCGAGCGCACCTACGCCAGCTGGATCGCGCAGAACAAGATCGCCGAGCTCAGGCTGGCGAATGTTGTGCCGGAAGTCAGTGAGACCAGCGGCGAGCTTGAATACGCGGGGTTCGAATGGGCCTGGCGAGCAACTATTTCGGAGACTGGCGTCGAAAACCTGTTTCGCGTCGACGTGGCAATCTCATACCCCGGATCGGACGTTGCCATACGCACCGTCAGCGGATTTATTGGTGAACCCGGCATACCCGGAGAGAGCAACCGCATCTGGACCAGAAGCAGCCAGGCGATCGGCGAAAAAGAATGACCAGTCTCTTAGGGCAACGTCGTGGCTTCACCCTGATCGAGGTGCTGGTGGCGCTCGCTGTGTTCGGCATCATGGCTGCCCTCGCTTACGGTGCGCTGAGCCAGACATTGCTTAGCGCAGAAATTCTCAGTGACCGAATGGACCGGTTGCAGGCGTTGCAACGCACCATACGTATTCTGACCGATGATTTTCAGCAATTGGCGCCCAGGCCCGTGCGCAATGAAATCGGCGACGGATTTGGGCCTGCCCTCGATACGGATTTCAACTCGGGTTTTGCTATTGAACTAACACACGGTGGCTGGAACAACCCGATCGTGCTGCCGCGCGGCACGATGCAAAGATCGGCCTATCGCATTGAAGAAGACGAGTTGATCCGTTACCACTGGCGTGTGCTGGATCGAACCTTCAGCAACGAGCCGGTGAGCGTTGTATTGATTGACGGCATTGAGAGCATTGTTTTTCTCTTTATGCAGACAGACGGTGAGTGGACTGAAAAATGGCCACCCGCGAACCAGCCCGGTCCGCTAGGCGCGCGACTGCGACCGCGCGCAGTGCAGATCGTATTGACGCTGGAGAATGAGGGTGAAATAACACGGCTCATCGAGGTCACCCCGTGAAGGCGCGAAAACCGATACGGGATCGCGGCGTGGCGCTGATCACGGCGATGCTGATCGCGGCGCTGGCGACGATCGTTGCGGCGAATCTGGCCTGGGACAATGCTCTTGATGTCAGAAGAACGATGGTTTTGCTCAATCGCGACCAGGCGATGCAGGTCGCACTGGGTGCGGAGAGCTGGATTATCAATATCCTGCACCAGGACCTGGAGGACAGCCAGACGGATCACCTCGGCGAGATCTGGGCGACCAACCTGCCGGGTTTGCCACTGGAGAACGGCGAAGTGTTTGGCGTCGTAGAGGATCTGCAGGGTCGGTTCAATGTCAACAACCTGGTCGATCAGAACGGTGCTATTGACCAGGAGGCGCTGGAACAGTTTCAACGCCTGCTCGATGCGCTTGGCCTCGACAGGCGGCTGGCAGGCATCGCCGCGGACTGGATTGACAGTGATATAGAGGCCTCTTTTCCGGATGGCGCGGAGGATGCGATTTATTCCAGCATGTTTCCGCCCTATCGTACAGCCAACCAGCCGCTTAGCAGCGTCAGCGAATTTGCGGCACTGGAGGGTATGGACAAACAGACCTTTAATATTCTGAAACCGCACATTGCCGCCCTGCCCGGCCGCACTACCATAAATGCCAATACCGCAACTCCCGCCGTGCTGCAATCACTGGATGAAAATATGACCGTAGCCGACGTCGAGGGGCTGATCGCAGAGCGCGAAAGCGCCGGTTTCGGCGATATTGAAGCGTCCTTCCTGTCACTCGTCACGCCGGATGTGTTAAATAGTCTGACTGATTCGACGCGATTTTTTCAATTGAAGGTCGTGGTGCAGATTGATACGGTGCGCATCACTTTATACAGCGTGTTGCAGCGCGGCCCACAAGGTAGTGTGACGCCGATTCTGCGCAGCTTTGGAAGCAACTGAGTATGTCGGAATACCTGGTTATTCGCCTGGGAGAAAATCCGCAGCAACTGGCGCAATGGATCGCCGTTGATTCAAGCGGTGCGCGCCATAGTCCGCCGGCGGAGGGCCCACTTGCCGAATCGGTCGCAACTATCGGCGATCGCCAGGTCATCGTGCTGGTCCCCAGCACCGAAGTACTCTCTACGACTGTCGAAATTCCATTAAAAGGTGCCAAACTGATCGCGGCCTTGCCGTTTGCGCTCGAAGAGTTTCTCGCGGACGATATCGACCAGTTACATTTCGCGGCTGGCCGCAAACGCGCCAACGGCAAGATACCCGTCAGCGTCGTTGGCAGGCAGAACATGGATGACTGGCTCGCGATTCTTGGTGAAGCCGGCATCAGCGCGCACTCCGTTATTGCAGACAATTATGGTCTGGCCCGGATACCCGGAACGATCAGTATGCTGCTCGCGGAAGACCAGGTGTTTATCAACGATGGCGCCAACTTAGAACTGGTCATGCAAGGGGTCAGTCCCGGCGATGCGTTAGCGGCCATTGGTGCTCTGGATGATGGCAGCGCCGAGGACGACAGCAGCGAAAGCCAGGACGAATCTGCGCAACTGCCCCGGCATGTCCTGGTGTATTGCGGCGCCGCCGATGAAGAACGTTATCAGCATGACTGGATCGCCATGCGCCAGGAGCTCGACAGCGTCGATGTAAAACTGTTATCAGACGGTGTCATCCCGCGGCTGGCAGCCACCGTGGCTACCGGGGCGGGCATCAACATGCTGCAAGGTCCGTACGGGCCCAAGAAAGAGTATTCAGGCTTGTTTCAACCGTGGAAATATGCCGCCATGTTGTTGCTGGCATTTGCCATTGTTGGCATGGCCGCCAAGGTCACTGATTACTACCTGTTGACAAAACAGGAGGCTGACCTGCGACGAATATTCAATACCGAGTACCAGCAGGCTTTGCCAGGCGCAGCGGAGACCGATGACCCGGTCCGCGTTATTGAATCACTGCGGCGGCGCCTGGGTAATGTCGAATCGCCACCGATTTTTTTGCAAACGATGGAACAACTCAGCCGGGCGATGCAACAAAACAAGGAAGCGAAGGTTCAGGCCATCAGCTTTCGCGCCGGTGTGGTCGATATTCGAATCACCGCACCCAACGTGGCAACGCTCGATAGCATCCAGCGAGCCATAGCGGAAAGCGGACAATTCCGTGCCGCCATCCAGTCAACGGATCAGGACGGTGACAAAGTCAGCAGCCGCATCCAGATTCAGGAGGCCAGCCGATGAAAGACTGGCTGCAGACTCTGGAACCCCGCGAACGGTTATTTGTCATGACGGCGGTCTTCGTCGTCGTGTTTGCAATTGCCTGGTTCGCGGTATGGAAGCCGCTCGATGCCAACCAGAAATCGGCAGCACTGCGGATTGAAGACTGGAAATCGTCAATCGCCGCTCTACGCCCGATGAAAAGCCAGCTACAGACCCAGGGCGGCAACCAGGCAGCATCCGCCGGACAGAATCAGTCCATGGTCATTATCATTGACAGCTCATTGCGGCAAAGAGGTCTCTACAATTCATTGCAACGCAGTCAGCCGACACCGGACGGTAATGGCATTCGGGTGGAATTCGAGAACGCTGCGTTCGACGATCTGATGCTCTGGCTTGGCGATCTGAATCGCCAGTACGGTTTGCTTGTTCAATCGAGCAGTTTTTCTGCCGTTTCCGGCGACAGCCAGGGGCGTGTAAATTCGACCCTTACGCTGGAACGCTGAGCAATTCACATGAAGCGCTTGATCATTGCAGGTCTTATTACGTTCCTGATCGTCATGATCGCGACATTTCCTGCCCGCGTTGCCTACAACCTGCTTGCACCACCTGAGATCCAGTTGAGCGGCATATCGGGCTCGATCTGGAATGGCACAGCGAGCGAGGGCAAGGCAGCTGGCGCTTACATCCAGAACCTCGCATGGCAAATTCGACCGCTGGCCTTGCTCAGCGGCAAACTGGCATTTACTGCCAGCGGCAATCCAGTCGCAGGCACAATGCATACCGAAATTGCGATCGGTCTGGACGGCAAGCTGACGTTATCGGACTTCGTTGGGTCGGTACCGCTTGACCTGGTTCATCAGTCTTTTCAGCAAGGCGGGATTCGCGGTGATGTCCTGATGCAACTGGACACACTGGTTATCGAAAACGGCAAGCCGGTTGCGGCGCAAGGCACGATAACAGTTACAGATTTTTTTGCGCCACTGCTGTCAACATCAAAGATCGGGGATTTCCGGGCAGACTTCCAAACAACTGACGCTGGCATCATTGGCACTGTCGAAGATACGGCAGCGGTGTTAGACGTTTCCGGCACGATCACGCTGACACCGAATGGCAGTTATACATTTATCGGTGATGTCGGGGCGACATCGCAGACACCGCGGTCTATCACTGACCAGTTACGTTATCTCGGTTCGGCCGACGAACGCGGGCAGCGGCAGTTTCGATTCGAAGGTCAGCTTTGAGTTTGATTTATCCTTTGAGCATTCGCGACTGGAGCCCACTATTCACCGAGTAGTCCATCAAACCTACCTTGTTGGACTACCAGCGATACCTCGCAAAACTCCTGCAAGAGTGGGAAGTACAACGCAGCCCGGACCGGAGCGTCAGTCAGGTTCCTGTACAACGCGACATACTTTTCCAACTGTGGTCGATAGCGATCTGTTTCCTGCTGCAGAAAACCCGCAAGATTGCCACCCTCATGGGTACTCGTCTTGTAATCCACTATCCAGTGCACACCCTCTGTGTCGATTCGTATCCGATCAATAATTATCGACTCGACCTGGCCGTCGACCAGACCACTGATTGCCAATTCTGCTTCACCATCGCCAAAAAGCACCCAACGTCCCTTGTCATCCGCAATTATTCCATGCAAGGCGTTTTCGACACGATCGCAAACCTCATCGAGATGCTCTTCACCGACGCCGAGGCTTTGCGCCCATGCCTTACTGACGCGCCGCAGTGTCGCCACAGAGGATGAATCAACAGTAATTCGACCGTCGCTGATACGCTGCAAAAACCGGTGCACGATCGTGCCTGCATGTCGTGCCAGGGAACCAACCCAGTAAAATTCGACCTGCTTTTCCGCATCGGCTGCGGACGTTGCAACCTGAGTCCTGCCACCTGGCAGAGCGGGCGCTACTGGTGGTTGCCAATCGCCCTTGAACCGACGCAGCACGGGATGAACAAGGCGGCGGATTGTATCTTCGGATGATTCGTTTGCCGCATTTTCGTGTAAGACATTGCGGACCCGCTCGAATTCCAGTTGGTACGCTGCCTCAATCGCTGGCCACAGACGTATCAGCAACGAACGCGCATCCGGATTTTTGAACGACTCGCGATCTGCCGATAAGCCGACATTGCCAATCAGGTGTACTGACTTGCGTGCCCGGGTGCAGGCCACATACAGTAATCGGTCAAGCTCCAGTTGTTGCTTGTCTTTTTCAGTGGCAACAATGAATTGATGCAACGGATCGTTTTCCAGTTCCGAGCGCGGCCCTACCGGGCTTATGATCATGTCGTTCTGGCCGTCCTCATTCGGCACATAAAGCCAGCTCAAAACGTCCTTGCTACCGCCTCGTGTTACGCGACCAAGAGCAAACAGAACCACATGATCAAACTGCAACCCTTTTGCCTTGTGCATGGTCATGATTTGCAGTCGGCTTTCAATCTTCGTGCTACTTGACACGCGTTCGTCATCCAGCAAGCTTTCAAGCTCACGCACATCCAGAAGTGTGCCCGCTGATTCGATCTTGTCGAGTACGTCAAGATATCGATAAATATTTTCCAGTTGCTCCTCGTCCTGCAACATGGACGGCCCACCTAATGCGAACCATGCAAGCTCAATACGATCACGCAAAGACACATCCGCCTTGCGCTGGGTGAATTGATCGATAGTCGTTACGAATTTTTGCACCCGGGTACGCGCATCGCCTGACAGTCCGTTTACTTTGTCCGAATCCCGCATGAGTTCGGCAATGGTGCTCTTGCTGTCATTCCAAACAAGCTTGTGCAAATCCTGCCAGCCAAGCCCGACCCAGGGTGCGCGTAACAACGCAAGCCACGCCAGTCGGTCGGATTCATGGCACAGGGCCCGCGTCAGGGCGAGCAGATCAATGATTTCCGGCAGATCAGTCAGGCGGTCGATTTCGATGGCCTGATAGGCGATATTTTCCCTGCGCAGTTCGCGCAACAGTACGGTTAATTGCGTTCGACTTCGTACCAGCAAGGCGATGTCGTCATCCGGGTTATCGACGAGGCACTGTCGAATGACTTGCGAACACTTGCTCGCTTCCTCTTCAATGCTGACGTCAAACAACGGGTAGACATGATGCTCGCCCTGCCCGAAATGCTGCTCGACCGGCACCGATTCCGCATACGATATCGCGCCGACCGATATGTCATCTTGTAGCGGCAGTATCTGGTCGAATACCGTGTTGAACCAATGCACCAGGTTTTCCCCGGAGCGAAAATTCCGCCGGAGTAATAATGAATCGAGTTTAATTTCACCAATGCCGTTGCGCCGCGCGAGCAGAAATTCGCCAACCTCCGCATTGCGAAATCGATAAATGGATTGCATCGGGTCGCCAACACAGAAAATGGTTCGCCCGTCTCCCGCAGTCCATCCCGCGGTTACCATTTTCAACAAGTCGTATTGACTGATGGAAGTATCCTGCATCTCATCCACCAACATATGCTGAATTCTGTAATCGAGCGACAGCGCAATATCGCCAGGCTGGTCGATATTGCCCAGCGCCTGGCTGGCGCAAAGCGACACTTCGGCATGATCGGTTACGCCACGTTCGCTGAATAGTCTTCTCAGCTCTGCCACCGCCAGCGGCAGCAGGTTGAACAGGGCTAACAACACCTGCCATTGCTCATCACTGTAAACCGGCGCGGGCAAACGCCGCACTCGTTGCAGGTTATCCTGCAAGCCGACTACCTCGTGCAACGATTGCACGAGCTCAAGAAACTGCTTTTTCTGGCCATCGTCTCCAGGCGGAAAGCCATCATTCTTGTTAATGCTCTTACGCCATGCACCGCTCTTGATCAGCAGCACATTGGCGATCGCCTGCCAGGTGCTGCGTTCATTCACAGTCGCAGCAGGCAAACTGTCCCTGGCCTGCAATGCGATGAGCGGATGTTCCAATTTGTCGCCCGCTGCGAGATTCTCTGCCGCATATTCGAGTAGCGCGGGCAATTCCTGCCGCCTATGATCCGGCACAAGCGCGTGCAATTTTTCAAGTTGAGAAGTAACAATACGCGCGATACTCTGCTCAAGCTGCCTTCGGGCCGCTCGGGCATTGTCGCCAGCCGCAAGTCCGCTCCCGGTGATACCCAACCATTGCTCCCGGGATGCGAGCATACGTGCCACGTAGGAGATATAGAGACCGGTGTGATTGTCCAGGTGCACCAGCACTCGTTCAACCGCACCGCCGAGGGCATCATCTGTCGTCAACCAGTCAAGTGTCGCTGCAGCCGCGGTACGGTACAAGGAATCCATGGTGGCGTCGGCAAGCGTTGTTACCGCACCGCCAAGTCCTGAGCTCAGCGGCAATGAACGGGCGATTCCAGCACTGAACGCATCGACAGTTTCAATGCGCATTCTTCCCGGAGACTGAATGAGTCGCCAGCCCAGGCGCTGGTCCCGAGCCAGTACTGCATCTGCCAGCGAAATCGTAAATTGCTCATGTGCAGCCGCAGCCTTGAAACCATCACGTGCCTGGCGCAATGCATTGATCACGCGCAGCTGCATCTCAAGTGCTGCTTTTCGGGTAAAGGTAATTGCCAGCACTTCTTCAGGTTGGTTGACGATCGCCAGGAGCTTCAAATATCTCTGGATCAGTAATTCCGTTTTGCCGGAACCAGCCGGGGCCTGCACGATAAAAGAACGTCGCACGTCCAGGGCGTCCTTGCGGGCGTCAATGTCGGCTTGCAGGAGCTCGGCATCAGTCAGCACGTTTCTGCTCCTCGAGCCTGCTCAGAATATTCAGCGGTCGACCTTCGGGCGCGGACAACAATCGATTGAGCCGCACATCACCAGCAGCCATTTCCTGCACGGCGGTGTGCACCGATGCACGCCAGTCTGCCAGGCGCAGCGGCCAGTCTTGCCCACCTCGAGAATCCCATTCGATGCCACCGCCGGCACCTTTGTAACTTATCGAGCGACTGTCAACATTGATGAGCGAGAGCCCACCAACGGATTTGTGCAGCGCATCCGCATAGACGACAAGCTGCAGGTCAACCGGTTCGCCTGCCTTGTCAAGAAAATTTTTCGGCGCGCCCGTTTTGTAATCAATGATCAGGAATGAGCCATCTGCCAGTCGATCAAGGCGGTCAAAGCGCAAGCCGAGATGCACTCCATATTCGTTGTAGTCTATTGCCTGCTCGACTGCCACGATGGCGAATTCCGCGCGTTGACACTCTTCGGCCACAAAATTCTCGAGTAGCGCTCGCAATCGGTTGCGCTCCAGCGACAGGATGCACCGCATCACCGGGTCGGCATTTTTGACATGCGCTGCCAGCGCGGTATCAACTGCACTGCCAATACGTTGCGCGAGGTCTTCTTCCTGCCACTGACTGATGGCAGTCCGGGTTGGCCGATCAACGAACAATGTATGCAAGGCATTGTGAATGATATTGCCGCGCAGACTCGCGGACAGGCCGGTTTCGATTGCATCCAGTTGCTGCACGCCCAGGCGACCGTAAACGAATGCTGCAAATGGTTCGACAGACTGGCGCTGCACGGTATAGGCGCCACCCCTGATTTTTTCATCCTGCGTTATCGGCGGTGCGTCATCACCGGAGCACAACTCAGTCGCGCCCTGACCAACCTGCTTCACTGCATACCAACCCGGGTCCTGCGGTCCGTCGTATTCTTCGGCTGCAAGATCATCCAGCAGCGGACTCGCGGTTCGCTCCGCATCGCCTTTCATTTTTGCCCAGCTCAGCACACATTCATCCGCAGAGCCGCGCAGCCGCTGCAAAACGCCACTGGAAAACTCGAGCGTGTCGGTCGGTGTTGCATCGGGCATGCCATGCTTGATTTGCAGGTCACGCGACAGGAGGACCGAGGGCCTTTTGACAAACGGCCACTGTGTCGCATCCAGGTCGCTGATCCAGATTGCATCGAACTGCATTCCGGTCGCCTCCAACGTTCCCAGAACCTGCACCAGGCCGCCTTTCGCCTGTGGCTGATAGATTGTCTCGGCTGCGAGTGACGTCAATCGCTGGATCGCCTCGCCAAGACGCATTTGCGGAACAACAACAACCGTCGCTGCAAGTTCATTGAGCAGGCTGCGCCATCGATTTACCAGCTGGAACTCATCACTGTCGAGACTCACATCCCCCGGCCAATGCAATTCTTCGAGCAACTGATCGATCTGTCGCGCCCAGTCGGCGGGGCTGGCAACGACGTCAATATCATTCTCAAACTCAGCGATTTTCCCTACGCCGAGAAGAAACTGCCTTGAATCCTCGCTTTGCTCGCGCTCCTGCAGAGTTTGTCGAAAACTTGCCGCACTCCATGAACGATCGGGTAATTTCCGCAGAACCAATTCAAGCCGGCTACGACCGCTGACCGCACCCGTACCGATACTCTTGCTACGTAAAATCAGGCTGATTTCGCGACTACTAAGCCCGTGCCAGATCCATTGCAGAATTAACAGTGCGATTGCGATAGCTGGAATTTCTGCCAGCTTTCTTCCATAGGATACGTTGAGTGACTCGCGGTGAGCAGCTGGCGCTGCCTGCCAGCCCGGCGCCAGGCCTTCCAATATCAGTCGCTCTGTCTTGCCTGCTCCGCTTTCCAGGGTCGGACTGACAATCGCAATTCTTGCCGCCGGGTTATACTCCAGTAAGCCGCGCGCCCAGGCGCCTGCTGCCCGCATTTGCGCATCCTGATTATCGAAAGAAGCGACGCTGACCGTCGAGTTCACGTCCGGCGGCGGTGCGCTATCGACTCTACAACCTGCCGCGCGCAGCGCCGCAATGACGCCGGCAACTGCCGGTACGGGGTTATCGAATCCGGCAAGCGTGATAATACGCGGCACAGATACTGACTTCTGTGTGATCAGATCTGTGAGTAGCGCCGCAGTACCGGCACTATCCAGCCATGAGCCGGCACGCAGCTGCGCCTGGTAATCACTCGCCGCTCTGGCGAACAGACGCTCGTCCTGGCTCCGCGCGCAAGCGACAAGTTCCGCAACCGACACTGACCAGTCATTTACAAGCTGCCACGCCTGCCGTGCCTGTCGCACTACGCCGCTAAAGCCAAGCAATTCGTCTGGCATGTGAGTGCGCAGACATCGCTCCCAGATGATTGACGCGGAAAATGAGTCAATTCGCAGCGGCAGTTGGTCAGGTTCGACAACACTGTCAATCTGTCGCGCCAACCAGTCGCCCCAATAAAAAATTGCCGGCGTATGCCAGGACTGTTTGCCGGTCGCAACCTGTTGATCGTCATAAGCAGCGTGCAATTCCCGTGCAAGCCGCCTGCTTGCTGTTACCACCACTGCATGCTCAGCAGTCGCACCATGCAGCCATTGATACCGCGATTCAGCAACGTTTTTCAAATAGCGGCTCGGTACGTTGAAAAACACTGTATCTCGACAAACTGCTGGTCATTGCGATCATATTGCACCAGCCTCGGCAAGCGCGTTGATTTTATCCTGCGTATAACCGAGTTCGTGGCGGAGTATTTCATTGGTATGCTCACCCAGTGTCGGTGGCGCGAATTTGTATTGCACCGGCGTCGCCGAAAACCTGACCGGATTGGCAACGGTCGGCAGGTCACCCGCCCGCGTGTGTTGCAGCGTTATTTTCAAGTGCCGTTCTTCGGCGTACGGCTCGGCAAATACTTCGGCAATATCATTGATCGGTCCTGCCGGAACGTTTTTCTCTGCCAGCCTGTCCAGCCAGTGGGCGGTGCTTGCGCTCACAAACTTTTCCGCAAGCAGCGCTACCAGCTCCTTGCGGTGCGCGACTCGCGCCGGATTGTTGCGAAACCTGTCATCGCCGGCGAGTTGTGCACAACCCAGCACGCTTACGCAATCCGCAAACTGCCGGTCATTGCCGATCGCCAGCATCAAACAACCGTCTGCGGTACGAAAGTCCTGGTAAGGAACGATATTGGGATGCGCGTTGCCGTGGCGTTGCGGAACCACCGCGCCGATCAGGTGATTCATATTCTGATTCGCCAGCCAGGCGACCTGGCTGTCGTATAACGCAAGATCAATATGTTGCCCGCCGCCATCACCACTGCGGGCTGCCATCGCTGCGAGGATAGCCGTAACGGCGTACATGCCGGCCATAATATCCGCTATTGCCACGCCTACTTTCTGTGGCCTTCCGCCGGCGTCGTCAGCCTCACCGGTAATACTCATCAGGCCCGCAGAGGCCTGGATCATCGCGTCGTACCCGGGCCGTTGCGATCGTGAGCCGGTCTGCCCATAGGCTGTGATCGAACAATAAATTAGTCGTGGGTTGAGTTCGTGCAGTGACGCGAAATCCAGGCCGAAACGGGTCAAGGATCCAACCTTGAAGTTTTCAATAATTACGTCGCTTTTCGCCGCGAGATCACGAATTATTTTTGCTCCATCCTCGCTGGCAAGATTTACGGTTAGCGAACGCTTATTACGGTTCGCGGCCAGAAAATATGCTGAATCCCTGGCTTCCTGATCGCCGGGCGTTTCGAGCCAGGGCGGCCCCCAGCCACGCGTATCATCGCCGCTTCCCGGACGTTCCACCTTGATGACGTCAGCGCCGTAATCCGCGAGCAGCTGGCTGGCCCATGGCCCGGCAAGTACGCGACTCAGATCAAGAACACGCGTTCCGTGCAATGCGCCGACTGCTTTGTTTGAACGTGACATTGCGCCGCATTGTCAAGTGCATTGCACCTGAGAGCAAGCCTGCTGCTGAATTCATGAGTGGCACTATGTAGCCAGAGCAGATCGATGTCGAAGTGACGCGCAAATAAAACCCGGCCAACCTTGCGGCTGGCCGGGCGGGTCCGCACGGAGATTGCGGATTGCGTGGCCAAATCGCCTGTTTCGGGTCGTTAAACCGGAAACCTGTCCGATTCAGCCTAGCTCTTCAACCTCGGCACCTTCAATTTCTCTCGGTTCCGGGTCCTGTTCGTCGCCCGGGTCAATTTTCCCGTAGCGGATAAGCACTTCTTCCAGTTGCTCTTTTGTCAGCCTGCTGATGGAGCGAATGCCGGCACCATAGCGTGAAAAGCTGCCAAAAATAATCTCATCGCCACCGTATGGGCAGAGCCAGTCATCTCGTGATGTGAAGGACATTTGATGTGACGATCGGAGTTCGAAAGTCGACACCTGCAACGTCACCAGGTAGCTTCGCTTGCCCAAACCTTCAATTATCAGGTTGCGGTCATCCAGTGGTGTGTAGTCTCGGATAGTCCGGATCGAGATGCAATCCGAACCGTTGTAATCGATGTCTCTTCCGAGGTCATTTTGCTCTTCCACCGATGCGCATGAACTTAATAATGCACATGATATTAATGACGTTACTATATGTTTTGTATCTATTTTAATTCTCCTTCCGCCTTCACACCAACGGCAAAATCCCCCTGCACATTATTACTCAAGTTATTCCATTTGACCGCTCGAAATTGCATTAAGTTCAGGTCGAATCCGCACCTCCGACGGCTTGCATGCCGGCCTCCGGGAGGCCGCAGAACGCTCCCGGATCGAGTCATCCTACGCCGTGGTCGCAATCGGCCTCGCGGGATCCCTGATCCATTCGCTCCATGATCCAACATAGACACGCGGCTCCGCCAGGCCCGCTATCCGTGCGGAAAGCACCAGATGACACGCCGTTACTCCCGAACCGCACATCGCAATCAAAGGTGCTACTGGCCGTCCGTCGAGGACTTCCTCCCAGCAACGTTTGAGTTCTGTCGCGGAACGCCAGGTTCCGTCGCTGTGCAGATTCAGTGACAGCGGATAATTGATCGCTCCGGGTACATGGCCCGCGACCGTGTCGATCGGTTCCGCCTTGCCGGCAAATCGCGCCGCGTCACGTGCATCCACCAGGTTAAGGTCGGCGCCAGCTGCCACGGCTGCGGCTATCTCATCGGTCGTTGCAACAAACTCAGGCTTCGGTGTTGCATTGAATACCGTTGATTCGATCTGCGGCTCCGCGGTCTGGACCTCACCACCAGCGGCAAGCCATGCCGCGATTCCGCCATCAAGAACCGCGACTCGCTCATTTCCCATCCAACGCAACATCCACCAAAGACGCGCAGCCAACGCACCATTGGCGTAATCGTATGCCACGACCT
>Ga0114948_10000076_pt1 | contig 28199 bp, 27 predicted proteins | sample CR04metaG_FD_83877 | JGI IMG/M metagenome (GOLD analysis project Ga0114948, IMG submission 83877) | Deep subsurface microbial communities from Mariana Trench to uncover new lineages of life (NeLLi) - CR04 metaG | ecosystem: Environmental > Aquatic > Marine > Ocean trench > Sediment | place...
GAGCCTGAACCAGAGCCTGAGCCTGAACCAGAGCCTGAGCCTGAACCAGAGCCTGTGTGTGGACCGGGAACTCATGAAGAAAATGGAGTATGCGTTCCTGATCAAAGAGGCGGAGGCTGTCTTATTGCAACAGCAACATTTGGTTCTGAACTTGCACCACAAGTTCAGTTTCTAAGAGAAGTTAGAGACAAGACAGTTCTTAGCACATCATCAGGTTCAGCATTTATGACATCATTCAATGAATTCTATTATTCATTCTCACCAACAATTGCTGACTGGGAAAGACAGAATCCTGCATTTAAGGAAGCTGTGAAATTGTTCATCACGCCGATGGTTTCTTCACTCTCAATTATGGCCTTGGCAGACAGTGGTTCAGAGAATGAAGTTTTGGCATTTGGAATATCAGTAATTGCACTTAATGTGGGATTGTACATTGTAGCTCCAACTGCATTTGCATACAAAGTGCATAAACACTATAAATCCAGAAAATAAAACTAATTCATTCCCTGTAACTTATTATATTCAAAAAAAACTCATTAATGTTAATGCGCATAGAATATGAAGAATTTGAAACTATAGAAGAAATATTCCTTTACATGTCATCCGCAGCTCCTCCAATGAAAAATACCATGCCAATAAATTCTTACAAAGGATATGTAATGTCATTTATTCCCTTAAGTCCTATATCGGGAGATGTTTATTTGATGATTTATGCTAAAGGATCTCTAGACAATGGAATATACGAATTCGATATTAATTCAAAAACCTACAAAAAAGTTGAATCAATAGAAAGAGCAGATAAAAATTATTTTGTTTGTCTTACCCCAAAAAGAAATACTATAGCAGATAAAGCACTAGAAAAATTATAGGCTTCTATCTTGTATATACAGGAGCAATTACAGATCTACTCCTTGCATATTTTTCTAATATTTCATCTGGAGTTCTTCCATTGAAAAGGTCTTTACACAATCCTCGTAAATATCGCATGATAGCCCAAGTTCCTACCTTTATAAGTCCATACATAAACACTTTCATAGGAGGGCCATAGGTCTTGTTTCTCAAAATAATTGGTATGATATCATTAATCACTCTCATATTATTCTCCCAGCATTTCCAGAAGAGAGTAAACTGCGCCTCGTTTAGGTTACCAAAATGCATAGAATTCTTTTCACTAAAGTCCTGGTATAGTAATGGGGCCACCAAACCTCTAAAACCAGTAGCTCTAAAATCTGCCACCAAATCAATTGTGTATTGTACATCATCTGGGGCTTCATCGGGCCATCCAATAATTATTGTTGCAGCAGGGAACCAGTGATTCTCATTTAATATTCTAGCACCTTCTCTTACTACCCAACCCCATTCGTCAATAGAGAAGGGTTTTGTTTTTGCTCCAAGGTGTTTTTTCACTAAACTAGGAGAAACTGTTTCTATTCCAAGATTTGTTGCAACCCATCTTCCATTTTCAGACATTTTATTTACTTCAGATACGTCATGAAGCAATTTTGGATCAGCAGCGACTGCAGAGAATGTCATATGGGTAGTTCCAATATAGTTGGGCCCAAGTTCTTTCAAACCTTTCCATAATTCTATTATTGCATCATAATTTGGTTGAAAGTCTTTATTATCACATCCATAAAGAAACATTTCATCTGAATGTAACCAAATGGAATCAAATCCATAATCCAAATTTATTTTGGCTTCGTATCGTAATCGTTCTAGTGGAAGATCCTTCTTTGATCTTTTATTAACATCACAAAAATCACAACCTCTTCCACATCCACGCATAGCTTCAATTAACGAGTTCACGGTAGGTCCTTGAATAATTGGAATATTTTGAATATTTTTTACAAAACAATGCATAAGCTCTGGGGCATCCCCTGCTTCTAAATCATTAAACAAATCTAATGCTAATTCATCAGCTTCACCTACTACAACAGTATCAATTCCATGAATCTTCATTCTATCAGTTTTAGCTAGTTCCCATGCCCCATTTCCTCCTACAACTACATGAAAATTATATTTCTTTTTTAGCTGAATAATTGTTGCACACATTCTTTTGAATTTCATTGCTATATATGATAATTTTTCAGGAGACATTGTGGTGGTCACGGGAGCCATTCCAAGAGGATCCATCACATTGATTCCAACCACTTTGGTATCTGGCCCAATTGATTTATCAAGGTAATCGGGATTTGCAATAAAAACCTCATCCCTTTTGTAACCCTGCAATAGTGCACTTTCGATTCGTCTTAAACCGACTTGAGCTACCTTTGCCTCACCGGTTTTTGGATCTGTTTCTATAGCTGGACAAAAGACTTTATCAAAAACCCATTCAGGAAGAACCTCGTATGGCCCACATGCTATAAAACCATAAAGGAAATTACCCCTATAATTTGTCATTAAACTACGATCTGCCGTAAGAACAATTCTTTTACCTGCCAATATCACCCCTTTCCTTTTTGTATGCTATATATCATTTACGAGAAGATTTTTTCATTTTTAATTCTATTTTTGAATTATTGCCCGATATTTTGATCAGAAAAAAGCTGTTTTTGATTTTATTTTTTAGCCTTTTGTTTATTGACTTTATTTGCAATATTGGCAGCTATTGCACCGGCCCCAATCCCATTATCAATATTGACTACTGATAATCCTAATGAACAGCTTTGTAACATAGAAGCTAATGCTGCAATTCCTTTCTCACCGTATCCATAGCCAATGGAGGTGGGAACCCCAATCACCGGCACATCTACTAAAGAGGAAACAAGGGTAGCTAACGCACCATCCATTCCCGCAACAACAATTATTGCATCAACATCCTTTGATTTGAATTCTTTAAGAATTGGGAATACTCTGTGTATTCCAGCAATCCCAACATCAAAACTACATAAACAAATACAATTCATTGCTTCACACATTAATCTAGATTCTTCAGCAATACCAATATCAGATGTTCCAGCTGTAACAATTCCTACTTTACCTTTCGTATTTTTTATAGCATTTTTAAAAATTAGTAGAGAACTACAATTTTTTCCAGTTCTTGTTCTTAATTTCATTTTTTTTACATATGATTTGAGTTTGGAAAAATCTTTTTTATTTAATCGAGAAATTAAAACAGAATTTGATTTTTTTAGTACCTGTTGAACTATTTTTTTTATATCGGCAAATTTCTTTTTTTCTGCATAAATTACCTCTGGAATTCCTCGGCGGTTTTTTCTCCCGACATCAATTTGAGCAATATTTTCAATTTTATCAATTGAGTACAGTGATAACAGATCTTTGGCCTTTGTAACACTAATTTTTCCAGATTTTAAAGAATCTAAAACTTCATCTGATTCCAATACTACCTCTGACTATTTTTTTGAATAAATACCTAGATTTCAATGCTAGAAATGGCGTTTTTGACACTCTCAATTCCCTTTTTGAACACATCTTTTTCTACTTCATTCAAATCCAATTCAATTATCTTTTCTACACCATTTCTTCCTACAACCGCAGGGACCCCAATTGTAACATCCGAATATCCATATTCTCCATTAAGATAAGTTGTAACTGGAATTACCTGTTTTCGATCATTAACCACAGAATCAATTATTGTGGAGATTCCGTTTCCAGGAGCATGAATAGTCGCACCTTTTAGTGCTATCACTTTCGCAGCAACCTGTTTTGTGCTGTTAACTATTTCATCAAGTTTTTCTTTAGGTAGTAATGATGTTAATGGAATTCCTGTTACAGAAGAAAATCTTGGTAATGGTAGCATGTTTTCTCCATGCTCCCCGATAACAAGTGCTTTAATAGAATTACGAGAATATCCCGTGGCTTCATGAATAAAATGTATAAATCTTGAAATGTCTAGCATTCCACCCATTCCAATCACTCTGTTTTTTTCAAAACCTGAAATCTTGTAACAAATGTATGTCATGGGATCAAGAGGATTAGTTACAGAAATAATCACGGAATCGTTTGCATGCATTTTGATTTTTTCAACAACACTTTTTACAATTCCAGTATTAATCTTTAAAAGATCCATTCTGGTCATTCCTGGTTTTCTTCCAGAACCAGCAACTACCACAACAATATCTGAACCTTTCATTTCAGAGTAATCATTTGACCCTTTTACCTCCACATCAATTCCTTGTTCAGAAAGCATGTGGTTAATGTCCATCGCTTCTCCCTGAGGAAGGCCATCAATAATATCAAGTAAAAGAATTTGGTCATCTAATTTTTTTAGAGCAGTAAATAAGGCAGCACTGCCTCCAACCTTTCCAGCTCCAATTATTGTAATCATTTAATGCAGTCTGAATCTTCAATAATTAAATCTAATGAAGCATAAAAAACTCTAACAGAATTTATATTCATTTTCAACAATTTTCAATTTATGGTTGTTATAATAGATTCCCAAATTGCTGGAATATCTGGTGATATGTTACTTTCTACTTTAGTAAATCTTGGTGCAAAAAAATCAAAAATAATCGATGGAGTCAAAGAAGCAGAAAAATGTTTTGATGGTTCTGTAATTAAAAAAATAGATTTTGAAAAAGTAAAAAAACATGGAACAGAAGCAACTGCATTAATTCTTGAAGTAGAGGAAAAAATTACTGAGCGAAAAGGTGTACTAATCAAAAAATGTATTCAGGATTCAGTAATGAAAATAGATCTTTCCGATAAGGCAAAGAATTTTGCTAATTCAAGTATAGATGCACTTATTGATGCAGAATCAAAAATACATGGCATTCCAACCGATTCTGTACATTTTCATGAAGTTTCAAGCATTGATACGGTAGTTGATATATTGGGAACAGCGATTGCCTTAAATGATTTAAAATTTTTTGATGAAGAAATCATTACTACCCCAGTTGCTGTAGGGGGAGGAACAATTACTTTTTCTCATGGCACAACTTCAAATCCAACTAATGCCATCCTAGAAATTTTCAGAAATTCAAATATTACAATTTCAGGTGGAAATATAAAAGATGAATTAACAACCCCTACCGGAGCATGCATGCTTGTAAGTTTAACAAATAATTGTTCTGAGTTTTATCCAATGTTTAAAGTAAATACAATAGGGTATGGGGCAGGAAAGAAAGATTTTGATGAATTTTCAAATGTTTTAAAAATTGTCCAAGGAGAAAAAGCAAACAATCTTGTTCAAGATTCTATCAAAGTTTTGGAAACAAATCTTGATGATGTTTCTGGTGAAATTCTAGGAAATTTAATTGAAAAAGTAATGTCTAATGGAGCAAAGGATATTACCATATCTTCCGCGATCACAAAAAAAGGCCGTCCTACAAATCTTGTTTCAGTTATATGCGACTCAAATTCTGTCAACACAATTTTAGATTTGTTAATCAGGGAAACAGGAACATTAGGGGTAAGAGTTAGTACTTCCAATCGTTTTATAGTTCCTAGAACAATAATGTTGACCTCGTTAACTATTGAAGGACAAAATTTTACTGTACATTATAAAACTACAAAAAATAACTTGAATTTTAAGTTAGAATTTGATGATGTAAAAACTATCTCAAATTCTTTGAACAAAACTTTTAGAGATACCGAAGAATTAATCAAGACTCTTATTAAGAAAAAGTTAGATTGTTCATGACAAAATTAGATGATTTAATTAATTGGTTTGAAAATGAAAAAAAGGTTTTGGTGGCCTTATCTGGAGGTGTTGATAGTGCTCTTGTTGCCTATGCTGCATACCAAAAATTGGGCAGATCTGCCCTTGCAATTACTGCTGATTATAAAACCTTGGCCAGCGAGGAGCTTGAAACAGCTAAGAATGTCAGTTCAGAAATTGGGATTTCTCATATAATAATTGAATATGATGAATTAAAAAATGAAGATTTTGTAAGGAATGATAAAAACAGGTGTTTCCATTGTAGAACAGAACTTGGACAACATCTAGATAGCCTTCTAAAAAAATATAATGCAACTGTTATCGTGGATGGTACTAATTTAGATGACTTGGCGGATTATCGGCCAGGTATAGCAGCATTGAGGAATTATGGAATTAAAAGTCCATTAGTTGAAACTAAATTTTCTAAACAGAATGTAAGAAATGAAGCCAAAAGAGCTGGATTGACAATCTTTGACAAACCATCAAACTCTTGTTTGGCATCAAGAATACCTTGGGGTCAGCGTGTAACCGCTGAGCGGCTTTTAAGAATTGAGCTGAGTGAAAAACTTGTAAAACAGACCATTAACGCAAAACAAGTACGTGTAAGAGATTTGAAAGGTGTTGCAAAATTAGAGGTTGGACCAAATGAATTAAATCTATTAAATAACAAAAAAACTCTTAAAAAAATTAGTGCACAATTGCAACTGTTTGGTTTTTCATCCGTTGTGGTTGATCTGGAGGGATACAGATCTGGAAAGATCAACGAGATAGTAGATTGATCTATCTAGACAACGCCGCATCTACGGCTATGCATGAAGAAATAGTAAAAGAAATGTTACCATATTTTTGCGAACATTATGGAAATCCTTCTTCAATCCACAAAATTGGTAGAGTTGCTCGTAACGCAATTCATAACGCAAGAAAAAAAATTGCAAGTTTAATTAATGCTGAACCTGAAGAAATTCTTCTTACTTCGGGAGGAACAGAATCAAATAATGCTGCTCTTTATGGCATTGCTTACTCAAAGAAAGGTAATCATATAATCACATCTTCTATTGAACACGAAGCAATATTAGAGCCATGTAAGCAACTTGAAAAAGAAGGATTCAAGATAACCTATTTGTCTGTAGATAATCAAGGACTGGTCAATCCTGATGATGTCAAAAAAAATATTTCTTATGATACATGCCTTGTTAGTATTATGTTTGCCAATAACGAAGTAGGAACAATTCAACCCATTGAAAAAATCTCAAAAATTTGTAGACAAAAACAGGTCGCCTTCCACAGTGATGCAGTTCAAGCAATAGGTAAGACTCTGATTGATGTAAAAAAACTTAACACAGATCTTCTTTCGATTTCCGGACATAAAATTTATGGACCAAAAGGCGTTGGCGCACTGTATGTCAAAAAAGGACTCGAAATTATACCTTTTATTTTAGGAGGAGGGCAAGAAAACGGGCTGCGTTCGGGCACCGAAAATGTTGCAAGTGTTGTGGGTTTAGGTAAAGCATGTTTATTGGCAAAAGAAAATTTTGAACAAAACATTTCTTATCTAAAAAAACTCAGAGATATCCTGGCATCAAAAATAATTGTAGAAATTCCTCACGTAACATATAATGGACATCAAACACAAAGAATTCCAAATAACGCTCATTTTACGTTTTTTGGAGTCAACGGGGAAGATTTGATAATAAAATTAGACGAAAATGGAATTGCAGCCTCGACAGGCTCTGCATGTTCGGTAATGACACAAAAGGCCTCACATGTTTTACAAGCTATGGGGTTTTCACATGAAAAAATTACAGGTTCTTTACGTTTAACAGTTGGTCTAAATAACACAGAAGAGGAAATTATCAAAACAGTTGAAATAATAAAAAATGTTGTTAAAGAATTAAGAGAGGTTTCCCCATTTAAGGCAAAATATGGTTTTTGAATTTAATTTTTTATACAACTCTTCTCACTAAATTTTTCCTTGACGAAATTATGAATATGGGAATTAATGATGCAGATAAGACTAAGTATGTGAATGTTCCAAACTCTGGAACCACAAAGGTACCTATAATCTCAATATCAGAATCACCTTCTTCAAAATTAATTGTAATTATTCTAGATTCTGTTTGTGTTTCTTCTTTGTAATTAGTCTCCATACCATCAATTAACACTATCCAACTATCATCCTTACCATCATTTGTTTTAGCATCAATAGCACTTCTAGGAAGGTTCAAAGTTATAGTTCCGCTCGTTTCTGTTTCAATCAAAACAATGAGTTCTAAAAATTTCTCATCTACAATAATATCTTTAACCGTTCCACCTCTAATTACGTATTCAATATCGAAAGTTCCAATATCGCCAGGTTTTGATACTTCAAAGTTTATGGAGGGGTCTGGGAGTTTTTTATAAAAATTAAAATATGCTTCAGCTATATTTCCTTCACCATATGTTGCTCTAACAATATATTCACCTTCTTGTTGCCATTGGGGGCCTTGTGCAGAAACAGTAAGTGTAAAAGTTCCGTCTTGGGCAACTTGAAGTTGAGCAATTTCAATCAAATTTTCTTTGTAAAAAATCTGAACTGTGACAGGAGTATTCATAACAATTGTTGTAACCTCTCCAGATATTACAATCGTTTGTCCTTCTTCAAAAGAACTATCTGATACACGTATTTCAATTATTGGTGATGTTTGAGAAAAAGCCGGTAAAATAAAAAAAGAAAATGCAAAAACTAGTAAAATAATTAAGCGCACAAAGAGATTAATTTTGATTTGTATATTTCCTTTACTATTTCAGAGTCTAAAAAAGAGAAAAAAGTGAAGTTTTTAGAATTTTGGTACCACACTTAGCTTAGTCTTTGCAGTAACTGCAATTATTGATATAATTCCAACTGAAAGAATCACGGCCGCTATGGTGCCAAATTCTGGAATTACAAAGGTACCAATGATTTCTATCTCCTCAGTTCCAGCAGGGAACATCACTGTAACATCATTTCCAGTGATTTCAACGTCATCCCATTCTTCACCATCGACAAGAACCATGAATATGCCTCTAATAACATCACTTGATGGGTTCATAGTTAGAGTTCCTGGTTCAGAAGAACTAAGTGATATAACTAATGAATTATCGATGGTATTAGCTCTTGCACTGATAACTTTAGCGCCAGAAATGCTGAATGGAACACATGCACCACTAATTGATAATTCATCCACACTACACGACACTACACTAGGCTTAGTAGTCATGACCAATGGTATTCCTCCTGTTAGTTCAACTGTTACTTTGTTGTAAACGTCGTTGGCGTATTGAACTCGTATGGTATAGGCACCATCGTATTTCCAATTATTGCCTACAGTAGTTAATGTGGTACTAAACATACCATTACTATCAACAACTAGTTGATCAACAGTAACGATGTTGTCCTTAAATGGACCCTTCACTAACAATGCCACTTGTGCACCAGATCTGATGTTTGCTACTTTGCCTTCAACACGTATGGTGGACTCGTGATCATATATTGATCTATCAGTCCAAACTGATATGGGTAATTCTTGTAGAAGTAACTCTGCTGCAGACCTGTATCCCTCTCCAACACAGTCAGGACATGCTGGTGGCAGTTCATATGCATAAGCTTGTGAGATTGTTAAAGCTCCAACTGCAGCCAAAATGGCGATCAAAACATACAATGTACGAAAGTTCATCTTGATTGCGCTTTAGTAATGTCTCTATTTATGTATACTTGAAAAAAATGAAAAAATTGGAAGAATTATTGCTTTGGAACTAGGCTTAGTCGTGTCTTTGCAGTAACTGCAATTATTGATATAATTCCAACTGAAAGAATCACGGCCGCTATGGTGCCAAATTCTGGAATTACTGTCCCATCAACTATTTCCACCTGTACTGAATCTCGATGTGCTAAAGACGATCCCTGTTTAGCAGTTATGGTGTAGAAACCATCTTGGCCCCATAACTTACCACCGATTTGAATATTGGTCATAATGCTGCCATCAACATTTGGTGTTACTTGTTCAATTGATATGATGTTTCCATTTGGTGCTGTTACAACAATGCCTATTTCTGTAGTAGTACGATCCGTTTGTCCAGTAATGTCAATTGTGGTTGAACCCCAGACAAAATCAGCTTGTATTGTAAGACCGCGTTCTCCACTTATACTAGATCCAGAAGTTAATGAGGTTAGTGTAGATTCTGAAATTGCAGTAGCAAGAGTAGTTCCACCAACTATTTCCACAGGTAATGAAATTTGATACAAATTACGTTGCGCTCCTTGTTGAGCTGAAACTATATACACTCCATCTTTTTTCCACAAGAAACTGTTAGTTTGAATTTCGGTCATAAAGTCTCCATTTGCATCTGGTGAGACTTGGTCGATTGTTACTATGTTCCCATTTGGAGCCGTTACAACAATTGTAATATCATTATTTGTGACAGCTGTAGTGCCACTAACTGAAATTGTTGTAGATCCTTTATCTGCAGTTATTGACAATGCCATTCCCTGCCGTTGTTGAGCAAAAGCAATATCTTGAATTGCAAATCCTGAAAGGATAGCCCCACTCAGCAAGATCAATGAGAACATTGTTGCAGGTTTTTGAAGATTCATCTTATGTGAGATGCGGGAATGTTAGTATTTATGTATGTTTAAAAAATGAAAAAATTGGAAGAATTATTGCTTTGGAACTAAGCTTAGTCTTGTCTTTGCAGTAACTGCAATTATTGATATAATTCCAACTGAAAGAATCACGGCCGCTATGGTACCAAATTCTGGAATTACAAAGGTACCAATGATTTCTATTTCTTCACTGCCATCAAAGAATGAAATCGTCAAAGTTCGTTCTGTACTGGTTTTAGTTTCATCAAAGTCCACTTCTTCTCCATCTACTAGGACAAAGAAGTCATCATCATCACCATTGAATTTTGCATCAATTAATGCTCTTGGCAATATGATGGTCAATTCTCCATCATTGGTGGTAGAAATTTCGATTACCAGTGAATTTGCATCCACATCGGGTGTAATACCAAGTACACTTCCGCCAGTGATTTTAAAACCTACTGTATATCCTTCAACATCCATTGATGGTCCTATTGGAGTTGGTCCGCCTGGAACTCCAACTCCTCTAAACTCAAATGTTGTTTTAGCTGTTCTAGATTCTGTTCCATAGAGAACCTTAATTGTATAAGTTCCTTCAACTTTCATTTGTCCGCCAGCTGTTAACTTGGCACTGAACATTTTGTCATCGCCGACTTCAGGTTGTGCAATAGCAACCAAATTTCCATTTGGTGCAATCACTTGAAGACTAATGGCATATCCTGATAGCAGGTCTCTAACTTCTCCAGAAATCAAAATTATCTCTCCCACTGAATAAGATGACTTGTCCGTGGAAACAACGATTAGTTCCTCTATTTGCGAAAAAGCCGGTGCTGCTCCAACACTTGCAATTAAAATTGCAGATAAAGCAAACACGGTCAGAAGAGATCTCATAGAAATTACGCTCCAATTAATATTATTTAAGGTTATGAAAAATATTTTTGACTAAAATAGGGAATTTTTTATTAACTTCAGATTAGATATATATTAACCTCTCGGTAAGTTACCATAATTTGTGGATATTTTTTCGGTCACAACTAATGTTATTCACAAGGTACTGAGCTATGGCATCTAAAAAAATTCCTGTTTTAGTTCCAGATCATGTTTATGTTCCAAAACATGAAATAATTTCAAAAAAAGAAGCGGAGCAAGTTTTAAAAAAATTCAATTGTAAACCAACAGAACTTCCATTAATTTTTGTTACTGACCCTGCAATTGTTGGACTTGGTGTAAAACCTGGTGACATGATAAAGATTACAAGAAAAAGTAGTACTGCTGGAGAAAGTTTGTATTATAGGTATACGGTGGAAGTATAATTGTTGGAATCTAAATTCAAACGCTGGCCAATCATTGAAGATATTCTCAAAAGAGAGGGAATCGCTCGTCAACATCTTAATTCATTTGACGAATTTTTGGAACGAGGTTTACAAAGTATCATCAATGAAGTAATTCAAATAGAAATCGAAAATGCAGAATATCCTTACAAAATTCAATTAGGAAAAGTAAAACTTCAACAGCCTAGAATGATGGAACTTGATGGCTCCATTACGCATATTACTCCTGCAGAAGCGCGTCTAAGAAATGTATCTTATTCGGCCCCAATAATGATGGAAGCTAGCGTTGTTGAAGATGGAAAAATCTTGGAAGCTAGATTTATTCACATTGGCGATATTCCAGTTATGATCCGTTCAAATGCCTGCATTCTACATAACTTCTCTTCTCAAAAATTAATAGAGCATGGAGAAGATCCAAAAGATCCAGGTGGATACTTTATCATAAATGGTTCTGAAAGAGTGATTGTAGGGCTAGAAGATCTTTCTTACAACAAAATTATTGTTGATAGAGAAACGGTTGGAGGGAAAGATGTTTTTAAAGCTAAAGTATATTCTTCAATTGTAGGTTACCGTGCAAAATTAGAACTTGTGATGAAAAGTGATGGCTTAATTGTTGCAAGAATTCCTGGCTCTCCAGTAGATATTCCCGTTGTAACTTTAATACGAGCTCTAGGTTTAGAATCTGACAAAGAAATTGCAGCTGCGGTCTCACTTGTAGATGAAGTACAAGATGAACTAGAAATATCTTTTGAAAAAGCTGCAGACGTTCCAACATCAAAAGATGCAATTGTATACATCAGTAAAAGGATAGCACCGGGTATGTTAGAAGAATTTCAACTTAAAAGAGCTGAAACACTCTTAGATTGGGGTCTTTTGCCACATTTAGGCAAACACCCAGAAAATAGAAAAGAAAAATCTCAGTTTCTTGGTGAAGCTACATGCAAATTGCTTGAACTAAAACTTGGTTGGATTTATCCGGATGATAAAGATCACTATGGAAACAAAGTGATCAAATTTGCTGGTCAAATGCTAGCCGATTTGTTTAGAACAGCTTTTAGAAATTTGGTTAGAGATATGAAATATCAATTAGAAAGATCAGGACAAAAAAGAGGTATTAATGCAGTCGGAGCTGCGATTAGACCTGGAATTGTTTCGGACAAACTCAACAACGCCATTGCAACTGGCAACTGGGGGAGAGGAAGAGTTGGCGTCACACAACTACTTGATAGAACCAATTATCTTTCAACACTTAGTCACTTGAGAAGAGTTCAGTCTCCTCTAAGCCGCACTCAACCAAACTTTGAGGCTAGAGACTTGCATGCAACTCACTTTGGAAGAATATGTCCAAGTGAGACTCCTGAAGGTTCAAACTGTGGTCTTGTGAAAAATCTTGCTCTTTCAGCATTAATCTCAGTTAATGTTTCTTCAGAAGAAATTATTGAGAAACTATTTGATCTAGGGACAGTTCATTTTTCAGATGCCAAGAATGAATTAAGAAAAGGTGGCACCCGAGTTTTTGTTGATGGAAGATTAATCGGATATTATAAAGACGGTAAAAATCTAGCTGAATCTTTTCGTGAACTTAGACGAAATTCAAAAATTCACCCCCATGTAGGGATATCATTTCATGATCCAGGAATTGAAGGGTCTACAAAACGACTCTACGTTAACTGTAATGCCGGTAGAGTACTTAGGCCTCTAATTATTATCAAAGAAAACAAACAACTTCTTTCAAACGAATTATTGGATAAAGTCTCAAAGAAACTCCTTTCTTGGAATGATCTTTTGCGAATGGGTGTCATAGAACTAATAGATGCAAACGAAGAAGAAAACTGTTACATTGCTCTTGATGAAAAAGATTCCAAAAAACATACTCATTTGGAAGTATTTCCTTCTGCAATTCTTGGAGCTGGAGCATCAATCATTCCATATCCTGAGCATAACCAATCCCCACGAAATACATACCAAGCAGCTATGTCAAAACAGAGTTTGGGATTTTCAACTCCTATGATGAATACAAGTACTTATGTTAGGCAACATTTGATGATTTATCCTCAAACTCCAATAGTAACTACAAAAGCAATGGGGTTGTTATGGTTAGATGATAGACCCGCAGGACAAAACTGTGTTGTTGCAGTGTTACCATTTGATGGATACAACATTGAAGATGCAATTGTACTTAGCAAGGCCTCAGTTGATAGAGGACTTGGGAGAACATTCTTTTATAGAATCTATGATGCTGAAGATAAACAATATCCTGGTGGCATGCGTGATAGTTTTCAAATTCCAGCAGCTGAGGATAACATCAGGGGGTACAAAGGTGAAAAGTCTTATCGTTTACTTGAAGAAGATGGTGTAGTTGCAACAGAATCTGAGGTTCTTGGCGGTGATATTTTAATTGGAAAGACAAGCCCTCCGAGATTTATGGAAGAATATAAAGAGTTTGAAGCAACTGGTCCTTTTCGACGTGATACATCAATCGGGGTTAGACCATCTGAAACCGGTGTTGTGGACACTGTAGTTATGACCCAATCAAGTGAAGGAGGAAAGATGTACAAGATACGAGTTAGAGATATGAGAATTCCAGAAATTGGAGATAAATTTGCCTCAAGACATGGACAAAAGGGGGTGTTAGGAATATTAGCTAAAAACGAAGACTTGCCTTATACTGCAGATGGAATTGTTCCTGATGTTTTGATCAATCCACATGCATTTCCATCAAGAATGACTGTTGGAATGTTTTTAGAATCAATTACAGGAAAAGCAGCAGCATTACGGGGTAGAAAATTTGATGGTTCAGCTTTTGTTGGTGAAAAAATGGATGCTGTTAAAAACATTATGGAACATGCTGGATACAAGTATTCTGGAAAAGAAATAATGTATGATGGTAGAACAGGAAAATCATTTCCAGCTGAGGTTTTCATTGGAGTGGTTTACTATCAAAAATTACACCATATGGTTGCCGACAAGATCCATGCGAGGGCTAGAGGGCAAGTTCAAATGCTCACAAAACAACCTACAGAAGGTAGATCCCGTGGCGGTGGTTTAAGATTTGGTGAAATGGAAAGAGATTGCTTGATAGCATATGGCGCTTCTATGATTCTAAAAGATAGACTTCTTGATGAATCTGACAAGTCTGAAATTTATGTTTGTGAAAGATGTGGATTAGTTGCCTATCACGATGTCAAACAAAGAAAGTATGTATGTAGAGTTTGTGGGGACAAGGCTAAAGTTTCATCAGTTTCTGTTGCATATGCATTCAAACTTTTATTACAAGAAATGCAAAGTCTTAACATAGCTCCACGACTTTTGATAAAGGAGAAGGTATAATGTCAGTTCAAACAATAAAATCAATCGCTGGAATAAGATTTTCCGTATCGTCACCTGCTGAAATTAGGAAATATTCCGTAGTTGAAGTAACTGCACCCGAAACTTATGATGAGGATGGAATGTCTGTACAAGGCGGCTTAATGGATGGTAGACTTGGAACATTAGAACCAGGACAAAAATGTCTTACTTGCGGAAACACGGCAGCTAGATGTCCTGGACATTTTGGGCACATTGAGCTAGCAGAACCGGTTTTGCATATTGCATTCATCGATAATATCTACAAACTTTTGCTAACCACATGTCGTTCTTGCTCTCGTTTGAAGGTTACTCAGGAAGAACTTGACAAGTTTACAAAAATAAGGAATATGGATGCAGCTTATTCACTGCTTTCACAAAAGAAGATTCCTGAACAAATCTTAGAAAAAGCAAAGAAGACAAAGGAATGTCCTCACTGCGGGAAAACTCAATACGAGTTGATCTTTACAAAACCAACAATCTTTATTGAAAAAACTGAGCTTGGAGGAACCAGATTACTCCCAGTCACAATTAGAGAAAGATTCACCCAAATTTTAGATGATGATTTACTTTTGCTGGGATATGATCCTACTACTGCAAGACCTGAGTGGTTTATTTTACAGGTATTGCCAGTTCCCCCAGTTACAGTAAGGCCTTCAATTATTTTGGAAACTGGAATTAGATCTGAAGATGACCTAACACACAAAATGGTAGACGTTATCAGAGTTAATCAAAGACTAAAAGAAAGCAAGGACGCTGGAACTCCCCCTTTAATTGTTCAAGACTTGATAGATTTGTTACAATATCATGCAACCACTTACTTTGATAATGAAGTATCAGGGATTCCACAAGCTCATCATCGTTCAGGTAGACCTCTTAAGACATTAACACAAAGATTGAAAGGAAAAGAAGGTAGATTCCGTGGTTCACTTTCCGGAAAACGAGTTGACTTTTCAAGCAGAACTGTCATTTCTCCGGATCCAAATATAGATCTTTCAGAAGTAGGAATACCTAAATCTGTTGCAATGAAGCTTACAATTCCAGAAATTGTAACTGAATGGAATATTGATAGAATAAAAAAACTTGTAATAAATGGGCCAAGTAAATTTCCTGGCGTAAACTATATTGTTAGACCAGATGGTGTGAAAATCAGATTAGATTTTGTTGAAGACCGTTCTTTGATCGCAGATAATTTAGAAAATGGCTATCTCATTGAAAGACACCTTTCTGATGGAGACATTGTAATGTTCAATCGTCAGCCATCACTCCACCAGATGTCAATAATGGCACATTATATTCGAGTTTTGCCAGGAAAAACATTCAGGCTTCATCCATCAGTTTGCCCACCATACAATGCAGACTTTGATGGTGATGAAATGAATCTTCATGTACCACAGAGTGAAGAGGCAAGAGCAGAAGCACTTCTTCTAATGAGAGTACAAGATCAATTAATTTCACCAAGATATGGCGGTCCAATAATCGGTGGACTAAGAGACTTTATCACGGGAGCGTATCTACTCACAAAAGATGACACAGTGCTGACTGTATCTGAATTTTCAAATCTTGCAATGTTGGGTAGTTATGAAGGAAAATTACCTGAACCTGTCACCAAAGGTAAGGAAGGTCCTATGTATACTGGAAAACAACTATTTTCACTTTTCTTACCAAAGGATTTCAATTATGTTATGACTTCAAAGTGGTCAAAAGGAACAAAAGGAATCACAAGAGATGTAGTAATAAAAAATGGCGAGCTAATCAGCGGTATTATTGACAAATCATCCATTGGTGCTGAAGAGCCAGAAAGTGTGTTACATAGAATTGCAAAAGACTATGGTAATGTACAAGCGAAAAAATTCCTTAACTCTTTTCTCATCATAGTGAAACAATACATTACCCACTATGGATTTAGCTATGGTTATGATGATCTTGAATTACCAGATAAAGTTAGGAATGAAATTCAAGATAAGATTCAACAAAGCTATGACACGGTCTATGATTTTATTTCCCAAGCAAAAAAAGGTACATTGAAATTAACAAGAGGTCTTTCTCCAGAAGAGGCATTGGAAGCTTACATTGTAAATGAATTATCAAAAGCAAGGGATACAGCTGGCAGTACTGCAGACCAATCCTTTGATGAAACAAATTCTGGAAGAATAATGGCAACAACCGGTGCTAGAGGTTCATCATTAAACATAGGTCAGATGGCAGGAGCTTTAGGGCAACAATCAAGAAGAGGTAAAAGACTACTCACTGGATATAACAACAGAGCTTTGCCACACTATAAAGAGCATGATGATAACCCTGACGCTCATGGATTCGTCAAGTCAAATTATAGAGATGGTCTTTCAGCGCTGGAATTTTTCTTCCATGCGATGGGTGGAAGAGAAGGCCTTGTAGATACGGCAGTTAGAACCCAACAAAGTGGTTACATGCAACGTAGATTAATCAATGCGTTAGAACACATTAGATTAGAGTATGATGGAACAGTAAGAGATCCTCATGGTCATATTGTTCAATTCCTTTATGGTGAAGATGGAGTTGATGTTGCAAAAAGTGATCATGGTGAGGCCTTTAACGTTAACAGATTAATTGAATCTCAAATGATTATCGATACTGGTAAAAAGGCTACTAAAGAAGAAATAAGTGAACTTGCAAAAAAATACACAAAAACCTTCAACTCTAGACTAAGAAATAATGCTAATGAGGCATTGCTTGATTCAAAATTAAGCAAAGAAGGAATAGAAACAGTTTGTAAAAAAGGATTAGAACTTTACAATAAAGCTAAAGTTGAACCTGGTCAAGCGGTGGGAATCGTGACAGCACAATCTATTGGGGAACCTGGTACTCAAATGACACTTAGAACATTCCACTTTGCTGGAATTAGAGAAAGAAACGTAACTCTAGGGCTCCCCAGATTAATAGAGCTGGTTGATGCTAGAAAGAAGCCTGTAACGCCCACAATGGATATTTACTTAGATGATGAATCAAAGACAGATAGGGAAAAGGCAATAGAAATTGCAAAAAATATTTTGCAAACTAAAATTAGCTCATTGATTTATGACTCAGAAACTAACTATGCAACTGAAATTAAGCTTCTCTTTAATCCAAAAAAATTAAAGGAACGTGGTATATCAATTGAAGAAATAGATCAAGTTTTACAATCAATCAAAAAATTCAAGACAGAAATAAATGGTAACAATATAGTTCTAAAATTAGTCGACGAATCTGATGCACCAACAGTCATTACCATTAGAAATAAGGTGATGAACACTACAGTGAAAGGTATGCCAGATATAGAGCGTGTGACATTGGTGCAAAAAGAAGATGAATGGGTAATACAAACAACTGGGTCTAATTTGGCTAAACTGTTTCAAGTTAAAGGAATTGACAAAAAAAATGTTCGAACTAACAATGTTTTTGAAATTGGGGCCACTTTGGGAATTGAGGCTGCTAGAAATTCTTTGATAAACGAATTAAGCAGCACCCTTGAAGATCAGGGTCTGGAAGTTGATGTAAGATACATTATGTTAGTAGCGGATTTGATGTGTTCAAAAGGCTATATGCAACAAATTGGACGACATGGCATAGCTGGCACAAAAGATAGTGTGCTTGCGAGAGCGGCCTTTGAAATTACAGTCCCAACAATCGCACATGCAGCTCTTGCTGGCGAAATAGAACATCTTAAAGGAGTGACAGAAAATGTAATTGTCGGAAGCAGCATCCCAATTGGCAGTGGAACCGTAGACCTATACATGCAAGTTAGTGAAAAGAAATAATCTGTTAAATCAAATCACAATTTTGTTCTAATCTTTTTAATATTTTTCAAAAAAAGTATAATTTCTACGTGATTATTAAATACAAAAATGCCAAATTTATTCGTGAAATGGGCACAACAATTGGATTAATTCTTTTAATTCTAACTGTTACAATTTCAATTCCTCTATCTTTTGCTGACGATTTTGGTGATGTTAAAATTTTAGCTGCTACAGATAAATCATTTTATGAAACTGGAGAATTATTATTTTTTTCAGGACAAGTAGAAGAAAAAACAATGCCTGTTTTAGCACTTAGAGCATATGATCCTCAGGGGATAATTTTATCAGCTAATAATGTGGAAATAAAAGAAGACAGTACTTTTTCAAAAATAATCCCACTCAATTCTCCATTTTATGATGAATTGGGAACTTACTTGATGAAAATTGATTATGGCAAATTACAAAAAGAAATAACATTTGAAATAACATCTGATAATTTCTTTGATGAAACAATTTTTTTTGATTTTGAGGAACCGCCTATTCCAGAAATTATTATTCTAGATTCCGATAAAGAAATTTACACGGATAGCGATATTATAACAATTACTGGATCTGTTTCTTTAGTTGAGGAACCTTCAGTTTTAATAGGAATTCATGATCCCTTCGGAATGCCCACAGGATTCTATTTTGGCACCATTAATTCTGATAATGAGTTTATTGTTAGCTTTTTAGCAAAATCTGGAGTTAATTTTAAAGTTGACGGCACATACGATGTGACTGCATATTATGGCGATTCCAAAGAAATAGCCTATTTTGATTTTATTGAATTATTAGATAAACAATCATTTGAAAATGAATATGAAGAATCAATACCAAACGAGATTGTTGATGATAATCAAATACCAGAAAAGTCAGAATTTGAAAATAATAATGTAAATGAGAATGTAATTAAAGAAAATGAAATTGAAAAGGATGATAAAGAAAAAAATAACATAGAAAAAAAATCAAATACAATAAACCATGAAAAAACATATACAAAAACGGATAATTTATCCGTCGAAGATATTGAACTTGGTAAATTACTAAATCAAATAACTTTGAATTGTGATCAAAATGAATATTCCGATACAATCTCTTATTATGATGGACTGGGACCAGCATTAATTAGATTATGTAAATTTGAGGAAGCAATACTTTATTTTGATAAAGGTATTGCAGATGATCCACTTGATGTTGAAATTTTAACAAATAAGGGCGTAACTTTATCAAAACTTGGACACATTGAGGAAGCAATTCTGTATTATGATACAACGCTTGAAATTGATTCATCATATGTACCTGCATTAAATAATAAAGGTAATGCGTTATCTCAATTAGGAAAATTTGAAGAGGCCATAGCTGTTTATAATTTGGGCATTGATCTAGAACCTGACAATAAAATTCTAAAAGAAAATTTTGAAAAAACAAATTCAAAAATCGTTTTAACACAACAGTATGAAGAAACCTCTGAAAACATTTCAGTTTCAAAGAAAAACGATGACAGGAATGAGTTTGAAATAAAAAATAAAAAGAATTCAAAAAATTCAAATTTCTTTGAACAAATAAACAGTATTTTTTCTTCGTTAGCAATTATTTTTGGCTTTAATTCTTAGATTTTTTGAATCTAGTTTACGAGTTGAAACAAAATCTAATATGTGTGATAATCTAACATCAAAAAAGCTAATAAAGGCCTTGTAGGCGGATTGCTATATCATGGTGAATGCATGAACAAATTGCTGGAAAAGACGCTCAAAACTGGAATTAAGGAAAATAAATGTACGATAGGCACGAAACAAGTTTTAGGCTCGTTAAAAAATTCAAAAACGATTGTCATTTCAGAATCGGTTCAAAAAAATATTTTAAATAAAATTAAATTAGACGCAAAAAAAATTAAAATACCTATGGTACAATTCAAAGGTACTTCTGTAGCACTTGGTAAACTTTGTGGACTACAATTTAGAGTTTCAATAGTTTCATTGAATTCAATAAGTGATTCAACCATCAAATCTATTCTGAAAGAAGCCGAAGATGAATAATGACGTTAAAAACATCCACACAAAACTGTTCTAATGAAAGTTTAAATGAGACTGAAATAGTTTTGATATAAAATAGAGTAAAGATGACACAAGAAATCAAATTATCGACTGATCAAATGCGACTAATGTCGCTTTTTCAAAATGTAACGGGAGTAACAGCTCGGGATTGCGTTGAAGATGAAAAACAAAATCGAGTCATTTTTGTTATGAATTCTGACAAAATGGGTGTGGCAATTGGTAAAGGCGGTTCCAACATCAAGTCTCTTCAAGCCATTGTAAAGAAAAATGTTGAACTTGTTGAATTTGATGAAGATCCAATAAAATTTTTAAAAAACATATTAAATCCAAAACTTGTATCCGAGGTCAAATTAAATAAAAGACCTGATGGTTCTTTACAAGCTATTGTAATAGTAGATCCTGCAAAGAAGGGAATTGTAGTGGGACGAGAAGGTCGTAACGCAGAAAAAGCAAGACTGCTTGCAAAAAGATATTTTGGCATAAAAAGCGTTTTGATTAATAGTCCAGAAAAAACAATCTTCGAGTTGTAATATTATGACAAAATCACCTCTTGGGTTATTTGCAGGCAGAGTTTTAAAATTAAAAAGGAAGAGACTACGCTGGTCTATTTCAACTTACAAAAGAAGAAAATTAGGATTAGATAAAAAGGCAAATCCCTTTGGAGGTGCTCCTCAAGCAAGAGGAATCGTTTTGGAAAAAGTAGGAATTGAAGCAAAACAACCAAACTCTGCAGTTAGAAAATGTGTAAGAGTTCAATTAATAAAAAACGGCAAGACGATTACCGCCTTCTTGCCACGAGATGGTGCAATGAACTTTATTGATGAGCATGATGAAGTTCATCTAGAAGGAATGGGAGCTACCCAAGGCGGAGCTATGGGCGATATTCCAGGTGTTAGATTCAAAGTTTTCAAGGTTAATGATACGTCTCTACATGAGCTAGTAATTGGTAAGAAAGAAAAACCAAGGAGATAATCAATGACCCAAACTCAAAATCTTTTGTTATTTAGAAAATGGGATCTTTCGGAAATAGAGATTCATGATCCAGGATTAAAAACAGCAATTTCCCTGAAAAAAATGATTATGCCTTTAACATATGGCCGTTCCGCACTTAAGCGATTTAACAAGGCCGAAGTTAATGTTGTAGAACGTCTGGTGAACAAACTGATGCATTTTGGCAAAAAATATGCTAAAAACACAGGTAGAATGGGTGGTAAAAAAATTGGCGCCATCAAGACAGTGAAAACAACCCTTCAAATTATTAATCTAAAAACGGGCAAAAATCCCGTAGAAGTCTTAGTGAGAGCAATTGAATTTTCAGCACCAAACGAGGATACTACAAGAATTGTTTATGGCGGTACAGTTTATCACGTTTCAGTAGATGTTTCTCCATTACGCCGTGTTGATCTAGCCTTAAGATTTATTGCTGATTGCGTAAAAGAAGCCACCTTTTCAAATCCTAAAGCAATTGAGGAGCACTTGGCAGAACATCTTATCATGGCAGCAGCAAATGATCCCAATGCTCCATCCATAAGGAAGAAGAATGAGCTAGAAAGAATAGCTCAAGCTTCTAGATAAAATCATAGTAGCCCGAGGCAGATTCGAACTGCCGTCCCCGCGTATCCTCTCATACGATCCAGAGCGCGGAATCCTTAACCTGAAAATCATTTGGCCACTAGACTATCGGGCTACTGAAACGAGTTTTGCAATTTTAGAATATAATCATTTAGTTATGCAAAAAAATTGGGCTATATCATTTGAGCTTCATGAATTGCAGTTGCATAATCGCAATCTGCTTTTAATCTCATGTACGCAATTAATCTATAGTGTATTGAGTAAACATCATTTTCTTTAATGAGAATTCCTTTCTGCATTAATGATACTAGTCCCCTTGAGGTAACTGTGACATTTACATTCTTTTTTGCGCAAACCTCGTCTCGTTTTTTTTGATACTGTTTTAGTGTGAATGCTATATCATTTATTTCAAGAATTAATGGCCATACAATTTCGGCCCAAACAAATCTTCTGTTCTCAGTAGCTGACGCATACTTTCCTTTATCACTCAACATTAATAACATCTCAAAATCTAGTTATAACTGAATAGTTGTCTCACGTTGAAATTGAAAAGTCGCTTAATTTTTTAGAAAAAGATTGGGACATTGACCCAGTTTTACGAGATTTTATGCTAGGAAAAATACAAGAGGTTACTGATTATCCTGTTAAGGTAAAAGACGTAATTTTTCATATTCCTTTTTTGACAAAAGAAAAAAAATACATTTTGTGGAAATGCTACTGGCCTGATTGTCATAACTGCTGCAATAGACAGGGGAGATTGCCTTTGACTTCAGAAGATCTGATTACAATTGGCAAAGGCATGAAGTATCAAAAAACCTCTGATTTTATAAAAAATGAAACAATAACAACCACTTGGAGTGAATCTGGACCATCTGGCCAAACAGCTACAATGACTACAATTAATCTGAAAAGAAAAACTGATGAAACAGCAGCAGACGATGGAACACATGTCTCATGTAGATTCTTAGACGGCGAGGGCGCATGTTCCATTCATCCTACTAGACCTGGTGTGTGTTACTTGTATCCATTTTCAACGTGGCTGGAAAATGAAAAAGGCAAAGCCCGTGTCCATACAACATTTCAATTTACAGGTGACTGTCCTGGTTTTTACTTGGCAGATACTATTGATCAAATGAAACAAGTTCTAAAGGAATATTCTCCTGTTATCTATGATTACAACATGAAATCAAACAGAACAACGAGAGAAAATTTTGGCTTTGTTTCGTTTAGTTAAGCTTTTGCAACCTTCATCAGGTCACGCATGTGAATTTCCATACCAAATCTATCATCATTTCTTTTCATGTATCTAAAGATTGAGAAAAGCTCTGGAAATTGTTTCATTACACTAAATTCTCCTTTCATCTTGCTTCGAATAAAATTGAAGACTTTTTGATAAACTTTGAAATACTCTAAGACTTCTTTTCGATACCTTTCTTTGTCGTTGATGTTTTTTACAAAAATATCTGCACATATCATACTGGGAATGATTCCTTCTCCCAAAAGCGGAAATACAGTACCGATTGATTCGCCAACGCCCACTACCTTACCATGATAAAATGGATCACATCTATCTGGTGTTGCTAATCGGATTGGCCTTCCTACAGTTTTAGTAACCTTTCCTCCATATTTTTCAAAGAACTTGTTTGTTTCTTTTACATGATTTTTCTTGTAATCTCCCGCACCAATATGGGCGGTTTTTTCACCTAGTGGGAAATACCATAGATATCCGGTCATTCCGGGGAACGGTCTTACGTAAAAGTCATCAAAGGGAACCTTGTCTTCGTATTCTATTTTGTATTGATATGTTGGCAGGTAAAAGTCCCTTTCAGGTCTTGGTAGATATGTTCTGTAGAATCCTGTTGCGTCTATAATCATGTCAAAATCTGCTTCTAGCTCTTCTAGCTTTGGTGCCACTCCATAGTGCACCTTGCAGCCCTTCGACATTTCATGAATTAGTCCAATTTTGTCATATGTGCAAAGGCCCTTTAGCTTGATTTCAAACTGCTCCATGTTGTTTATGTCAATGTAGAGGTTTTTTCCATCATGGATTATGTAATCCTCAAAATTGATGTTTGCTTTGTCGCAAAGCTCGGACATCGTGTTTTTAGAGGCACCCCACGCGCAGATAGAGTCATGCTTTTCTTCGGTCATTCTTTCGAAACCGACGACCTCGTGATCGTCTTTTAATCTAGATAGCAAGTATCCGCCAGCAACACCCACTCCCGCAATAGCTATTTTCATTTTGATATTTGTCTAGAATCGCCCAATAAATACAATGTTTCAGATATGGAATGACGTTTTATCTTTGAAAATTTGTTATAATGGCTTGAAGTAAACTAATTAAGATGATTTTCATCGCTCTCATAAAATTTAGGAAAAAGGCGAAAGATGTGGCAGAATTTGGGAAAAAACTCATGCAGAATCTGCCAGAAGGTGTAAAGATGCTGGATAGTTACTGGACACTTGGTCGATATGATGCTGTTTGGGTATATGAAGCTCCAAACGAAAAAGTCGCTGTTCAACTAGGAATTGATGCAGGAGAATTAATGAAAACTGAAACTCTTGTGGGCATTTCAAGGGACGAAGCTTTGAAGCTTTTGAAGTGATAACGGAGGATTCAGCTAGTAACCATTGACTTGCAAAATCAATCACAACAACAGCAACAAAACCTTTAGACAATGTCAAATGTCTCAAAAATGCTTCATGATACCACCATGAATATTATCCGCAAAATAGGATAACCCTATTTTTTCTTTTTTTTAATGGACATTTTATCTTTGAAATTCTTAATTCCTAGCTTTGTTTTAATTTTTTTTTTTTAAAGTCTTGGAATAACTTTTGATCTTGCAGTAACTGCAATAATACTAATTATTGCAATGCCTAAAATCATACCAGCAATTGTACCAAATTCTGGAACCACCTGTGCTGTTTCATATTCTCCTATAGGACCGGTTAATGGTTCATTTGTTCCAAAGCCAAGGAATTCTACTTCAACATCAACAGGATCAGCACTAGATGCTATTTGAGGTAATGGCATTGTTTGATGCATCATTTCGCCATCTTGATCATATACTCCCTGCTCGTCAAGAATTACTACACCTTTTTGTGTTACCTTGATGTTATAGTTTACATCTTGGTAGTTATTTCCTTGTGGATCTTCAAATTTGACCTCGATAGACATTATTTCTCCAGCTCCTACAGGATATGTTTCAATGTCAATCATTGGAGATAGCCCCAAGCGTTCCGCAGTCTCTTCTGCGGAAACTTTTGGAAGTGGGGTAGGAGGAGTATGACGTGTTGAAGATGAATACTGTCCAGTTGGTTCATCTTCAGAACAAAGTCTGTCGCCACAAACTATTCCTGCATTTTTAGAACCAAATGATTTTGAGGCTTTTGGACCCACAGCTGTAGCACCTTCTGCTTCTTGAATTAAATCAAAAAATGATATAGAAGATGCAAGAGCAATTGAGAGAATTAAAGGAATTAAAAAGAAAATACTAAAACTCTTAAATTTTGATTGTTTTAGTCCCATACGCCAATCTCCATTATTTTCGGGAATTATATATTTATGATGATGGGGTTGATATTGTTTGGTAAAATCAAAAAAGATCTCTACATTTGATGGTGCAAAATTTTGGAAGAATGCATACGCACATGAGAGAGGAAATCTACTAAAACGAATGCAGGTACCAGATGACCAAATCAAAATATTGGCAAACAAGCAGTACTATGAGTTACCAGCGCCACTTCGATACGAGATTGAAACTAATCAAAGACAAGATAATTCTTAATTATTTACAGTTCGTATCAAATCAATTCTGAAAATTCTTAATTCTTGGTATATTGTGAATCTATTATGTCAGATAAACCATTCCAGTTTCAATCTTCTACCGCTTTCCACTTTTTGCAACAAAAATAATACATTGTTCCTCTTGGTTCTTTGCCCTCTTCAAAATATGATCCTACTCCTTGTAATCTCATTGGTTTGCCGCATTCATCACAAATTGTTTCCTTTTCTTTGATTTCCTCTATTGATGTCATGCCCACTCCCTCAAAGCATGGTCACTGATCTTCTTATTCATATTATCTAATAACTTGGCACATTCTGGACATTTTTGTATGTGCTTCGCTAGGATAGCTCCTTCCTGAATGCTAGTATCAAGTGCATCCATTCCTATTCTTTGAGCAAAGTCTCTTACTCTATCTTCATTCATTTTGTTTCACCCATTTATCATAAATTGAACAATCAAATTTTGTTACTAATTTCTTACCTCTTAAAAAAGAAAGTTGTTGGTTATAGTGATAGAAAAGGGATTGTTCCCAACCAAACAAATTTTCTATTTGAATGGTATTGATCAATAAAGTCATTCAGTGCTGGTGCAATTCTTGCCAAATCCGCATTACTTGAATTGTTTTCAAGTGAGCTTACTAAAACGCACAGTTTTTTTTCGTGTAGCATTGTTGACATTAATTTTGATTAGCTGTTTTCTACTAATTAAGCTTACTACACATTCTGAGATTTTATTCTAATTCTATAGAAGGAGAATGTAATTAGTGTCAGCTAATTAGGTGAATCTAATTTCTGTAATGCCACAAATGTTTTGAAACCTATAGACCTGTATGAAAAATATTTGGAATGAACTAGTTTAATCTTTGAAAATTCTTAATTCTTAGTTCGTTCAAGAAAATTCATGAACGATAAAGAAAAAATAGCTCATTTAGAGGGGAGATGTACTAAATGTAGAACACACATGGTAAAACAAATGAGACTCCAATTTTATGAAAAAGCTCCTTACATAATATGCCCAAAATGTAAAATTCCGGTTAGTATGTCAATCACGAGAATAGAAGAAAAATAATAAGAAAAAAAACCGTATCAATTATTGTGATAATGCAAGTTTAAATCATGAAAATTTAGCTTTTCAGTGTTCTTATAATTTACAGTTCGTATCAAATCAATCCTGAAAATTCTTAATTCTCTTTAACTGCCAATGAAATAGATTTCAGTACGTCGTCAGCAGTAAATGGTTTTGTGATATATGCTTGTGCGCCAGCCGAAATACAATCTTGAATCATTTGTTTATTGTCCAGAACAGTGACCATGATTATTTTGGCATTTGGATTTGTTTCCTTAATTTCCTTAAGAGTGGTCAAACCATCTTTCTTAGCCAATACCAAATCAAGCAACAAGACATCTGGTTTCAAGTCAACAAACTTTTCAACTGCTTCAACACCGTCAGCTGCTTCAGCGACCAGTTCATGCTTACCATTTAATATCATATCTTTTAATGTAATCCTGATAGCTTTTGAATCATCAGCAATCATCACTCGCACCATTTCAAACCAACAAAGTATCATTATCTGCTATCTTTTTTAAGTTGAATGGTAGCAACCACAGGATGAGAATTAAATGATAATTTACATTTGATACGAACTGTAAATTATAAGAACACATAACAGCTAAAAATTCATGATTTAATTCATAATTTCTACAATTTCAGAGACGCTTTATGTCCTTATTATTCAAAAAATCTAGAATTCTCTTTTATTCTCATTTTTTCTCATTACTTTTTGTTAAAATCGTGCAAGATGCACAGCGTATTTCTTATTTCTCGAATTTTTGTGCATTAAACCAATGAAAAAAAATCAAAAGACAGTATCATTTGCAGTTGCAATGTTTGCAATTGTTGGAATGATGGGCGTATTTGGTAATCAAGTATATGCCGTTCCAGCTCCTGAGGGTACAGAAAAGGTGTATCAATTTAACCTGATTGCTAGACCAAATGCGTTTGATGGAGACTGTGGCAATGGAAATAGAATGTTTGTTGAAGCAGATGCTCGTCATGCACATATTGATATTGTCGGTGGAACACAATGGGATGTTAC
>Ga0114948_10000079_pt1 | contig 28014 bp, 24 predicted proteins | sample CR04metaG_FD_83877 | JGI IMG/M metagenome (GOLD analysis project Ga0114948, IMG submission 83877) | Deep subsurface microbial communities from Mariana Trench to uncover new lineages of life (NeLLi) - CR04 metaG | ecosystem: Environmental > Aquatic > Marine > Ocean trench > Sediment | place...
CATCTCGCGTACCGCGCGCAGCGGATGCGTGCTCGGAACCCGCGCGTCCAGCGATACGTAGCTGAACAATCCGTCCTGGTGATCATCGTCTCCGCGCATCAGAATACTCTCCACTGATTCCTTTATGAGCGATCTGATCATGAAACAGACCAAGAATTCCACTTTTTCAACATCCCGCTAATGCACTGCAGCATCACAGCGCGCTGCAGTAAGGCCGCGCTCAACGGCAAAAACCGACCCGAAGCAGTCATACAAGGGCAACGGTCTTTTTAATCGGCTGAAGGGCTGAATAGCATTCCGAAACCCTCGTCGCCCTCTACTACTGAGGACAAATGTTAATCGTCGGGTCTTCTGTCATGAGGAAAGAGATCAGCTTTCTGCGTAGCGCGGGATCTTCAACTTTCCCGTTGGTTATCATAACGCTCTGTGGCGCGACCTTGCCTGGGTCCTTGAACCACTCGTCGAGCGTCTCTTCGGTCCAGACAATTTCACTGTTCTTTAGACCCTCGGAATAGTAACCGTAGTCTTCCACACTACCTGCGGTCCGGCCAAACAAACCGCCTAGTCGCGGTCCCTGCTTGTCGCATGCGAATGCATGACAGCCGAGGCATTGTCGGATGAATAAGTCCCTGCCCTCGCTTACATCATCTGCGTAAGCCTCCGGAAGATAGACAAAAAGTGAAACGAACGCGAACATCACCACTGGAACAATCCGCATGTTGCCCTCTCTTGACCCGCTCAGCTCTTAGGTCAGTATCCTTCTCGGACTTAGCCCGGTGACAATTTTCATCACGGAGACACGAGCTTAGCGCTCATGGAGACGACAGCTCAAGGGCCGTAATCTGTCCAGTCTGAACGGCTGCTCATGGCCGAGGCTGTTTCGAAACTGACGTCGGCGGCTTCAGTACACGCTCTTTCGCGAATTCTGATGTAGTTCACGTCTGCTCGTCCGGCGGCGGATCGGTCGTTCACGACTCGATTTTCACCCGCGAATCCGGCTCGAGTTTCACGGTGCCCCTTCTCGGCCCCCCACCGCGACGCAACATGACATTGCCGAGCCCGAGGCAGAGAATCTACGGCAAGGCCCGGCTGACGAGCTATTCATCTGGGAAATCTCGGTCAAGTGATTTCTCAAGAGACGCTTCCGCGGTGGACCCGGTGTAGCCGTTACAATTTTCGACGGCGGACCGAGCAAGAGAGGTCTGGACAAAGAGGGGGATGACGCATGACAGTCGAGTTGGGTTATTTGCTGCCAACACGTGAGCAGGTAATGGAGGGCCGGCTTCAAGTCGCCCCACTCGTAGCACTTGCCGAACGGGCGGAGTCATTGGGACTCGATTCCATTTGGGTCGGCGACTCGTTACTCGCGAAACCACGCCACGAGCCGCTAATCCTGCTCGCCGCCATCGCGGCACGTACGCACAAGATCAAACTCGGAACCGCCGTGTTGCTTCCAGTGCTGCGCAATCCCGTGTTGCTCGCCCATCAGCTGGCCACATTGGACCAGGCAAGCACTGGCCGTCTGATCATCGGAGTCGGGACTGGCGCCGATCTGCCGAACATACGCGCGGAGTTTGCGGCCACTGGTGTACCGTTCGAAAAACGCGGTAGCCGCATGCTGGAGGCCGTCCAGCTTTGCCAAGCGCTGTGGACCGGGAACCCAGTGGAATGGCACGGGCGATGGACATTGCATGATGCGGTAATTGGTCCTACCCCCTATGCGCCGGGCGGACCGCCAATTTGGGCGGGCGGAAACGTCATTGGTGTGCTCAAACGTACCGGCCGTCACTTTGACGGCTGGTTTCCGTCCGGGCCGTCGGACGCAGCGATTTGGGGCCAACGCTGGGAACAAGTCCGGGCATACGCGCAGGAGGCGGGGCGAAACGCTGAAGCCATAACCGGTGCACTCTATCTCACTGTCTCCGTTGACGAGGATGAATCCAAGGCCAGCGATCGTCTCGATCACTACTTGCACCGCTATTACAATCAGCCTGCACAGGTGATTCGCGCTGAGCAAGCTTGTTTCGCGGGGACCTTAGGTGGGGCAGAAGATTGGATACGGAGCTACATCGACGTGGGTGCGCGCCACTTCGCGCTGCGATTCCCTGGTGACCATGAGCGCAACATGGATCGCCTGGCGGCGTTGCGTGAGAAGTTCGATACCTGATCCATATTCCGTTACGAAGACATCGCCAAGTATCAGCATCATCAGAAAATCTCGCGAGCGAAGAATATGTTCCAGGAGAATTTCGAGATGGTGAGCCTTGGAAAGCGGACGCCGATTTAAAACGCGGGCGCTGATCCTAATATTCGATTCGGTCATTCATCGTGTGCATGGAGCTGCGACATCACCGTCGTGATCGAACTACGGGACCGCTATTCTGATCCATTCTGATTGCTTGCTGGATGTATTTCCAGTATAATGAGCGCGTCTATCGAACCGCAAAGGGGCCACCCCATGGATACTTGCGACGCAACGACTTCACCCGTGCCTACCATCTCTCTGGATTCCTTGGAACACCAGATCACCGAGCTCGCCGCCCACATCCACGCGGCCAACTACCGCCTGCTGTGCCTCATCGCCGAGTTCGACCGCCGCGAGGGCTGGTGCCAGTGGGGCATTCTCTCCTGCGCCCATTGATTGAACTGGAAGTGCGGCATCGGCCTGGGCGCCGCCCGTGACAAGGTGCGGGTGGCCCGCAGCCTGGAGTCCCTGCCCAAAATCAGCGAAGCCTTCCGCAGCGGCCAAATGAGCTACTCCAAGGTCCGCGCGATGACCCGCGTGGCGACGCCGGAGAACGAAACCTACCTCCTGAACATTGCCCACCACGGAACCGCCGCCCACGTGGAACGTCTGGTGTGCAACTACCGCAAGGTCCAGCGTATTGCCGAAAGCCAGCGGGCCAACACCCTGCACGAGCAACGCCGGGTGAGATTCCACCACGACGACGACGGCGCCCTCATTCTCGAGGCGCGCCTGCCGCCGGAGGCCGGCGCCATCGTCCTCGAGGCCCTGGCCGCCGCCGGTGAAGCCATGACCGTGCGCCGCCGGGAGCTGGATGCGACCGAGCAGACCGAGGCCGCGGGGGAAAACTCCGCGGAGTCGTCCCCGGATGCGGGCTTGTATCTCCCACCGGGGCCAGCCGAAGGGCTGGCCGAGGATCCGGAGACTCCCTGGTCGGCCCGGGACGCTAACGAAAAGCAACGCTGCTCCGCGCTCCGTGCCGATGCGCTGGTGCTGATGGCGGAGAGCCTGCTCGCCAACGGCGCCGCCTCACGCCCCGCCGGCGAGCGGCATCACATCGTCGTCCACGTCGACGCGGAGGTGCTTGCCGACCCCGACGCCGCCGGCCGCTCGGAGCTGGAGAACGGCCCGCAGCTTGCCGGCGAGAGCACCCGGCGGCTCGCCTGCGACGCGAGCATCGTACGTCTCACGGAGAACGGCGCCGTCATGCCGCTCAATGTGGGGCGCAAGACCCGCAGCATCCCCCCCGCCATCCACCGGGCGCTCCGGGCCCGGGACCAATGCTGCCGATTCCCCGGCTGTACCGCCCGGCATTTCGTCGAGGGCCACCATGTGGAGCACTGGGCCCATGGCGGTGAGACCAGCCTTCAGAAACTCGTTCAACTATGCCACTTCCACCATCGCCTGGTGCACGAAGGGGGATACGGGGTGCGTGTCTCGGGAAACCAGCAGTTCGCATTCACCCGCCCAGATGGACGCCCCATCGAGGCGCTGCCGAAAAACTCCGCGGAGTTATTTCGCGACACCGATATCGAGACTCTGAACCGCGCCCACGGCCTGGATATCGATGCCGAAACCTGCGTGTTCCCGGGCAACGGCGACCGGATGGACTACGCCATGGCGGTGGAGGGACTGCTTCAGTGTGACGGCGCCTTGCAACTGGATCCCGCCACCGGGCATTACCCGGCACATTTTCCACGGGTTTAACAGGACGAATGGCGCGGGCGACCGCCGTCGGTCGGTTCATCGCCATAAAGGCACGGCGGGATGCGCTTGCTCCAGGACTAGGCGGGCTCGCGCATGGTCGCCGCCGTACTCCGGCCCAGACCACGCCAACCGATGATTGCAGCAAAACAGTAGAACGTTGCCGCGATCAGGATCACGGCAGTGAAGCCAAAATGCATGGCGAGCACCACCGCGAGCACGGCGCTGACCACCGACGCACAGCCGTTGATCGCCCAGGCCCAGGGGATCAGGTCGGCGTCGACGCCGTGCAGCGAACGCAAGCCCAGGGGAAAGGGCATACCCATGGCCACCGCCAGGGGCGCAACCAGCACCACCGACACGACGGCACGCCAGGCGCCGCCGACGCCGGCGAAGTACGCCAGAATCGCCGGCAGGAGGCCAGCATAAGCGATACAAATCACGATGATGACCGAGGTCACCACCATCAGCTTACGTCGGTCGGCGACGCCATCTCGTAACACGGCTGCCAGCCGGCTGCCCACCGCGGCAAACAGCAGGAAGCTCGCCAGCATCACGGTCACGGAATAAACCGGGTGGCCCAGGAAGCGAACGAAAATCTGAATGAACGCGATCTCGATGAACAGAAACGCGGACCCGATGCAAAGAAAGTAGCCGACTACCATGCCGCGGGACCACGGGGAATCGGAAGACGTACCGCCAGCGTGGCGCATCCACGCCAGGGGAAGCAAGATCAGCACGATGCTCACGAGCACCGCCTGGATCAACGCCGCGATCAGCACAATGTATCCCAACTCCAGCAGGCCCATGCCACCGCGGGCGCGAAGCGCGAGCAGCTCCGGGAAATGCTGCCATTTGAAAAAGTGGAAATGGAAAGGTCGATCGTCGGTGGACGGCGAGATGCGAAACTTGTAGCTCGATAAGAATCTTTCGCGCCCGGGGCCTAACAGTGCGGTGGCGGCATCGAAGAACTGCGGTGCGGAGAGAATATTGTAGCGATTCGCCTCGTCCCGTGACATGCCGGGATAGTATGCGACGTCGAATTGACGGCTCCCGGCAAATTCGCGCAGTGCACCGATCTGCTTTCCGGTCAACTCACCGTTCTTGACGATCAACGTAACGCTGTTCCAGCCGCGCACCCACGCGAGCCGCGACCCCGGGTCTTCTACGTTGCGCGCTTCCAGGGCCGTCACAGCCGTCGCAAACAGCTTGACGCCGTCTCGCGGCGGCAAGTCGACCCAGCGGGTGATGCAGAGAAGCCCCCCCGGGTTCAGGCGGTCCAGATAGGCCTGCAGGGCTTCGACGGTGTAGAGATAGTTCTCGTTTACTGCTCGCAGCCCGCTCGCCGAAGCGCCGAAGGCATCCAGCCCCGTCATTTGAATCAGGTCGTAGCGTTGTTGAACTCTCGCGACAAAGTTCCTTGCCTCGGCGATCTGCACGTTGACGCGATCGTCGCGATATATATTCCCGGAAAATGCGGGGTACTCGTCACGCACGAAGTCCACCAGCTGGGCGTTCAGCTCGACCGCCGTTATGCGTTCGGCGCCGTGATACAACGCCTGTAGCACATCGGCCCCTGCGCCGGCACCTAGCACGAGGACAGAATCGATGCTTCCGAGGTGATACGGCAAGGCCGAGCTCAAACGGTCCATGTAGGCGATCGTGTCACGATCGCCGTTATAACGGGTGATCATGGTCGCGCTGTCGGCGTCGGTGTAGATGGCGACCTGTTGGGGGATCGAAGCCGGCGCGGTGATGCTCAAGCCCGGCGCGTGGCGGAACGGCACCCTGGGATTTTCCACTACGGTCAGCAGGCCGAGGGGACTGAAACGGGTCGCAACCACCGTCGCGCCCGATACCCGCTCGGCCTGGGCGAGGCCCTTGTACTGGGAAACACGCAGCGCCAGCGGCGAAGCGTGCAGTAGAATCACGGCAACTCCTAGCACGGCCAGGGACGCGCTCCAGCGCAGCCAGCGCGCCTCGATGCCGGAGACGACGGCGGCCAGAACGCCGGCCGCGGCCACCGGCGCCAGCACCCCGCCCGGCGCGGCGACATGGAGCATCCACAACACGGCGCCACAGCCCAGCGCGGCGCCCGCCAGGTCGAAGGCATAGGTGGTGGCGAGAACGTCCGGAAAGCGCACGAAGGTGAGAGCGATGCAGTTGGCGGCAAAGAAAAACGGCAGCATGAGCAGCACGTAGACGAGAACGAGCCACACGAGCTGATCCGCGCTCCAGGAAATTTCCAGGAGATTCAGCGGCAGGCTCTGAACGATCATGAAGCAGACGAAGGATGACAGAGCGAACAATCCTGCGTTGACGGCGAAAACCGCATTGAATCGCGCCGCGAGTCGGCGTCCCGCAAATGTCAGAAATGTTCCGCTCGCGCCGAAACCCAACAGCGCCAGACTGATGATCATGTAGGCAAAGTGGTGCCACTGGACGATGGAAAGAAGGCGCGTGAGCAGTATCTCGTAGGCGAGCACTCCTGCCGACAAGATCGCTACGGAGAAAAACACGCGCTGCATCGATCCCTCGAAAGCCAACGCGTGGCGCTCGTCAGTCATGGCCGCCCGTCAGTGGGACGAAACGGACCGGCAGAATCTGCCTGACCTGCACACGTCCGTCGTCGAGCTTGTGCACCAGCAGAAGATGCTGCACGGTGAATCGCTCACCCACGGGCACCACCAGCTTGCCCCCGGGCCGCAGCTGCGCCACCAGCGGCGGCGGAATGTGATTGACCGCCGCCGTCACGATGATGGCGTCAAAGGGTCCCTTCTCCGGCCAACCGTCGTAGCCATCGGCGAACTTGACCTCGACATTTTCGTAACCCAGCCGCGCGAGCCGCGCGCTCGCCTCCAGCGCCAGGGGCTCGATGATCTCCATCGTATATACCTGCCGAACCAGCTCCGCCAGCACCGCCGCCTGGTAGGCGGACCCGGTACCGACTTCGAGGACCACGGCGTCATCGCCGACGTCCAGAAGATCGGTCATGAGGGCGACGATATAGGGCTGGGAGATCGTCTGGCCGTGACCGACGGGAAGCGGCCGGTTGGCGTAAGCGACGGCGTCGAGCGCATCGGGCACAAACTCGTGGCGCGGTACCGTGCCCAGAGCGGCCATGACCTCGGGCGCCAGCCGCGCCTTACCCGTCGCCCGACCGGTTTTGGCCACCGTTTCTTGAATTTCCGCGAGCATCTGCCGGCGTGCCGCGTCGAAGCGAACGTCGACGGCCTGGACCTGGGCGGCCAAACATAGGGAGAAGGCGAGTACGAACTTCAGGGCGTGTCCCATGAAGCCACTTTACCGCGGTTACCGCCCCCCTTGCCCCCCTCTTCCTGTCAGGTGGGAATATGGAATAAACCGGCTCTTTGTACGGAAAAGGTGCCTACGGAACGGAAAAGGTGCCGGAAAAGGTGCCTGCCGGGAAAAGGTGCCAGGTGCCGGGGCCGTTTTCAACAAACATATCGGCCTCGGCACTTTTTAAAACACTTTTTAAAACAGACCGATACTACTGGTCCGCCCCGAAAGGGCTCGCAATGAACAGATCCCGGCACACGATTCCATCCGCCACCGACTCGACATTCCGATGCCTTTTCGCCAGCAATTCACCGAGCTCGACTTCGCCGAGCAGCGCACTCAACGCATCCGCCCGTGCCTGCACCTCGCGGATGTACCGTTTGCCAGTTTCCTCATAGGCGCCCGACACGTCGATCCGGTCGATGACCTTCCAACCGGTCTTGTCGAGCAGCTCCGGGTACGCGCACTCAGCCTCCACGTATGGAGGTGCGGAGTCCACGGCACGCCCATGATCGGCTGATGAGAGGCCCGGTGCGATGGAAATGACGGAGAACGCCATTTTCCCGCCGCGGCGAATCACCCGCCTGCACTCAATTAATACCCGGCGTTTCGGCGCGAGACAACAGAGCACGTCCGAATGGCTGACGGCATCGAACAGATCGGCCTTGAACGGCAGGGCGGCGCCATCGGCGACGATGAGCGAAACTTCTCCAGCGACCGGCTCGCTCGCCACTCTGTCGGCCGCGATGCGAAGCGCCTCAAAAGGCACGTCCACGAGCGTCGCATCGCAACCGGTTTCTCCGGCCAGGAAGAGCGCCGGCCAGCCGGAGCCGGCGCCGATTTCCAGCAGTCTTCTGCCTTCACCGAGCTCCAGCAACCGGCCCATCCGCTCGGCTTCGTCCCGGGTCGTCCAGCTGGTGCCGCCGTAGTCGCATCCACACACGGCCCGCTCCAGATCCAGCATGACCGGCGTCTGCGCGCGCCGGTACTCGTCGGCGAAGTGCTCGCTGAGCTCCTGCTCATCCCGGCTCCGCGCCATGGCGGGTTCAGCCCAGTTGCGGCTGGGTCTTCTCCAGGCTCTCCCGGGATTCCATGCGCTGCCACCAGGCGTTGAGACCGGGCTTGTTCTCCATGATGGCTTTGCTCTCGGGTGTGGCGACGAAGTACGCGAAGATCGGTGCCAAGTGCAGATCGGCGAGGCTCAGGGCACTGCCGGCCAGGTATTCCTGATCACCCAGGAGCCTTTCGAGCTCAGCCATGCTCTTGTCGACTTCGGGAAGCGCCGCCTCGACGATGCCTTCGTCGGCGGCGCCGCCCAGCATCGGCTGCACCAATCGCTGTATGACCAGATCGCCGACGGTGCACGGGTAGGTGTAGGAGTCGATGATGGAGATGATTTGGGTCATGCGTGCGCGCTCGGCCGGGTTCGACGGCTGCAGGGATGGGCCGTCGAATGCTTCGTCGATGTATCGCTCGATGGCGGCGGTTTCGTAGAGCATCAATCCGTCGTGCTCCAAAGCAGGCACCTTGGCAAATGGATGCCGGGCCAGGTGCGCGTCGGGCATACCTCCGGCCATGAAGTCGACTTCGACCAGATCGTAACTGACGCCCTTCTCCTCCAGCGCCAACCGGGCGGCGCGAGCGTAGGTGCTGTATCCGGGACCGTACAGAGTGGGTTTGGCCATGTTCTTGCTCCCTTGACTGTCGTTATCTGATTTACCGGGAGTCTGGCGCCGTCGCCGGCGTCATCAATGAATCGCACCCCCGGACAGGGCGATTATAAGTCCGCGGCGTGCATCAAGACGATCCCCGATGCGACCAGGATCGCGGCCAAGATTCGCAGAACGCCGACCCGCTCCTTCAGCACGAAAGCTCCGATGAATGCCGCGAAGATGACACTGGTCTCGCGTAACGCCGACACCGACGCCATGGGGCCCAGGCTCATGGCCCAGATGACCAGAGCATAAGCCCCGAACTGCAACGCCCCGCTGGTGCATCCTGCGCGCCAGTTCCCACCCAGCGAGGCGACCAGCTGGTGGCGGCGCAACCAGGCTGTAAAGCAGATGATGGGAATGCCATCGATCATCATCAACCAGACGATGTAGGCGAGAGCATCTCCGGCGCGCCGCACCCCCATTCCATCCGCCAGTGTATAGGCGGCGATGAAGACAGCGGTTCCCATGGCAAACTGAAGTGGGCGTCGATCGCCCCGCCACGGCGGTCCCGAGTCGAAGGCCAGGCTGACGATGCCCGCGCAGGCCAGCACGATACCCACCATACCCCAGGGAGGCGGAATTTCGTTCGCGAAAAGGGCCGCGAGCAGCGCCACCAGCATTGGCGAGAGCCCCCGGGCCAGGGGATAAACGTGGCTCAGATCACCGACGCGGTAGACGCGAACGAGGAAGAAATAGTAGCCGGTGTGCAGGACCACGGAGGCCGCCAGATACGGCCAGCTGGCGGTCAGGGGCAAGGGTACGAAGGGTGCAATGAACAGCGCTATGAGTACGCCCATGCCGTTAGCGATGGCCAGCACCACCAGGCGGTCGTTGCCCACCTTGACCAGCGCGTTCCATGAGGCGTGCAGGAGGGCGGCGAACAGTACCAGCGCAACGGCTTCGATGGGCAGGGTCATGGCTTGCACCTACCGTCCGGTCGTGCTCGAGGCTACGGAAAACCTCCCGCTGGCGTGACGGATTTCTCGGTTTGCGTCCAGGTGGAAGTCCCGGGGCCGCCAAAGGGCGGAAAGTTGCTCAAGATCGCCCCACGCTGACCGATATTCCAAGCGGACGCCGTTACTATGGCCCCGCGTCGGAGGCGGCCGACCCATGCATATTCGGTAGCGGCGTCCGACTTCATCCTCCATGGACGGCGCGTTGACGCCTGGCACGCAATGCTGGTGACGAGAGGCTAAGCGAGCGCTTCGGCAATGGCGCCGCCCAGATCGGCGGTGGTCGCCTTGCCCCCCATGTCGGGGGTATGCAGCGATGGCTCCACGAGGACGGTCTCGATGGCCTCCTCGATTGCCCTGGCAGCGTCCAGGTGGCCGAGATGCTCGAGCATCATGGCACCGGACCAGATCTGGCCGATGGGGTTGGCGACGCCCGAGCCGGCGATATCGGGTGCCGAGCCGTGAACCGGCTCGAACATGGATGGAAATTCCCGCGGCGGGTTGATGTTGGCCCCGGGAGCAATACCGATGGTACCGGCCACCGCCGGGCCCAAGTCAGAAAGAATGTCGCCGAAGAGGTTGCTCCCGACGACCACGTCGAACCAATCTGGGTGCAGCACGAAGTGGGCGGTGAGAATATCGATATGATATTGATCGGTTCGGATGTCGGGGTACTCGCTGGAGATGGCGCGAAAGCGTTCGTCCCAGTACGGCATCGTGTGGGTAATGCCATTGGACTTGGTGGCCGACGTCACGTGCCGGGCTTGCCGCGTGCGCGCGAGCTCGAAGGCGTAGCGCATGACCCTGTCGACGCCCATGCGCGTGAAGACCGTCTCTTTCATCACGATCTCATTGTCGGTGCCTTCGTAGAGACGTCCGCCGATCTCCGAATATTCGCCCTCGACATTCTCGCGCACGACGTAAAAGTCGATGTCGGCGGCGTCCCGATCGCGAAGCGGCGAGACGATTCCGTTCAGGAGCCGCACCGGACGCAGGTTGATGTACTGCTGGAAGCTGCGCCGGATCGGGATCAGCAAGCCCCACAGAGACACGTGATCGGGAACGCCGGGGAATCCCACGGCACCGAGAAAGATGGCGTCATGGCCGCGAATCTGATCGATACCGTCCTCGGGCATCATGCGCCCGGTGCGCGCGTAGTACTCACAACTCCAGGGAAACTCGTCGAACTGAAACGCGATACCGAAACGCCGTCCCGCGGCCTCGAGAACACCGATGGCCTCGGGCACGACCTCGTTTCCAATACCGTCGCCGGGGATCACGGCGATGCGATGTTTGTCCATGATTACCTGCCTCGCTCGAGCACGCCGCGCGCAACCAGAAGCCCGCGGCAGAACGGCCCGGAGCTTAACCCAGGCAGCAGCCACTGTCATGGCGGAAACTGCTGATGGCCGCCAACACAGAGCTCAGAATCAAGCTCAAGGACAGCGAAGATCGCTTCCGGAATCTCATCGAGGGTTCCATTCAGGGGATCCTGATCCATCGCAACTGGACGCCACTGTTCGTCAATCAGGCCTACGCATCGATCCTCGGTTACGATTCGCCCGAAGAGCTGATGGCCCTGGGCAGCGTGGAAAATCACCTGGCGCCCTACGAGCGCGATCGACGCCGCCGGTACATGGAAGCCCGCATGGGCGGGGAACCGGCACCGAGCCAGTACGAGTTCGACGCCGTGCGCAAGCACGGCACTATCGTTACGCTGCAGAACGTCGTCCGCGTGGTGAAATGGGACGGTGACCAGGCGATTCAGAGCACCATCATCGACGTAACGGAACGCCGGCGGGCGGAAGAGGGGCTGCGCTGGAGCGAGCAGCGCTTTCGCGACTTCGCCGACACCGCCGCCGACTGGTTCTGGGAACTCGATACCGATCTTCGCTTGAGCTACTTGTCCGAGCGTTACCACGAGATCACCGGCAACTCGGCCCAGGAGCTGCTCGGTCTCACGCACATGGAATGGCTGGAAAGCATCTGTGTAAATGAAGAAGCTCGCCAGGCCCACATCGAGCAATTCGAAAGCGACAAACAGTTCAACAATCTGGAACTCGAGATCCTCAGCGCCGACGGCGGGCGGCGCATACACACCATCAGCGGCAAACCCGTTGTCGACCAGAATGGTACTTTTCAAGGCTACCGCGGCACCGGCCGTGACGTAACCGGACCCCATCGCATGTCACGCCTGCTCGCGCACCAGGCAAGCCACGACCCGCTGACTGGTCTCGTCAACCGGCGGGTATTCGAGGAACGCCTGGGCCGAGTGCTGGACGCGGCACGCAATGGTGACGGTGAGCATGCGCTTTGCTATCTGGACCTCGATCAATTCAAAGTTGTCAACGATACCTGCGGGCACACCGCGGGCGATCACCTGCTGAAGCAGGTGAGCAGCTTGCTGCGCACCCAGGTGCGCCAGCGCGATACGCTTGCGCGGCTCGGAGGCGATGAGTTCGGTGTCATCATCGAGCACTGCAGCCTCGAACAGGCAGAACGTCTCAGCGAGGCGATTCGAAAGGCCATCAGCAGCTTTCGCTTTGTCTGGCAGGGCGCGAGTTTCCGCATCGGGGTCAGCATCGGCTTGATGCCCATATCGCGCACCGACCAGAGCGTCGCGGATCTTCTATCCGCGACCGATAACGCCTGCTATCTCGCCAAAGAGCACGGCCGCAATCGTGTGCACATTTGCTCCAGCGACGATCTCGAGCTCGCCCGCCGCCGCCAGGAAGCACACTGGCTGACCCGCATCAACAATGCACTCGAAGAGCAACTCCTGTCCCTGATGGTATATCCCATATTGTCATTGAACCCCACTTCATCCGCCGACGGGTCGGCCGGGACGCAATCCTTCGATTTACAGTTGCGCATGCAGGACGACCACGGCGGCGAGATTCCGGCCACGGTGTTCCTGCCGGCCGCCGAGCGCTACCACATCGCGCCCGAGCTCGACCGCTGGACCTTCCAACAGATGTTGTGCTGGCTCGGTGACGACAGGGATCGACTCCACACGCTCACCCATTGCTGCATCGACCTGACCACGGCGTCGTTGCGCGATGACGATTTCGTCGACGATGCCATCGTGCTTTTGAACGAGAGCCAGGTTGCTGCCGATAAGCTGTGCTTCGGACTGTCGGAATCGGTATTGCTCGACGGCAATTCGGCGAGTAGCCGTTTCATCGACTGCATGCGCGAACTTGGCGCCCACTTTTCCGTCAACGGCTTCGGCACCGGACACGCGACCGTGCGTGCTATTGCGCAGTTACCGGTGGACTCCCTCAAGCTACATGCGGATATCGTCAACGATGTGGTCGACAATCCCGTGGCGCGGATCCTGGCGCGCAACCTGGTGGAAATCGCCCGGGTAACGGGCAAGCAGTCTATCGCGCCGTGGGTAGAATCCGGGGCCGTGCTCGAGGTGCTGCGTGAGATAGGAGTGGAGTTCGCCGTTGGCCCCGCAGTCGGCAAACCCAGAGCCTTCGAAAGCCCGCACAAACGCGCGCGCCACGCCTGAGGGATTTTTAAAAATCCCGGGAGCTGGTGGGCAGGCGCCCGAGCAGGTGGCTGAGATCGATGATGCGCCCGACCACCAGATGCACCACCTCGCCTTCGCGCTCGATGGTGCCGTAGATACCCACCATCCGGGATCCCACCACCTGGCGCCGCTGGCGCTCCACCACCCAGGGCCACACGACCACGTTGATATGACCGGTCTCGTCCTCCAGGGTCATGAAGACAACGCCGCTGGCGGTGGAAGGGCGCTGGCGATTGATGACGATGCCGGCGGCGCGCACATGCTCACCGTGGCGGCAGCGCCGGATCTCGTCGGCCGTCGCCATGCGCAAAGTTTTCAAATGATTGCGCAGCAACGCCACCGGATGCCGACCGAGGGTGAGCCCGAGGCTCTGAAAATCCGCCACCAGATTCTGCCCTTCACCGGGCACAGGCAGCATCGGCTCGGCTTCGTTGAGGTCAGACGCTACCAGCAATGGCAACGGTTCCTCGACGCCGAGCACCTGCCAGTGCGCCCTGTGGCGGTTACCCGCAAGACCTTCGAGCGCGCCGGCAGCGGCCAGCCGGTTCACATCCTGATGCCTGATACGGCTGCGTCTCGTGAGATCCGCGACGTTGGCGAAGGGCGCCTCGGCGCGCGCCGCTGTCAGGGCCACGGCGCTCTTCTCGGCGAAGCCCTTGATCATGCGAAAGCCCAGGCGCAAGGTCAGCTCATCGCTACCGTTGCTCTCCAGAGTGCAGTCCCAGAGGCTCGCCGCCACATCCACCGGGAGCACCTGGACGCCGTGACGGCGCGCGTCCTGGACGAGCTGCGAAGGCGCATAAAAGCCCATGGGCTGACTGTTCAGGAGCGCGCAGGCAAAAGCCGCCGGCTCGTGGCATTTCAGCCAGGCGGACACGTATACCAGCAGGGCGAAGCTCGCCGAGTGGGATTCGGGAAAACCGTAGTCGCCGAAACCCTGGATCTGCTGGAAGATCCGGCGCGCAAAAGCCTCGTCGTAACCGCGCTCGCGCATCCCCGATATGAGGCGTTCCTCGAAGGGTGCGAGGCCGCCGCGCCGACGCCAGGCAGCCATGGCGCGGCGCAGCCCATCCGCTTCACCGGGACTGAAACCGGCCGCCACCACCGCGAGCTGCATCGCCTGCTCCTGGAAAATGGGCACGCCGAGGGTGCGCTCGAGCACCGCACGCACCGCTTGCGACGGATAGCTCACCGGCTCGATACCCTGGCGGCGGCGCAAGTAAGGATGCACCATGCCGCCCTGGATGGGGCCCGGGCGCACGATGGCCACCTCGATGACCAGATCGTAGAAACACTTGGGCAACATGCGCGGCAGCATGGCCATCTGCGCGCGGGACTCGATCTGGAACACACCGACAGTGTCGGCGCGCTGGATCATCGCATAGACCCGGCGGTCCTCCGCCGGCACCGTGGCCATGCTGAGTTGCCGGTGGCGATGCTCGGCGATGAGATCGAAGCTCTTGTGGATGGCCGTCAACATGCCGAGCGCCAGCACGTCCACCTTGAGCAGACCAAGAGCCTCCAGATCGTTCTTGTCCCACTGGATGACGGTGCGATCCATCATGGCAGCATTCTCGATAGGCACCAACGCCGACAGCTGGTCGCGGGCGATGACGAAGCCGCCGGTGTGCTGGGACAGGTGCCTCGGAAAACTCACCAGGCTGTCCACCAGGGTCGCCAGGCGATGCACTGAAGAGTTATCCGGATCGAATCCCAGCTCACGGAACCGTTCCGGTATTACCTGCTTACCGTCCCACCACATGAGCGACTTGGCGAGACGATCCACCCGGGTGAGATCGAAGCCCAAGGCCTTGCCCACATCACGGACAGCGCTGCGCGGCTGATAAGTGACGACGGTGGCGGCAATGGCGGTGCGCTCGCGCCCGTACTTTTCGTAGATGTACTGGATAACCTCCTCACGCCGCTCATGCTCGAAGTCCACGTCGATATCCGGCGGCTCGTTGCGCTCCCGGGAGATGAAGCGCTCGAAAAGCATCTCCATGCGCGCGGGATCCACCTCGGTGATACCTAAACAGAAGCACACGGCGGAGTTGGCGGCGGAGCCACGGCCCTGGCACAGAATGTCCCGGCGGCGTGCAAAGCGCACGATGTCGTGCACGGTGAGGAAGTAAGGCTCGTAGTGGAGTTCGGCGATCAAGGCGAGCTCGTGCTCGATTTGGTCGCGCTGCTTCGATGAAATGCCTTCCGGCCAGCGCCTGCGGATGCCCTCCTCGGTGAGCGCACGCAGATGCTCACCGGCGCTCATGCCCGCCGGCACCAGCTCCGCGGGATACTCGTAACGCAACTCGTCCAGGGAAAAGTGGCAACGCGCGGCGATGGCGACGCTCTCTTCGAGCAGCTCCCGGGGATAGAGACGGCCAAGGCGCTCGCGGCTGCGCAAGTGTCGCTCGCCGTTGGCGTAAAGGTGCAAGCCGGCAACCGCCAGCGTGCGGCCGAGGCGGATGGCGCAAAGGGTATCCTGCAACGCCCGCCGCGAACGGCTGTGCATGTGCACATCTCCGGCCGCCGTGAGTGGCAGGCCCGCGCACTCCGCCAGACGCGTGAAGCGTGTGAGAAGCCGCGCGTCGTCGCGGCCACAGAGGCGTTCCACGGCAAGCCACGCGCGCCCGGGGAAACGCTCGGCAAGCCAACGGGCTTGGGACTCGCCCGGGCCGGGCCCGGCCCCAAGATCGCCAGGGTCCCCCGGCAACCACAACGCCAGGCAGCCCTCCAAATCCATCTGCAGATCGTCCAGCGTGAGCCGGTAGCTGCCCTTGTCCGCGGCCCGGCGCCCGCGGGTGATGAGGCAGGCAAGCCGGCCATAGGCGGCCCGATCGGTGGCCAGCAGCACCAGGCGCAGCCCCCCCTCCACGCTGAGCTCGCTGCCGATAATCAGCGCCAGATCACACTCCCTGGCCGCCGTGTGGGCGCGCACCACGCCTGCCAGCGAGCATTCGTCGGTAATGGCGATGGCGGCGTAACCCAGCTGCGCGGCCCGCAGCACCAGCTCCTCCGGGTGCGAGGCGCCCCTGAGAAAGCTGAAATTGGAGACCGCGTGCAGCTCAGCATAGCCGGGCTTCGCTGTCGCTGGCATGGGTTGAACCTCGAGCTGACTTCACATACTGATTTTATATACAGTCTCGAAGATTCAGGCAAGTGTGACCTGGAGAGGGACCTGCAGCCCGGGCGGCATGAACCTGCCGCCTGCCGGCTTGTCAGCGCGGCCAGAACCGAGTACACAGAGCCGCGGAGCAACGCCGACAGGCGTCAATTGACAGCAATTCGGGGAAGCTGATCGCCATGAAAAGTCCTGCCATCGTACTTGCCAACCGCCTGTTCAGGACACCCAACGGCAAGGTGGCCCATGGATTGATCCGCGGAAGCGATCGCTTCCAGGTGACCGCCGTGGTCGATCCCGATTGTGCCGGAGAGGATGCCGGCGAAGCCCTGGACGGCGTGCGGCGCAACATTCCCATCGTCGCGAGCCTCGAAGAAGCGATGTCGGTTTCGCAATCAATACCACGCTACTGCATCGTCGGTATCGCCACCCATGGTGGCCGGTTCACCGACGAGCTGCGCGCCACGGTGCTCGAAGCGGTCAAGCGCGGACTCGCCGTCGTTAACGGCCTGCACGATGCAGCCTCGGAAGATCCCGAAATCGCGGCCGCGGCCGAAGCCGCGGGTGTCGAGCTCATCGATTTACGCAAGCCGCCTGCCAAGAACACTTGGCACTTCTGGGAAGGTGATGTTCTCCAGGTACGCGCTCCCCGGATCGCGGTTCTCGGCACCGACTGCGCACTCGGGAAACGCACCACGACACGCCTGTTGGTTCAGGCACTCAACGACTCCGGAATGCACGCCGAGATGATCTACACTGGGCAAACCGGCTGGATGCAGGGCGCGCGCTACGGATTCGTGTTCGACGCGGTTGTCAACGACTATGTGAGCGGTGAAGTGGAGCACGCCATCGTAAGCTGCGACCGGGAAGCACGACCGGATATCATGGTGATTGAAGGCCAGTCGTCGTTGCGCAATCCCAGCGGCCCCTGCGGTGCGGAGTTTCTCCTCTCGGGCGGCGCCCGGGGCGTGGTGCTGCAGCACGCCCCGGGGCGTGAGTTCTTCGAAGGCTTCGAGGATCAGAAGCTTCGAATTCCGCCCATAGCCGACGAGATAGCGCTCATCGCCATGTACGGCGCGCGCACCCTCGCCGTCACACTCAACGACGCCCATACGAGCGCTGACGAGCTGATCGCCTGTCAGCAGGACTACGAGCGAGAGCTGGGTATTCCGGTGCTGCGGCCGTTGCAGGAAGGACTGGAGCGGCTGGTACCCGTAATACGGGAATACATAGAGGTAGAGCGCTCATGAGGATTACGGGAATTCACACCAGCGTCGAGGATTTCCAACTGGCGCGACCCTACACGATCGCCTTTCGCAGCGTCGACGACGTGCAGATGAGCTTTGTGCGGCTGGACACCGACGACGGACTCACCGGCATCGGCTGCGCTTCACCCGAATCTATGGTTACCGGAGAGACACGTGAGGCATGCAGCGCCGCTCTTCAGGAAGATGCGCTTTCCTGGCTCCAGGGAAGGGATCCCCGCACCCTGCCCGCGATCTGCCGCGAACTCCATGCCCGTTTACCGAAGACTCCGGCGGCACGCGCCGCGGTGGATATCGCGCTGCACGATCTGCTGGCGCAGCATCTGGGAATGCCGCTGGTGGAGATGCTGGGCCGTGCCCACCAGAGCCTGCCCACCTCCATCACCATCGGCATCAAGCCGGTGGATGAAACTGTCGAAGAGGCGCACGAGTATGTGGGGCGCGGCTTCAAGATATTGAAAGTCAAACTCGGGCATTCCCTGGACGAGGATCTGGCGCGGCTCGCACGCCTGCGTGAGAGCGTTGGCAAAGAGATCGGGATTCGTGTGGATCCCAATCAGGGCTACAGCGCGGAACAGTTGAATGCCTTTGTCCAGCGCACGGTTCGGCTGGATATCGAATTTCTCGAGCAACCCATGGCTGCGGATGACATCGATGCCATGCGTGCACTGCCGGAGAAAGTGCGCGCGCGTCTGGCCGCCGACGAGACTCTGCTGGATGCCCACGATGCCCTGACGTTGATCGAACCACCCCGGGCCTGTGGCATATTCAACATCAAACTCATGAAATGCGGCGGCATACACGCGGCGCGAAGAATCGCCGATATCGCCGACAGCGCCGGAATCGAGTTGATGTGGGGTTGCATGGACGAAAGTATCGTCAGCATCAGCGCGGCCCTGCACGCGGCGCTGGCATCGCCGGCGACACGCCATCTGGATTTGGACGGCAGTCTGGATCTGGCCCGCGACCTGGTGGACGGCGGTTTCGTTCTGGAAGACGGATACATGCGCACCACCGACCTGCCGGGCCTGGGGGTGCGTGAGCTTTGACGCTGTCTACGCCCAGCTTTCTGAGAAACGCAGGGTGGGCGTAGGTTGGGCTGAGCGAAGCGAAGCCCAACCTACGGGGAGATCAGATATGCCCGGCTTCGCGCATGCGTCCCAGCCCTTCGCGCAGAATGCCGGCCAGGAATTCCGCCCACTCGTCCTGACCCTCCGCTGTTTCGATTAAGTCCTGGCGGATCTCCAGCTCCACGTGGGGGATGCCCCGGTTCTGCCCGTGCACGGGCGCCGCGTAGTCCTTATCGCTGGTCATGAAATAAGGTTCATTGTCACCTACGCAGAGATGACTTTCGTCCTCGAGCAGGTCGAGAAGAATCTCCGCGAACCTTGCGTCGTGCTCATAGAGCACGCCAACGTGCCAGGGGCGCGACACGCCGTGAAAGACCGGCGTGCAGCTGTGCACCGCGACCAGAACGGAGATCCGTCCGGATGAGGCTCGCTCGTCCAGAGCCGCGGCGATTGTGTCGTGGTAGGGGTGAAAGATCGCATCGGCCCGTGCCTTCACCTGTTGCCCGCTGAGCCCGTGGTTACCGGGGATCTCCGTATTTTCGCTGACGGTCACGATGAAATCCCCGGCATCGGGCGAGCGGTTGCAGTCCACTACGAGTCGTGAATATGTCTGCAACACCAGATGCGCATCGAGTCGTCGCGACAGACCCTTGGCAAGTCCGGCGGCACCGATGTCGTAGCTGATGTGGCGTTCGACGTCGGTAGGATCCAATCCGAGGGTAGCGAGTCTCTTGGGGAAAATCTTGCCCGCATGCTCGCAGGTGAGAAAGAAAGGCGATGATGCGCCTGCTCGCACGACTTCCACCGGGGGGGGATCTTCGCTGCCGAGCAGAGTTTCGCCGGTGCTCCAATCGCGATTCAAAGCGCGTACTCCGATCTTTCACCACTGAAAAGTGGCGAAATGGTAGCACGTAATTTCCGGTTTGCTGCTATTTCCAAATGGCGCGGGTATATTGCCAGTCCCGTCCTTCGACCAGACAGGAATCCACCACGACCATGAACCAGCTTCGCGTCGATCTCTACAGCGATACCCAGAACCGACCCAGCGCGCAGATGCGCCGCTTCATGCTGGAAGCAGAAGTCGGCGACGAGCAACGGGGCGAGGACCCAAGTGTCAACCGGCTGTGTGAGATGGTCGCGGAGTTGCTCGGCAAGGAGGACGCCATTCCCCTGCCCTCGGGCACCATGTGTAACGAGATCGCCTACCGCGTGCACTGCGAGACGTGGTCCAGGGCTGAGATCAGCTCTCGCCGAGCACTGCTTCGCGAATCCGGTCCTCCACCACCCTGACGACTGCTTTGACGGATTGCTCCTGCCCGCTGATCGGCGCAAGCACCGTGCATTTCACCCGCACGCCGAAGGGAACCGGCCGCATGCCATAACGCATCAACTGCCAGGAGCCATCGATGGCCACGGGGACGATGGTGGCCGACGGGGCAGCGCGCATGAGCATTGTCAATCCGGCGGGAATGAATTTCTTCATCACGCCGTCGCGGGCCCGCGTACCTTCCGGGAAGATACAGGCTGCGTAGCGATGCTCTTCCACCTGTTTGCCGAATTTCTGGATGGCGCGCATGGAGGAGCGGGCGTCACTTCGATCGATCAATACCGACCCACCGTGGCGCAGATTGTAAGAGATGCTGGGCAGACCTTTACTCAGCTCGACCTTGGCCACGAATTTCGGATGGTGACTTCTGAACACCCAGCCGAGCATCGGAATATCGTACATGCTCTGATGGTTGGCGACGACGATCAGCGGCGTGTCCGTCGGCAGCTCGTGCTCGCAGCGGAATTCGATGCGCGTCCCCACCACCTTGAGACTCGCCAATATGCAGAAGTTCAGATAGTCCACTACCCGTTTGTGCGTCGCGTAGCCGAAGGGCAGTGTGAGCACCTGCGCCAGGTGAAAAATCAGCAGCACGGCCATGAACAGCACCAGGTGCAGCGGCGTCAACAACCAGCCGATGGCTTTTTGCATTGCAGGGCCGGCGAGAAACCGCGTTCCAGAGCGATACGCGGGTCAAACGATCGCGGCTTTCAGCGCAGGCCGATGGACCTGATGGTCGGTGCTGTACAGGTAGTCATTGAGAACGTGCTCCGCCGATGGCAGCTCATAGGTACCGTCGGCAAGCAGATTCGTGGTTTCTTTCAAGCGATAGGTGTAATGCCCGCAGGTCCACACCTTGAAACGCCGCATGGCGGTGCATAAACAGGTCTTGTCGAGGACCTTCACTACCTTGGGTTTTTTCGCGACCACGGCATTGTATGCGTCGATGTAGGCACAGTGCCCATTCCTGTCCAGGAGATATCCGTAGGCCTCGCAGTTGGGGCGAATTCCGGATCCGATGGCCGGGGACTTCTGGAGCATGCGCATGGGATAACCCGTCGGAGAGATCGTATTGACGACGATATCCTCTTCCACGGCATTGACGTATTCCTGTTTCACGGGGTCCGGCAGACCGCATTCCTTGGTAATCGTGAATCGGGTCGCGCACTGCACGCCGGCGCACCCCAGCTCCATATAGTCGACAGCGTCGGTTCCCGTGAATACGCCGCCGGCAGCGATAACCGGAATGGCCAAATCCTTCTCGGCAAGAAACGCAATCACCTCTATCACGATGGTCTTCAGATCGTAGTCCGCCCAGTCCATGCCGAAGCCAAGGTGACCGCCGGCGAGCGGACCTTCGACGATGACATAGTCGGGCAGGCGCTGGGTGCGCGCAGCTTTTTTCAACAGAAGATTCAAGGCGCGCGCGGAGGACACGATGATGCCCAGCTTGACGTCGCGAAATCGCGGGTGATCTTCCATCAGCGCGAAGCTGCCCAGGTGCAGGCCGGCACTCAGACTGATGCCGTCGATACCCGCGTCCATGGCGGACTCCAGGCGCGTCTTCAGAGTGCCGCTCGGGTTGTTCATGGTCAGCTTTTCCATGCAATTGAGGAACACCATGCCCGGCCCTTTCTTGGCCTCCATGACGGCGCTGACGTGCATGCGAGTCGCGCGCGCAAGGTCTTCCAGATCGAACTGGACCATGGATTTGTCGCTGCTCGCGACGTTGAATTTGTACTTTTTCAGCTTGTCGCGGACAAAGCTGGTACGGCGTTCCTGATCGACCACCGTGGGAAGCATGGCGTCCGAGATATGCCCGATGCCGCCCAGGCGTACCGCAACCAGCGCGAGCCCGGTGGCGGAGATATCCACGCCCATCCCGCCGATCATTACCGGAAGATAGTCGCGCCCGTTGAATTGCATTCGATAGTCGTCGAGCTTCTTCATAGATTATGATACCTGCTGGAGCATCGGTCAGGACGCCAGAACCCGCATTCTTGTTGAAGATCGAGAGTAATGAGAGCTCATCGTGGATGGTTGGAAGGGCCTGCGCAAAGGCTGGTGCCCGTGGAGTATAGCGACTCCGCCGGGCTAAAGCTCCAGCTCCAACGCGAAGCTGCTGATCCGGCCCACGTCCCGTTTAGCGTTGTCGTGGACCTCGAGCGCCCATATGCCCGCAGGCACGGCGCCTCCCAGAGCCGCCAGCGCCGGCGTCGACGCCACATCGAAGACGCGGTGGATGTTGCGCGCGCCACCATCTTGACGGTCGTGCAGCAGTACCGGGGCCACACCGATCTCCGCCGGCGGCCTCAGTTTCACCGTGAGATCGCCGATCCAGCTGTGCTCCAGATCCACGTGCACCTTGATGGTGCGAATGCTGCGCCTGTCGGCGACCGCGACCTGGAGTCGGGCAGTCTTCAAATCCCGAATGGGCACCGACTGGATGGCCTTGTGCACCGCCGTATATCGCGGCCTCGCCGGTGATGCGAGCTCCACCGCGGTTTTCGCATTCAAGCGCCCGTAACCGTATAACCTGCTGTGGCCGGCCGCGTCGTAGCGTCCCCCGGAAGCGTCGATCCGGTCGCAGCTCAGCCTGAGCAGCTCTTTGACCTGGTCCCAACGAAGCTCCGGATCCCTGGCGATCACCAGAGCCGCGACGCCGGCGGCGCCGGGACAGGCGCTGGAGGTTCCACCGAAGGAGTTCGTGTAGTGTCCGGCGGCATCACCGTCACCCTCGCTGCCAGAATTGTAACCGCCGGCTCCTGATACGTCGGTGGTCCAGATGCCAGGCGTCAGTGACGGCGCGCCGTTGCTGCTGGGAAAAGCGCACCATAGCGCCGCTCCCGTGTCACTGTAGTCCGCCTTCTTGCCGCGATCGTTGCTCGCGGCGATGGCCAGGACCTTCGGGTAACTGGCATAGCCGTCGTTGTCCACCGACTCGTTGCCGTTTCCCGCTGCCCAGGTGACGACACAACCTTTTCCCCCACGGCCCTCGCGCACAGCATAGTCGATGGCCAGCCGGGTCGAGTCGGGTATCGGCACGACCTCGTCGTGTCTGGGATCAGCGGGGTTCCACCAGTCGCCGTCCATCGGTCCCCAGCTGCAGGAGATGACATCCGCACCATGATCCGCGGCCCAGACGAAAGCGTCCGCCTCGGCCTGAGAACCGAGGCTGGACACCAACCGGATGGGCATGAGACGTGCTCTGGGGGCGACGCCCGAGGCGCCGTGCAATCCGTTGGCGCAGGCGACGCCAGCGCAGGCCGTGCCGTGCCGATCGCCGGAGCCGGGATTCGGATCCGCGTTCCCGCGTGTGACGTCGCGGGGCGCGACGATCTTTCCGGCACCCATGAACTCCTCGTGATCCATGTCGACACCGTCATCGATGATGGCGATGATGGTGCCATCGCCCTGGCTCAGCGACCAGGCGGTTTCTACGTTGGAATGGGCATTCACGAAATGGCCATCGACGGTGGTGCGCTTGAGATGCCACTGCTCGGGAAATGCACCGCGTTTTCCCATCTCCTGCACGAGCTCCGGATGACAAAGCAGCACGTCGTCGTGGGCCAGCAAGCGGGCCGCGGTGTTCAGCAGTTTCTGGTGCCCGCTACCCTCGGAAAGCTCGACGAACCACGCGTTCCCCGCGTAGAGAAGCTGGCGCTTGACTTTAAGGCCAAACTTCTCGAGAAGGCGCTTCCTCGTGGCGCTCTTGCATCGCTGTTGAAACTGCACGAACAGATTTTCCGTGTACAGAATCGGCCGACCCGACGCACTACACAGACCGCGGCCAGCGAATCGCACGGATGCCTCCCGCCGCAATGCAATGCGTGCCTTGTCGCGCGTCGAGCGCACTGCGCGGCTAGCATTACAGCGGAGAACCTCGACCCCGACCTCCGGTATCGCGAACAATGGATCGAATTGCGAAAGTATGTCCCGCGCCTTCCTGGAAATCGGGGTGTCACGTATCGTGCGTCGACTCAGAGTGCGCACCACCAAGATGCCGTCACTCATGCGCAATCGGTACGATTTGCCTTTCTTTCCGCCAAATCTGACGTTGGTGATTTTTGCCATCGGAATACTCCTTTCCGAAACGAGCCGAAGAGTTCAACGATCGGTTGGGAGTATAGTGACAACCATGAATGCCCTCCAGCACTGGAATCGTTGCCCGGAGTTCATCGACATCGGCGATGGAAATGGATCCGTCCGACTACGCAAACGTGACGATTTCTACGCGATACGGGGAACTATCGCGAAACAACTCAGTGCTGATGTGGTGATGCGATTGACGGGCGACGACGTCAGCATTCTGCGCGGGACACCACCGGCTGATGCCGCACCCGCTTTCGAGCTGCTGCCGGTCTACGCGGCGGCCAGGGACGCGACGCCGGCGGTCGCGACCGGGCGGATCTTTCTTCGATTGGAGGAAGATATGTCCATCGACACTGTGCGCGACGACATCGAGGCCCTGGATTTCAGAATCGATGAGGTTCCCCTCCACGCACCACATTGCGCCTGGTTGGAACCGAAATCGGAGCGCATCGACGAAGCGCTGTCCAAGCTGGACCGGCTGCGCGCCCTTCCCCTCACAGCCCACGTGGAGCCACAGCTGCTGCGCCCCCGGAGCTGGAAAGGCCGCCCATGACCAGCCTAACGGCAACAACCTGTCGATTCGGGAAATTGAGGCCCGCGTCACGTTGCACCTCGAGTGTCACGGCGCATACTTGAACCTGGCGCCTCGGGCATCGCCGGGCGCCCTCGGAGAAGCTGGATGATAGACGACGCGCGAACAGCCAGGGTATGCAGGCCATGAAATTTCTCCTGGCTTCCGCGATAGTCCTGTCCGTCGTGTGCCTGGCGCTGGCCCTGTTTCATTGGGTGCGATTACGCCGGGACCTCAGGGACGGATCACGGGATGTCGTCACACAAAAACCCATGTGGCTCGATTTTCCCCGTGCCTACACCAATCAGGGCCGGCATCATCAGCGCCGATTTTTCGTCTATTTCATCGTCTTCATCCTTCTTTTGATCGGGCTGTTCGTGCTCCATGGAACGGGCGTCATTAGTAGCTGATCCTGGGTTGTGATGCCGGCTTCGAGCCATGATGCCGGTGAAAAATGCAGGCTAGCGATACAACTCCCTGTTGTTATCATTGTAATCAGCCGATTGAGGCTGGCACTGATAACTACGTGGAAATCGACGCTGCTTCGCGGCCGATGTGCTGCGCAGGCTGCAAGGCCGTTGCCGAAGCCATTATCGCTGGTGCTGGTAGCGGTGATCGTGGCGGCATTTCTGTGGGCCATACGCTCCGGACAGTTCGACGACTTGGAGGGACCCGCCCATCGCATCCTGCTCGATGACGACGAGCAACCGGCACCGCCGCCGGCCGACGCCGAAGACGAGCGAGATCGGAACGGGGGTGCCGGCGAGCGTTGATCAAGATCAATAGCGGCCGGGGAAGGTCTCCTCTAATATGGGGCCAGCGCGAGAATGAAGACACACGATGGGGAGAACGGCATGTCCGCGATCATGGAGCAGCTCAAGGCCGACCACGGCAACATTTCCCGGCTCATGACCACGCTGGACGCGCAGATGGTTATCGTTCACGAGGAGGGAAACGCCGATTTCGAGCTCATGCACGACATCATGGTGTACATGACCCACTACCCCGACCACACGCACCACCCCATGGAAGATCTGGTATTCGACAAGCTCGCCAGCCGCGACAGCAGCGCCGATGGTGTCGTCACCCAACTCAAACGCGAGCACAAGGCGCTCGCCGAGAAGGGGCAGCGCTTCACGGAGATGCTCCGCCACGTGGTGGATGGCGCGCTGGTGGAGCGCGACGTTCTCGAGAACACCGGCCGCGAATTCATCGCCTTTCTCAGAAGCCACATGGAGGTCGAGGACAGCGACGCGTTTCCGAGAGCCGAGCAGGCTCTCTCCGACAAAGATTGGGAAGATATCGCATCCAACATCGAGGCGCGCACCGATCCGGTATTCGGGCCGATAGTCGCCGACGAATTCCGCTCCCTGTACGACTACATCCAGCGCGAAAGTTAGCTAAGAACTGTCCACAAACGTCGATGGGAACGTAGGTTGATGAGATGGTCTCCTCCCCCTTAATTACCGGCGTCGTCATGCGCCATGATGGAGTTTCGATCAACCATCAGAAAGAGGGAGAAGATCCTGAGCAAGATTACGACGATTGGGCTGGACCTGGCAAAGAACGTGTTTCACGTGGTGTGCTGCGACGCTCGGGGCAAGGTGGTGAGAAAGCGGAAGCTGAAGCGGAGCCAGGTATTGCCGTTTTTCGGCAACCTGGAGGGGTGCCTGGTGGGGATGGAGGCCTGTGCGGGCTCCCATCATTGGAGCCAGGAGCTGGAGGCTCTGAGGTTTGAGGTGAAGCGGATGGCGGCGCGTTATGTGAAGGCCTATGTGCGTGGCAATAAGAACGACTACAACGATGCGCTGGCGATCGCCGAAGCGGTGGTGCGCCCCGAGATGCGGTTTGTGAGGAGCAAGAGCCCGGAGCAACAGGATATCCAGGCGCTGCACCGCATGCGGAAGGGGTGTATCGGTGCGCGCACAGCCCTGTGTAACCGGATGCGGGGGTTGGCGGGAGAATATGGCCTGGTAGCGGCCAAAGGGATCGCGACGTTGCGGCGCCGGATCCCGGAGTGGCTGGAAGATGGTGACAATGGTCTGAGCGCACTTTTTCGCCGCCTGTTGTGCGAGGGTATCGAACAGCTCCAGGAGCTCGATGGCCAACTTGCCTTCACCACCCGGGGAGTCGAGCGGCTGAGCGAACACAACGCCGCCTGTCAGCGTCTCCAGACGATTCCGGGGTTCGGGCCGATTGTGGCCAGTGCTTTCCACGGCCAGATCGGCCATGGGGAGGCCTTCCGCCTCACCGAGCCTGGTGCCGCGCCAGCACCGCAGTGGCGGCAAAGACACGCTGCTCGGCATCAGCAAGCGCGGTGACCGATACGTGCGCAGTTTGCTGGTGCACGGGGCGCGTGCGGTAGTGAGCCGGGCCGAACACCAGGATGACCGGCTGAGCCTGTGGATCAACACCATCCGGGAGAACCGCGGGTTTAACAAAGCCGTCGTGGCCCTGATCAACAAGATGGTCCGCATGGGCTGGGCGGTATTAGCGAACAAAACGGTGTATCGCGCCGTATCAGTCCGTACTGAGAACGAAGACCAACAGGAGGTAACCTGCCGACGATGGCGAAGATTTTGTCACCCGTGATGACACAACAGGTCAAACCGGCGTATTGAAAACCTGGAAAGCCCAATGGCTCAACCAAAGCCGACAGATTGATAAGGACGATACGCGCGTACTTCATCGAGGCCGGAGGACGCAGCATTCCTGTCCCTGTCATCGCAACGACAGAATGTTGCAAAACGGGAGGAGACCATATATGGGCTGAGCGCAGCGGAGTTTAAATGGGGACAGATCGTTTTATCTCTACTGCCGCGGCGCGGCAGTAGAGATAAAACGATCTGTCCCCATTTAAACTCCGCTGCGCTCAGCCCAATCTACAGCATCACCATCCACCCGGACGACTCAATCATGCCTGAAGACCGGACAGCATGGCGACGCCGGCGAGAATGATCGCGATGCCGGACCATTGCCCCCAGGACATGGTTTCGCGGATAAATACCCGCGCCAGCACCACGGTTACCGCGGAGAAGCCCGATGCCAGCACCGCGGTCGCCGCCGAGCCCGCGCCCTGACTTCCGGCCACCACAGCGACCAGCGCCGTGCCGTCC
>Ga0114948_10000082_pt1 | contig 27628 bp, 22 predicted proteins | sample CR04metaG_FD_83877 | JGI IMG/M metagenome (GOLD analysis project Ga0114948, IMG submission 83877) | Deep subsurface microbial communities from Mariana Trench to uncover new lineages of life (NeLLi) - CR04 metaG | ecosystem: Environmental > Aquatic > Marine > Ocean trench > Sediment | place...
CTCGCGAGCCAGCTCGGCGACCCGCTCGGTCGAGGGGCCGGGCACGGTCTCGGCCAGGTCGTGGTGGTAGTCACAGTGTTCCGCCCCCGAGTGGCAGGGGTCGCACCCTCCACATCCCACTAGCGCCTCTTCGGGGAATGCCATGATGTCGACGCCCTAGGACGCGGCCTCGCGCAGGTTGGCCTCGATCTTGGCCAGGTTGGCCGCCTTATCACCGGGAATCGGCGTGAAGTTCGCGGCCCCAACGATGACGACCTTCTCGTAGCTCGCATATCGCTCTGGGATCATCTGGATCTCTCCTTGCGTCCGGGGCAGCGCCCGAACTCCGATTATGGCACGCGTATCCCGGAGATTCATGGGCGCTGTAACCCAAAGGGGCGTCGGCTCGTATGTAACCCGAGGAGACGTGAGTGCATCTGATGGTTGTGACTGACCTTGCGGCTATGTTACGCGATCCTGAATGGAGGCTCCCCGGCTCGATGCGAGCCCGAGCGCGTATCGTGGTCTCATCATTTGTAGATCCGGACGAGCCTGTCTCGGATGAGGGCCCCGGGCTCGAGTTCCTCGATGGTACGGCCGTAATCGCGAGCGCCGGTGCGGAGCTCCAGCACGAGCTCGCGAGCTACCGTGAGTACCGCCGCTATCGCGAAACCGTTGTGCAGGGACTTGCGGACTCGGAGGCACGTCCGGCTCTGGAAAAGCTCCTGGTGGCGAAGCGCAGGCAGCTCCGTACCAGGATCCAGGACAAACGCCCGCGCATTGAAAAGAGCGCTCGCTTTTTCGGGCGGCTGCTCACGCGCCGGAACGGGAGCGGTCCCCCCCGATCCTCGACTCCCCGCATCCCGCGTACGATCAGGGTGTAGGTCCGTTGCCGACTGCGTTTATCCTCGCCGGAGATACGTACCACTTCACGCTGCATTCGAAGAACCGCGGCACTCACTAAACGACGTATTGGCGTTTGCTGGGGTCAGCCTGTATAGGGGCCTGATCTAACGGAATGAGCGGTTATCGTGCCCCAAAACCGCCCTTATATGACCTATACTCCCGAACCGGCCCTCTTCGAACAGTTCGTCGATTGTGACTAAAACACACGCCCAATCGAGCCAGCTCGCTAGAATGGGCGCATGTCTCATCGCACTTCGCTGCACCGGCCTGCGCCCTCCCCTGTCACTCTTCGACCAAATCGATCGCCCTTCGATCTTGGACGAATCGGATCGGAGGCCGACTCATGATCGAGACCCTGTCCATCATTCTGGGGCTGGTGCTGGCGATCCATCTCTTTCGCCAATACTGGTTCAACCGGCAGTTGCCGCAAGTCCATTGCATGGAGTCCGATGGCAAATTCTATTCAGCTGGCGAGACCAGCCTTGCGATCAAGCGACCGGAATCAGGGGCGACCAGGACCCTGCTCTGTTTTCCCGGCTTCCTCGAAGACACGCGCTACTTCCTATCGCTCTACGAGCGCAGAGGCTACGAGCTCATCCTGATCAACAACGCGAACTACCATTCGCCGTTCGATATGAAGGACAGCCAAGAGCTCTCCTGGGATCCGAACCCCCATCAGCCTGGCTCCATTGAGTACGACGGTTTTCATGTCGCACAGGCCGTCAAGCACCTCGCCACGACGGATCACATCGTTCTCCATGGCCATTCACGAGGGGGTGCTGTGGTACTGGACGCAGGCCGTCAATTCCCCGAGATCATGAAGGACGAGACGAAGCAGATTTCCGCCCTGCTGGAGGCCGCCGTACTACCGCAGGGAACCCCGGCCGGAGGCACACGAGGACCCGTGCTGGGTGCTCTCACGCTCTACCTGATGCCCATCTTCCTTGGCCTGTCTCGCAACATCTCCGAGGCGCGCCTCCTGAAGCTTCCCATGATGAAGCCGACCAATCAGCTGAAGACTGGGCTGCTCCAGACGCTCTTCTGCAACGCGAAGAGCTATGCCACGTGTGTCGAGAACCTGCGTAACATCACCGAGTGGCAAGAGAAGCATCGCTACGATCTCTACGAGAACTACCACGAGATAACGGTCCTGATAGGCGAGCGAGACGACGTATTGAGCAAGAAGGCCATGACTGCCAGCGCCAACGAAGGCGCCAAGCGAAACCCGCGGGTCAGAGTCGTCGAGACGACCGAAACCAATCACTACATCAGCCTCGAAACGCCCGACGCGATCTACGACGCTCTGGGTGCGGAGTAGCGGCGGATTCAGCGCGCGTTGGGAGCCAGGGCCTCAAGGATGCGCAGGTCGGCGCCCGGCTGGCCGTCTGCCCGGAAGGGCTGGATGCAGACGTGGTCGGCCCCCGCGTCGTGATGGGCCTGGACGCGCGCCGCGATGGCCTCCTCGTCCCCCCAAGCAACGATCGCGTCAATCAGGCGATCGCTCCCTCCGTCCGCGAAGTCCGCGTCGTCGAAGCCCTGCCACTTCCAGCCGTTCTGGTAGTTCGGAAGCGAGAGGTAAACCCTCAGATTCTGCCGCGCGATGGCGCGCGCCTTCGTCGCGTCTGTTTCGAGCAGCACCATCTGCTCGGGACACAGCAGGGGGCCTTTGCCCAGGATCGCGCGCGCCCGCGCCGTATGCTCGGGCGTCACGTTGTAGGGATGGGCGCCGCTCGCCCTCTCGCCGGCCAGCCTCAGCATGTTCTCCCGCAGCGCCGCCAGCACGATGGGCGCCTCCTGCTCGGACTCCGGCCCCTGGTAGACGGCCTTTTCCATGCTCTCGAGGTAGCTGCGCATGGTGCTCACCGGCTTGCCATAGCGGTGGCCGCGTAGCCCAGACACCATCGGTTCATGCGAGACACCCATGCCCAACACAAAACGTCCGCCCGAGACCTCCGCCAGTGTCTTCTGAATGGCGCGCATGGTCATGGCATCGCGCGCGTAGATGTTGGCGATGCCCGTGGCCAGATGGAGCCTCTCGGTCCGAGCGGCCAGGTAGCCGAGGAGAGCGAACGGGTCGCGGCCTACGGCCTCGGGCACCCAGAGCGTGGAATAGCCCCAGTCCTCGAGCCGCTGGCAGAAGACCGCGGCCTCGGGCGCGGGAAGCACATCGAGCCACGTCCATACACCGAGCCGTCCGAGTTCAATCTGCCCTGGACCCGTTACCATTCCAACCCCCTGCTGTTGCGATCGTCAGAACTAGCGGCACTGTGCTGGCTACCTCTTACCCCGTTCAGAGATATCGCGAAAGGAGAGGATGAATGAGCAGCCTTGTAGCCTACAAACTCGAGCACCCGATCTGTACCATCACCCTCGATGATGGCAAGGTCAACTGCCTGTCTCTGCAGATGCTGGCCGGGATCAATGCAGCTCTGGATCGTGCCGAAAAAGATCGTGCGGCCGTAGTGCTGACTGGTCGCAAGGGCAAATTCAGCGCCGGATTTGATCTCGCGGCACTTGGCAAGGGTGGTAGCGATGCCATCGATATGATGATTAACGGCTTCCGCCTGGCCGAGCGCCTGCTCTCGTTTCCCATGCCAGTCGTCGTTGCCTGCCCTGGCCACGCCCTGGCCATGGGCTCGTTCCTGCTTTTGTCGGCGGACTATCGGATCGGCGTTGGCGGTGCCTACAAGATTGGAGCCAATGAAGTGGCGATTGGCCTGACGATGCCGCGATTTGGCGTAGAGATTTGCCGGCAGCGCCTGGCGCCTGCCCATTTTCACCGCGCCGTTATTTGCGCTGAAATCTATTCCCCGGCCGGAGCTGTCCAGGCCGGCTTTCTCGACCAGGTCATTCTCGAAGATAAGCTGATTGCTGCAGCCCGCGACAAGGCCACGGCATTGGCCGGCCTCAATATGCCCGCGCACACAGCTACCAAACTGCGCGCGCGGCACGAGGCGTTGCAGGCCGTTCGCAAGGCGATCGAAGCGGACGAAGCCGACCTGCGCTCGTAGCGCGTAGTAAACTCCTGAAAACGGTCGACGCCTGACGGTTACGGAGCGACGATGACCGCGGCCACGCTGGACTCATGCCCCACGCGGAAGCGGGCGTGTACGGGCTGGCCATCGAGCTCCCAGTCGGCGACGTAGTCGCCGATCGTCGCGCGCAGCTCGACGAGGCCATCCGCATCGGCGGTCTCGATCGATCGTGTGCGCCAACGGTCGTTTAAGAGCGCCAGGATCGCGGCCCCGTGGCGTGTGATGTTGCGATCGTCGTCCCAGAAGCCCACGTCGAACTCGTCACGACCGGCGATCTTGTTCCACGCGCCCCAGAAGACGATCTGCTCGACCGACGGATGCCCCCACCATACGCGCATCAGGGCCTCGGCCTGGGCGGCCCGAGCCTCGGGGTCGTCCGGCGCGATGAAGTTGGTCTCGGTGATATGGATCGGGAGGCCGGTCTCCGCCAATGTTTCGAGGGCGACCTGGTAGTCGTCGATTCGCGTGCGCTGGCTGAGGTCGACCGGAATCCCTACGAACGCCACGCCGGGAACGAAGTGACCCTGCTGGCCCAGGGCGTCAATCGGAACGCCCCGACCAAGCAGCTCGAGCACGCGGTCGCGCACCGTCGTGGCGAAGGGGCCCGGAAGACCGGTGAAGACCTCGTTGATCCACTCGTTGAAGACGAGTCGTGCGTCGGGGTCGGCGGCGTGGGCCCAGCGAAACACGTCCTCGGCGATCTCGGGCCCGAGGCGATCGATGTACCACTGCGTGAAGGGCTGAAGGGTCTCGTTGGTGGCATCGTAACTCAGGATGCGACCGCGAAAGCGAGCTACTGACTCGGTCACCCATGTACGCATGAGCTCCCGAAGCTCCCCTTTCTCGGACTCGCTCAGATCCGGATCGGGGAAGAGCCCAACGATCCACGACGGCACACCCGACGATGAGAGCGGCGGGCCGTTACCCCACATCAGCGTATGACCCTTCACCGTGAGCCCGAGCGATCGCGCCCACTCCACGATCTCTTCGGCGGCCACGAAATCGTAGACGCCCTGCTCGGGCTCGGTGCGCCTCCACTTGAAGGTATTCTCGATGACCGCGGTTCGGATGTATTTCGTCGCGATCTCGGTGAAGAAGGCCCGGTCATTGGGATCCTGGAGCTTGAGCAGATCGGTCGCGATGCCGAAGTCGAAGCCGTGCTTGATCTGCGTCACGGTGACCTGCGCACCAGGGGCCCCGATCAGAAGTCGCAACGGCCGCGTCCGGATCGCCTCTGCCCGCGCGTCTGCGGCTTCGACCACCGCACGCTCCGCCGCGTCGATCAGGGAGAGATCGGCCGGCTGGCCCGTTGGGAGATCGGGAAGCTCGGCGACTCCATCGATCATCGAGACGACTCCGTAGCCACATGCGGCCTCGCTCGCGCCGCGCGCTCGTGCACAGTGGGCCCGGCAAAGCGGGTTGTCATCGAAGCGGCAGCGACGCCGGCAAACGCGATCGTCCGCCCGCGCTTCCCGCCGGCACGAGCGGCCGGCCTTGCGGCACTCCAGGGCATCCCCGGGATCCGCGCACGCGAACGCGCAGGGATCGGCAACCGTTCCGCAGAGCGCGCGTCCCCGGGATCGATCCTCGTGACAACCGGCGCGGCAGCCGCGGACATCGGTCGCCACGTTGCACGCTTCACGGCACGCCCGCGCCGCGTAACGCACAGAGGCCAGGCAGCTCTTTCCCGCCTGCGGACATGCGCCGGCTTCGGCGGCCGCCGGATCGCCAAGGACCCCCAGAGCCACCGCAACGACCAGCCACCACGCACGCATGGCGGCAGTGTATCAGGCAGGGCGTAGTCTCTGAACAACATCTTCGACGACGGGATGGTGAACGGGAGGAGGAGAAAGTATTCACTCCGGGGCCTATATAGGTCAGACCTTGCGTATCGCGGAGATTTTTGCGTCTGGAGGCGATCGAGTAGCTGGAGCGGCATCACCCGCCCGCTGCTAGGCTGTCGGTTCGCGGAAGGAGGGGACGATGGGCAGCAAACTCGAAGACGACGCGCGAGAGACCTATCGGCGATTCGTCAACCGGCGTGACAAGATCGATGAGGGCGCCAGCTCCTGGGCGGAGCTCGCGGACTTCTTCACAGAGGATGCGGCCTATATCGATCCCGCCTGGGGCCGCATCGAGGGACGCGAGGCGATCCGCGAGTTCTTCGTGGACTCTATGGCCGGACTTACCGGTCACGGCTGGTCGACGCCAGAGAACTGGATCATGGTCGAGGGGCCTCGCGTCGTGAGTCAGTGGGACCAGGTCCTTGGCCACAAGGAAGACGGCTCCCCGTGGTTGGTGGCCGGACTCTCGATCCTCTACTACGTCGGGGATGGTCTCTTCTGTTACAGCCACGATATGCTGAACATGGTCCATATCGGGCAAACCATGAAGACGATGCAATGGAGGCCGCCCACCGAGATGGTCTATCCGCCCAGAACCGTGAATCGCGACATCAAGCTCCCCACCGCCTGGGCGCATCTCGAGAAGAACCGGCCCTAGCTCAAGAGCTGACCCCAAAACCGCCCTTAGATGACCTAGACTCAACCTAAGAAGCAAGGAGGTCCCATGCCTACCCGTTTCAATCACATGGAGCTGACGCTTCCCGCGGGGAGCCTGGAGGAGCCGGAGCGCTCGGCCATCACGCGCTTCTACGGCGAGGTCTTCGGCTGGCGCGGCCTGGACGTGAAGCTCATCGGCGCGAACGACCTGCTGCTGGCCGTGGACGAGGAGGTGAGCCAGTTCATCCTGCTGGTGGAGCAGGAAAATCCCATGCACGCCCCCAGCTTCGACCACCTGGGCCTGCTGCAGGAGACGCGCGAGGAGGTGGACGAGCTTCTCGAGCGGTGCCACAAGCAGCGTGAGCTGGACGAGCGCGTCCGGATCAAGGAGTACACCGATCTGGTGCAAGGCGACCTGACGGTTCACGCCTTCTACGTCAAGTACCTGCTGCCCATCTGGCTCGACGTCCAGGTCTTGAGCTGGAAGCCGGGTACGGGCCCGACCCACCGCTGGAGCTACTCCTGAGTTCTCTCTTGCTGATTCTGGAGAGTCGAAGGCAGTAGGGTTGAGCTAGACCCCAGCGGGGCAGGAGCCACGGCGAGCTCTCGGTTGCCCTAGAGGATGTACTCCATCACGTCGATCCCGAACTCGGCGGCATTCAGGGCCTCTAGGATCTGCAGCGGGTCTTGCTCCTTGGCATGCTCAGCGAGGTCAACAGTCTCCTCCTGGATCGAACGTCCGTCCGCGCTCAGAAGCAAGGTCACCACTGGAAAGTGGCGCAAGGCGTGCTCCGCCGTTGCCCCAACCACGATCCCGACCGAGCTGTCCGAAAGGCGAACGACGGTCCCCAGCGGGTAGAAGCCAACCAGGTTCAAGAAAGTGCGCAGCAGGGCCTGATCCAGGTGGTTGCGCTGGGAGTGATAGAGAAGTGCGAGTGCCTTCGGTGGTGAGATCGACGCGGAGCGGTAGACGCGGGCACTCGTCATTGCATCGTAGCGATCCACGATTGCCACGATTCGGCTGAGGAGCCCGATCGGTCGTCCGGCCGCGGTCGCGGGGTAGCCGGAGCCGTCCAGATTCAGATGGTGCTCGTACGCTCCGAGCGCGACGCCGATCGTATCGGGGGACACTCCCTGCTTGGTCGCGATGGAAATGAACCCCTCGACCGGATGGCGCTGGATCACCTTCCTCTCCTCCGGCGTCAGGCGACCGGCCTTGTTGAGCACTTCCTTTGGTATGCAGAGCTTTCCCAGGTCGTGCATCATCCCGGCTTGTCCAACGATGTAGAGCTGACGCCGCGTCAGTCCGACCGCGCGTCCGAGTGCGATCGCAGACACGCCCACGTTCACGGAGTGATTGAACGTGTATTCGTCGTAGTTCTTCACACTCGTCAGGAACATCGCGAACTCGGAATTGCTATCGATGCTCTCGATCATCTCCTGTACCACGCGCTTGACTCGCCGTAGGTTGATCCGATCTTTCTCACGCGCTTCGTGGAAGAGCCCCTTGATGACGCCGATCGCTCGCAGGTAGATGCGCTTCTGGACCTGCTTCTGGTCCACCGTATCCTCGGGCGGCTCGTCGGGCGCGACATCGAACTCGATGTGAGTCACACCCATGACCGCCATCTCCCGAACCAGCTCGTCCGGACGCGCGTCTCCTTCCGAGTCCTCCAGAAGCAGCCGGGCGAACGTCTCGATCTCGCCCGTATCGACCTCTGGGTCGATTCGTAGAGTCGCGACGCCGGCTGCCCCCAGCACGTCCAGGAGCCGCTGATAGCTGGCCGACCCGACTGAACCCTCCCGCACACGTATACCATCGATGAAGAACGAGTCTGCCCGAATCGCCAGAACGACGTCGGCATCGCTTTCTGCGAGATCGTGCAGAGTAGAGCGAATACGGTCGGCGGCCGAGTGCACGGCATCGTGCCCGGGCCCGTACAAACGGGTCGCCTTGAACAGCGCCATCCAAAGAACAATCATCTCGCGGCCAAGGAGGATCTTGCGAACGTCATGCTCGTCGGTGTTCACGACCCCTCCTTCCGGGAGCTGACGAATGCTGCCCCGCAGACCGCCGCGAGCTCTGCGTTTTTGCTCTGCGCGAGGTTGGCGAGAAGCTGGATGGCTGAACTTGTGCCAATGCGAGCCAGCGCATCGGCACAGCGCTCCCAGTCTCCCGAGCTGCGCCGGCCGAAGAATCGCCTGGGCTGGAGGCGCTTGCGAAGGAACGGCACGGTCTTTTCGCCGCCGATCGCGGCGACCGCGCGAAAGAGCGCGTTCTTCTCCTGATCGCTCAGACCCACGAACTCGCGAGACTGGACGCGGGCGAGGAGCGCTTCGTGATCGAGGTGCGGGCATCCCCTGGTCAGGGCCAAGAGGGCGATGATCCGACAAGACGGATCGTCGTCATTCATCGCCACGTCCAGGAGCCTCTCGAGTGCGCGGTCCTCGTGAGTCACTGCGAGCGTCCGGACGATCTCCCGGCGGAGCGCCTGTGGCGCGGCGGGAAGCTTTTCGATGAGTACGGGGATCGCTCTTGGGTCTCGGAGCTTATAGAGCACGCGCGTGAAGCACACACGCGTCTCCTCGCTACCGCGGCGAAAGCACTCGAGGACGGTTTCAAAGGCGGGGTCGCCCATCATGACGAGCACGTCGATGTACAAACGCCGTGCAGTCTCCTCGTTCGAGGCCTCCAGGAATTCGCATACGGTGTCCGGGACGTCATCGCCGAGAAGGAGCAGGATGCCTGCGACCAATTCGGGCGGACAGATCCTGGCTTCGAGGGCACGCTGGAGATCCGAGAGCCGATCCGGTCGCGACATGCGCGTCAGCGACTCGCGAATCGCTGGGCCGGCCGCCTCTGGAGCCTGGTCCCGGAGTCGCTCGAGGATACTCAGCGCGATGTGGAAGCGCCCTTCGGAAAGCAGACGCTGAAAGGTGGCCTCGAGCAGGCGCACCAGATCGGCCGTCCGCGCTTCGGCCTCACCGAGAGAGAGGATCTCGAAGATCGCCCCCACGAAGCTCTCCCAGGGAGGATGAACCTTCGCTGCCTCGACTTCCTCCGCGATGCGCTGCGCATCCTCCGACGACACTCGAAAGGCCTCATCGGGAGGCGGCGGGATGTTCAGCTCGCTGGAGGCGTCGGGAAGCTCCTTGATCTCCTCGGTTGGTGTCTCTTTGCCCTCGAGTACGTCATCAGGAGACTCGAGATCGATGTACGGGTCCACCGCCAGGATCTGAACGTGCGGCAGGTCGGCTTCCCAGAGCCGGGTGACGTAATCCTCGCTAAGGTCGTCGGCGTCTATGGGCAGGGCCATAGCCAGCGTGAACCGCCTGAGCTCATCGAGCTCCAGCCCCCGGCGCATCCGAAGCGCGCGGACCCCATCTCTGTAGAGCCTCCCGGGCAGGTCCGTCGGCACGAGGGTCTCCAGAAGTGGCAGCTTTTGCCACGCGAAGCCGTCCATCTTCACTTCGAGGTCGAGCGGCAGGATCGCGTCGAGCTTCCGCGCCGAATCTGCGAGTGCCTCCTCACACGCCGGGTGGTGCAGCGGGTACGTACGAACGGTGCGCTCGGCCCGCAACAGCGACTGCACCGCCAATACAACGGACTCCGGAACCGCCTCGGTCGACACCGTATTCGACACCGCCTACTGCATCGTCCCGATCCGACCGTCGCTTTACGGCGCAGAAGGCGACGCCGGCGCCAGCTGGCGGAAAGAGTCAACGGAGCGGTCGCCCGATCAGTTCCTGGCCTGCCCTCTTCCACGGGACGTCCGCCCCAGCATCGTGGACAGCCTGCCCTACTCCCGGGAGAACCCGGACAGCCGGTCGAAGACCACGGACGCACTCCAGCGGGACGCAGCCCTCCGGAGCGCACGGCGGCACCTGGAACTGCCCGCTCGGTTCCTTGCCCCAACCGCCACCGCCCGCCGCTGTATAGGCCTAATTTAACGGAATGAGCGCTTATCGGACCCCAAACCGGCCAGGATCTGAAGGACGCGAACGCCCTGCTGGGGAGCTTGGAAGAGGAACGGCCATTAGCCGGACCGGGCAAACGTTCCGGGCCAGACCGGCGCAGGAATCAACACTTCTGGGTGTTAGTTCCGGGTTAAGTTCCGGGTGCCGTTGGAGGCGACCCGGCTAACCCCTTGGAATCATGGTCAAGCCACCGGGGCGAATCTGAACTAAACTACATTTAGGGTGGGTGAGTGCTGGCGGGAACGCTGCCGCTTGCGGCGCGCGCGAACCGCGCGGGCTAGCCCCGGCGGCCCTCACTCAGGCTCAGGCCGTGCAGGAGCGCGTTGCGTAGCTCGCGTGGATCGATGATGTCGTCGTAGCCCATACCGGCCGCGATGCGCCAGGGGCCCTCCTTCTGCTCGCGCTCGATCCGTGCCTGCTCTTCGGCGTCCAGCTTGGCCGAGCGCCCGCCGCTGGCCGCGGGCATGGAGCTGATCGTAATGGACGGGAAGGCGTAGCTGATCGTCTGTCGGTCGAAGGGATTCTGGGCCATGGTCGAGGCGCCGAAGCCGAACGCCTTGCGCAGCGTCACATGCAGCTTGGGACCCCTGAGCCGGCGCTGCGCCAGGAACATCTTGCCCGCCCACTTCAGGATGCCTTCGCGTTCCGACTTCGTGCCCGCCATCACGCCTGGGTTGTCCGCGAGAAAGATCACGGGGAGGCCGAAGGCGCCCGCCGTCTCGAGGAAATCGGCCGCCTTGATGGCCGCGGAGCTGTCGACGGCGCCGGCGCCCACCATCGGATTGTTGGCGACGATCGCCACGGCGTGCCCACCCAGGAACGCCAGCGCCGTGATCAGGGAGCGGCCGTAGCCGGGCTGGATCTCGAGCAGGCTGTCCGCGTCGACCAGCATCTCGAGCACACGATGCATCGCGTAGGGCTGTCGATCGTTGGGGGGGATCAGCTCGAGGATGCCAGCGAGCGTGCGCGGCCCCGCATCGGGTCCCTCGCGTCGGGGCGGCGCGCCGGAACGGTTCAGAGGGAAGTAGCCCAGGTAGCGCCGCGCCAGCGCGATCGCGGCGACGTCGTCGGGCGCCACGTTATGCGCGACGCCCGAGACCTCGCTACAGAGCTGCGCGCCGCCGAGCTCTTCCTTCGTCACATCCTCGCCGGTCGCGGACTTCACGAGCGGCGGGCCACCACTGAACATGGCGGCCGAGGAGGTCATGATCGTAAAGTCGGAGAGCGGCGAAGTGAGCGCGCCGTGCCCGGCCGAGGCACCCAGCACCAGACACACCATGGGTACCTCGCCCGACAGGTCGGCCAGCGCGAGCAGGTCGTTGGGCGTGCGCCCGACACGACGCGTTTCGGTCAGCCGATGGCCGGCCCCATCGAGCATGAACACGAGCGGCACGCGCTCCTGCAGGGCAAGCTCGCAGATGCGGTAACGCTTGGCCATGGTGTCGGCACCGATCGAGCCCCCCAGCACGCTGAAGTCCTCGGCCGCGCCGATCGCCGGTCGGCCCGCGATCTTCCCCATGCCCGCCACCAGGGCATCGGCGGGCTTTTCGGTCCCGCCGGTGAGTACGCCCAGCTCGACGAAGGTGTCGGGATCGAAGAGCAGACCGATGCGCTTGCGCGCGTCGAGCTTCCCGCGCTGCGTCATCAAACGCTCCACACGCTCGGGGCCACCCATGGCCCGCGCCGCCGCGCGCCGCCGCTCGAGCTCCTTCAGAATGGGATCCCAATCGCTCATCCCGCTCCCATTCTAACCGCTGAGCGTCGTGGGCGGCCCTGGGAGCAGCGATTTAACAGAGCGCCCGACCTCGCACCCCCCCCAAGGGCCTTTAAAGCTCCTCCCATAGGGGGGGATGGCAAGACAAATCTCTCCCGTTTCGCCGCGGACTCCTGGATCCGGACGTCGACCTCGTACGACCATCCAGACATCCAGGCCGAGGCCCCGCATCGACCAGCACCCATCGTGCTCTGCGCCGCCGACTTCGATGCGGTCGCGCCGCCCGCCGCGGTGAGACATCCTCGCTCCTCACGGCGGGGGCAGGCTCACTCTTCTCAAATTGGGCGGGCTCTGTAGAATCGTTCGGAGAGGGCAGGCCATTTGAGCCGAGGGGGAGGGGTTCCTGCTAGGATCATCTACGATTGGTCTCATGATCCATTACAGCGATCCGCCCATTCTGCTGCGCGATGTGATCGAGGACGTCGGGGACGTCGTGCGGTTGCTCGAGCGCAACGCGCCCTACACACCGCTCGGAGGCTGGTACCGACCGGACGCCGATCTCGATGCGCCCACGAGTCCCATGTGGTTTCAGAACGACTGGGTGCACGCCAACCTGCGCGTCGAAGGTTCGGAGCTGTTCCTGTTCCACAAGCGCGTGACGCAGGCGGCGCGCGACTTCTACGGCGCCGAGGTGATCGTTCCGCACAGCGTCTACGTGAACCTGATGGCAGCGCTCGAGAGGAGCGGCCCGGCTCACACCGACAACCCGCGCTTCCACGGACGCGATCGCAGCGACACGCCGATGTGGATGCTACGCGCGATGCTCTGGTCGGGGCTCTTTGATCGCTACGCGATCGTGCAGGCGACCTCGATCTGGTGGATGAACGACGTCGAAGGCGGCGGCCTGCTCTATTGGCCAGACGGTCCAGACAAGCCTCCGCATGAGCACGTAGGCGACATGGCGAACACCGCACTCGTCGGCGACAACCATGGCATGTTCCACCAGGTCGAGCCCGTTGGTCCGTTCGACCAGGGCACGCGACTCGTCACGCCGCGCGCCCAGCTCGCGCCGGCGGCCGACGACCGTAGCGAGTGGGCCGTGACCGATCGCGGCGAGGTCCGTTACCAGGCGCCGCTCGAACAGTACCGCGTGAGTGTCCTGTGGAAGGCCGACGTCTACCGCAACGAGGCAGAACAGCGCCGGCAGATGGCTGACACGCTCTCGATCCCTGATGTGGCTCGCATCTTCGACCGCGACCTCAAGGAGAAGGGCGCCGATGTGCGCATCGATCTCGATCGCCTCGATGACCCGGGGCTGAGCACCGCGGTGAACGCGGCCTACCCAGAGGCCGTTCCGGTCGGCAAGAGGCGGTCGATTTTCGATGGGGCTTGAAAGCCAGCGGTTCTCCTTTGATGCTCAAGACTCCCAAGGCCATGCCCTTTCAGCAACCGTACGATGTCCGCGCCAGCAATGACGCGGACGGGGTGACCAGCTTCAACGAGTTCCATGTAAGCCTGCTCGGCAATGCATGCTGTGGTGACGCCGTGGCTCGACTGCTCTAAGACCGCATTTTCATCTACTCCTCTAGACCCTGTGCATAGGCAGGCCAGCTAACCTCCTGCTGCTCCCGGACGGGGCAAACGATCCGGGCCAAACCGGCGCAGGGACCTACAGTTTTAGGTGTTAGTACCGGGTTAAGTTCCGGGTGCCAGGTTCCGGGTGCCGTCCGCGCGCCTCATCGAGTGCCGAAGCGAAAGCATCCCACTGCAGTTCATCGAAAGCGTTCTTTCGATGTGGCTGGTTCAGAGTCAAGTGGAGGACTCCCTCGTCATCCAGAAGCTTCAGAGTTCGTGCTTCGTCGTTCATGGCACCCGTTTCCCCATTCGTGCCCCAGAGCCCCCGCCACGAAGGTTGAGTGCAGGGTGTGGTCCATGACGGTTCTGCGTGATCTGTGTGGATCGCTTGATCTCGCTTCAATCGATCGGCCTCAGGCGGCGGCGATCCCCACTTGGATCGCCTCGAGCTCCCGGGTGAGTCCATCCAAAAAATCTCTACCTGGTACCATCTCGGCTTGCTTCATATTTCGTTACGAAATGTCTAGTTGCGCAAGCAACCACATTCAAGGATATTCTTCGGCACGATCCGATCCGGGCGCCGTGCCCTCCCCTTCTCGCTCGACCACCGCCAGGAGACCGCCCATGACCTATCGAGTGATTCAGTGGTACACGGGTGCCATCGCCCGCGAGCAAATTCGCATGCTTGAAGACAAGCCGGAGGCCGAGCTGGTCGGGGCCGTAGTGCACCACAAAGAGAAATCGGGCATCGACCTGGGTGAGATCACCAAGGGGCCTGCCATGGGGATCACGACCGTTGGCAACATTGATGATGGCCTCGCAATCGACGCGGATGTGGTGCTCTACAACGCCCCCTTCGAACGCTATGACGAGATCATTCGGATTCTGGAATCCGGGAAAAATGTCATCACCCCGAGCGCCGCATTCTATCCATCGATCCGACCGGAACTGAGCGAATTAGAGGCAGCCTGCCGGAAAGGGGGCGTTTCTTTGCTCGGCACGGGCGTGAACCCGGGCTTTGCTGGGGATGTCCTTCCGCTCGTAGCTTCGTCGCTATGCGCGCGCGTTGATCACGTGCATATCCAGGAAGTAGGCGAACTCAGCGGCTGGGATCCCTTCATGCTGACCGAGGTCATGAAGTTCGGCAAAGAAGTAGAAGAACTCGAAAAGGACGCGGCTTACTTCGATCTGATGACGAATTCCTTCCGACAATCGTGTCAAATGCTCGCCGAAGCGCTCAACTTCAAGGTCGACGGGGTAGCCACGCGCCCAGACTTTGCGCGCGCAAGGCGCGATCTACTCGACGGTCGCGTCAGGGAGGGGACCGTCGGCGGCATTCACCTGCAGGTGGTTGTGACTTCGAAGGGCTCCCCTGTTGTGACGGAGGATCTCTATTGGCGCCTGGACGACGATCTCGACGCGCCCTGGGCCCTCGATCCCGATCCCGGAGAGTGGCAAGTCACACTCGAGGGCAACCCAAACGTGAAACTCGGCGCGTCGTTGTCGAGTGCCAAGGGTCAGTCGAACGCGGGCCAGGTCGCCACAGGCGCACGAATGGTCAACTCGATCCGCGACGTCTGCGACGCAGACGCCGGGATTCTTACCGCAGCGACTGCGCCCATGCCGCGCTGCTGGAACGTCCCGAGCCCGGGTTAAAACCACCAGCCGGTGTGACGTTCGATCACTTGATCGAGTACGGCGACATGGGGCTCGCGCCACGCCGGGGTCGCCTGCGCCATCAGGCCCATCGGGTCGCCCGAGTCGGTGAGATCGAAGCGGAGCCAGCCCAGCGATCGATCCGAGTGTTCCGTCGGACTTGTCACGCAGCCCTCCACTTGTTCATTCTCCAGAGGGCTGAGGAATAGCGGTCGTCGGTCGTGTGATCGCCAGAGCTCGGTCGCGAGCCTGATGAAAGAGCCGCATCCCCTCCTCGAGGCCCCCGAGCAGGACATGATCATTGGCCCCGCTGGCGAGCGTGCTCTAGATGCTCTCTGCGATCGACAAGTCCTCCTTCTCGAAGACCTCGCCGTGTATGTGTTCGAAGCTCTTCTCGAGTCGCGCCTTGGATCCGCTATCTGATGGTTCGCGCGGCTCCCGGCTCATCAGGCCAGCCCGCGAGCTGCGGAGTTAATGTCAAATGTTGTAGACGGAGTTAGCGGACGCTCCGGGTTAAGTTCCGGGTGCCGTTGGAGGCGACCCGGCTAACCCCTCGGAATCATGGTGAGCGCGCGGGGGATCGAACCCCGGACCGGCGGATTAAGAGTCCGCTGCTCTACCAGCTGAGCTACGCGCCCGGGCGCATTGTAGCGGCTCCCTCCGGGCACGCGAGCGAGGTCCGCGCGCCGCGCTTGGGTCGGAAGACGTCCTCGGGTTAGACTGGCAGCCCGATGGCGAAGCGACAGCGTAGAACCGGCATCCTGGGATCGCTCGGGCTCACAGCCGCGCTGCTGCTGGTACTGGCCTGCGTTACCCCGGGGCTGCCTCCCGCCGAGCCGGCCGGCCGCCTCACGGGCCAGACGGTCCAGCGGGTGAAGCAGTTCTACCTCTACCCCGAGCACCTGGATCGCCGCTTCCTGGTGGGGGCGCTCGACGCGCTGGAACGACGCTTCGAAGTCGTCCGCTTCGATGAAGGCAAGAACGACGGCGTGCTGTGGGTGGGGTCGAGGCGCGCACGGGTGCCACTCAATCAGGAGCTGGAGCCGGAGGAGTTCCAGCAAATCCTGGGCCAGGCGCTGAGCTTCGTCGAGCCGGGCGTGCGCGAAGAGCTCGCCAAGGACGAGGAGCTGGATCTCGAGGTGATCGCGCTGCGGGGCGCGCTCTTCGCGCTCGACCGTTACTCCACGATCTACGCGGGCCGCAGCACCGAGGACTTCAAGATTAGGTTCTCGGGCAAGCTCAAGGGGATCGGCGCTCGCGTGGGGCGACGCGACGGACAGCTGCGCGCGGTCAAGGTCTTTCCCGATAGCCCAGCAGAGAAAGGTGGGCTGAAAGACGGAGACGCGCTGCTCAGCATCGACGACGAGCCCACCCAGCCCCTGAGCGTGAAGGAGGCCGTCGGCAAGATCCGGGGGAAGGAGGGAACCATTGTCCGGCTGGGAGTCGGGCGGGACGAGGAGGAGTTCGAGGTCAAGATCACTCGCGGCGAGGTCGTCGTCCCCAGCGTGAAGGCGCGCCTGCTGGAGGACGGAATCGGCTACGTGCACATCACTCACATGAGTCGCTCCACCGTGCCGGAGTTTCGTAAGAAGCTGGAGGAGCTCGGGGAGCTCTCGGGCCTGGTGCTCGACCTGCGCGGGAACTCGGGGGGCAGCATGCGTACGTCGACGACGCTGGCCGACCTGTTCCTCAAGAATGAGCTGATCCTGCGGCAGGTAAATCGCCAGGATCCGACCAGCTCCAACGCCCGCCACCGCACCATCGCCGGGCCGAAGGTCTCCCTGGACTATCCCACCGTTGTTCTGGTCGATCGGGTAACCGCGTCCGGCGCCGAGATCCTGGCGGGAGCGATCGCGCCGCTCCCGCGCGTTCAGCTGGTCGGTCAGAGGACCTACGGCAAGGGTCTAATCCAGCGGGTGTACCCGCTGCCCGAGAAGCATCTGCTCAAGCTCACGGTGGCGGAGTACATCCTGTCGGGCGATCGCGAGATCCACACCAAGGGCATCGAGCCCGACATTCAGCTGTTTCCGGTCTCGACCAAGCGCCTGAGCCGGCTGGCCAACGCCCCGGTGGAGTCGGTTCCGTACATCCTGCCCGAGAAGAAGGAGGACGAGGAAGAGGACGCAGAGGACGAGGACGAGAACGACTTCCCGATCGAGGTCGCGCAAGCCCTGCTGGCCAAGGGCCAGGCGGATCCCCTGCCGTGGATCCGTGCGAAGGCGGACTCAGAGATCTCGAACCACCTTGGCGAGATCGGGATCACCTGGATGAGCAAGGGAGTGCCTCTGCCTGAGCTTCTGCCCAAGGCGCTCCGGATCAAAGGCGAATCGCTGCGGTTCGTCGCGGGCGAGCCCGGGACGCTGCGGCTGAAGGTCGAGAATCCAAACGACTTCACCATCCCCGACGCCTGGATCGCGCTGGACGTGCCCGCCTCATATTCCGGCGACGAGCTTCTGCCGCTCGGAGATCTCGCGCCAGGCCAGGTGGTCATAGGCGAACTCGAGCTTACGCCACCGTATGGACTCTCGGTGCCCAAGCAGCCGGTGACGGTGCACGTGGCCAGTGGCTCCCGGCCGTTGCAGTCACAGCGGCTGCTGCTGGACGTCAAGCAGTACTCGCCGGAGATCGAGATCGAGGTCATACGCATCGCGGCCGACCGCGTGGAGGTCACGCTCAAGCAGCGCGGGGATCAGGCCATGGCAAACATCAAGATCGCCGTGCCCGGGGACGTGAGTGAAATCGAAGAGCTGCCTCCGGATACACCGGTGACGAAGGAGCTGCGGCTATCGGGCGCGGTGGATTCGGTTTCGGTCACCCTGCGCGGCCCGGGCATGCGACGCCAGATCGAGGTCCCGATCCCGGATGAGCGCGTGACCGTCGTGCCGCCCTCCGTGACCATCGAGCGCGGGGGGATGCCGGGACGACGCCGGCTGACGCTAAGCGCGGACTCCCCCGAGGGCCTCAGCATGGGTTTGATCTTCCTCGACGGCCAGAAGCGGACCTACGTCGACTGGCAGGGTCAGAGGCAGGGCCGGCTTACGACCAGGCTCCAGAGCGGGGACCACAAGATTACGGCCCGTGTGGAGACCGTCTCCGGGGTCGCCGTGATCGACTCCTGGACCCTCACAGCAAACTGAGCTGTCGCGGGCGGCCCAGTGCCTCATCGAAGCTCTGTCCCAGATGGCATAGAATCGCGTCCGCCACGGGGCGCAGCACCTTCTCCACGTAGTACGTGCGATCGACCTCCACAGGAAACGGCCGCCCGGCTAGCACCGGCTCGGGACCGGTCTTCGTGATCACGTAGCTCACGACCCGCTCCACCGCGGAGCCCGCCTTGCGCGCCGCCTGGATGTGCGGCGGCACCGTGGTGTAGCGATCGATCGAGCCCTTGCGGATGCCCTTGCGGATCACGAGCTCACGGTCCAGCTCGCCCGCCAGTACGCGGGCTACGATTTCCTGCACCACCGGAACAACGGGCTGATCGGTGAAGACCCGGCTCAGCATCTCCTGCTGCAACTGACCAGCGACGGCCGGCCAATCGCGTCGTACCGCCTCCAGCCCGACGATCTCGAGCTTGTCGCCCACCAGTCCGGCGTAGCGCTTCTTGCTGCCCTGCCCTCCGCCCCGCACGCTCGGCTGCATAAAGCGCAGGTAGAAGCGCTCCAGCGCGAGCTCCAAGCGGGGCTCCACACGGTACTCGCGCCGCACGCGCTCCGCGATCTGGCGCTCCACGCGACTGCGCAGCTCCAGCGCCGTCTTGCGTGCCTCGCGCTCGCTGGCCTCGGGCTCGAGCGCCACGAACAGCGAATCCGTGTCTCCGTAGAGCACGCGGTAGCCCTCGGCCTCGAAGGCATCCCGGGTCCAGAGCAGGGTCTGCTGACCGAAGCCCGTGATTGCGTTGGCCACATCTGGATCGAAGAAGCGGCACGATGCCGCGCCAAGCACGCCGAAAAGCGCGTTCATCATGATCTTGATCGCCAGGTCCGCGTGCCGGTCTCCGCGCTGCTTCGCCTGGGCACGGCGCGCGAAGAAGCCCTCCAGGATTTGCGGCAGGATCGCCTGCTCGCGCGAGAACGCTGCACCGTTGGGAGCGACGATCGCGTCCGAGCCCGCCTCAGCATGCGCGAGCGGGTCGAGATTGAAGGTGCGAATCAAGCTCGGATACAGGCTCTTGAAGTCGTAGACGGCTACGTTCGAGAAGATTCCCGGGTGCGAGTCGAGTACCGCACCGCCCTTGACCGCGGGCTTATCGCGCTCGGTGTGAACCGACGGGGCGACGCGCCCGCTATGACGCAGCTCCGGCAGGTAGAGCAGGTCGAACGAAGCGATGCTCGCGCCCACCCGATCGAGCTGCATACCCGAGAGCAGGCTGCGCTCGAGCGCCAGCTCGACCAACGCCTCGTGCTGCAAGATCTCGAACACCAGGCGCGCGTCCTCTCGGTTATAGGCCACGAACGCGGTGGGGTCCTCGCGGTAGAGGCGCAGGATCTCCTGCGCCCGGTCCTGCCCCTGGTCACTCAGCAGCTTGCCGCGCCCGAGCAGCGTCTGCGCCGCGGTCTCGAGCCGATAGTCGTCGAGCTTGATGAAGGCGTCCCGCACCAGGGCCGGCCCGTCCAGTACCACGCGACCGGGGATCTCGACTCGCGACTGGCGCGTAAAGCTGGCATCGCGCTGGAACTCGATGGAACCCGGGACGCGGCCCAGCTCGAACCCGAGCTTGAGCTCCTGGGCCCGCCGTACCAGCACCCTCAGGTCGAAGTCGATGACGTTCCAGCCGGTGAGGATGTCGGGATCGATCGCGCGCAGACGTTTGGAGAATGCTTCGAGCAGGGCGCGTTCATCGGCATGAGACTGAGCTCCCGCTATCTCCCGCTCGGACAGCAGGTGAACCTCGTCGACGTCCGACCCGAACATGGCCACGGACAGGACCTGTGAGCTGTCGGGGGTGGTCTCGATATCGAGCGAGAGGATGCGCAGCTCGGGCCGGTAGTCCGCGGGACGGAGCGCGGGGTTACGGAAACGCAGCAGCCCGGGCGAGAGCGGCTCGGGCTCGCCCTGAATACTGAGCGCGGCCCGCAGACCGTGATCGATCAGGTAGCGGTAGGGGAATCGTATGTCGGCCTCAAGCGCCGTTCCGCCGCCATCCTCCACCTTGCGGCGCAGACGCGGCACGAACCCCGGCAGCGGGACGATCACGCGCCGCACACCCCTCCCGGCCAGGTCGCGATAGTTGCTGGGCTCGACGCGGATCTCCCTCTCTCCGTGCAGCAGGGCCGCTCCCCTCTCGTCCACGAAGAAGTATGGCTCGAAGCGATCGTCCTCGATCAGGAACGCCTCGCCGCTCTCCAGCCGCCCGAAAAGCTGCACCAGCGCCCGGCCTCGGCGCATGCAACTGGTCGGCTGCAGGATGAACCCCCGCCTCGCTGCGCTCATGGGCTGGCCGTTCCGAACCCACCCCCGCCTGGTGTCTCGATCCGGATCCGATCCCCCTGCTTCACCTCGACCGAGACTTTACCACCGAGCTCGCGCCCGTTGTGAAGGTTGCGTCCGCGCGCGCCCGCGCCGCCCCCGAGTAGCCCAAAGGGCGCGCGCACGCGACGTTCCGACAGGATGGAGACGCGCATGGGCCGCAGAAACTCCAGCTCCCGTACGAGCCCGTCCCCGCCCCGCCAGCGACCCGCACCGCCCGAGCCTCTTCGCAGCGAAAACTCACACAGACGCACGGGAAAGCGTGACTCGAGTACCTCCGGATCCGTGATGCGCGTGTTCGTCATGTGCGTGTGCACGCCGGAGGCGCCGTCGAAACCCTCGCCCGCGCCAGCGCCTCCTCCAATCGTCTCATAGTAACCGAAGCTCTCATCGCCGAAGGTGAAGTTGTTCATGGTACCCTGACACCCCGCGAGCCGTGCGACGGCGCCAAGCAATACGTCCACAATGCGCTGGGAGGTCTCGACGTTGCCGCCGGCCACGGCCCGGCCTGGAGAGGGCGCTAGAACCGAGGCCTCGGGGATGTGAATCTCGACCGGCCGCAGACAGCCGCTATTGAGCGGAATCGCCTCGCCCACCAGGGAACGCAGCACGTAGATGACCGCGGCCATGGTCACCGCCCGCGGGGCGTTGAGATTGCCCTCCACCTCCGAACCCGTTCCCGCGAAGTCGATTCGCATACGGTTCCCGATGATCTGCAGTGCGACACAAATGGGCGTTCCATCGTCCAGGGCGTCCTCGAAGTGGTATTCGCCGTCCGGCAGCTTGGCGATGGCATCGGCCACCTTGGCAGCAGCGTTGTCCTGGACATGCTGCATGTAGGCCAACACGGTGTCGAGCCCGTAGCGCTCGACCATCTCCTGCAGCAGGCGTTCTCCCGTGTGGTTGGCCGCGATCTGCGCCTCGAGATCGGCCAGGTTGTCGCGCGGGTTGCGCGCGGGATACGGTCCGCCGCTCAAGGTGGCGAGGATTCCCGCCTCGTCGAGCGTCCCCGCTCGCACGATGCGTGTGGGGGGGAAGACCACGCCCTCCTCCTCGAGGCTGCGCGAAAAAGGAGGCATCGAGCCGGGAGTACTGCCGCCGATATCCGCGTGATGCCCGCGGCTGGCACAGTAGAAGTGGATCTCGCCGCGCGCATCATGCACGGGTGTGACGACCGTGACGTCGGGCAGGTGTGATCCCCCGGCTGCGGGGTCATTGCTCACGAACACGTCGCCCGGCTGCGGGTCGGGGAAGGCGTCGCGCACGGCGCGCACCGTCTCCCCCATGGCCCCCAGATGCACGGGGATGTGGGGCGCGTTCGCGACCAGCCCCGCGTGGCGATCGAACACGGCGCAGGAGAAGTCGAGGCGCTCGCGGATGTTGGTCGAGAGCGCGGTGCGCCGCAGCACGGTGCCCATCTGCTCCGCGATCGACATGAAGAGGTTATTGAAGATCTCTAGTTGGACGGGATCGACCTCGGCGCTCACACGATCGTGTGCGGCCCGACCCTCACGGTCCTCGATCAGGATGCGTCCGTGGGCGTCCATCACCAGCTCGAAGCCCTCGTCCACCGCGATCGTGCCTGTGGCCTCGAGGATCAGCGCGGGTCCCAGGATCGGAGCGCCCGGGACCAGCTCCTCGCGCTGGTACACGGGCACGTCGCTCACGAAGCGGCCGTTGGTCCAGAGCCGCGTGGTGCGCGAGACCGTGTGTGCCGTCTCCCGCGCATCGATCCGGGGCTCGCCTGGCGTCGGCTGGCGACCGAGTACCTCCACGCGGGCCACCACGGCCTCGATCTCGTGGGCAGCACGCACATAGCCGAAGCGCAGCTGGTGCAGGGATTCGAAAGCCCGACGGCGATCCTGCCCAGCTCGCTCATCCAGAGTGAGCGCCGTCTCCGTACCGCGGTAGCGCAGGTCGAGCCGGTACAGGCACTCGATGCGCTCATCGGGAAACCCCTCGTTCGCGAGCACGCGCCGCCCGCGAGCCTCGAGCTCGCTGAAGATCGGCTCGAGCGCGGCGTCCAGCCCGGGCTCCAGGCGACGCCGCCCCAGGTCCCGCTCACCGTCCCAGGACACGTCGGCCAGCCCCATCCCGTAGGCAGAGAGCACACCTGAATAGGGATGGAAAACCACGCGCTGAATGCCCAGGCGGCGCGCCAGCGCGCAGGCGTGCTGCCCTCCCGCACCGCCGAAGACGAAGAGCGCGTAATCTCGCACATCGTAGCCCCGGGCGACGGAGACCTGACGAATGGCCTCCGCCATGTTGGCGTTTGCGATCTCGAAGAAGCCCGCGGCCACCTGCTCGGGGGTACGCACGAAGCTGCGCGAGCGCAGCCCGGCCACTAGCTCCTCCAGGGCCTGCTCGATGCGCGCCCGCTCCAGCTCGAACGGAAAGCGATCGGGAAGGAGCCGCCCCAGGATCAGATTGATGTCGGTGATGGTGAGGTCCCGGGCCTCGGGGTGTCCGTAGCAGAGAGGACCCGGAACCGCACCCGCACTCCGGGGGCCCACGCTGAAGCGATGTCCATCGTACTGGCACAGAGAGCCTCCGCCCGCCGCGACCGTATGGATGCTCATCATGGGAGCGCGAATGCGCACTCCCGCGGTCTCTGTCTCGTAGACGCGCTCGAAGGTTCCGTCGAAGCGCGACACATCCGTCGAGGTCCCACCCATGTCGAAGCCGATCGTGCGCGCGAGGCCCATCTGCCCGGCGACGTGTGCGTAGGCCACCACGCCCCCGGCCGGGCCCGAGAGGATCGCGTAGGGCCCTCGGAAACGCGCCGCATCGGTCAGCCCGCCGCTCGACTGCATGATGCGCAGGGTCGAGCCGGGCAGCTCCGCGAGCAAGGTGCGCACGTAGTCCCGGATGAGTGGTGTCAGATAGGCATCCACACAGGTCGTGTCCCCACGCGCGACGATCCCGATCTCTGCCGCAACCTCGTGAGAGAGCGCGACGTGCTCGAAACCCACCTCCCGCGCGATCTCGCCCAGCTCCCGCTCGAGCTCGCCCGCGCGGTACGCGTGCAACAGCACAACCGCGACGCTGCTCAACCCCCGCTCTCGCAGCGCGCGCAGCTCCCGCCGTACCCGGTCTGGCTCCGGTCGCTCGATCACGCGGCCCTCGGCGTCGGCCCGGGCCGCCACCTCGAGCACCTCTTGATAGAGCAGCTCCGGCTTGCGGATCTCCAGCTCGAAGATGCGGGGACGCGCCTGCGTGCCGATCTCGAGCAGATCCCGGAAGCCCTGCGTGATCACCAGCGCGCAGGGCGCACCCCGCCGCTCGAGCAGAGCGTTGGTCGCGATGGTCGTGCCCATGCGCACGTCGCAAGCAGGAATCGGATCCGCGTCTGCCAAGCCGAGGATGCGTCGAATTCCGTGCAGTGGAGCCCGGTCGGACGAGAGCAGCTTCACCACCCGCACATCGCCACTGCGCGGGTCGCGCCCCAGGCAGTCGGTGAAGGTGCCGCCGCGGTCGATCCAGAACTCCCAGCGTCCGTCCGTACTCATGCTCGAAAGCTCGCGCACGGCACAGAACTTCGCTAGCGGTAGCCCTCCACCACGGGCCGACGGGGCAGCCGCCACCAAACAGCATCGCACCCTTCGCGAAGCTCGTCATCGAGCTCCAGCTTCAGGGCCGCGAACGAGGCGTCGAGCTGATCCGGCCGACTGGCACCAATGATGACGGAAGTCAGGTCCGGCTGCGCCAGCGTCCATGCGATCGCCACGGACGCCAGGTCCAGCCCGCGCTCCTGGACGAGCTTGCGCAGCGCCTCGATCGCCTCGAACTGCGCGGGCTGCCAGTAACGCCACTGGTAGACCTTGGCTGCCGTGCCCAGGGTAAAGCGCGTGCCCTCGTGCGGCGACTCCCCCTTACGGTACTTGCTCGTCAGGAAGCCGCCGGCCAGCGGGTTATAGACGAGCACGCCCAGGCCGCGTGCGCGGCACAGCGGCAGCAGTTCCGTCTCGATCTCCCGGTAGAGCAGGTTGTAGCGCGGCTGCACCGATTCGTAACGCGCAATCCCCAGCCGTTCGCTGGCCTCGAGCGACTCGGCCAGCCGCCAGGCCGGATAGTTGGAGCAGCCGATGTAGCGCACCTTGCCCACGCGCACGAGATCCTCGAGCGTACGCATCGTCTCTTCGATGGGCGTGTTGGGATCAAAGAAGTGGGTCTGGTAGAGGTCGATCCAGTCCGTTTGTAGCCGCCGCAGGCTGGCATCGACCGCCTGCAGGATGTGCTGGCGCGAGAGGCCTTCGTCGTTGGGACCGCGACCCATGCGCCCACGGCACTTGGTCGCCAGCAGGATGCGGTCCCGGTTGCCCCGTTCTCGCATCCAGCGTCCTAGAATTTCTTCGGTGCGACCCACGTCCCCAAGCCGGCCTCCCAGGGGGTACACATCCGCCGTGTCGAGGAAATGGACCCCCGCCTCCAGCGAGCGATCCAGGATCTCGAAGGAAAGCTTCTCGTCTGACTGGAATCCGAAGGTCATCGTCCCCAGACACAGCACTGGCACGCGCAGGCCCGTTTGCCCGAGCGATCGCGTCTCCATCACGTCCTCCCGCGTCGGCGCGCCCTATGCAGCCTCGAAGAGTGCCGCCAGGCCCTGTCCCCCGCCCACACACATCGTGACCAACCCGTAGCGCTTGCCCTGCCGTCGCAGCTCCCGCAGCAGGTGTCCCGTCATGCGCGAGCCGGTCATGCCGTAGGGATGCCCGATCGAGATCGAGCCGCCGTTCGGGTTGAGCTTCTCGTCGGGAATCTCGAGGGTGCGCTGACAGTAGAGCACCTGCGATGCGAAGGCCTCGTTGAGCTCGACGATATCGATGTCGTTCATGCTCAGGCCATGGCGCTCGAGGAGCTTGGGCACGGCTAAGACGGGACCGATTCCCATCTCCTCGGGATTGCAGCCGGCGACGGACGTACCGCGGTAAACGCCCAGGGGCTCGATGCCGAGCTGCTTGGCCCGCTCTGCCGACATCAGCAGCGTGGCGGAAGCGCCGTCCGAGAGCTGGGAAGCGTTGCCTGCCGTAACGGTGCCGCCCTCCTTGAACACCGGCTTGAGCTTGGCCAGTCCTTCGAGCGTGGTATCGGGCCGGTTGCATTCGTCGCGATCGGCGACCGCATCCTCCTCATACGGCTCCTCACCCTTCTTCATCACCTTACGCCGCACCTTCATCGGCACGATCTCCTCCTTGAGGTAGCCATTCTGCTGGGCGCGAGCGATGCGCTGCTGACTCAAGAGCGCGTACTGGTCCTGATCCTCCCGCGACACGCCGTAGCGCTCGGCCACAACCTCCGCCGTATTGCCCATCACCATATAGAGACCGGGGAAGCTCTCCGCGGCTCTCGGGTTCACCATACGGTTCGTGTTCTGCGTGCCGTCGGCCATCATGGTGATCGTCTCCACGCCGCTCCCGATCGCGACATCGATGCCCTCGTGAATGATCTGGTGGGCCGCCATGGCGATCGCCTGGGAGCCGGAAGAGCAGAAACGGTTGACCGTGGTGGCGGGCACCGTGGCCGGGAGGCCCGCGACCATCGACGCGATACGGGCAACGTTCATGCCCTGCGCGCCCTCGGGGAAGCCGCAGCCGGCGATCACATCTCCGACCTCGGCTTTGTCCACATTGGGGTTGCGCGCGAAGAGCTGCTCGAAGCAGAACGCGAGCTGATCGTCCGGACGGGTCTGGTTGAATGATCCGCGCCCCGACTTGCAGAGCGCGGTGCGAACACTGTCGACGATGACGGCTTCACGGGCCATGGCTGGGTCTCCTCACTGGCTGGGTTCTCGGAAGGAAGACCCTCAGCATACACGGCAGCGTCGGCCTGTGAAGCCCTCGGAGGAGTGGACTAGCCTGGATATCGATCCAGGCTAGCGCCCGGGGGCGGCGGGAAGACTGCCCGAGTAGCTCTCGGCCAGGCTCCGGTTCGCACGCAGCATGCTCTGGTTGATAGCGCGCAGCCCGTAGGATGTAGGTGAGCTCCGCAAGTCGGTCGGCCACCTCCTGCGTCGTCACGACGGCACGCGCGGGAAGGTAGCGACCGGCGGCTACGGTGACGCCGATGATCGTGGCTCCTGGCTCCACCACCACGCCCTTCTCCACATGCGCCTTGAAAATCAGCGCCTGCATGCCCACGAACACGTCATCCCCGATCCAGGCGGGGCCGTGAATCTGCGCTTAATGCGCGAGCGAGACCCGCTCTCCCACGTACACGGCGTAGCGCTTCCCCTGCACCGTATAACTGTGCTCCGGCACGGGCTCGCCCTGGGAGACGGTCTCTCGTCCCCGCGGACCGAGGCGAACGGCGCCACGTAGACGCCAGCCCCGATCTCGACAGCACCGATTACGCTCCAGAACGGGTCCAGCAAAACGTGGGCGTGCACACCTGGGCTCCCGACGTCCGGATTGAACTCGGTCGGCACGTTGGCTCGAATCCGCGCCTGCGCAGGAGCGGCGCCCGGGCCCCTTGAGGGCGGCGGGCCGGGCGCATGCTGGGCCCATCGTTCGAACCTCCCACCGCCGGCAGCGGGTCAGGCACGGCGGCGCTTTCCCGGCCCGGCTCCCCGCGGTCCAGTCCCGCCCAGGCCCAGCCCAAGCCAGACACCTGCGACCAGAGCCAGTGCCAGCTGGCTCAGCGAACGCCTGAACGTCATCCCCGCCGTCCCCGCTCTGCAACTTCGACCGTTTCGCCGGGTCCTTTAGCGGGAGTTGTCGGTTACTGACATGCGCGCGCGAGGGACGCGGCCCTGCGGGTGAGCAATGCATGCTCCATTCACTCCAGGATGGCGGACGAGGTGCACACGCTGGGGGACC
>Ga0114948_10000098_pt1 | contig 26524 bp, 31 predicted proteins | sample CR04metaG_FD_83877 | JGI IMG/M metagenome (GOLD analysis project Ga0114948, IMG submission 83877) | Deep subsurface microbial communities from Mariana Trench to uncover new lineages of life (NeLLi) - CR04 metaG | ecosystem: Environmental > Aquatic > Marine > Ocean trench > Sediment | place...
AGATGCTCGCCAGGCAAACAGGCGCCACGCTCAAGGTGATCCCGATCAGCGACCAAGGCGAGCTGGACATGGACGCCTATCTGCAGATGCTCGGCCCGAAAACCCGCATCGTCTCCGTGGTGCACGTGTCCAATGCGCTGGGCACCATCAATCCGGTCGAGGCAATTATCGAGGCGGCCCACGACGCCGGCGCCGTGGTCATGCTCGACGGCGCCCAGGCCGCGCCGCACCTGGCCATCGATGTGCAGGCCCTGGATTCGGACTTCTATACCTTCTCCGGACACAAGGTCTTCGGCCCCACGGGTATCGGCGTGCTGCACGGCAAACGCGCGTTGCTGGAGGAAATGGACGCCTACCAGGGAGGTGGCGACATGATCCGCAGCGTGAGCTTCGAAGGCACGACCTACAACGAGCTGCCCTACAAGTTCGAGGCCGGCACGCCGAACATTGCCGGCGCCATCGGCTTGGGCGCGGCGCTAAACTATGTCAGCAATCTCGGTATCGACGCCATCGCCGCTCAGGAACAAGAAGTGCTGGAAGCGGCCGTGGGCCTGTTGAGCGAGATCCCCGGCCTGCGCCTGATCGGCACGGCGAAGAACAAATCCGGTATCGTGTCTTTCGTCATGGACGGCGTGCACCCCCACGACATCGGCACTGTTGTTGACAACGAGGGGGTCGCGATCCGCACCGGCCACCACTGCGCCATGCCCTTGATGAAACGCTACGGCCTGACGGCAACGGCGCGTGCGTCCTTCGCTCTGTACAATACCTGCGAAGAGGCGGAGGCGCTGGCCGCCGCCCTCGGGAAGGTCAACGAGGTGTTTCACAGATAATGGACCTTCGCGCCCTCTACGAAGAGGTGATCCTCGACCACAATCGCAGTCCGCGGAATTACCCGAAGAAACCCGACGGCTACAATTGCTCGGCCCACGGCGATAATCCCCTGTGCGGCGACGAAGTGCAGGTGCATCTGCGCGTCAAGGGCGGCGTGATCGAGGACATCGGATTCGAAGGACGGGGCTGCGCCATCTCGACTGCCTCGGCGTCGCTGATGACAGAAGCGCTGAAGGGCAAGAGCGAGGACGAGGCCGCGGCGCTCTTCGAGGCCGTTCACAGGCTACTGACGAAACAAGGTTCCGATGACAGCGACGCGGACGCGGATCGCCTGGGCAAGCTGACGGTTCTGGGAGGCGTGAAGGAATACCCCATGCGCGTCAAGTGCGCAACGCTGGCCTGGCACACCCTGCAGGCGGCGCTGGCGCACAGCGTCGACTCCGTCACCACCGAGTAAGCGTGCCGCCGCCATGAGCAATCTCACCGACTGGCTTGGCCAGGTACAAAGCCAGGAACCCGTGGACCGGGATGCCGTGCGCGCGCGCGTCATCGCTGCCCTCAAAGAGATCTTCGATCCCGAGCTTCCGGTGAATATCTACGACCTCGGACTCATCTATTCCGTGGATGTGGACGACGCTGCGGTGGTCGAAGTCAAGATGACCCTGACCACGCCGGCTTGCCCGGTGGCCCAGACCTTTCCCGGCACGGTGGAGAGCGCCGTGCGCGAAGTGGAAGGGGTGACGGCGGCGCAGGTGGAGCTGGTCTGGGATCCACCCTGGTGCGCGGACAGCCTCAGCATGGAGGTCAAGCTGCAGCTGGGGCTTCTGTAGCGGCATGGCAGACTGGATCGACGTCGCCCCCACCGACGATCTCGCCCCCGGCGACTACCGCGTGGTGGATATCGACGACGCGCTGATCGCCGTCTTCAATATCGACGGTGCGTTCTACGCCATCGAAGACGTCTGCACCCACGACTACGAAACGCTGACCGGCGGCTGCATCGAGGGATGCGAGATCGTCTGCCCGCGCCACGGCGCGCGATTCAATATCAAGACCGGTGAAGCGCTGACGCCTCCCGCCTACGAGCCGGTGGCCACCCTGCCCGTGCGGGTGGAGAACGGGATGGTGCAGGTCAAGGATGATCGCTGGGACTGAGCACAACGGGGTTGGACTGATCCCGGCAAAGTATCTCCTCTATCAGCGTCGGCATCTCCAGGCGTCATGCGTCCGCCAAGGCAGTTGCCCTTACGAACTCAGAATCTCCTTCAGCGCATCCAACTTCGCCGACGTGTAGTCGGAGCGCCAGGTGAGCAAGGTATCGACCTTCGAGGCCGCGCCGGGCAGGGGATGGACACGGAACTCTCCTTTCACCGCAACCGCATCCAGGATCGAGATGGGAACGGCAGCGAAGCCGGTGCCCGCGGCGACGCAGGCGAGAATGACGTGATATGAGCTCGTCTCCAGCACGCCGCCCGGCGTGATTCCCACCTCCAACATCCAGTCCTCGAGATAGCGACGGTAGGCGCAGCCGACCTTGAAGGCGATGACCGTCCTGCCGGTCATTTCATCGACCCGGGTGATGGACGGAAATGACTCTGGCGAGATCAGCACCAGCTTCTCGCTGAACACGGGCACGGTATCGAGTGCGACGTGGGAGACCGGCCCCGCGACGAAGGCCACCTCGATCTCGTACTCGAGCAATCGATCCAGCAATCCCTGAGTCGTATCGGTCGAAAGCTCCACCCGCACGTCCGGATAGCATTCGTGGTAGCGCGAAAGAACGTCGGGCAACCGGGATGCTGCCGTGCTCTCCAGCGTTCCGACGCGAAAATTGCCGCGCGGCTTGCCGTCGGTGAGTGCGGCCTCTGCCTCGCCGGAGAGATCCAGTAGCCGCTCGGCATAGGGCAGCAGTGCCTCTCCGGCCGGTGTCAGCGCCAGCCCCCGGCTTTTCCTGAGGAACAGGCGCACTCCGAGACGATCCTCGAGTTGCCTGACGCGGGTGCTGATATTGGATTGCACCCGATGCAGCCTCTCCGCGGCTCTGGAAACGCCGCCTTCCAGGGCGACGCTGCGGAAGATCTCCAGGTCGCTCAGCTCCATACTTCGCATGCCTTTCTCCTTTTGAGATGTTGAACTTCTTTATAATTCATTTTTCATGATACCGCCAGCTCGGTAGCATTGGCCCATGTCCACACGCACTCCGGTCCTGCGCATCACCTCCATCGGCCTCGTCGCTCTGGCGCTGGCCATGGGCATCGGACGCTTTGCGTTCACCCCGATGCTGCCTCTGATGCAGGACGACGGACTGCTGGGCGTGAGCTCCGGCGGCCTGCTGGCATCCTGCCACTTCCTGGGCTATCTGATTGGCGCCATGTCCGCGGCCCGCATTCGCCTCGCTCCCCGATACCTGCTCCAGCTCTCGCTTCTGCTCATCGGATTCGGCACGCTCGGTATGGGACTGACGAACAGCTACGCAGCCTGGCTCATGCTCCGCTGGGTGAGCGGTGTGTGCAGTGCCTGGGTGCTGGTGTTGATCAGCAATTACTACGTCAAGGCACTCGCGGATTGCGATCGTGCCTCGGACCAGGGCTGGGTTTTCTCCGGCGTCGGTGCCGGCATCGCGATCGTGGGGTTTGGATGTCTCGGCTTCATGGTCTATGGGCTGGAGAGCGCGTCCGGATGGCTAGCGCTCGGCCTGTTGTCAATCGTCGTTGGCATCGCGCTTTGCCTGCTGATGGGGGACGAGTTGCCCGCGGAGCGCCGGCCGCCTCGTTCGTCGGTATCGCAGCGCACCCCCCTGGTCTGGCGTCTCGTCCTCGCCTACGGCATCGCCGGAATCGGTTACACAATCCCGGCCACGTACCTGCCGGTGATGGCCCGCGATAGCTTCGCATCACCCATCGTCTTCGGCTGGAGCTGGCCCGTATTCGGAGTGGCCGCCTTCGCATCCACTCTGCTCGTGTCGCGCCTGCAGGCCCGCTACTCCAACCGCCAAATCTGGGCGACGGGCCACATCGTGATGGCCGCCGGGCTGCTGCTGCCGGTCGCGCTGCCCCAAATCGCCGCTATCGCCGCCGCCGGGCTCTGCGTGGGCGGATCGTTCATGGTCGTCACCATGGCCGGCATGCGGGAAGCCCATCGCATCGCACCGCCGCCCGACGTGATCCGTCACATCGCGGCGATGACGACCGCGTTCGCGACCGGGCAGGTCCTCGGACCGACGATGGCCAGCGCGTGGTTCGCGGCGAGCGGGAGCTTGTCGGGCGCGCTTGTGCTGGCCAGTGCGTTGCTGCTGGTGAGCGTATTCGCCTTGGTGCAGCCCTCTCCGCGACCGCGGAGGAACCGGGCATGAAGCTATTTGTCAATGCTGCTTCGCCTTATGCCCGGCTGGTTCGGGTCATTCTCGTCGAAACCGGGTTGCAGGCGCAGACCGAGCTGCACTACGTGGATCCCCGGGAATCGCCGCCGGAGCTGCTGGCTCGAAATCCCGCCGCCAAGGTCCCGGCACTCGAACTGGACAATGGCACGCAGCCCATCGAAAGCGACTGCATCTGCGACTATCTCATCGGCATTCGGATAGAGAAGACCTCTCGCCGGCGTCCGCGACCAACGCGGCTGTTCGGCTGCAAGTCCTCGGTCTCGGACGTGTGGCCATCGATTGTGCTTTTGGAGCCGTGTCGCTGGATCGGTTCTGTCAACCCACCGGGCTCGCGGCACGCTGGTTGAGCGCGCTGCCGCGGATCGCCTCGTCGCTGGAACCCCTCATCACTCGCGCAGCGCCCGGGCTTTCGGTGAATCTGGCTGATCTCACCGTTGCCGTCGCGTTCGAAACCGTCGACTTTCGTCTACCCGACGTTCACTGCCGGACGAGAAGTCGGCAGCTCTTGCACCGAGTCGCGGAACTGGGCAAGCGCCAGTCGCTATCGACGACGCGCCCGCAATAGTGTCGGCCCTTGAATCATGCGCCAGGAGGTTACTCTCCAAATACGGTTGACTGCGATCGGCAAACCGCGGAAAAGTACGACAAGCCATTCAACCGGGAAATCTCGGATTGAGGCTCTGAGTCCCGAGTCCTTAGTGATACTGGTCATAGGATGCGATCGAGTCCACGCACTACGCCGGTAATATCCGAAACGCGACGGATAGCAAGTAACGTCCCGCTGATGTAAGGTTGCGCCCCTGGTCCACCGTCGTACGCGATCGTTAGTCGCTCGTCCTCGCGACCAAATCGGACTTCTAGACCGATTGTATAACTGGGCAGCCGGATCGAGTGGATCTGCGACTTATTTACGGTAGCCCCACGGCTTTCACGCACACCGACTGTCTTCTCGATCGGCACTTCAGTTTCCGGCGCCCGCACCTCCGAGAGTCTCCAGGCAAGCTCGCGTGCCATTCCACTTGGGGCGTCGACCTTTCCGGCGTATGCAGAATCGATAAGCTCCCAAGTGGGAAGATATTTGGCTGCTTCAACCGCAAATCGCTGAAGCAAAGCGGCCGAGATGGCGAAGTTTCCGACAGCGACCACACCGACATTCTTTGTTCGCGCAGCGGAGTCAACTTCCGCATAGTCGCTGTCGCTCAGTCCTGAGCTACCGACAACGACATGACGGTCGGCTTCGATGGCCATCAGGACGTTTGCCTTTACCGCGGCGGCGCTCGTGTAATCGACGAAGACGTCGGAGGGGATGCGAAGCGCCTCCTCAACCGAGCTGCTAATCGTGACGTCGCCAACGCGCTCCCCGCGCGCGCGCCGAGCAGCGGCAGCGACGAGTTTGAGGTCGTCACTCTCCAGAATCGCAGCGCTGAGCGGCTTTCCCACCCAGCCCGTCACGCCAGCAAGACACACACGGGTCATGTTGAACCTCCATGGACTTGTATCGGACTGCTTTAACGCCGCAAATCACCCACCGTCACGCCGAGGAAGGCTCAGTGTCCATTCCCGGCTATCAGCAGCCTAACCGAATCGCCACAGTTGGACGACTGGTTTGCGACCCGAAAGAGCGTGTGATCGTGCTCACCCTTTGAGGCCCTACCGGGCGATTGCGTAGGAGGCCGCGGCCTCCCGAACGCCGGTCGGAGCGGGTGTCACACGCCAACCCTCAGGCGCTTCCGCGGAGTCGCCCCCATCGTCCATGCTCGGCCCGTCGTCCCGCCCCTCGTCGACCATGTCATCGAGCTGATAGCCGTGCCGTGGAATGGCCCGACCATCTGGCCGCATGAAATACCATTGGCCCCGATGGTCTTTGCGGATGTCATAACCGCCCTCATGGACTAGGCGGCGATACCCACCGCACCGAGCACTATCAGCAGAACCACGATACCGAGAAAGGCGGCCAGCAGCTTGGTGTGGATGCTCGCGCAGATCCGAGCCACCCGCTCGGGCAGCCACCGTGAACCCGGCAGACTCGCCACCAATCGCGCCAGCCAGGCCTTCACGGCGAGCGACCTTCGGCCATCAGATCGCGCAGGTCGTGCAGGAGCTCGCGCGGGTCGAAGCGTTCACCCATGTACTGCACGCGGAGGATCCCCTCGCGGTCGACCAGTGAGGTCAGCAGGTTATGGTCGACCTCACCGCCCGAACGCCGGTCATGAAACACGCCGTAGCTTCGCGCCACGTCCCGGACCGCCGCCGGCGCGCCGGTGAGGATGGCCCATCCGGACGGATCGTAGCCGAGGGCGCGGGCGTAGCGCGCGAGCACCTCGGAGGTGTCGTGTTCCGGATCGACGGTAACGGATACGAAGAACACGTCGCGACCGAAGGTCTCACCCAGCGCGCGTTGGATCTGCACCATCTTGGCGGTCGCAATCGGGCACACGTCGGTGCAACGCGTGAACACGAAGTTAAGCGCGACGACCTTGCCACGCAGCTCAGCCGCCGAGAACGGGGTCCCGTCCTCGGCGGTCAGCGTGAAGTCAGTCGCCGGCCCGATCGTCGCGAAGCGCTCGGCCGTACCGTGCGCCGACGCCTGACCGAGTGCCGCGACCGGCAACCCGACCGCCAGGATCATTTGTCGAAGCGCGCGTCGTATAGTCAAGCCTTCAACTCCCGGCGCAGCTCTTTTTGGAACTGAAAATCGGTACCTCGGGCAATGATTTCCTTCGGCGTGCTCTTCACGATCCCGGCCTCGTGCAGACGCAAGGCGTAAAAGCGCATCGTGTCCTCCGGATCGTCGCTTCGCCACGCCCCGTAGGGAACCTCGCGTAACGTCTTCAGCGCGTAATCCTAGCGCGAGGTGATACCACGCTCGACGAGGAGGGGAGCAGCACGCTCCGGCTCGATGCTGCAGAACTGGATCGCCTTGACGAAGGCGCGGAGCGCTCGCTTAGTGGCGACTGGGTACTGCCGCACGTGCCTGCGACGAGCCGTAACCATGCAGCAGAAGTAGTGGCGCCACGGATCGTCGGTGGTGTTGTCCAAGATGACGTGGGCGAACCCCATCTCGCGGATCGCATAGGTCTGCGGCGGGAAAGCCGCGACCACGTCTACCTGCCCGTCCTCGAGAAGACGAGGCCAGTCGCGAAAGTTGCGCTCCACCACCCACTCGATGTCGCGCGCCGGATCGAGGCCGATGTAGGCGGCCACGCTCGAGAGGAAGACGTGCATGTGATCGCCCGGGCCGGTGATCGCCACCTTCTTGCCAGCGAGGTCACGAAGTGACGGCACCCGATCGTTTGCGAACGTCTCGAGGCAGCCAGCGTGGAGCCCCGCCAGCACCACCACCGGCGCCCCCGCGTCGATGCCGGCGATGAAGTCGGTCACGAGCCCGGCAGTGATGTCGAGCGCTCCCTCTCCGAGTGCCTGGATCTCCGAGATCGCACCCTTGTAGCCCGGATATTGAATGTCGGTGAAGCCCTCCATGCGCAGAAAAGCCTCGGCGAGGTGCTGTGGTGCGACGCAGAGCACCGGGGCGTCGTTCACGATCATCGTGCCCGTCTCGGGCGGCGGCTCGGCCGCAGCGGGGTGCGCTCCGAGGCCGTACAGTCCAGCGCAGCTGGCGGCCGAGAGCCGACGCAGCACCGCGCGGCGGGTCCATATTGATTTTTGGTCGGTGTTCATGGGCATCTCCAGCCGATGATTTGACGGTTGGACCGGTCCGGGCGCTCTCGCGCCTCTGGCCCTGGTCTCGAAACGCGCATGTCGCGTGCCGACTCCAACGATGGGAGGATTCGGTATTCAGATCAATCGATTGCGCTGATTGTGGAGAATCGGGCCCGTTCGATCCGCCGCCAAATACCGTGGCGCCATCACATTTGATGGCGCCACCTCCGACCGCTGCCTCCCCTCAGCTTCTCGGATCCTCTTCGCTCGTGTGCTCCGTGGGTTGCGGCGTCATGGTCAGGACCGTCACACCATTCCGAGACTCAAAGCGGTGCCAGCAGCCCTGGGGCACGACCAGCAGCATCCCTCCCTTCATTTCAAACACGCGCGGCTCGTCGTCGATGATGATGGTGAGCGTCGTTGCCCCGTCGAGGATATGCACCAGCTCGTCACCGTTCGGATGACGCTCCCAAGGACTGACTCCGTCGAAGCGGCCCGCAAATATTCCACCATCACGAAACGGCGCGAGAGTCGCAAAAGCCGCCTCGGCTTCGGCTTCCGGGGTGTGCTTGGTGCGGCCGCTCAACACCGGCCGTCCGGCCAACGCAGCCTTGATGTCGACAGCTTGGGTCATGTCGCTTTGTCCCAGCTTTCCCGCACCCATCAGTCGAGAGTGAATCCCACCTTCATGGTGATCTGCCAGTAGGCCACGGCGTTGTTCTCGATCTCGCCGCGAATATCCGTCACCTCGAACCATCTGAGATTGTGCACCGATTTCGACGCCTTGGTGATGGCATGATTGACGGCGTCTTCGATATTGCTGCTGGAGGAGCCGGTCAGCTCCAGGGATTTGTACACATGGTTGCTCATGATCGTGTCCTCTTTAAGATCTCTCGATGCGTCTAGGGCATGCTATCCGAGCGCATGGATTGCAACTTTGCCCGGATTTTTCCGTACAGCTCCTTGCCGACTACCAGAATTGCGAGTGCGGCAAACACCTCGGCCGCGATTAAAAGCGTTGCGATGGAACCCGCAACACCACCCGGCGGCGCTTCCATGAATGGCACGCCGGCGGCGATTGCCGCCAGCACGATGGCAACGGCCGCCAGAACGCCTGCGATCCAGAGCCGGTATCTGGCCCGCACGGCCATTCAGCCGTTCAGTCCCGGGCGAGTCGAGCCAGCAATTGCTGCGACTCCACGACCAGGTCGTTGACGAGATCTGCGGCGGGACGTCGCCGCATGAGACCAACGCCCTGGCCCGCCCACATGGCCATGAAGTCCGGGTCGCCGCGCTCCGCCGCCGCCTTGCGCAGATCTCTGGATACCGAGTATTGCGCCGGATACGGCAGCAGTGGCTCTTCGAGGGCTTCGATCTCGTCGATGTACCGGTTGCGGATTCCCCGGGCCGGCTTGCCGGACAGGGCCTCGGTGACGGTGGTCGCACCGGCCTCGGCAGCATCCAACGCATCCCGCCACTCATCGCCGATGGGCGTTTCCGGGCAGCCGAGAAAGGCCGTGCCTAATTGCACGGCGGATGCACCCAGGGCCAGGGACGCCACCACGCCGCGGGCGTCCATGATGCCGCCGGCGGCGATCACCGGAACGGAAACGGCGTCCACGATCTGCGGCACCAGGGCCATGGTGCCGATCAACGCTTGTCGATAATCCACCGTGAAGGTGCCGCGATGCCCGCCGGCCTCGGATCCTTGCGCGATGACGGCGTCGACGCCCAGGTCTTCCAGGACCTTCGCCTCCGCCACCGTGGTCGCCGAGCACAGCACCTTGGCGCCGGCCTGGTGGGCCCTGGCGACCATGCGTGCATCGGCGCCGAAGTGGAGACTGATAATCGGTACGTTTTCTTCCATGAGCACGTCGAATTGATCTTCCGCCGGTCCGAACATCGGCGCCGGGTCCGGTACCGCGCCGATTCCCAGCTCCGCGTGATAAGTTTTCAGCTGCTCGGCCAATCCCGGCCCGGGGCGCGCCGCGCGGTCGAATTCCTCCGTGTGAGCGGAAAACAGATTGATGTTGAAGACACGATTGGTGCGCTGCCGGATGGCCTGCACCGTCGTGCGCAGCCGATCGGGCGGTGTGCCGGCGGCGCCGAAGCTGCCGAGCCCCCCGGCTTCGCTGACCGCCGCCACCAGCTCCGCATTGCTGGCGCTCGCCATGGGTGCCTGGATGATGGGATGGTCGATGTCCAGGAGATCCAGTATTCGCCGATCGTGCCACATGGTGGTATCCATCCTTTGATAATCTTCTAGCCGCGATATCGTCGCAGGGCCTGGGGTAACACCTGAATATCTTCGAAGCTGATGGGGATTTTGTGCCACAGCAGCTGGGTGCAGCCGGTGAGAACCATAGTGCCGTCATAGAGTTGGAACAAGCTGCGTTCGAACTCTCCGGGGCTGTGCATGGAATCGATGGAGTTGTCCTCGATGTTGAACGTTGAAAACTCTTCGGCCGTGACGAAAACCGCATTCCACGGCGTGGTCGCCACGAGCTCGTAGCCCTTGTTCTTGCCGAGCTCGATCATCGCCCACAGGGAGGAGCCGTGATTGACGCTTCTGTCGGTGTCCTGGACAAAATACACGTGATTCGGGATCGTCGGGTTGAATTCGATCTCCACCAGGCGAGGCCGGTAATCGGTGAGCGAGTTCCAGATGTGCCAGTCGCATCCGTCCACGTCGATGCACAGGAATTCGAAATCCCGCGGGATAGGTGTCTTCGCCAGGATTGCATCGAGAGAGTTTGCGCCCGCGTTGAAATCCACAAGGGTGTTGATTGCCACCACCGTGTCGTTGGCGAAATAATTCTCGCTCAGCTCTGCGAACTTATTTTCATCGCCCTCGATGAGGACTGCGTTCCAGCCGTCATTGTTGATCAGCGCCCACGAATTTCTGAAGAGCTTGCCGTCCCAAGCACCGAATTCGACACACCATTTGTCCGAAACGCCCAGCATCGCGCAGATTTTTTCTATCAGTCCGTCTTCACCGCATTGGGACGTGACGTCGCGGCGAGATTCCTGCAGGTAGGTGCTCTCCGGCTTTACGCGGCCGGGGGGGGGGAATGCTTGATCTCCGGCATCACTCTTCCCCGCCGGCCTTTTCCTCGTCGAGCTTGAGGGCCGCCGAGTTGATGCAGTAGCGCTGGCCGGTGGGCTCAGGACCATCCGGAAACACGTGCCCTAGATGTGCGTCGCAAACGCTGCAAAGGACTTCGGTGCGCACCATCCACGAGGTACGATCCTTTTCCTCGTTGACGTGATCTTCGTGGACCGGGGAGTGAAAGCTCGGCCAGCCAGTGCCGGAATCGAATTTGTGATCGGAATGGAACAACGGCGTGCCGCAGCAGACGCACAGGTAGACGCCGTGCTTCTCGCTGTCGTGATATTCGCCGGTGAATGGACGCTCGGTGCCTTTCTGCCGCGTCACCCGGTATTGCTCAGGCGTCAGTTCCTTCATCCACTCTTGGTCGGATTTTTCGATTTTGTCCTTCATGTCGATAACCTCGGGTCGAGCCTCAGGTACCTGGTGCCCGGAACGGGATTTTCATAGTAAGCGGCAAATTTTATAGGGGGTTTGCAGCGTATTCTATCTTACATTGAGTCACTGATTCGACTCCCTTTTAGTGCTACGCCGTACTCCACTGGAAGTTCGAAGGCTGGCTCATCTTGCTGCTCCATGCGAAAGATTGATGGAGGTGATGTCCAAATCCGCTTGTGGCACTACATCAGCCCAGAATCGCTGCGGATCTCCGCCGGAAACATCCGCAACATATCGGCAGACATTGGCAATGTCTGGCAGGTAATCGGCAACCAACTGGGCGACGGCGATTTTTTGCTCCTTGTCACGGGGGCGCTTGAGCGGGTCTCGGTGGGGTTGTCGGGACAGCCATTCCTTGTGAAGCGCAAACGCCCGTGGGTCAGACACCGTCATCATGACGGGGCGCCCGTCTTCACCAATGACCAATCGGCGCATCTTGGGCGCGGAGATCAGCCACTGCAGTTCTTTCATTTCGGCAGCTACCAGTTCATCTGGCAATGTCTGTGCCATACGAAGCTGTTCGGAATCGTCTCGAACGTCATGCTGTGCGGTAATTAAATCGACCAGGTAGCTACGACTATTGGTAGCACGGAACGGTTGTCGCTCCACACGCTTGAAGGTCGAATCGACGCGTCGTAAGAGGCCAATAAACTCTTCCCTGGTGAGGTTGCCGGCAAGTGCCAGTTGTTGCCGCGAATCCCAGAGCACGTCAGCGTCCTGCGTTGCGAGAATTTCGGAGACAATCCGAATACCGGCGCGAGCCTCGTACGCATAGAGGGCGTTGGTGCCGACCAGGCTGACGCGATTCTGAAGCGCGGGCTCGTTTTCCAGCAATTCCGAGAGCTTTGTTATTACGGGCGGAACGCGCGCGAGATCGGCAGTTCGAGCAAATCGCCCACGCCGCTCTAAGTTCTGCGCTTAACGACTTCAGTCGCTCTTGGGCGACCGCTTCGTGCTCGTTGAACTGTCTAAAAGTGTTCTCCGTCTCTGGGGAGCGCGGACCGAGAGACCGGGCCACCCTAGAGCTGGTCCTGCGGTAGAGGTATTTCTTGCCGAACCGATCCCGCCACTCCACTGTGCCACGGTATCGGCGCTTCTCCTCTAAGGCGTCGCGATAGGCCGAGTAGGCTTGCTCAACATCGACGAATATTCGGCGTTCTGCACTTAACTCATTGAAATATCACAATTTGTGCACTTCTAATAGATTTATCTCGAACTATTTGCACAAATCCTTTCAAAATCAATACTTACATGCTTTTTTGGCTCAACGTGGTGCGCAGACGCGGATCGGCTGAAAATGTGCCACCTTTCAAGACACTGGAATCACAGGGGAAATAAATCCAGCTCCAAGTATCTGGTGCCCGGAACGGGATTTTCATAGTAAGCGCCGATCTCCCCGAATCCAAGGGTGCGGTAAAGGCCCTGGGCATCGTCCATGCCCGGCAAGGTGTCCAGGCGCATTTGCCGGTAGCCCCTGTCCCTGGCCGCATCGATGACAGTGACGGCGAGCGCGCGTCCGACGCCGAATCCACGAGAACCAGGGCGCACGTAAAGGCGCTTCATCTCGCAGCTTTCCCCATCGAGCTCGCGCATGGCGACGCTGCCTGCGAGTTTTCCACTGCGGGTAGCCAGCAACAGAGCGCCGCTGGGCGGCATGTAGCCGCCGGGAAATTCGCTGAGCTCCTGGTCGAAATTCTGGAACGACAGATCGGCATCCAGGGATTCGGCGTATTCCAAAAGGAGGATTCGCGCTTCCACCACGCGCGGATCGTCGGCCGAGGTGACGGCAATGATCGTAGTGGACGCGAGCACTGGTGACGAATACGAAAGCTTTAAGCCACTGTCACCGGAAACTTCTCGCGCCAGCGGGCGGGCCCGGTATTGTGCACGGACTCACCGCTGGAATCGACGGCGACCGTCACCGGCATGTCCTCCACCTCGAACTCACGGATGGCCTCCATACCGAGATCCTCGAAGGCCACGATGCGGGTTTTTCGGATCGCCTTGGAAACCAGGTAGGCGGCGCCGCCCACGGCTATCAGGTACACGGCCTTGTGACGGCGAATGGCCGCAATGCCTTCGGGGCCGCGCTCGGCCTTGCCGATCATGCCGATGAGCCCGGTTTCCGCCAGCATCATGTCCGTGAACTTGTCCATGCGTGTCGCGGTGGTTGGTCCCGCGGGCCCCACTACCTCGTCGGCCACAGGATCCACGGGACCCACGTAGTAGATGATCCTGTTCTTCAGCTCGACGCCCTGGGGAAGCGGCTTGCCTGCCTTGATCAAGTCGGCGATGCGCTTGTGGGCGGCGTCACGCCCGGTGAACAGCCGCCCGGAGAGCAGCAGGCGATCCCCGGCCTTCCATTCCTGCACCTGCTCGCGGCTGAGGGTGTCGAGGTCGACGCGGCGCGCGTCCGCCGACGGTATCCAGCTGACATCCGGCCAGTCCGCCAGCTTCGGCGGTGCCAGATGCGCCGGGCCGCTGCCGTCGAGGGTGAAGTGGGCGTGGCGGGTGGCCGCACAGTTCGGGATCAGCGCCACCGGCAGGGATACGGCGTGGGTGGGGTAATCCAGAATCTTCACGTCCAGCACGGTGGTCAGCCCGCCCAGACCCTGGGCGCCGATGCCCAGCGCATTCACCTTGTCGTAGATTTCCAGGCGCAAGGCCTCGATGTCGTTGCGCGCGCCGCGCTCGCGCACCTCATGCAGATCGATGGGAGCGAGCAAGGATTCCTTGGCCAGCAACATGGCCTTCTCCGGCGTGCCGCCGATGCCGATGCCGAGGATGCCGGGTGGACACCAGCCGGCGCCCATGGTCGGGACGGTCTCCAGCACCCAGTCGACGACACTGTCGCTGGGGTTCAGCATCTTGAAGCGCGCCTTGCTTTCCGATCCGCCGCCCTTGGCGGCGATGCGCACGTCCACCGTGCTGCCGGGCACGAGCCTCACATGAATCACCGCCGGCGTGTTGTCCCGGGTGTTCACCCGAGCGCCGATGGGTGAGTCCACGACCGATGCGCGCAGCAGGTTGTCCGGGTGGGTGTAGGCTCGGCGCACGCCCTCGTTGATCATGTCCTCGAGGCCCAGATCCGCGTCCCAATGCACGTTCATACCCACGTCCACGAAGGCCACCACGATGCCGGTGTCCTGGCACATGGGTCGCTTGCCCTCCGCGCTCATACGGGAATTGGTGAGGATCTGCGCCATGGCGTCTTTGGCCGCTGGCGAGCGCTCACGTGCGTGGGCTTCACCCAAAGCCTTTACGAAGTCGACGGGATGATAGTAAGAGATGTATTGCAGTGCATCGGTGATGCTGTCGATGACATCGCTTTGCTTGATGGTCACCATGGCGTTTGGAATCTCCCGCCGGCCCTCTAGCACTGCACCGCGCGAACGGGCGGCGCCGCCGTCAAAGCGTCCAGCCCTCCGAACAGATCGGCCGCGATATCGTCGATATCTTCCAACCCCACCGCGACGCGAATCAACGAGTCCCGAATGCCGGCTAGATCCCGCTGTTCCTGGGTGATGCGACAATGCGTCGTGCTGGCCGGATGGGTGATGGTGGTTTTCGCGTCCCCGAGGTTGGCTGTGATGGACAGAATTCGCGTGGCGTCGATCACGGACCAGGCGTCCTCGCGATCGCCGTGAACCTCGAAGGCGACAATGGATCCGAAGGCCTTCTGCTGGCGCGCGGCGAGCGCGTGCTGAGGATGACTCTCGAGTCCCGGATAGTAAATCTTCGCCACCGCCGGATGCTTTTCCAGCCGGCGCGCCAACGCAAGCGCGCCCTCACAATGGGCGCGCATGCGCAGACTCAGGGTTTCCAGACCGTTCAGGAACACCCAGGCGTTGAATGGGCTCATGGTCGGACCGCAGGTACGCAGGAAGCTGAATACCTGATCGTAAATCTCCTTGTCCTGCATCAACACGGCGCCGCCCACACAGCGCCCCTGTCCGTCGATGAATTTAGTCGCCGAGTGAATGACAATGTCCGCGCCCATCTCGAAGGGCAACTGCAACGCCGGCGTGCACAGGCAATTGTCCACCACCAGCCAGCAATCGTTGTCGTGAGCGAGATCGCCAAGCCAGACGATGTCCGCGACGTCCCCGAGCGGGTTGGTCGGGCTCTCGATGAACAGAAAGCGCGTCTCCGGTCGAATGGCCGCCTGCCATGCTTGCTTGTCCGTGACCGACACGAAGCTCGTCTGGATTTCGAACTTGGACAGAACCTTGCTGAACAACGACACGGTGGACCCGAAGAGATCGTGCGCGGCGACGATGTGATCGCCGCTCTTCAAAAGCGCAAGGCAACTGGCGAGCACCGCCGACATTCCCGACGACGTGCCGATGCAGTGATTGGCCCCCTCCAGCGCCGCGAGCCGATCTTCGAAGGTGCGCACCGTGGGATTGGTGAATCGTGAATAGACGTTGCCTTCTTCTTTGTGGGCGAAGCGCGCCGCCGCCTGTCGAGCGCTATCGAAGACGAAGCTGGATGTCAGGAATATGGGATCGTTGTGCTCGGACTCGGCAGTCCGGACCTGACCGCTGCGTATCGCACGGGTATCAAATTTTTCCATTGTCGTTGCCCCCTAAATCGGGTGAATGGCATGAGGGCAAAAAAAAACCTGCTTTCGCGGTTGCTAAAGCAGGTTTGCCCTCGCTTTAGCCGTATTTATTGAGCGCCCGCAAGCTGATTTAGATCAAATCGGCGCTTGGTAAAGGAGGGTAAGCGAATGCCGAAGGCCCTGTCAATGGGAATATTCTACGAAAATTCAACGGGAATTCAGTCGTTTAGCCCGGGCCCTCGCTCAGCGCGAGCTGTTGTTCCTTGGCTGCATCGTTCCTCGCCAGCGCGATCTGCTCCAGGTAGTCACTCGTGACCCCGCCGGTCACGTAGTCGCCGGTGAAGCAGGAGGTATCGAATGCACGTAGCCGCGGATTGCCTTTGCGCACCGCATCGATGAGATCGTCCACGGTCTGATAGAAAAGCCGATCCGCACCGATGGTCGCGGCCACTTGCTCCTCGGTACGGTTGTGGGCGATGAGCTCGCTGACCACGGGCATGTCGATACCATAGACGTTCTGATAGCGCACCGGCGGCGCCGCGGAGGCGAAGTAGACTTTGCGTGCACCGGCATCCCGCGCCATGTGAATAATCTGCGCGGAGGTGGTGCCGCGGACGATGGAGTCATCCACCAGCAGGACATTCTTGCCCTCGAATTCCAGATCGATGGCGTTCAGCTTGTGGCGCACCGAACGCTCCCGTTCCTCCTGCCCCGGCATGATGAAGGTGCGGCCGATGTAACGATTTTTGATGAAGCCTTCGCGATACTTGACGCCGAGCTTGTATGACAACGGTAAAGCAGCCGTTCGGCTGGTGTCGGGAATGGGAATGACCACGTCGATATCGTGATCGGGCCATGCTTCGAGAATTCTGTCGGCGAGTCGTTCACCCATGCGCAACCGCGCCTTGTACACGGAAACATCATCGATGATGGAATCCGGGCGCGCCAGGTACACGTACTCGAATATACACGGGGAATGGACGGGGTTCTCGGCGCACTGCCGAGTATGTATCCCGCTGTTCGTGTCGATAACGATGGCTTCACCGGGCTCGAGATCGCGCATCAGCTCGAAGCCGAGAGCATCCAGCGCCACGCTCTCCGATGCGATCATATACTCCCGCCCTTCCTCGGTGTCCCGGCAACCGAAGCACACGGGGCGAATGCCGAAGGGATCACGAAACGCGACCACCCCATAGCCAACAATCATGGCAACCACCGCGTATCCGCCATGGCAACGCTTGTGCACACCGGACACGGCCTCGAAGACATCGTTTTCATCGATGCGGAGTTTCCCCGGCTTCATGAGCTCGTGGGCAAAAACGTTGAGAAGTATTTCCGAGTCGGATTCGGTATTGATGTGGCGTCGATCGTCACGGAACACATCACGCTTGAGCTGCCGCGAATTGATCAGATTGCCATTGTGGGCGAGCGTGATTCCGAAAGGGGAATTCACATAAAAAGGTTGCGCCTCGGTGGACGATGCGCACCCGGCGGTCGGGTATCGGACATGTCCGATACCCATGTTGCCGCCCAGACTCAACATGTGCTTGGTTCGAAAAACCTCCCGCACGAGGCCATTATCCTTTCGCTGATGCAGGCGTGCTCCCTCGCAGGTGGCGATGCCCGCCGCATCCTGGCCGCGATGCTGAAGAACCGTCAGTGCGTCGTAGAGCGTCTGGTTGACGTCACTGTTCGCAACAATACCGACTATCCCACACATGCTTTTCGAGCGTACCTCTGGTCAATACTGAAAAAGTCTGGCGACTTCCGGCGGCAACAGCGATCGGATCTCCACCGCCAGCACCTGGAAATGCGGCAAAAATATCGATTCCTTCCACCAAGCGTCCTTCGGCAACGCGGTGAGACCGGCGAACAACACCAGTATCGCCACGATAATGATACCCCGGGCGATCCCGAATACGATCCCCAGAGCACGGTCGGTTCCCGTGATTTCCGTCTTGTCGACGATGAGCCGCACCAGATACATGACGATGGCGGTTATCACCAGCGTGCCGATCAGGATGGCGAAAAATGCCAGACCATGACGCATGGACGGCTGGGAGATGGTGCTCGCGAAGAGCCCGCTGATGTCGTCGGCGAATGTGAGCGCGAGCCAGAACGCCAGCACCCAGCCGAGCAGCGAGATTGCTTCCTTGAGGAAGCCCCGTAGCACGCTGATCCCGGCGGACAAGACCAGAATGGCGATGATGGCATAGTCCACCCAAATCATGTGGCGCAGGCGAGCAAATGAGTTACCGCGTTGACCATTCATTTCCGGGTTGGCGGGCCGAGATTGTACCAGAGGCCCGGAGCGCTCGAAATGGTCCGCTGGCGATCGTGAACACCATTCTTCTGGCTAGCCCGGGGGTTGCACCACGAGGCCCTTCAGCTGGAGCTCGGCGAGCAGCTTCTTCAGCACCTTCTCGGCCTCACCCCGGCTCGATTGCGGCCCCACGTAGACCCGCGTGACCGAACCGGAGCTTTTCACGAAGGCCGTGTAACCCTTGGCCACCAGCTTGTCGCGCAGCCCCCGGGCATTGCCGGCCTTGGAGAAACTACCCACCTGCACGGCGAAACCGGCTTTCGACCTGGCGGCCGCGGGCGCGACGGAATCGGCCTTCTTGACCGTCTTCGCCGGTGGCTTCTGCGCGCCAGGGGCAGCCAGCGCCGGCACCGCCGCCGTCGGTTGGCTGTCCAGGGGCACACTGCGTGCCGGCGCGTCTTCCGGCAACGGCGGCGGCATAGGCTCTAGAGGTAGCGGCTGGATGATGCGAGCCGACGGCTTCGGATCCCCATCACCCTGGTCCAGCAGCATGGGCACGAAGATCACGGCGGCCAGCACCAGCACCGCCGCACCGACCAGTCGCTGCTTCAAGCGTTCATCCATTTTCAACACTCAGAACTTCCCGGGCGGTCAGGAAAGAGCCGAAGGCGATCACGCGATCGCCGCTACGCGCGCCCGACATGGCCGCCCTCCAAGCCTCCGCCACGTCCCCGTGGACCGTCACTGGATGGCCGGGAAACTGCCGGCGAAGCCCGTCTGCAAGGCGCTCGCCTGTCTGGCCGCGGGGTCCCGGCAGCGTGGCCGTGTGCCACTCGTCCACCAGGCCATCCAGGGCCCCGGCCACCGCCAACGAGTCCTTGTCCGCGAGAATGGCGAACACCGCGTGGCTGCGCCGCGCCGATGGCCGCGCCGCCAGGGTCGCCGCCAGGGCCCGGGCCGCCTCCCCATTGTGGGCGACATCGATCACGCGCTCCACCGCGCCGGCAAGAATCTGCTGGCGTGCGGGCAGCCAGGCGGCGGCGATGCCCTCGCGCACCGCCGCGGCATCCACAGTCAACCATGGTGCGAGAAGCTGCAATGCCATCAAGGCGGCGGCAGCGTTGCGGTGCTGGAATACGCCGCCCATGCCGGGCGCCGGCAGACGCCTGTGGTCCACGCCGGGCCCCTGCCAGGACCAACCGGGGCCGTCGCGGCACCAGGAGAATTCGCATCCGATGGTGTGCAGATCAGCACCCAGGGTGCGGGCGTGCTCGACCAGGCTCGCGGGTGGCGACGGATCCCCGCACACCGCCGGCCGGCCCTGGCGAAAGATACCGGCCTTCTCGCCGCCGATGCTTTCCCGATCCGGCCCTAGCCAGTCGGTGTGATCCAGATCCACCGAGGTCACCACGGCCACGTCGGCATCCATGAGGTTGACCGCGTCCAGGCGCCCTCCCAGCCCCACCTCCAGCAGCGCCACCGACGCCTGGGAGCGGCGGATGATGTCCAGGACCGCGAGGGTGCGAAACTCGAAGAACGTGAGAGCAACGCCATCTCGGGCCTGCTCCACATTTTCGAAGGCCGCGATCAGCGCACCGTCCTCCACCTCGCGCCCGCCCAGGTGCAGACTTTCGTTGTAGCGCCGGAGAAAGGGTGACGTGTAGGCGGCAACCGGGTGGCCGGCGCTTTCCAGGATGCTGGCAAGATAGGCGATACAGGAGCCTTTGCCGTTGGTGCCGGCCACCGTCACCACCGGCATGGGCAGGCTCGCCAAGCCCATGCGCCGGGCGACCCGGGCGCAGCGATCCAGGCCCAGATCCACCAGCCTGGGATTCAGGCCCTCCTGCCAGCGAAGCCAATCGGCGAGACCAAAATCGGCCGTGGCGGGGGATTCGAATATAGACGTGTCTGGCACCGCTACGGTGTTGGTTGGTGCTTCATCATGGCGAGCAGGCTCGCAATCCGATCACGCATCTCGCGGCGATCCATGATCAAATCCACGGTGCCGTGTTCGAGCAGAAACTCGCTGCGCTGAAATCCCTCCGGCAATGTCTCCCCCACTGTTTGCTCGATGACCCTGGGACCGGCAAAACCGATCAGCGCACGGGGCTCGGCGATGTTGACGTCGCCGAGCATGGCAAGGCTCGCCGACACCCCGCCGGTGGTGGGATCGGTGAGCACGGAGATGTACGGCAGACCTGCTTCGCCGAGGCGCGCGAGCGCGACGCTGGTTTTGGCCATCTGCATGAGGGCGAAAACACCCTCCTGCATGCGTGCACCACCGCTGGCAGAGAAGCATACCAGGGGTACGCCGTGCTCGATGGCCGCGGTCGCGCCGCGGGCGAATCGCTCGCCCACCACCGAGCCCATGGAGCCCAGCCGAAAGCGCCATTCGAAGGCAGCCGCAACCAAAGCGACACCTTTCACGCGCCCCATGATCACCACCAGCGCGTCTTTCTCGCCGGTGGCCTTTTGATCCTGGACCAGAAGATCTTTGTATTTCTTACCGGCGCGGAATTTCAATGGATCCATTGGCGCCACCTCTGCGCCGATCTCGATACGCGGCTCTGCATCCAGAAACTGATCCAGGCGCCTTCGCGCGCCGACGCGGATATGATGGGAGCATTTCGGACACACCTCGAAGTTGCGCTCCAGTTCGGCTTTGTACAGCACGCCGCCGCAGGCCTCGCATTTGCTCCACAGCCCTTCCGGGACGGTGCGCTTATTACCACCGTCGGTACGGATGCGCGATGGCAGCAGCTTTTCGAACCAGCTCACAGGTCTGCGTCCATGGCGGCGCGCATGGACGCGACCAGCGCGGCGACCTCCTGGGGAATACGCGACGGTGTATCCATTGACGCCTCCATCCTGTTGATCAGTGCACTGCCGACCACCACCGCGTCGCTGACCACGGCGATGCGGGCGGCGGTGTCGCTGTCACGAATGCCGAAACCGACTCCCACCGGCAAATCGGTGAGCGATTTGATCCTCTGCACCCGGGTCTCGACATCGGCCACGTCCAGGTGAGCGGCGCCGGTAACTCCCTTGAGAGAAACGTAGTACACGAAGCCGCTGGCCTGGGCGCACACCCGCACGATGCGTTCCTCGTCGCTATTGGGCGCCAGCAGAAAAATTACATCGATGTCGCGGGAACGCAGCGCGGTGCGAAAGCCGTCGGCCTCCTCCGGAGGTAAGTCCACGGTCAATATGCCATCGACCCCGGCATCGGCGGCAGCCTCGGCGAAGTCCTCGTAACCGGCGACCTCGAAGGGATTCAGATAGCCCATGAGCACCACGGGCGTGGTCGCGTCGTCACGGCGAAACTCCGCCACCATCGCCAGCACCCGCGCCAGCGTCATGCCCTGGGCCAGGGCCCGCTCGCTGGCCCGTTGGACGACCGGACCATCGGCCATGGGATCGGAGAACGGTACGCCCAGCTCCAGGACATTGGCACCGGCAGCGACCAGAGCGTGCATGACCGGAACGGTGACAGAGGGCTGCGGATCGCCGGCGGTGACGAAAGGTACGAGTGCGCACCGGCCCTTTTCGCGCAAGCTCGCGAATGTTCCCTCGATGCGGCTCACTGCCCCATGCCCTCGATGGCGGCCACCGTCTGGATATCCTTATCGCCGCGCCCGGACAGGTTGACGATGATGATGTCGTCGGCGCTCATCCCGGGCGCGAGCTTGGCCGCATAGCTCAAGGCATGGCTGGATTCCAGAGCCGGGATGATGCCCTCGGTGCGCGTCATGTCGTGAAAAGCCGCCAACGCCTCATCGTCGTTGATGGCGACGTAGCTGGCGCGGCCGGTGTCCTTGAGCCACGCGTGCTCGGGCCCGACCCCGGGGTAGTCGAGACCGGCGGAGATCGAATGGGTGGGGATTATCTGGCCGTCGGCGTCTTCCATCAGATAGGTGCGGTTGCCGTGCAGCACGCCGGGCTTGCCGGCGGTCAGGGGAGCGGCGTGACGCCCGGTTTCGACGCCGTCACCACCGGCTTCGACCCCGTACATGGCCACATCACCATCGTCGAGAAAGGGGTAGAACAGTCCCATGGCGTTGGAACCGCCGCCCACGCAGGCCACCAGGGCATCGGGCAGGCACCCGGCCTGGGCGAGGATCTGCTCGCGGGCCTCGCGGCCGATGACCGCGTTGAAGTCACGCACCATGGCGGGATAAGGATGGGGACCGGCCACCGTGCCGATGATGTAGTAGGTGTCGTCGACATTCGTCACCCAGTCGCGCATGGCCTCGTTCAGCGCGTCCTTGAGGGTCCTGGATCCGGACTCCACCGACACCACCCGCGCGCCCAGCAGCTTCATGCGGTACACGTTCGGCGCCTGGCGCTCGATGTCCTTGGCGCCCATGTAGACCACACACTCGAGCCCCAGACGTGCGGCCACGGTGGCTGTCGCAACGCCGTGCTGACCGGCGCCAGTCTCGGCGATGATGCGTGTCTTGCCCATGCGTTTCGCCAGCAGCGCCTGGCCCACGGTATTGTTGACCTTGTGGGCGCCGGTGTGATTGAGATCCTCGCGCTTGAGGAACACGCGTGCGCCGCCAAGCCGCTGGGACCAGCGCTGGGCGAAATACAACGGCGAGGGCCGGCCCACGTAATGACGGAGATCAGCATCCAGCTCGGCGAGAAACTCTGGATCCTTCGAGTATCGGTCGTAGGCTTCGCGCAACGCCGTCACCGGCCCCATCAGAGTTTCGGCGACAAAGACCCCGCCGTAAGGCCCGAAATGGCCGGCTTCGTCGGGAAGACTTCCGATGATCCGGCCTTCAGCCGGAATGTTCTGCAATCGAGACACGATTCACCTCTTCTATGAAGCTGGTGATTTTGGCGGCGTCCTTGATTCCCGGCGATTGCTCGACACCACCGCTGACGTCCACACCGTAGGGGCGCAGCCGGCCGATGGCCTCCGCCACGTTGGCCGGCGTGAGTCCACCGGCCACGATCACGGGCAAGGCGATTTCGGCGGGCACCAGATCCCAATCGAAGGTACGCCCGGTTCCACCCCACAACCTGTCATCGTGGCTGTCCAGAATTAAGGCCTTGGCGCTGGCGAAGCGCCGGGACGCCTCGCTGACGTCCGTGTCGTCGCTGACGCGAACGGCTTTTATGTACGGCAGCCCGGCTGCCTCACACTGGGACGGAGTTTCCTCACCGTGGAATTGCAACAGGTCCAGGGACACACGCTCTGCCGTTTCCACCACCGTTTCAACACTCGCGTTCACAAACAGGCCCACCACTGTGACGAACGGCGGCAGCGCGCGCCGAATGGCGACGGCCTGCTCCAGACCCACGGCCCTGGGACTGGCAGGGTAAAACGCCAGACCAATGGCATCGGCGCCGGCGGCGCAGGCCGCTGCGCCGTCCTCGGGGCGGGTGATGCCGCAGATTTTGACGCGCGTGCGCACTGCCATTTTCCCAAAGAGTCCTGGTGACCTTCTCTAAGGCAAGCCATTAAGGTTACCAAAGCAGCCACTCCGGCGAAACCGCAGGCAAGCCGTGCTCGGGCGGATAATCGATGCGGCTCAAATAGAGGCCCTGGGGAGGCGCGGTCGCGGCAGCGCGGGTGCGATCGCGCGCCTCGAGCAACTCCTTCGCCCAGGCGGGCTCTCGCTTTCCCTTGCCGACTTCAATCAAAACCCCGGCGACGTTGCGCACCATGTGCTGCAAGAACCCGTTGGCGGCGATGTCGATGAACACCAGATCACCCCGGCGATGCACCTCGAGGCCGACGACGTTGCGCACGGCGCTCTTTGCCTGACAACCGGCGGCACGAAAAGACGAAAAATCCTGCTCGCCAAGCAGATACTCAGCGGCTGCGCGCATGGCTGCCACTTGCAACGGGCTGCGCTCCCAGGCGGCGCGCCGACGCAACAGCGCCGGGCGCTGGCGCCGATTCAGGATCACATAACGGTAGTAGCGGTAAACGGCAGAGTAGCGGGCATGAAACGGCTCGGCCACCGGATTCGCCCAGCGAACGCTGACATCACCGGGCAGGTTGCTGTTGGTGCCCATTACCCATTCGTGGGGCGCGCGTTTGGCGACTGAGTCGAAATGCACCACCTGTGCGATGGCATGCACGCCGGCGTCGGTACGCCCGGCACAGACGGTTGCGACCGGGCCGTCGGCGACGCATGCCAGCGCCGTCTCCAGCGTCGATTGAACGGTGCGCCGCCGCGGCTGGCTTTCCCAACCGGAAAAATCGCTGCCGTCGTACTCGACGCCGAGTGCGAATCTCATGGAGTCAGAGCCGGGAGACCCGACTAGCGTTGATGAAAGATCAGGAGGATGCCAGCTTGCTCAACAAGCCCATGGCGGCCTGTTTCTGGGCTGCATTGCCCTCCGCGAGAACCTCGTCGATGATGCCCTTGGCGCCGTCGGTGTCACCCATGTCGATGTAGGCTTGCGCGAGATCCAGCTTGGTCTGCACTTCGTCCACCTCGCCGGAGAGGCCGCCACCGAGTATCAACGTATGGCCGTCACCGGACTTGGCGCTCGCGTCACCCTCTGCAGCCGGCATGTCACGGAGCATGAACTGGGTAGACTCGTACTCGTCCGAGGCCGCGGCGTCCTGACTTTTCTCGGCATCGAAATCCAGATCGATTTCCGGAAAATCCGGATCGGCATCCGGCGACGGAGGCGCCGTCGGCGGGATCAAATCCGAGCCGTCCATGCTGAGCGCCATGTCGTCTTCCGAGGCAGCAGCCGTGTCTTCATCAAATATGCCGCCGAAGGCGGTGTCGACCGCGCTGGAAGACTCGCCCCCCTCCGGCCCATCCATGTCCAGATTCAGGTCCATGCCGAGATCGGAAATCGCCGAGTCCGCCGCGTCCATCTCCGGGCTCTGCAGCTTCACCGTGTCCAGCGCCTCGTCCGAGTCGTCGCCGGGAATGGCCGCACCCAGATCCAGCTTGACCGTGTCTTCGGACACCTCTTCGCCGCCGGAGTCGTCGTCGAGGGACAGGTTCAAGTCGGCACCGCCGGCGACATCCGCGCCGGCGTCACCGTCGTCGAGCTCCAGACCGAAATCGAGCGCGTCATCCGGCGACGCGCCGGCATCGACGCTGTCGCTGCCGATGTCGAAGCCCAGGGCAGAGGAGAGATCGTCATCCAGGGCGGACAGTTGTGAGCTGCTGCTGGCGGCGCCTGCGCCGGCGGCGTCCAGATCGAGGTCCAGGGCCGTGAACTCGGCGTCCAGGCTCATGGCGCCGGAACCCACGCCTTCGGACTCGCCGCCGATACCATCCAGATCGAAATCCAGCGCCCCGTTGTCGCCGTCGGCAGTCTCCGGCGGTTGCGTCACGGCACCCGCGGGGGCTTCTGGCGGCACCTGACTGTCGATGAGCGTGCCTTCGCCCAGGCCCTCGAGATCGAAGTCCAAGTCATCATCGTCTCTGGACACACGTTCCGGCAACGGCGTCTCGGTGGCGGGCCCTCGGGACTCACCCAGAGAGGGATCCAAGCCGCTCAGATCGAAGTCCATGCTGCTGGAGCCCGAATCACCCTCCGCCGCGGCCGCATCTCCCGCGCCCAGGTCGAAATCCACACTGCTGCCGCCGCCCGCATCTTGGCCGCCTGCTCCGGTACCACCGATGCTGGTGAGGTCCAGATCGAGCCCCGATTTCTCCTGAGGCGCGTCGCCGGCAGCCTGATCGAATCCCAGATCGAAGTCCAGATCGGAATCTCCGGAGGCGCCTTCCGCCTGGGTGCCATCGGACTGGAAACCGAGATCGAAATCCACGGAGCTCGACTCGTCGTCGCCTCCGATGCTGCTGGCCGGCACGGTCGCCGGCGCATCGACGTCGCCGCCGGTGACGTCGAATAGCACGTCCTGGTCCTCCGGCACCGTACTTTCGGTCTCCGAGAATAACTCCCGCCCGGGCGACATGTCCTGCCACATCTTCTGGGCCTCTGCCAGCAACGGGCCGTCGGCGCCCACCGCATCCTGGAGCTCGCGGGCACTGGATTCGAAGTTGCTCAGGTCCTTGGCAGCGTAGAACACTTCCAGCAGACGCAGCTTGTACTCATGACGACTGGGATGCTGGGCGATGGCGCTGCGCACCAGCTCCTCGGCCTGGTCGTAGCGTTCGTAGGCGAGGTATACGTTGACCTCGGTAAGAGGGTCGTCCTCGGATTCGCCGGCCACCTCCGCGTCGCCTTGCGCAGGCTGCGGCGATTCTTGCTCCGCAACCTGAGCCTGGGGCTCGGCCTGCTCGTCGCTGAGATCCATGCCTTCGAGCTCGGCTATGGCAGTCTCTTCGC
>Ga0114948_10000100_pt1 | contig 26464 bp, 23 predicted proteins | sample CR04metaG_FD_83877 | JGI IMG/M metagenome (GOLD analysis project Ga0114948, IMG submission 83877) | Deep subsurface microbial communities from Mariana Trench to uncover new lineages of life (NeLLi) - CR04 metaG | ecosystem: Environmental > Aquatic > Marine > Ocean trench > Sediment | place...
AGTCATGTCATGCAGGAAGTGGCGGCGCTGTGCGACGAAATTGTCATTATTGCGGAGGGCAAGGTTGCAATGCATGACAGTCCGGACGGCATTCGCAACGCGACCGGCTGCGCCGATCTCGAAGATGCGTTCGTTAAGGCGATCCTTACGGTTGAGCCGGCAGAATGAAAACCATTCGCACCGTTTTCTTCAAAGAGATCACCGATAACTTCCGTGATCGCCGCACCTTGATGACCGCGCTGCTGATGGGGCCGCTCTTTGGTCCGATTCTTTTTGCATTCGTTATCAACCTGTCCGTCAAACAATCGCTGAGCAACGAGCATGAAGCGCTCAACCTCCCCGTAATCGGCCGCGAACATGCGCCCAATCTTATTGCCTACCTGCAAAGCAATAACATCAACATTACAGATGGTCCGGCTACGCGTGACGCGGCGATCGAGGCGGTGACGAATGGCGTGCACGATGTCGTCATCGTAATTCCGGAGACATTTGCCCAGGATTTGTCGGAGCTGATTCCGGCAACTGTCGAGGTGATTACAGACCAGGCAAATACCCAGGCCGAGCGTGAGACCCGGCGGGCGCGCCGGGCGCTACAGGCGTACAACCTGGAGCTCGCCGCAATGCGGCTGACGATCCGCGGTGTCAGCCCACAGGTAATGAGGCCATTGAATATTGATGAGGTCGATGTTTCCACGCCGAGTGGCCGTTCCGCGATGTTGCTCGGGATGTTGAGCTACTTTTTCATTTTTGCGCTACTGACCGGCGGCATGAATCTCGCCATCGACGCTACCGCCGGCGAGCGCGAGCGCGGCTCGCTCGAACCACTCCTGTGTCTCCCGGTGAAACGTGATCACCTCATATTCGGCAAGATATTCGCGGCCTGCCTGTTCATGGCCATCTCCCTGAGCCTGAGCCTTACCTGCTTTTACTTCACGCTGAAGTTCATGCCGCTGGTGGAACTCGGCATGACGCCGAATTTCGGTCCGCTGGTTGTCCTGACTGCCTTTTTGTTGCTGGTTCCCTTTGCGCTTGTCGGTGCCTCGATGATGACGATGGTTGCGTCGTTCACCAAGAGCTTCAAGGAAGCACAGACCTGGGTGAGCGTCGTATTACTCGCGCCGACCCTGCCCATACTCATCGTTTCGATCCTGATGGTGCGGCCGAGCACGGTATTGATGTTCATCCCCAGCTTGAGCCAACATCTGTTGCTGGTTGGCCTGATCAGGAACGAGCCGGTGAATACTTTGCACGTCGTCGTTTCCGTTGGCGGCACATTGATAATAGGCGCGTTCCTGACATGGGTCTGCGCCCGGCTATATCGGCGCGAAGGATTGCTGGGTTAATGCAGGAGCGGCTTTCGGGCACCTCTAAAGCTGCGAATAGCTCAGCCCGGTTCGCTGCTATTCGAAATAATACCGCAGGTTGAACTGGTAAATGTTGACGTCATCCCAGAAGGCGGCCTTGAATCCCACCGCAAGCTCGTCGGTCAATCCCATCACAAAACCGGCGTTGGCGCGCATTTCGCCGTCGCCCCTGTCAAAGTCAATGTAATCGATGCCGCCGCTGAGCTCGACATTATGGGCTACCGCAGCACGCACACCAACACCAATCAGCAGGGCATTATCGTCCGCTGAGCCAACGCCAGCTGCGTCAACGTCGAAATCCAGGTAACCGATCTGCGCGACCAGATCCAGATTTTCTGAAATGGTTGTGTGGTACCCCAGGGTTACCTCGATGATGGTCAGGTCAACCCCGAAGTCCATATCCGCGGTCTGGTACTCGCCGGTGATGTGGAAATCCTCGTTAATAGCGATCGAGCCGCTGATACCAAGACCCTCTCCATCAGCATTGAATGAACTGCCATCCAGATCGACGCGACCATACGATCCCTGAATATAGTTGTAACTGAGTGCCTGCGCGCCCGCGGATGCGGAAAATGCAACCAGAACCGTCAAAATAATGGAACGCACCATGACGTTCTCCTTAACTTTGCCCAAGAAAAGAAACGTGCCCGCGGCATATCATCGCAGGCTTAGCCCCTATGATCCAATCCACACCCGCCGTCACTTGCCGATGCAAAACTCCGAGAAAATCCGCCCGAGCAGGTCGTCGCTGGTCAATGAACCGGTGACCTCGCCAAGCGCCTCGTGGGACAACCTGAGGTCTTCGGCAAGCAACTCGCCCGCCCTGTTTTTTTCGAGCGCCTGCCTGCCACGCCGGAAATGCTCTTCGGCAAAAGCGATCGCATCTACATGCCGGCGGCGCGCCGTGAAAGCGCCCTCGCCAAGGTCCTGGTAACCGGCCAGCTGGCGAATAGTTTCCCGAAGATCATCGATACCGGCGCCGGTCTTCGCAGACACATTCAGTGTTGTTGGATTTTCCTTCGACCGTCCCGGCGCATCGTCCGTAACATCGATCTTGTTGCGTAAAATAATGACCGGTATTTCACCTGGAATATCCTCGTCCAGCTTCCCGGCCTCTCGGGCACTCGCATCCTGAATCCACAGGACGCCGTCGGCATGCTTCAGTGCTTCGCGCGCGCGGCGTATACCCTCTGCCTCGATTCCGTCCGGGTCTTCCCTGAGTCCGGCAGTGTCTACCAGTTCTACCGCCAACCCATCGATTTCGATGCGCTCTCTTATTATGTCCCGCGTTGTGCCTGCAACGTCCGTAACGATTGCCGCTTCCTGCCCGCTCAACAAATTCAACAGGCTCGACTTACCGACGTTAGGTTTGCCAACGATGACCAGTTGCAGTCCGTCGCGCAGCACGCGGCCGACATTTACCTCTCGCCGAAGCTTCGCAAAGGCCTCCGCACATTCCTCAATTTTTCGCAGCAAATCCTGATCTGACAAAAAATCAATTTCCTCTTCCGGAAAATCGATCGCGGCCTCGACATGCAGCCGCAGGTTGACAAGTTGCTGCTGCAGATTTTCAACCGCGTGGGAGAACGAACCGCTTAACGACCGCAGTGCTGCTCGTGCCGCCTGTGACGTGCCGCTATTGATCAGGTCTGCTATTGCCTCCGCCTGAACCAGGTCGAGCTTGCCGTTCAGGAACGCACGCTTCGAGAATTCCCCCGGCTCGGCGCGTCGCGCCCCGAGTTCAACGGCGGCATCAATGACAGATGCCACGACGACCGGCCCGCCATGTCCGTGGAATTCGAACACGGATTCGCCGGTGTATGACGCGGTTCCGGGAAAGTAGAGCGCAATTCCGCTGTCCAGTTCATCGCCGTTCTTGTTGCATATTCTCACGCACGTGGCAAGCCGCGGTTGCGGCACCTTGCCGAGCATCGCCAGCGCCAGCTTTTCTGCGTCATCACCGGAAATACGCACGATGCCGATTCCCCCTTTACCCGGTGGGGTCGCCGCCGCAACGATTGTGTCCCTCGCATATTCCGGCATATCGCTTCCCGGACTCCCGGCCGAATTGAGGCGGGACGCCTTCTGTTCAGGACTTTTTCTTGTCCTTGTTTTTCTTACCGCTGCGCGCAGCGGCTTCTTCGTGCACGATTTTGTTGATGTACCACTGCTGCGAGATAGAGAGCAGCGTATTCGTAACCCAATAAAGCACGAGCCCTGATGGGAAGAATGCGAAGAATCCGGTGAACATGATCGGCATCACCTGCATGACTTTTGCCTGGACCGGATCGGCCGGCGCCGGATTGAGCCGCTGCTGGAAGAGCATTGCGGCACCCATAATGATTGGCAGAATAAAAAACGGGTCGCGCGAAGACAGATCGGTGATCCACAGGGCGAACGGCGCCTGGCGCATTTCCACACTTTCCAGCAACACCCAGTAAAACGCCAGGAAAAACGGCATCTGAATCAGGATCGGCAGGCAGCCGGCGGCCGGATTTACCTTTTCTCTCTTGTATAGCTCCATCATCGCCTGACTTAGTGCCTGGCGATCGTCCTTGTACCGGTCCTGAAGCGCCTTCATGCGCGGCTGAATTTCACGCATCCTCGCCATCGAGCGTCCGCTGGCTTCCGTCAGCTTGTAGAACGTCATCTTGATGAGGATGGTCACCAGGATGATCGCCAGACCCCAGTTGCCGACGAAAGAATGAACCTTGTTCAGCAGCCAGAACAGCGGCTGCGATATTATCGTGAGCCAGCCGTAATCGACAGTCAGTTTCAGGGTCTCGTCCAGCTGCTCCAGCTGACTCTGAAGTTTCGGCCCGACGAAAACAGCCGTTTCGAAAGTAAATTCTGAACCGGCGCGCACGTAAATCGACGGACTCCTGATAAGGCTCGCCACTGAGGTATCACCAGTGACGGAAACCTTGTATCGATACTCGGCATCCTTTGCGGGCACAATCGCGCTCAGAAAGTGGTGCTGTATAGACCCAACCCAGCCATTCCCCGCCTTGATGTCATACGGTCCATCAGATAACAGGTCATCACGATCAAGCTTTTCAGATTTGTCACCGTCGTAAATGATCGGTCCGTCGAATGAGTAGGTATCGACATTGAACATCGAGCGTTCGACTTCGCGGGAGCGTCTCTCGATCTGCGCATACTCTGCGCCGCGCCAGTCTGCGCCGCTCCTGTTGATGAGCCGCTGCGTTATATCGATGCGATAGCTGCCGCGCGTGAAACGAATTTCTTTTTCAACGCTGATGCCCTGCCCGTCGGTCCAGGTGAACGGCACTACGATTTCATCGGCACCACGCAACTCGTACTCTGTCGAGCGTGATTCGAACACCGCGAGATGATTCGGTTCGGCGCCATCGCCCTCTGCGATCAGGCCCGTCTGAATCATTCCGCGATCGGGCTCTGCCGGGCTCAAAAGCTCGACCAGTGTGTCCGGTTCGTCCTTGTTAACGGGGTAATGTCGAATGACGGCGCGCTGCAAGGTCGCGCCTATGGTGTTGATTTCGACCTCGAGGACATCCGTCGTTACGCGGACAATGCGCGTATCGGCTTGCGGGATTGCCTCGCGCTCGACATCCAGGCTCGGTGTTTGCTGGATCGCTGGTGTCGAATCGGCAGCCGCAGCCGGCAATGAAGGCAGTGCACCAGCGCCAGCCGGGGGGGCGCCGGCCTCCTGCGCAGCGGGCTGGGTCTCAAGTGCGGGTACCGCCGCATAATCCTCTTGCCAGGCCTGGTACGTCAGCCACGCCAGCATACCGAACGATGCCCAGACCAACAGTCTTTGATTGTCCATTACGCGTTTATTCCACTTCACCCGTTTGGGTCAAATGACATCTTTGCCAATGTTGATGCAAGCTGTCAAAAAGCGCCTGGTTGCTCGCTCGCATTGCTCCCGGTTGGTTCAGGACAACCACATCAAGACCTTCAAGGTCCGCACGATGGTGCCGAAAAGATTCCCTGATGACTCGCTTCAGCCGGTTGCGGCCGACTGCAAGCCGACAGTGTTTTTTGGAAATCGCCATACCGAGCCGTGCTTCCTGCTCGCCATTTTCTTTGTAAAGAACCGTAAACATCTTGTCGCGGCTGCGTTTTGCTTGCTTGAAGACGTGGCTGTAGGCGGCAGCATCAAGAAGCCGGCTGTGCCGTCTGAAACGGCGCCTCGCCATCGTGCCTGTTGTTGGAATTTTTTCCGTTGGATACGTGGCCGCGGATACTCAGTGCTGCGGCGAGAGCTGCGCTCGTCCCTTCGCGCGCCGTCGCTTCAACACAAGACGGCCCGCCTTGGTCGCCATGCGCGCTCTAAAACCATGCGTGCGTGCCCGCTTCAGATTACTGGGCTGGAATGTGCGTTTCATGTCACTGATACCTGCGTTTGATTTTGCGCCGTTTCAGCGGCTTGGGATATCTCTTAACGAGCCGAAGAGCGTTGGAAAGAAGGCCGGCAAGGGTACGCATTAGGCCCAATTCTGTCAATAGAATAAGGCCTTATGCAGCATATTAATAATCGCTCGAAACGCAGCCGCAGCGCACAATGTGCGTAAATTCAGATCGTCTGGCGAAGGCTTAATAGACGTTATAGACTGCCCGGTCTCCAACACAATTAAAAACACCTTCCGTGCCCCGGGGAAATTTTTTGCACGCCGAAACAACACTATGGAATCGCTGTGTCCGCGACCTTCAGGCCGAATTGCCGGAGCAGCAGTTCAATACCTGGATCAGGCCGCTCCAGGCAGTGGAAGATGGCAGTGTTCTGAAACTACTGGCCCCGAACCGGTTTGTCGTCGACTGGCTTCAGCAGCATTACATTGAAAGAATTCTTGAGCTGATTGACGGTGCCGGTGGCGCCAGCGAGGTCGTGGTTGAGGTCGGGTCACGCCAGCCCGCGGCGCCGATAGTTACTACTTTGCGACCACCGATCAGGAGCAATGCCCCCGCTGCGATCACGACGCGCCTCAACCCGGAGTTTACCTTTCAAAACTTCGTCGAAGGCAAAAGCAACCAGCTCGCCCGGGCGGCCGCGAGCCAGATCAGTGAGAATCCCGGCAAATCGTATAACCCGCTGTTCATTTACGGTGGTGTCGGCCTTGGCAAGACACACCTCATGCATGCAATTGGCATCGCCATGCTCGAGCGCAATCCTGACTACCGGGTTTGCTATGTCCATTCAGAGCGATTTGTCGGCGATATGGTCAAGGGACTGCAACACAACACTATTTCAGAATTCAAGCGCTTCTACCGCTCGCTCGATACACTGCTCATAGACGACATACAGTTCTTCGCGGGAAAAGAACGTTCGCAGGAAGAGTTTTTTCACACCTTTAACGCTCTGCTGGAAGGTCAGCGGCAAATCGTGCTGACCTGCGATCGTTATCCCAAGGAAGTGAACGGCCTCGAAGAACGGCTCAAATCACGATTTGGCTGGGGGCTTATGGTTGCGATCGAGCCACCTGAACTCGAGACATCGGTAGCGATATTGATGAGCAAAGCCGCTGGTGAAGGCGTAGAGCTCCCTGAAGAGGTCGCTTTTTTTATTGCTCAGCGTATTCGATCGAATGTTCGCGAGCTCGAGGGTGCCTTGCGTCGAGTCATCGCCAACTCCCGTTTTACCGGCCGGCCGATCAGCGTGGATTTTGCCAAGGAGGCCCTCAAGGATTTACTTGCTTTACAGGACCGCCTTGTTTCTATTGAAAACATCCAAAAAACAGTCGCTGATTACTTCAAAATCCGCGTTGCGGAACTGCTGTCAAAACGGCGTAGCCGTTCTATTGCCCGTCCAAGACAAATTGCGATGGCCCTGGCGAAAGAATTAACAAACCACAGCCTGCCAGAGATTGGGGATGCTTTCGGCGGGCGAGACCACACAACAGTTCTGCATGGTTGTCGCAGAATAGCTGCTTTGCGCGAGACCGAAAAACGTGTAGATGAGGATTATGTCAATCTGTTGAGAACCCTGACCACTTGATGTGGATAAACCGTGAATAAAAGTCACGGCACTATTTGCGCACAGCTCATACACACTACCCAGGCATCGAATACAAGGGTTTTCAGTGGCCAAATCAACAGATAACAGTTTGATTTTAAACGATAAAATAAAGTTACCCACAGGACCAGGTGCGCTTAATAATAATAATAATAATCAAGTTATTTTCAATACTTATTAACAGGTGGGATTAATGAAGTTAACCGCAAGTCGCGAAGCCTTACTTAAACCATTGCAGGCTGTGATTGGTGTTGTTGAGCGCCGGCAAACCATGCCAATCCTCGCGAATGTATTGCTCATTGCCAAGGATGGACAGGTCACCATAACAGCGACCGATTTGGAGGTAGAGCTCGTTGCTTCCGCAGATGTAGAAGTTGAGGCGGCCGGAGAAGTAACGGTACCTGGGCGCAAGTTATTGGATATATGCAGGGCCTTGCCGGATGACGCTAAAGTATCCATAAATCTCAGTGGTGAGAAGCTGAACGTAAAATCTGGCCGAAGTAAGTTTAGTCTCATGACGTTGCCGGCAGCGGAATTTCCAACGATTGAGGATATTAATGCGGGGGAGAGACTGCTGGTCTCGAAGGTCACATTATCGAAGCTGCTCGATAAGACACATTTTTCCATGGCGCAACAGGATGTTCGCTATTACCTTAACGGGTTGCTGCTGGAGACCGGGCAGAAATATTTGCGGGCGGTGGCGACAGATGGGCACAGGCTGGCGTTGTGTGAAGTGGAGCTGGACGACAAGAATATGCCTGAGCAGCAAGTGATCGTGCCACGCAAGGGGGTGTTGGAGTTACAGCGTCTGCTGGGGGGCGAGGGAGAACTGGAGATTGAGCTTGGCAGCAATCACATCCGTATTCAGCTTGAGGGAATACGTTTTACGTCCAAACTGATTGATGGGCGGTTTCCGGAGTATGAGCGCGTGATTCCGCAGGATACGGGCAACCAGCTGACAGCAGACAGGGAAGCCTTGCGGGGGGCGCTGCAGAGGACAGCGATCCTGTCGAATGAGAAATACCGGGGTATCCGGTTGATTATCAAGAAAGACGGGTTGTTGTTACAGGCGCATAATCCGGAGCAGGAGGAAGCCGAGGAAGAGGTGGAAATATCCTACGGTGGTGATGATATTGAAATCGGCTTCAATGTGAATTACCTGCTCGAAGCCCTCGCGGCGATCGATTCCGAGGAAGTAGAGCTCGCGGTGGTAGACGGTAATTCGAGCTGCCTGCTTCGGGAGCCGGGAAACGACAAGTGCAAGTACGTCGTGATGCCGATGCGGCTCTGATGATGAACTGGTCGGTTGCCACTCAATAACTTTACATGCACTGACTTCCGCTGCCTGGCGTCTGCAGAGCTTGAGTTTGATCCCCGTTACAACCTGATATCCGGTCCTAATGCTTCGGGTAAGACCAGCCTGCTGGAGGCTATTGCCTACCTGGGCCGCGGCAGGTCTTTCCGCGGGGCGCCAACACAGAATCTCGTTCGACATGGCGCCAGTGAATTCGTGCTTTTTGGCAAGGCAGACACCGGGACACGGGAAGTGGCTGTTGGTGTCAGAAACAGCCGTGAGGGGCTGGAAATCCACATTGACGGCGACAAAGTGGCCAGTGCCGCTGGCCTGGCCGAGGTACTGCCGCTGCAGATCGTGGACCCGGACATTCATAACCTGGTTGCCGGTGGCCCGGCGGAGCGCAGACGCTACATCGACTGGATAGCGTTCCACGTGGAACGTGGCTATCTCGATCAATGGCGGCGGTTTCGCCGCGCACTGAAACAGAGAAATGCGGCTCTCAAGGAGAACGCGAGCCGTGATGCCCTGGTCGGTTGGGACAAGGAGTTCATGGAAACCGGGCACGAGGTCCATGAAGCACGCCTCCGGGTGCTGGATATCACCCGGCCCGCGCTTAAGCACATCGGCGCGGCGCTCCTCGGGAGCACCGTTGGTATCGAATGCCAGCAGGGCTGGAGCACTGAAAAATCGCTTGCGGAAGCGCTGGCGGTCGGCATTGATCGGGATCGGCAACTGTGCGCCACTCAGGCTGGTCCGCACCGCGCTGACTTGAAGCTTGTTTATGATAAGCGCCAGGCCAGGCGGCTGGTTTCCAGGGGACAGCAGAAATTACTTGCCTGCGCCCTGATTCTCGCAGCTACAGCGGTGGTGCAGTCACATATTGGACGACCGCTTCTGTTGCTGCTGGATGACCCTGCCGCGGAGCTCGATACTGATTCGCTGACACGGCTGATGGCGGCTGTGGTTGAACTCGGTTGCCAGGTAATTGCCACCTCCCTGGATCCTGACCTGGTGCTTTTTCCGCAGCCGCCGAGGACGTTTCACGTGGAACAGGGTGAAGTCGTCGAGTGCACCGCGACCTAGTCAAAAAAAAGCGCTCAGCGACAGCCGAAAAACCTGCCTGAAATGTGTCTTCCGGGCAGTTTCCGAGGCCCTTTATTTAGCCCTAAATGGTACAATGTTCTGGTTAAGTTCAAGGGACCTCGTATGACTGACGACATAGAATATACTTCCAGTAATATCAAGGTGTTAAAGGGCCTTGACGCAGTCCGGAAACGTCCGGGAATGTACATAGGAGATACCGACGACGGGACCGGTTTACACCACATGGTTTTCGAGGTTGTCGACAACTCGATCGACGAAGCGCTGGCTGGTTATTGCAGCGTCATCACGGTAACCATTCACGCAGACGAATCAGTCACGATCACTGACGATGGCCGGGGAATTCCAGTCGATTTGCACCCGGAGGAGGGGCGTTCCGCTGCCGAGGTCATCATGACCGTGTTGCACGCTGGCGGTAAATTCGATGACGACTCCTACAAGGTGTCGGGGGGTCTGCACGGCGTCGGCGTTTCGGTCGTTAACGCACTTTCCGAGCACCTGGTGCTGACCATCTATCGTGACGGAAAGATCCACCAGCAGGAATACAGGCACGGCGAGCCGGTCGCTCCGCTCGCAGAGACGGGAGACACCGACAAAACCGGCACGACGCTTCGCTTCAAGCCCAGCTCCAATACCTTTACGAACATCAAGTATCACTACGACATCCTCGCAAGGCGGCTCCGCGAGCTGTCATTCTTGAATTCCGGTGTGCGCATCGAGCTGGTCGACGAACGCGACGAAACAGAAGACGTCTTCGAATATGACGGCGGTATTCGTGCCTTCGTTAAGCACCTGAACCGCAACAAGACGCCGATCCATCCCACGGTTTTCCATTTCCAGAAGGAAAAGGACGGAGTTACGGTTGAGGTGGCGCTGCAATGGAACGACGGCTACCAGGAGAACATGTTCTGCTACACGAATACCATCCCGCAGCGCGATGGTGGCACCCACCTTGCCGGCTTTCGCAGTGCATTGACCCGGACCCTGAACAGCTACATCGAAAAAGAGCTGTCCGGGCGCAAGGACAAATTTACGTCAAGCGGTGATGATGCGCGCGAGGGCCTGACGGCAGTATTGTCGGTCAAGGTCTCGGACCCCAAGTTTTCGTCACAAACCAAGGACAAATTAGTTTCATCTGAAATTAAAGGCACTGTTGAATCAGTAATGGCCGGTTGCCTGGAGGACTTTCTACTGGAGCATCCCCAGGAAGCCAGGTTAATCGTCTCGAAGATTATCGACGCCGCCCGTGCCAGGGAGGCCGCTCGAAAAGCGCGTGAAATGACCCGCCGCAAGGGCGCACTCGATATCGCAGGACTACCGGGCAAGCTGGCAGACTGCCAGGAAAAAGATCCGGCACTGTCTGAAATATTCCTGGTGGAAGGTGACTCTGCAGGTGGTTCCGCGAAGCAAGGTCGGGATCGCCGCACCCAGGCCATCCTGCCGTTGAAGGGCAAGATCCTCAATGTTGAAAAAGCCCGCTTTGACAAGATGCTGTCCTCGGCTGAGGTTGGCACATTGATTACTGCGCTGGGCACGGGAATCGGGCGGGAGGATTTTGATGTTGAGAAGCTGCGCTACCACCGCATCATCATCATGACTGATGCGGATGTCGATGGCTCGCATATTCGTACCCTGCTATTGACGTTTTTCTACCGGCAAATGCCGGCGCTTATCGAGCGCGGTCATATTTACATCGCGCAACCGCCGCTCTACAAAATCAAGAAGGGCAAGCACGAGGTTTACGTAAAAGACGACGCAGAATTGAATGCGCACCTGTTGAGCACCGCGATCGATGGTGCGGCCCTGCATGTGACGGCTGATGCCCCGGCCTTGTCCGGCGCGGCCCTGGAGGCGCTGGCGAAGGAACACATGACAGTCGAGACCATCATCGGCCGCTTGTCGAATCGCTACGACGAAACCGTATTGCGCACACTAAGTAAGTTACCGGAAATCACAGCCAAGACCCTGGAAGACCTGGATGCCCTGTCTGCCTGGACGAAGAAACTTTCTGCAGCCTTGCCGAACGAAACCGGGGATCGCGCTGTCGAAAGTAACGGCGGTGCCTATATTGCAGAGCTCGATCGCGGTGACGGCGAGGGCGAGGGCGTGCGCGTTGCGGTTCGCAAAATGCAGCATGGCGTAAGTGCTACCCGTTACATCCCGAGAGAGTTCTTCGACACCAGCGAATATCACCACATCATGTCATTGGCCGGCAAACTGAAAGAGTTGCTTGGTGAGGGTGCCTACGTAGAGCGTGGTGAAAAACGCCTGGCCGCCGATTCGTTTGCAGAAGTCGTTGACTGGATGATGAGCGAAGCGCGCAAGGGCCAGTCAATCCAGCGTTACAAAGGCCTCGGTGAAATGAATCCCGAGCAGCTGTGGGATACAACGGTGAATCCGGAAACGCGCCGCCTGATGCAGGTAAAAATAGACGACGCCGTTAAGGCGGACGAAATCTTTACAATGCTTATGGGCGACCATGTCGAACCGCGCAGAGAGTTCATCGAGAAGCACGCGATGATGGTAACCAACCTGGATATCTAAACGACAACGCTATTAAGTTCGCTTGTGTCGGTGACGATTGCGTCGGGCTCGATTTCCCATGGGTCGAAAACAGCGGCCGGACTGCGCTTTACCCATGCAGTTCGCCAGCCGGCCGTGTGGGCACCGATGACATCAAACGGATTGCCCGACACGAGCCAGGTTTTCTCACGCGTAGCGCCGGTTTCCTTCAGGAAGTGGCGGTACACTGCCGGATCCGGTTTGAAACTCTGCACATCGTGCACGCTGACGATCCCGTCTAACGCAGAATCCAGACCGGCGTGAGCAAGCAGGTGGGCGAGATCATCAGGCTCGCCGTTTGAAAAAGCGAAGTTACGGTATCCGGCGTCCTTCAAGCGGCGCAAAGATTCCGGCACCTCTTCATAAGCCGGTAATTCGCGATACTGTGCGAGGAGCTCCTGTTTGTCACCGGCAGACAATTCAACCTGCAATTGCATGGCGGTGTAGTCGAGCGCCTGACTCGTACATATGGAAAACGGCCGATAGTCGTGACCAAGTCCACGCCGAAACAGGTACTCAATCTGCTTGTCCCGCCACAATTGCGCAAAGGCCGGCGTCTGGTCGCCCGCGATACTTTGCAGTCGTTGCGAGATGCCAAACGGATCGATCAGCGTGCCATAAACATCAAAAGCCAGCGTTGTTGTCACGAGGTCGATGCCCGATCCTGATAGCCAACGCTGATCTCCCGCATTTTGGTCTCGATCCAGTCCTGCACGATCCGGTTAGTCTCTTTGGGTGGCCGGCCGGCCGGGTCGACCGGTGGCCCGATGCAAAAACGAATCAGGCCGGGTTTTTTCACGAGCCCGCGCCGCGGCCATAAGTCACCGGCATTGTGTGCGACCGGGACTATGAGGCAACCAGCCTCCCTGGCCAATGCCGCACCGCTGACCCCGAACTTCTTGGTTTGGCCCACTGGCACGCGGGTGCCCTCTGGAAAAACCGTTATCCAGATGCCCCTGGCAAGACGCTCGCACCCTTGCTCGATCACCTGGGTCACCGCAGTGTGTCCGGCGCTGCGATCGATGGCAATCGGCCGCATCGCGGCGAGGCCCCAACCGAACAATGGGATCCACTGGAGTTCGCGTTTCACTACCCAAGTTTGCGGCGGGAAGATAGCGAGCTGGGCGTAAGTCTCAAACACCGTGGTGTGCTTGATCATGATGACGCTGGGCTCCGCCGGGATGTTGTCCCGGCCCTCGATCACATAGTCGAGACCGATGACGACGCGCCCAACCCAGAGCATGCTCTTGCTCCAGTTCCTTGCGATTGCAGAGCGCGCTGCAAACGGCAACGGCCAAATAAAGAAAATCGACATCGAAGCGATGGTGACCGACGCAAAGAAATAGAACTGGAATACGAGTGACCGCAGCAACAACATGTCAGGAGGCCCTCTTCCCGGTTTCTGCGATCAACTGTGTTGCTGCAGCATCCAGATCTGCAAAAGTCTCTACGCTGTCTCCACGTTGTTGCAGGTCGGCTGCGGTTTTCCTGCCTTTGCCCGTTAACACGAGAATCGGTCGCGCATTAACCGCCCGCGCAGCTTCAAGATCACGTTCGGAATCGCCAACAATCGGCACACCGTCGAGCGGTACCCCGTAGTACCGGGACAGCTGTTGGTAGAGCCCCGGTGCCGGCTTTCTGCACTTGCAGCCAGCGTCCGGATGGTGTGGACAATAAACGATACGATCCAGATCGCCCGCGGCGTCCTTCACCAGTGCGCGGAGCTTGTCATGCATCGCATTGAGTGCCGGCTTGTCGAGAAGTTTGCGGCCGATGCCGGATTGATTCGTGGCAACAGCAACTGTGAAGCCGGCGCTGGACAACCGTGCAATGGCCTCGATGCTGCCATCAATCGGCAGCCATTCCGCGGGCGTCTTTACGAATTCGTCCGAGTCATGATTGATCACCCCATCGCGATCGAGAATTACGAGCCGTGGCGGCAAAACTCAGTCCGGTCCGGGTGTCAACCGGGATACGTCGGCAATATTCAGAAACAATGCGCGTAGCTCCGACAACAACGCAAGGCGGTTCTGCCGGACGGCTTCATCGTCAGTCATCACCATCACGTCATCAAAAAACGTGTCGACGGGTTGCCGTAGGCTCGAGAGTTCCATCAGTGCCTCTGTGTAGGCGCGCTTCTTCAATAACGGGCGGACGATTAGCTCCGCGCTCTTCAGCGTTTCGTACAACGCTTTCTCTGCGGCATCGTCGAGCAACGCCGGGTCCGGCTTCCCACTATCATCGTATTCGGCCTGCCGCAGAATATTCGCCGTCCGCTTGTTGGCGGCGGCGAGACTCGCAGCGGCTCCAAGCCTGGAAAACGCGGCGACAGCTTTGAGCCGCTGGTCGAAATCGTTGAGCGAGGCTGGCCGTTTCGCGCGAACAGCTGCAAACACTTCCGCCGTAATACCAGCGTCCTGATCAAGGTAATAGCGACGCAACCGGTCCACTACAAAATCGTAAAGCTCCCTCGTGAGCGCGCTATGATCAGCGCCGGAGGCAGGCTGCTGAACAATCGCAGCCTTGATTGCTTCCGCGAAATCGATGTCCAGCGATTTCTCGATAAGTATGCGAATAATCCCAAGGGCGGCTCTGCGCAAGCCGAAAGGATCGCGGTTTCCTGAAGGCCTCTTGCCCAGTACAAAGATACCGGCGAGCGTGTCGAGCTTGTCGGCAACCGCGAGCACCTGCCCGGCCACGGATGTCGGCAGGTAATCCCCGCCGAAACGGGGCAGGTATTGCTCGCCAATCGCTGTTGCGACGGCCGCTTCCTCGCCATCGGACTCGGCGTAGTAGCGGCCCATGACGCCCTGCAGTTCGGGAAACTCCCCAACCATGCCGGTCAGCAGGTCGCATTTCGCAAGGACCGCCGCGCGGGTGACCGTTTCGGGATCACTCCCGAGTTGTTTCGCTATCAGGCTCGAGAGCGCAGCAATGCGAATGCATTTGTCGTGCACGCTGCCGAGCCCTTTCTGGTAGACGACGTTTTGCAAAGCATCGACCCTGCTACCCAGCTTCGCCTGCCGGTCTGCCGCCCAAAAGAAAGCAGCATCCGCGAGCCGCGACTGAATCACCCGTTCATTGCCCTCGCGAACCTTGTCCGGATTCTTGCTCTCCAGGTTTGCGACCGTGATGAACACCGGCAACAGATCATTATTCGCATCGACAACGGGGAAATAACGCTGGTGACCGGTCAGTGTGGCAACAATGACTTCCTCGGGTAACGCCAGGAACGACTCGTCGAATTTGCCGGTCATCGGTACCGGCCACTCCGTCAATGCGGTGACCTCGTCAAACAGCGCCGCGTCGGCAACGGCGGTTCCGTTCGCGTTGTTTGCTTCCTCCGTTACCCCGTCAACAATTTTCTCTCGACGGGCATCGAAGTCGGCGATCACGAAGCCTTTGCGCTCCAGCAACGAAAGGTATTTTCCGGGCTCGGAAATTTTAATTTCCCCGGGTCCGTGAAAACGATGACCGCGCGTCACGTTGCTGGAGAGCATCCCCAGCGCAGATCCCGGCACTGTGTTCCTGCCGTGCAACATCAGGAGCCAGTGCACCGGCCGTACGAACTCAATGTCACGGTCTCCCCAACGCATGCGGCGGGGAATGGGCAACGCATTGAGGGCATGTGCCACAATTTCGGGCAACAGCGCATCGGCCGCTTGCCCCTTTTCGACGGCGCTGTAGCTCAGCCATTCGCCTTTGTTGCTTTTCTCGCGATCAAGCGTGTCGAAATCGACGCCGCACTTGCTGGCGAACGCGAGCCCCGCTTGCGTAGGATTGCCCTCGTCATCAATCGCGATCGTTACGGACGGCCCTTTCTTGAGTGTTTCACGTCCTTCCTGCGTGAACGCCAGGCCGAAAACCAGCACGGCAAGGCGCCGTGGGCTGGCGTAGCCGGCAACACTTTTGTGGTTCAGCCGATTCCTGGTCAGGCCTTCGGCCAGAGCGTCGGCAAATGCATTCATCAGGTTCCGCAACGCCTTGGGCGGCAGCTCCTCGGTTCCGATTTCCACCAGGAAATCAGCGGCATCCGCTGTGGCCATTACCCGTGTGCCCTCTTGCCGGATGAGGCAAGCATCGGAAAAGACAGCGCTTCCCGGCTCGCGTAATAGGCCTCGGCGATCGCACGCGCGATCGCACGCACGCGCAGAATGAATCGTTGTCGTTCGCTGACAGAAATGGCCCGACGGGCATCGAGCAAATTAAACGTGTGAGAAGCCGTCAGCATTTGCTCGTACGCGGGCAATGGCAGCCCGCACTCAATCAGCCGCTGGCTCTCGCTCTCGGCTTGATCAAAAGCCGAGAACAAGGCCTTGACGTCCGCTTCTTCAAAATTGTAACGGGACTGCTCGACTTCGTTCTGGTGATAAACGTCGCGATAGCTTATGCGTCCCAGTGGACCATCCGTCCAGGTAATATCGAAGATGCTTGCCACGTCCTGCAGGTACATCGCAAGCCGCTCGAGTCCATAGGTGAGCTCGCCGGTCACCGGCTTGCACTCGAGACCGCCGACTTGCTGAAAATAAGTGAACTGCGTAATTTCCATGCCGTTCAGCCAGACCTCCCAACCGAGGCCCCAGGCGCCGAGAGTTGGCGACTCCCAGTCGTCTTCGACAAAGCGAATGTCATGTACGGTTAAGTCGATGCCAAGCGCACGCAGTGAATCAAGGTAGCGCTCCTGAAAATCGTCCGGCGACGGTTTCAGGACGACCTGGTACTGGTAGTAGTGCTGCAAGCGGAAGGGGTTATCTCCATAACGACCATCGGTCGGCCGCCTGCACGGCTGCACATAGGCGCAACTCCATGGCTCCGGACCGATGGCTCGCAGGAAGGTCGCCGGATGAAAGGTCCCGGCGCCCATCTCCATGTCATAGGGCTGTGCAATCACGCAGCCGCGTTCTGCCCAGAATTCCTGCAGCGTGAGAATGAGCTCCTGAAAGGTCTGCATGGAGGGCGGATTTTCCTTGTCGATCAGTTAAATTGGGCGGCCAGGCCGCCGCATTCGAGCGGCTTCGAGGCGCGCAGTATAACCGCATATTGCGTCGCAGTGATGGCTCGAAAATCAAGGCTGGCGCGGTCTCCCGCAACTTATCGCGCCAATGCGGTGCAATCGAATCCCTCCTGCACTAAACTGGTGCGCACTGCATTGCATGTGCCCCGCTTTGGTGCAACACAGCTATTGCAGGTGGACAAAAGGTCGTTATAAATCAGCTATTTAAGTGCATGCGCTGACTGGCACAGTTCGTGCATTTCAGAATGACATTCGGGACGAAGTGCGCACCGGCCGGGCATGGCGGGCCGCGTGAGTCGTCTTTTCATATTTCACGTTAACTGGAGGAATGCCCCATGACCCCCGCTGAGATTCTCGGCCTGATCAAAGAAAACGACGTCAAGTTCATCGACCTGCGCTTTACCGATACGAAAGGCAAGGAACAGCATGTCACCGTGCCGGCGCACGTGCTGAACGAGGATGTTTTCGAAGAGGGTAAAATGTTCGACGGTTCTTCGATTGCCGGATGGAAGGGCATCAACGAGTCAGACATGATTCTGCTGCCGGATCCTGCGTCCGCAGTACTCGATATTTTCTCGGAAGACACGACACTGAACCTGCGCTGCAACGTCATCGAACCAGCGACGATGCAAGGCTACGATCGTTGCCCACGATCGCTGGCGGATCGTGCCGAGGCTTATCTGAAATCGACGGGCATTGCCGACGCTGCATATTTCGGGCCGGAAAACGAGTTCTTCATCTTTGACGACGTGCGTTGGGACGACACGATGCAGGGGGCGTTTTATTCGGTCGATTCAAGTGAGGGCGCCTGGAACACGAGCCGCAGTTACGACGACAGCAATACCGGTCACCGGCCGACCGTCAAGGGGGGCTATTTCCCGGTGCCGCCGGTCGACTCGCTGCACGACATACGTTCTGCAATGTGCCTCGCGCTGGAAGAAATGGGCCTTGAAACAGAGGTCCATCACCACGAGGTTGCCACCGCAGGCCAGTGCGAAATTGGCGTTAAATTCAATACCTTAACGCGCAAGGCCGACGAGGTGCAGATTTTCAAATACGTAGTGCACAACGTCGCACACAGCTACGGAAAAACCGCGACTTTCATGCCGAAACCGCTCGTCAACGACAACGGCAATGGCATGCACGTACACCAGTCATTGTTTAAAGACGGCGTGAATCTATTCACGGGTGATGGTTATGGTGGCTTGTCGGATACGGCACTTTATTACATAGGTGGCACCGTCAAGCATGCCAAAGCACTGAACGCGTTTACCAATGCTGCGACGAACAGTTATAAACGGCTTGTGCCTGGCTTCGAAGCGCCGACCATTCTTGCGTATTCAGCGCGAAATCGTTCTGCATCGATTCGAATTCCTTATGACGCAAATCCAAAGGGCCGGCGTATCGAAGTCCGCTTTCCGGATTCAATGGGCAACCCTTACCTGGCGTTCTCGGCAATGATGCTCGCGGGCCTTGACGGCATTACCAACAAGATTCATCCGGGTGACGCGATGGACAAGGATCTGTACGACCTGCCGCCGGAAGAAGAAAAGAATCTGAAGATGGTTGCGTTTTCGCTGGACGAGGCGCTGGAGGCCCTCGATGGCGACCGCGAATTCCTGAAGGCCGGCGACGTATTCAGCGACGACCTGATCGATGCCTACCTTGAACTGAAGAACGAAAACGTGGTCCGGCTGCGCATGGCCACGCATCCGGTCGAATTCGACATGTATTACAGCCTCTGAGCGCAAGTGGCGGCGCGCGCCCCGAAAATCGCCGGTTTGCGGGCCCTGGGGCCCGCGAACCGGCGCAAAAACTGTGACCCGGGCGGCACTTTACCACCCGGCTACTGGTCAAAATGAAAGTAGCACTGCTATGCTAAGCCTATGCCTAAACGAACGATTATTACGCTCATTGCAACCCTTGCCGCCGGGGCCGCGCTGGCGCAGGCTTACAAGTGGACGGATGAGGACGGCTTGGTGCATTACTCGGACCGGCCGCAAGAGGGTGCGGAACGGGTACAACTGGTTTCCGATGGACGCCGTCCAAGGCCCGCGCCACCGCCCGTTGCAAGAGCGGGTACCAGCGCGGCTGATGAAGCGGCTGCAGAAAGCCCGGCATTCCGCTACGAGTCGCTTACGATCGGTGCACCGCTTGCAGAAGAGACGCTATGGAACATAGAAGGCGTCCTGAATGTCGCGCTCAACGTGCAACCGGCTCTGCAGTCGGGCCATCGCATTCGGGTGTATTTCGATGGTACGCCGAGGATGGTGACTCGCACGAGTTTCGAGATCGACGAAGTCTACCGGGGCGTACACAACATCCAGGCGGAGATCATCGACGAGTCGGGCACCATGATGATTCGCAGCATGCCGAACCGCTTTTACGTGCAGCAGAACACGATCAGCAGGGGCCCCGCCAACAACTAGGCGCCGGCAAGCCCCCAGGCAGGAAAACCAGGCAAGGCGGTGATCCACCGCAAGGCGACCGGGTGCTCGAGCACCTGAACACTGCCGTTATCATTATCGATCAAAATTTTCTTATCGAAGACATGAATCCCGCGGCAGAGAGTCTGCTGGGCGTCAGCCAGCATCGCGGGTGCGGCCAGTCGCTGTTGCAGCTGCTCGGCGACGACCACGAGTTTCGGGACATTCTCATACGCACGCTCGAAAGCGGGATTACCTATGCGAATGAAATGCGGCTTGGGAGCACAGAGGTCCACAGCGGGGAGCGCGTGATCAACTGCCGCGTTTCTCTGCTGCGTGAGCCGGCGGAGAAGGCTCGTCTCCTGGTCGAAATGACTGACGTCACACGCCGCTTCAGGATAAGCCGGGAGAACGCACTGATTATTCAACACGGCGCCGGGCGGCAAATGATCCGGCAGCTTGCACATGAAATCAAGAACCCTCTTGGCGGTCTGCGCGGTGCTGCGCAACTACTGGAGCGGCAGCTTGACAGCGATGAACTGAAAGAATACACGAGCGTCATTATTAGCGAAGCCGATCGGCTCGCCAGCCTTGTTGACAGATTACTGGGACCCGGCGGGCCGCTGAATAAGCAGGCAGTCAACGTACATGAACTGCTTGAATATGTGGTGCGGCTCATAGAGCCGGGACAGAAAAAAATAAGTATCCGGCGTGATTACGATCCGGGCCTGCCGCTGTTCCATCTGGACCGGGATCAGATGGTGCAGGCATTTCTGAACCTGCTGCAAAACGCGACCACGGCGCTGGATGGACAGGGCGAGATTACGCTGCGCACTCGCGCCATCATGAATTTCACGATTGGCGATATACGGCACGCCGCTGTGGCAAGCATAGAGATTGAAGACGATGGCCCGGGGATACCGCCGGACCTGCGGGACTCTATTTTTTATCCACTCGTGACCAGCCGGTCGGATGGCACCGGTCTTGGCCTGCCCGCCGCGCAGGAACTCATAAGCCGGCACGGTGGCCTGATCGAATTCGAAAGCCGACCGGGGCGAACTGTGTTCCTCGTCAGGATTCCGCTGACCGAAGCGGAGGCCACACTTGTCGGCTAGCAATGAACTCGAAGTCTGGGTCGTTGACGACGATCAGTCGGTGCGCTGGGTGCTCGAAAAGGCCTTGCGCCAGGCTCACATGCGTACGCGAAGTTTCGAGCGCGGCGAACATCTTCTGGATGCCATCGAGAAAGAAAGGCCGGACGTCCTGATAACGGACGTGCGCATGCCGGGCTTGGATGGCCTGGCGTTGCTCGACCGGCTGAGCCGCATTTGTCCTGACTTGCCGGTCATCGTCGTAACTGCCTACACGGATCTCGAGAACGCAGTAGCCGCCTATCAGGGCGGTGCGTTTGAATACCTGCCCAAGCCATTCGACGTCGATGAAGTCATCGAGCTCGTCAGGAAGGCAGCGAGACAGGTCGGCCATGTGCTGGACCGGGAAACCACGGCAGATACCGCGAAAATACCGTCGCTGATCGGTCGGGCTCCCGCAATGCAGGAGGTATTCCGCTCCATTGGCAGGCTTGCGCGCTCAAGTATGACGGTCCTGATTACCGGCGAAACCGGAACCGGCAAAGAGCTCGTTGCAAGAGCGTTGCATGAGCACGGTCCGCGCGCAGGTAAAGCCTTCGTCGCTCTTAATACTTCCGCCATTGCATCAGAGCTCCTGGAGACCGAGTTGTTCGGTCACGAACGCGGTGCATTTACCGGTGCCGATGCAAGGCGCATCGGGCGCTTCGAACAAGCTGATGGCGGCACCCTCTTCCTCGACGAGATCGGCGACATGTCACTGGCTTTGCAGACACGTTTATTGCGCGTGCTGGCCGAAAGTGAATTCTATCGCGTCGGCGGACAGACGTCGGTCAAGGTGGACGTCCGCGTTATCGCCGCAACAAATCAGGATCTGCCGCGGGCCGTCGAGCAAGGCCGCTTTCGCGAAGACCTCTATCACCGGCTGAATGTCATCCGTATCAATACACCGCCGCTGCGCGAGCGGCGCCAGGACATACCGTTGTTGCTAAGCCATTACATGGACGATGCAGCCAGGGAACTCGATATTCCGGCGAAAACATTGAACAGCGAGGCAATGGACATTCTGCAAAGTTACGAATGGCCGGGAAATGTACGGCAACTGGTTAACGTAACCCGCCGTATGACCGTGATCGCGCCCGGTGGCGTCATCTCGGCAATCGACATTCCGGAAGATCTGGGCGGGTTGTCCGGCAAAGGCGCTCAACAGGAATGGACACAAAGCCTCGCCTATTGGGCGGAGCAGGAGCTCGGCTCCGACGAGCAAAGCCCGCTCATCGAAGCGGCGCTTCCGGAATTCGAAAAGACCCTGATAAGAATCGCGCTCGACCAGGCGAAGGGACATCGGCAACAGGCAGCGAAACTACTAGGCTGGGGCCGCAATACCCTGACGCGAAAAATTCGCTCCCTCAATCTGGAGTAGGAACCCTTCCCAAGCGGGCGATTCAGGTTAACCGCACGCATCTGCATCGATCGCCCGGTGGGCCGGGCTCCTACGATAGCGTCGCAGGAGCTCTTCCTGAGCGGGCGATGCTATTGCAACCCTGTCTGCTCGAGCAAACTAACGAAGCGCGGGTCGTCGCGAATAAAATCGTAAGCGGGATTTATTTTCATGCTAAGTACACTGCGCGACGCGGATTGATCGTCGGTGGCCTGTTGCAGTGTACGCAGTGTACCTTCACGGTCGCCAACGAAGGCAAGCACCTGGCCAAGATCTTCGCTGCCGAGCAACGAGCGACTTATCAGGTCTGCGGATAGGTTGCCGATCGTTCCATCATTGGCATAGGCGATCATCATGTCGCCAATCTCCCGCGCTGCCACCGGGTCACCGCCGATGATTGTTGTGTAAGATACAAACGACGCAGCGCCATTTTCAACCTGACCTGCGCGCAGCGAGGTACACTACTGCGACTCGCAAGACATTTCGTCGCTTGATTTCAGCGAGTATTGAAATGACCTTCCCCCTGACAGTTGACTAGTACTGCAATGATCCCGTTAGATCGGATACAGATACTACTTCCTGGCGCTGCATATATTGTAGCAGCCCGGAATTTATCTTTTCGCAGGCAAGCGGATCGTAGAACAGCGCTGTTCCAACCCCAACCGTTGTCGCACCAGCTATCAGAAACTCGATCGCATCCTCCGGCGTTGTAATTCCACCCTGGCCGATGATGGGAATGCCTTTCGGGCCGGCAACCTCATAGACCTGCTGCACCTTGAGAAGCGCTATCGGTTTTATTGCCGGTCCCGATAAACCGCCGCGCACGTTGTCGATGATCGGTATTCGCTCTTCAATGTCGATCGCCATGCCCATGATCGTGTTGATGACGGCCAACCCGTCGGTTCCTGCCTCGATGCAAAGACGCGCGTTTTCCCGGATATCTGTCTGGTTGGGCGACAGTTTGGTAATGATCGGTTTGTTGGTCTGGCGGCGGCAGGTCTCGACAACGCGCGCCGACATTTCCGGAAAGTTGCCGAAATGAACGCCGCCTTCCCGGATGTTGGGGCAGGAAATATTGATCTCGATGGCGTCGATCGCGGAATCGTCAAAGCGTTTGGTGACCGCTGCGTAATCTTCGATCGTAGAACCGCAGACGTTGGCGATGAAGCGGGTTTCGGAGAAATCCAAGCCGGGCAGAATTTCGTCGACGACGACGTCCATTCCGGGGTTCTGCAGACCGATCGCATTCAGCATGCCCATCGGCGTTTCATAAATACGGTGCGGATTGTTGCCGAGGCGTGGCTCGCGAGTGGTTCCTTTAAGTACCACCGCGCCGACATCGCGGTTGGAAAATCCCTCGATGCGCGTGTACTCCTCACCAAAGCCAACGCAGCCGGACAGGAGAACGATCGGCGAGTTCAGAGAGAGCCCGCAATACTCGACGCTTAGCGGACTTTGCTCCGGCTTGAACGCTACAGCCATATATCATTCATTCGGGTACCAAAACTCTGGCGCGATCATACACAGCATTGCGGTTTCAAGTGATGCAAAATATGAGCATGATGTTCAGCCTGATACTTTACGAGCCGGAAATCCCACCTAACACGGGCAACATAATACGCCTGTGCGCCAACACCGGCACCGCGCTGCACCTGATCGAGCCACTGGGGTTCGAACTGGATGAGCCGAGGCTGAGACGCGCCGGGCTGGATTATCGCGAGTTTGCAGATGTAGCAGTGCACAAGAACCTCGAGGACTGCCTGCAGGCGCTGGATGGACCCCGGGTTTACGCACTCAGCACACGCGGCGCCACTCGCTATTCGCACCCGCAATTCAGGCCCGGCGATGCATTCCTGTTCGGGCCTGAAACGCGCGGCTTGCCAAACGCTGTGCTTGATGCACTGCCGCCGGAACAAACACTGCGGTTGCCGATGCAGCCGGACAATCGTAGCCTGAATCTGTCAAACGCCGCGGCAATTATCATTTACGAAGCCTGGCGGCAATCCGGCTTTGCGGGAGGCGTGTAGGAGCCGCAGCCCGCCGCGATCTCCACCTATTCGGGTTTCAGCGCCCGGCCCATCAAAGCGACAACCGCTTCTCGTGGTGCAAGACCTTCATAAAGAATACGGTAGATCTGCTGGCAAATCGGCATCTCGACCGACATCTGGTCAGCAACCTGCTTGACAGCTTTTGCGGCCAGTACACCTTCTACTACCTGCCGTATTTCTTCCTGCGCCTCTTCAATCGACTTGCCGCTTGCAAACGCCAGGCCCATGCGCCGGTTGCGCGAAAGATTGTCCGTGCAAGTCAGCACGAGATCGCCCATGCCCGCCAGGCCCATGAAAGTATCCTGATTAGCGCCGAGTGCCACGCCGAGTCGCGTCATTTCGACCAGGCCGCGGTTGATGAGGGCGATGCGTGTATTGGCGCCAAATCCGAGTCCGTCGGAGATGCCGGCTCCGATGGCGAGTACATTTTTGACCGCACCGCCGACTTCAACACCAATCATGTCTCCGGATGTGTAGGCCCTGAAACTGTCACCGGAAAGCGCCGCCGCGAGATCCTCTGCGAATTCGGCATCGCTCGCAGCAATCGTCAACGCGGTTGGCAGGCCAGCACCCACTTCTTTTGCAAAGGTCGGCCCGGACAAAACGGCCATTGCGCGATCGTCGCCTAAGACCTCGCCAGCGACCTGGTGCGGGAGTTTGCCCGTGCTCAGTTCGAAACCCTTGGTCGCCCAGCAAATCCTCGCGGCACTATCGAGCAGCGGCTGCACTTTGATCAGGGTTTCACGCAGGCCGTGACTGGGCACGGCGATCAGGATGTCCTTTACACCGGCGAGACATGCCCCGAGGTCTGCTTCTACATGCAGGTTGTCGGGAAAAGGCACGTCCGGCAAATAGCGCCTGTTAACGCCGTCGGAGTTAATTGCTGCAAGCTGCTCCGCGTCGCGGCCCCACAAGCGAACCTCCCGGCCGCTGCGCGCGAATTGCAATGCCAGCGCGGTGCCCCAGGAGCCGGCGCCGATAACTGCGATCGGCTGATCGGGCACTGGCACTGCTGTACCGCTAATCAGGCGCTACCTCCGTTGCCCCCGCCATTGCTGCCGGCGGTTGCAGGCTGCTCCTGTGATTTCGCCTGGGCCTGTGCCATACCCTGCGCATACAGGGCATCGAAGTTGATCGGTTGCAGCAGAAACTCAGGGAAACCGCCTTTGGAGACAATATTGGCCACAGATTCGCGTGCGTACGGGAACAGTATGTTCGGGCAGTAGCTGCCGACGATCGCTTTGAATTCGTTTTCATCGTAGCCCGCTATGCGGAACAGACCCGCCTGTTGTAACTCAACCAGGAAGAAAGTCTGGTCGCCTTCCTTCGCTTCGATGGTGATCGTCAAAATGACTTCGTGGTTGTCGTCCGATCCCGTCGTGTGGCTGCTGCGCAGGTTGAGATTGGTCTTCGGTGACCAGTTCGATCTCGAAAATACTTCGGGCGTGTGCGGAGATTCAAAAGAAAAATCTTTTACATAAATCTTTTGAATCGCGATCTGTTTCTGCGGTGTGCTTTGATCCTGGTCTGCCATTATCTATTCCTGCCAAATGAGTTCAATCTACTTGCTTATGCTTTCACGCCGAGCAAACGGTCGAGTTCACCGTCTTGTTCGAGCGCATAAAGCTCGTCGAAGCCGCCTATGGCCCGTTTGCCAATGAATATCTGCGGAACGGACGGACTACCACTGCGCGCAATCATTTCCTGGAGCTTTTGCGGGTCCTTCGAAACCAGCACATCATCGTATGCAAGCCCCTTTTTTTTTAACAGCATGCGGGCTGCGGTGCAATAGGCACAGGTGTCAGATCCATAGATAATGATGTGCGGGCTTGTGTTCATCAGGAACCAGTCAATGCCGCGTGCTAGCGCCTCCTACTTCTTTTTTTTCGTCTTTTTCGCAGTGACTAACGGCAGATTGGCCTGAGTCCACGCTGCAATACCGCCCTTCAGGCCATAGACATTCTCAAGGCCCGCCTTACGTAGTGTATCGACTGCGCGTGATGAGGCGACGCCGGCGTCGCACACGGCGAGTATCGGGCGTGATTTGTATTTCTTGTACTTGTCCTGGTTGGCGGTTAACTCGTCCGAAGGAATATTCTTTGCATTAACAATATGTCCCCGGGCGAAG
>Ga0114948_10000103_pt1 | contig 26380 bp, 26 predicted proteins | sample CR04metaG_FD_83877 | JGI IMG/M metagenome (GOLD analysis project Ga0114948, IMG submission 83877) | Deep subsurface microbial communities from Mariana Trench to uncover new lineages of life (NeLLi) - CR04 metaG | ecosystem: Environmental > Aquatic > Marine > Ocean trench > Sediment | place...
CACATTCCTGTACGTGACCTTGCGCGCCGAACAGTACGCCATGCTCATCGGTGCCGCGGCGCTTTTCATCATCCTCGCCACGATCATGTATCTGACGCGGAGACTGGACTGGTATCGCGTAACGCTGGACCTCGGCCCCGATTGGCCGGCGCCGGGCGCTGGGGCCTCGCAGCAGGCGACGCGAACCGCTTAGCCCGCGTACTGTGCTGGAACGCGGGCTACCAGGAGCGTATACCCGACCCGACAGACAGTGTCAGGACAATCTAGAACTGGAGAAAGTCCGGCTGGATTAGCGAGTGACGCAGATCGAGCCAGGCTATGTGTGAAGATTTCGCCGGAATGTTTTTGTCAGTTAGTCGGTTATATCCCTCACGACGCGAAACCCAGTGTTGTATTTTCTGTATGCGCTATAAAGCCTATTGCGATGTGCCGAACGCAAGAATCTTGGATCGTTCAACCAGGATCCCCCACGAGTACCACGATTACTGCAATCACCCGTGTTCCAACTTGTTCCATCCGCCGGTGCCCCGAAATAGTTATCGTTCCAGCAATCCTCCAGCCATTCCCACACGTTCCCGATGGTGTCATACAGACCGAAATTGTTAGGTAGAAAGCTACCGACGGGAGCGGTACTAGCACCAAAGCCGTCTTTGCATTTTTTGTTCCGCCATTTAAAGTCTGAACTGGCATCCACGCCGTTGCCGTATTTGCAGAGCATGCTTACCGAGTTTCCAAAGAAATACCGGTCGGCTCCACCTGCCCGCGCGGCATATTCCCACTCAGCCTCACTGGGCAGTCGATATGTCTCTCCCGTCTTTTGCGACAACCATGCGACATAGGCCTTTGCATCTTTCCAGTTCACGCATACGACTGGATCCCGCTCAGTCTGTCGAAACCCCGGATAGCGCCACGAAACTCCTTCTTCCCAACCAATCTTTGCTAAACGTCGGCACGAAAAATCTATACTATATTCTGTAGCTGCTACGAACATCGCAAATTCAAATTTTGTCACTTCGTATTTGCCGACAGCCAACGGCTGTGAAATGACGACATCGTGAATCGGCCACTCGTCATCCCCTCCTTCTGCGAACGGTGCTCCGATCCCGATTGACCCGGCGGGTATAACGATCATTTCGGGGCACACTTCGCAATCCTGAAAGGTAGACCCAGGCAATAGGAACTCGCTAGCCGCTGCCGAGATCATCATGGAGAGAAGAGCGACGGATAGATATTTCGAGTAAGCCATATACCCTTCAGTGCAGCTTAACAGTAAATGGATAACGAATTACCGTGTTTGATCGTGGAGGTTTTCCAGCGATCACTCATCCGAAAAGCATGCGTGTTGTTGAAAGATAGTGTCAAGACGTTGATAAGATGTTAAAGGTGCCTGTTAAGGTGCCGTATAGGTGCCCGTAAAGGTGCCGGGGCCGATCACCGATCGAAACCTATCGGCCTCGGCACCTTGATTGTATCGGCCCCGGCACCTTTTTGCGGGCACCTTTTTGCGTTCGGCACCTTTTTGCGTTTTTTGCGCCTTTTTGCGCGCGGCACCTTTTAAACCCGGAGACATCTGAGCCCGACTAGATCTGACAACGTCAGTCGGATCAGGTGCCGACTATCACACCTAACCATGCATCGTCAGCCCACCCGAGACACTGATCACCTGTCCGGTGATGTACTCGGCATCGTCGCTGGCCAGGAACGCCACGATGCCGGGAAGGTCCTCGGGCCGGCCGATGCGCTTCATGGGGACGGCACGCTCGAGTGCTTTCAAAATCTTGGCGCCGTCCTCCCCGGCCTCCAGGAACTGTGCCAGAAGCGGTGTATCCGTGGGGCCGGGACACACCGCGTTCAAACGAACGCCCGTGCGCGCAAGCTCCCTGGCGACGCTCTTGGTGAACGCGATGATGCCGCCCTTGCAGGCGGAGTACACGGCCTCCATGGAAGAGCCCACTCTTCCGGCGTCGGATGCGATGTTCACCACCCTGCCCCAACGCCGGTCGCACATGCCCGGCAGCACGACGTGGTGCATATTCAACGTGCCGCGCAAGTTTACGGCAATGATCGCTTCCCATTGCTGCGGTGTGGTATCGAGGAAGTTGGCGAAGCGATCGAAGCCGGCGTTGTTGATCAGCACGTCGACACCGCCCTGTTCGGACTCGATGGACGCCACCGCGTCAGTCACGGCCTGATAGTCGGTGATGTCGACGACGTGCGTCGATGCCCGCCGCCCCAGGGCTTGCACTTTCTTGCCGGCGGCGCGCACCGCTTGCGCGTCGCGATCGAGCAGCGCCACATGGCAGCCCTCCTCCGCCAGTCGCACACAGATGGCGGCACCGATGCCGCCGCCGGCGCCAGTTACCAGCGCCACCTTACCGGCTAGTCCACGCATGGGCAGTATTTTCTCAAATCGGCCTCATACCGGAGAATCCTTGGGGAAGTCGGGTTCGCGTTTCTCGCGCAGACTGGCGATGCCTTCACGCACTTCGTCGCCGGTCCAACCGAGGAACTCGAGGGCCAGCGACGCATCGAAAGACGGCCCGGCGAGACGCAGCCAATTGTTGAGCGCGTACTTGGTGAATCGAATGGCGCTTTGCGCACCTCGTGCGAGCTTGGTGGCGATTTCGAGGGCGCGGTCATCCAATTCATCGTCCTCGACACACAGCGACACCAGTCCGATGCGCTCGGCCTCCTCGCCACCCAATGGTTCACAGGTAAGCAGGTAGTACTTGGCCTTCGCCATTCCCACCAGCAGGGGCCAGACGATGACGGAATGGTCCCCCGCCGCGACACCGAGGCGGGTGTGGCCATCGATGAAGCGTGCCGTTTTCGACGCGACACTGATATCGGCGACCAGAGCTGCCGCAAGGCCCGCCCCCACGGCAGGCCCGCGAATGGCGGAGATCACGGGCTTCGAGCAATTGATGACGTTGTAGACGATGTCGCGCGCTTCCTTCCACACGGTCAGGCGCGTGTCCTGATCCCTGGTGAGACTCTCCAACACCTCGAAGTCGCCGCCGGCGGAAAACGCTTCGCCGGTACCGGTGAGGATCACGGCGGACGTCTCCGGGTCGGTATCGACGACGCGCCATATATCGGCGAGTTCTTTGTGCATGCGCGCGTCCACGGCGTTGAGCTTGCCGGGGTTGTACAGACGGATGCGCAGCACGCGCTCAGCGGGGCGGTCGAACTTCAGGGATTGAAAGTCAGCGTAAGGTTCGGACATGGACTCCCTCCGGATCGAATTGCACGGGCCGCAGCCACGCGGATAAACTAATGCCTGGCAGCTGAAATTGATAGATCTCACCTCGGCCGCCGCCGATCCCGGTATCCCCCGCCGCCCGCCAGGAAGTCGAGCCATGAACAGAAGCTATTCCCAGAAGCAGCGCCGCGAATTCACGGATGCCAACCGGCGAGCCTGGGATGAGGCTGCCCCCGTGCACGGGAAGATCAATCAGGCACGATTGCTGGAGGCCTTCTCGAAGCCTGGATATAGCACCCTGGACGACCACTGCGTCGATCGCCTGAACGACATCGGCGTGCAAGGAAAATCCATCGCCCAGCTTTGCTGCAACAACGGCCGGGAATTGCTGTCGCTCAAGAATCTCGGCGCCGGTCACTGCGTGGGCTTCGACGCGTCCGTTGCCTTCCTCGAGCAGGCCCGCGAGCTTGCCCTTGCCTCGGGGCACGCGGATGTGGAGTTCGTGGCAACGGACATCTACGACATTCCTGCCGATCGATGCGGTCCATACGACATCGTGATGACCACCATCGGCGTCATCGGCTGGATGCCGGATCTCGCGGGCTTCTTCGACGTGTTCGCTCGCCTGACCCGGCCCGGCGGGTATATTTTCATCGAGGAAACCCATCCGGTGCTGATGATGTACGAGGAAGGCGAAGGAGACGAGCCCTCCTACCTGGAGCACTCGTACTTCAAGGAAAACCTTTGGTGGATACGACGGGGCTCGATTATTACGAGCGGAGCAAGTATCGATCGAAACCAAACTACTCATTCCAGCACACCCTGGCCGACATCATGATGGCAGCCATCGAGGTGGGATTCGATCTCAGGCACTTCTCCGAGTTCGGTTACGACATTTCCGGGCTCTGTGCCGATCTCGAGCATGCGGTGGCCAAGCCGCCCATGGGCATGACCATGGTGTGGCAGAAAAACTGAACACGGCGCCGCCCGTCACCACAGACTGAGAGACGCGTTCTTCGCGACGTGCTCGTCCAGGAATTGCTTGTAGTACTGGATTACCCTGTGGGTTATCGCGCCGCCGCCGGCGGGAAACTCGACCATGCGTCCGTCGTCCAGTCGCAGGCTGACGATCGGCATGACCTCCCGGGTGGCGCTGGTTACGAAGCATTCCGTCGCCCTGTCGAGATCCTTTTCGTGCACGTCGCGCTCGATGAGCGTCAATCCGTGCGCCGCGCATGCCTCGCGGGCTGCCTTCTTGGTGATGCCACGTAGATTGCCGGCGGCACCATCGGGTGTAATCAGCTCGCCGTCCAGAACGAAAACGACGTTACTGTTGGATGCTTCCGTGACATAACCATCGCGATTGAGAATAATGCTCTCGTCGGCGCCCAGCTCCCGCGCCTGCGTAATGGCGATGACATTGTTGAGGTAGTTTCCGCCCTTGATGTTGGGATCCAGGGCGTCGGTGGGATTGCGCCGCACGGCTGGAATCGCTGCCTTCATGCCGACGCTGTAGAACTCCGGCGGCCATTCCGGAACCGCGTTTACGATAATAATGTAACGCGAATGCAGATCGGGGTTAGGATAGAGTTCCACGGGGCCCTCGCCACGAGTGATCACGTAGCGCACGTAGACTTCCCTTTCGAGCGTTCCCGCCGACGTGGCCTGAACGGTGCGGCGGATCTGCTCCGTCATCTCGTCCCGGCTCTGGGTGATGTGCATGCGAATCAGTCGCGCCGAGTTCTCCAGCCGCTCCCAGTGCTCCCGGTAAAAAAGCGGAACGCCCGAGTAGGTGCGGAAGACCTCGTAGATGGAATCGCCGTAGAGAAAGCCACGGTCGAGCACCGGTACACAGGCCTCTGCCGTTGGCGTGATGCGCCCATCGACATTGCTCATGCTCTTGAAGGTTTCGTTCACGGATTCCTCCTATCGCTCCCGCTCCCTCAAACCGAAAATCTTCGTAGGTCGGGTTTCGCATTGCTCAGCCCAACCTGCGTTTTTCTCCCACTCTTCAGAGCGGCAGAACGGCTCTTGGCTCATATGGTACAACGGATTAATACCTCAGCCGAGCGCTACGGCGCACATGGCCATGCTGACCGCCGCCTGAACGGGCTCGATGACGGGGATGCCGATGTTTTCCTCCAACGCTGTGCGCAGCGCCGCCCTGCCGGCACAGCCTGAGACGATCACATCCGCGGCGCGACTAAATCGCCATGTGCATGAGCACGGCGGAGTCGGGACACTGCTCACGGTACTGCTGACAGCGCCGGATCTCCTCCGGCGCCTGGTCCCGGGACACGCGCGTGAATCCGAGCCCGGAAAAATACTGGTCCGCATCCATGGTGAGCAGATAGAGCGAGTCGTGTCCGAGCTCGCGGGCAAGTTGCACCATGTGCTCGGTAAGCCGGCGCGCGAGTCCCTGGCCACGGTGCGCCGACGCCACTACCACCGAACGCAGCAAGGCCGACGCGCCGTGGGACTCGATTCCGGCAGCGGCGACGACACCGTGGCCGTCGTCGAGCACCTGAAAATGTGCGAGCCCCATAGCAACACCACCCTCCGGGAGCCCTTCCGCGGCCAGCAACGCCACCATGACCGGCAGATCGTCTTTAGTCGCCGCGCGCAGACTCAATTGTTCGCCCATGAGTTGTCGTCCGCCGTGAATGCCATCATTATGCACGCAACCGGGATCGCGTGGAGGATGAGGAATTGAACAGGCATTGGAACCAGACCACGAACCCATGAACAACAGCCCCATCGGATTCATCGGCCTCGGAAACATGGGCGCACCCATGGCGGCCAACCTCGCCGGTGCGGGCTGGTCTCTCATTGTTCACGACGCCGCAGGCACCCGGGATCGGGCGCCCGCAGACACAACCGTCGCGCAATCAGTTGCGGAGGTCGCAGGCCAAGCCGTCACCATACTGCTGAGCCTGCCGGACAGCGCGGTCGTGGATGCAGTCGCCGACGCCATCGTCAGCGCGCCCTCGGCCGTCACCAAGCGCGTGGTGGATACTTCCACCATCGGCATCGCCCAGGCCCGCCGCATCCACGGCAAGCTGGCGGCGGCGGGTATCGAGTACGTGGATGCGCCGGTATCCGGCGGCGTGGCTGGCGCCCGGGCGGGCACCGTGTCGATCATGGTTTCGGGCCCGGCGCCAAGCCTCGAGGAGTTGCGGCCGATGTTGGAGGGCTTCACCGGAAACGTGTTTCACGTGGGCGTCGAGCCCGGTCAGGGTCAGACCATGAAGCTTCTGAACAACTTTCTCTCCGGCACCGCCATGGCCGCAACCAGCGAGGCCGTCGCCTTCGGCGAAAGCCAGGGCCTGAGTCTGGCGCTCATGCTCGACGTGCTCAACGTCTCCACCGGCCGCAATACGGCAACCGCAGACAAGTTCGTCAATCGTATTCTCACCGAGACCTTTGATGCGGGCTTCAGCGGCGAACAGATGAACAAGGATCTGGGTCTGTACCGCGAAGGGCTCGCGGGATCCGGCGGCGCGGATCCGGTAAGTGGCGCCGTTGCCGGGCTCTGGCGCCGCTTTCTCGAAGCGAAGACGAACACCGACATTACCCACGTCTATCCATTTATCAAGAACAAAAGCTGGCCAGGACTCACAAGCCGATAAGTGAGGCGCCGAACATCGAAGTCCGACATGCCGCGGTTTGTTGGGCTTCGCTTTACTCAGCCCAAGCTACGTCTACTCATCGCTACTTGCCGACGCCTGGCCCTGCACGGCAAAAAATGACGCCTTCTTCGGCTGGTCCGGCAATTCGATGTCGGCCTGCATGAGTCGTGCGACGCGGCTGCGTTGGCCGCGAACGATGCTGCCCTCGAGCTTGCTGGGCATGGGATTGCGGGCCAACGGGAAGGCGTCGGCCGCGGTGTAAACACAGATGAACAGGCTTCTGGGGCGATCGCTGCGATTGGCTGCCGAGCCATGCACCAACCGCGTATGCATGAGACAAACGTCTCCGGCCTTGCCCGTTACCTCCACTTCCTGTTTTTTGAGCGTGCGTTCCTGTTCCGGCGCAACGAAGCCCGTGAAAGTGGCGCCATCGAACAGCGAATACAACGGACCGCGATGGGAGCCGGGAACGACCATCAGGCAGCCATTGTCCGCGGTCACGTCATCGAGCATCAGCAACGCAGTGACGATATCGTCGTTCGTGTGCGGTGTGTATGCGAAATCCTGGTGATAGCTGACCACGGTTTGGGAGCCGGGAAGCTTCAGATTGAGCTTGCAGTGATGGTGTTTGACGTCGGGGCCGATGAGATCGGCAACCATGTCCACCATGTGAGAATCACGCATTACCTCATTGAAATGCGCGCTGATCTCGCTCGGGTTGTTGATCCGGCGAAGCGCCGGGTGCTCGGCGCAGTGCTCCTCTCCCATGTCGAAACGCGGACGCCCGTCCACGGTGGGCTCGCCGAAGGGCGCGTCGTGATCGCGGCTTTCCGCCACCCATTCGTGGATACTTTTCTGGAGCTTTCGCAGCTGCTCCGCTGAAACGGCGTTTCGCGCCACCAGGTAGCCGTCGCGCCAGAAATCGTCGATTTGCTCACGGCTCAACATGATTTCAGAGTAGAGCCGCACTCGGCCCGCTGTCAATTCAGGTCATTCCCAGCTTGCGCATGATCCTGGCGATGTTTTTTCGGATGCCCGGCAGGTGCGGAATACTCGCGTACGACTTGAGGTAATCATGCACCGGTTGCAAAGGAAGGCCGCCGAACGCCTTCCCCGGCTCATCGATGTCCTTGAATATTGCTGAAAGCGCAGCGAACTGCATATTGTCGCCGACGGTGACGTGGTCGACGATGCCCGCACGCCCGCCAAAAACATTGTTGTCCCCGATGACGACCGTTCCAGCGGCGATAAAACCGGCCGTGATGAGGCAGTTTTTCCCGGACTGGAAATTGTGAGCCAGATGGCAATGGTTGTCGATTCGGGTGCCACGCCCGATGATGGAGTCCTCGAAGTGGCCACGATCGATGTTCACACCGGCGCCCACGTGAACGTCATCTTCGATCACCAGTCGCCCGTAGTGCACGTGCCGGTAGTGATTGAACTGCTCGTCGTGGGCATAGCCATAGCCTTCCGTGCCAAGGGAAGTCATTGGATGAATCTCGCAATTCTTGCCGATGACTGTTCCGTGGGCGATAAACACGTTCCCATGGATGTGACTGCCCTCGCCGATCATCACGTCCGCCTCCACCGTGGTATTGGCACCAATGATGCACGCCCCGGCGATGCGCACCTTCCTCCCGATAACAGCGTTCGGCCCGATGATGGTGTCTTCGGAGATATCCGCGGACGCGGATATGACTGCCGAGGGATGGATGCGGATTTCGTCAAACCCCTGCTTGTGGACCGTTACCGGGAAAAAGGTTCGCGCCACCAGCGCGAGGGCGAGCTCCGGACCAGGACTGCCCAGGAGCGTCTGTGTCGCACCTTCCAGCGCCCCGTCATCGGCATCGGCATCACTGACCACCAGTACCGACGCCGGGCTCCTCACCGCATCAGCGATGAGACGGCGCTCGTTCAGAAACAAAATGCAACCCGGCTCCGGAGCCGACGGTGGGCCCGGCCGGGAAATCTGAACGCCCGCGTCTCCTCGAAGCAGATGCAGGAGCTTCGGAAAGTTCTCGATAATGTCACTGACTCTGACCGTCATGTTGTCTCTCCAGGGCCCAGGGGACCCAACTAAAGAATTCAGTCCGCGCCCGCCGGTTGGGGAGCCGGTACCCCGCGGTCCCGGGGCAGCATCAAAGCCACACACACCGCAACCAGCGCGCAGGCCGCCAGCACCACGAACACCCAGTAGAAATCACCGGTACGGCCGGTGATGGCGGCAACCAGCTGCACCGCCACCGGCGCCGCGCCGAATGCCAGAACGAACTTGATGCCGAACACCAGCCCATGCCGGGACTCCGGTGTGTAACGGGCCAGCAGCATATTCTCCGCGGGCAGCGCACTAACACCGGCCATCACCATGACGGTGGCCACCATGAGCAGTGGCAGCCCGCCCAGCCTGGCTGCCAGCCACAGGGTCGGCACCTGTATCAACAGGGCGCCAATGTACACCGGCTTCAATGGAAAGCGGTCCGCCAGATGGCCGCCGGCAATCTGCATGAAAGCTGCGGCGGTGTAAACGGCGGCTACCAGCAAGCCGACGCCGAAAATTCCCTCGCCCGCCAACCCCTGGTGGCGCTGCTCCAGGAGCTTGGGCAGTGACGTCTGGATAGTCTGATAAACGAGTGCGAGTAGAAACATGGTGGTCACCAGGATAGCGAAAACCCGCCACATGTCGCTGCGGCTGACCTTCACCTGGTCGCGGGCCACGACGGCGGCATCGCTGATTTTTCCTTTCAGCATGAAACCCAGCAGAGCGACGCCGGTGAGCACGCTGATGGCGCCCGGCACGATGAAGGCCGCGCGCCAGCCGGAAAGATCGATGAGCGATCCGGCCACGACCCCCGCGAGCGCGGTGCCCAGGGATCCGAAAATGCCGTTGAAGCCCAGCACCTTACCCCGCCGGGTCCCTGCGTTTCGCACCAGCCACGGAATACCGACGGGATGATAGATAGCGGCGAACACACCGATGCCCGTCAAACTCCACATGAGCGCGTTCGAAGAGTCCGTGAGACCCGCGGCGATGGCGCACCCGCCCATGCCGAGAAAGAAGGCGACCATCATGCGCGCCGCGCCCAGCTTGTCGCTGAGCATCCCGGCCGGCAGAGCGACCACCCCCACCATTAGCGACCCCAGGGTCCACAGCTCGATGAGCTCGTGGTAGGGACGCTGCCAGACCGACTCCAGGGACAGCACGATGACGAAAAAGAATGCCGTGCACAGATGAATATACAGATGCCCCAGGGAGGAGAAGACGACGGTCGTTCGAGACATCTGTGTGGACATGGAACCTCGGCCGTACGCCACTGGCGGCGGGCGCCAATGGCCGCACCGATCGGTGAACAATGCTCCGGGAGCGGAGGCGGCGAATCAAGAACTCCCTGAGCGTTCGCGGCAGTTTGGCATGTTGCCGGGGCGAAGGGCTAGAATCGGGACCTCTCGCACCTGGCAGGTTCCGATGCGCTATTGTCCGACCCGAAACGAGTGGCAGACCATCGATGCGGCCGACGCCGGCATGGATGCCGAAAAACTGGCCGACGCGGTGGCCTTCGCCGAAGCGGCAGAGACACCCTGGCCCAGGGATCTCTCCAGCGGGCTGGCCGCCGGTTCTGCGACCCGCGAGCCACCGCCCTGGAACGAAGTGCTTGGGCCGACGAAGAATCGCGGCGGACCCAATGGACTGATTCTGCGCGGCGGCAGAATCGTCGCCCAGTGGGGCGACACCCAGCGCGTCGACATGACTTTCAGCATCGCCAAGAGCTACCTTTCCATACTCGCCGGCGTGGCCGTGGCACAGGGATTGATTCGTGATGTCGACGATCCAGTGCGCGAGTACGCCCTGGACGATGGTTTCGACGCGCCCCAGAACCGCGACATCACCTGGCGCCACCTGCTGCACCAGACCAGCGAGTGGCAGGGCACCCTGTGGGACAAGCCCGATCTGGTGGATCGAAATCGCCAGGTCGGTGTCGGATCAGACAATTCACGCAAGGGCACGCACCGGGATCTGCAAGCTCCCGGAAACTTCTGGGAGTACAACGACGTACGCGTCAACCGCCTCAGTCTTTCTCTCTTACAGGTATTCCGGCGCCCGTTGCCGGAAGTGCTGCGCGAGACCATCATGGACCCCATAGGTGCCAGCGACACCTGGGAGTGGCACGCCTACCGCAACGCGCACTTCGAAATCGACGGCGAAAACCTGCCGTCGGTGCCTGGCGGCGCCCACTGGGGTGGCGGCATCTTCATTGCCAGTACCGATCACGCGCGGGTCGGATTGATGATGGCCCGAGGCGGGCAGTGGAATGGGCAACAATTGTTGCCGGAGTCCTGGATTGAAGCGTCCCGCACACCCTGCCCGATCAATCCCGAGTACGGTTTTCTGTGGTGGCTCAACACCGACGGCGCCCACTACGAGCGTGCGCCGGAATCCAGCTTTTTCGCCATCGGCGCCGGTCAGAGCACCATCTGGATCGAGCCCGAGCACGACTTGGTGATGGTGGCCCGCTGGGCCGATGAAACCAAAGTCAACACGCTCATCGGGCGCGTGATGGACAGTGTGCTAAATGGGGACATCCCCCGATTAGCCGATAGGCACGAGACAAGGTTGTAACTGTCAATGCTTGAATTGAATGCGGACTTCTCCAGACCTGTGGTGGTTCGCACGGCCGCCATGGAATGGCGATCCAGTCCCGGGGCGGGGGTCTGGCGCAAACGGCTGGAGCTGCGCGGCGCTGCCGAGAGCGGCAGAGTGACGTCCATCGTGCGCTATGACGCCGGCAGCCGGTTTCCGCCGCACGAGCACCCCGAGGGCGAGGAAATTCTCGTGCTCGAAGGGATCTTGGCCGACGAGCATGGCAGCTACCCGGCGGGCACCTACCTGCTCAACCCGGAAGGTTTTCGCCACGCGCCGCGATCCGACCAAGGCTGCGTGCTGTTCGTGAAGCTGCGCCAGTATCCCGGCAGCGACCGCAGCCACTGCGAGGTGGACAGCAATTCGGCCACCTGGCAGCAGAGCGAGCCCCCTGGACGGGAGGTGCTGCCGCTCTACGACGGGCATGGGCATCGCGAAAGCATGCGCCTGGTGCGGCTCGCTCCCGGCACCCGGGTGCCGGAGCACGATCACCCCGGGGGTGAGGAGATCTACGTCATGGCCGGGAGCCTCGCGGATGGGCAAGGCACTTACGAACAGGGAACCTGGCTACGCTTTCCCGACGGCAGCCGGCATCAGCCCTTCAGCGACGAAGGCTGCACGCTCTACGTCAAGACCGGCCATCTCTGGGACCTGTAGCGGCGCATTATGCGTCGCCGGGAGCGTCCAGATCGAAGAAGGCACGCGCGGTCCGCGTCGTCGCACGGCCAAGCTCGGCGGGGTCGATCCCGCGGCAAGCCGCCACGGTTTCCAGAATGTGTGTCAGGTGCATGGGTTCGTTGCGCCGGCTTTTCGGGCGTGGTTCCAGGTCCCGTGGAAGCAGATAGGGCGAATCAGTCTCCAGCATGAGGCGCTTCAGTGGAATACGCGACACCAGCTCGCGCAAGTGCATCCCGCGTCGCTCATCGCAGATCCAGCCGGTGATGCCGACGTGCAAATCCAGCTCCAGATAGCGCTCCAGCTCCGACGCCTCTCCGGTGAAGCAGTGGATGACCGCTGGCCCGAGCCGGGCCCGGTATTCACCGAGAATCGCCGCGAAGCGATCGTGGGCATCGCGCTCATGCATGAACACCGGCAGACCAAGCTCCGCCGCGAGCTCGAGCTGCGCGGCGAATACGCGTTCCTGGATCGGGCGCGGCGAGAAGTCGCGGTTGAAATCGAGGCCGGTTTCTCCCATTGCCACGACGACGGGCGATTGTGCGAGCTGCCGAATCACGGCCGCGGTGTCGTCGCTCCATTCCCTGGCGAGATGCGGATGCACACCGGCGGTCGCGAACAGTACACCGGGATGCAGCGAGGCGATATCGTGGGCCGCCCGGCTCTCGATCTCGCTGGCGCCGGTGACAATCATCTGCGCAACACCGGCCGCGTGGGCCCGCTCCAGCACTTGCGGCAGATCGTGGCGAAAGCTGTCGTGGCTGAGATTCGCGCCAATGTCGATGAGCTCCATGGAATTCACCAGGACACCGCCGCCGGTTTAAACCCCGCGCAGGAGCGCGCGTGCGCGCGAATCTTCCCCGGGCCTACGTCTTTATGACCAACGTGCCAGCAATCTTATCGTGCCAACCCTGCTTGCGCTTATCGAAAGCCACCCACAGGAAGCCGAGGCCGAAAACAAAAGCGGAAATAAAGTAGCCAATATAACGAACGATGAGCTGGCCCGTGGAAGGCTTGCCCAGCGTCTTCGCGTCGACAATTTTCGCCGATATCACCATCTTCCCGGGTGTGGCCGCCTTCCAGACCCAGAAGCCCACGATCAATACCGCGGGCAGCAACAATTGCGCGAGAAAGCTGCCGGCGGCCCCCTGTGCGGCCATGACCATCGCTTCCGGTGAGGCATCGGGAGACATCGCCATCATTACCATGAAGTCCTGGCCGAATATCGCCATGAGTACAAGAACCAGTACGATGGTGACCCAGATATTGTCGATGAACATCGCGAGGAAACGCGCCCAGAAACCCACGTACCGGGGCTCCGCGACGCCGCTTGTGCTGTTGGTAATCTGCTCTTCCATTTGTGCCGTCCGAATCGTTGATGTCAGTTTCCGGTTCGACGCGCAATCAGGGCGCATCACAATTACACTGAGTATAGCCTGCGACAGTATGAGAACATGACCTCTGGCAAGCAGACGAAGCGATCGCGGCTCGTAGCAAACAAGCAGTTAATTGCGAATTTAATGGTCGCGCTGGCGGCGATCGGCGCCTGCACCTCTGATGATCCCAGCGACGTGGCGCTGGCGACACAGTGCATGCGCGCCTCCGATGACAACCGCGCCAAGCTTTCCTCGTCGTGGCTCAGCAGCGCCGAGATCGAGGTCCGCGGTGATTTGATTACCGTGCGAGCCACGCGCGGATGGTGGGAAAATTCGCCAGATCGAAGTCACCTTCATCGGCGACATGGGTGTAAGCATAGAGTGCGATGTCGGCGATAGTAAATCGCTCGGCAACGAAGAAACTGCGTTCGGCGAGGTGACCCTCCATCACCCCGAGCGCCCTGTATCCCGGCTCGCGCTTCGATTCCACCAGCGCGCGCCGCTCTTCGGTGAGCGCTAGATTTCTGAGCACATGTCGGGAAACGGCGATATTCGGCTCGTGACTGTACTGCTCGAAAAACATCCACTGCAGCACCCGGGCGCGCTCTAGATCGTCCTCCGGTAACAACGGGGTACCTGCCGTGAGAAAAAAGAGAATCGCATTGGACTCCCAGAGCACATCGCCACTCGCGAGCTCGAGCGCGGGGATCTTACCGTTCGGGTTCTTGGCGAGAAACTCCCGGGTGTGGGTCGCACCAGCATTGGTGTCGAGTTCGATGCGCTCGAACGGCAAGTTTAGATGAGCCAGCACGAGACGCACCTTGTAGGCGTTCCCGGAATCTGAATTGTCATACAGTTTCACTTTCCACTGTCTCCACTCAAGTTGCCGGACTGGTCGCGGGCGCTGTCATCACGCTGACGCGCGGCAATGCCAGCACGCACAAGAATATGACGGCAGCAACGGCGGCCATTGCCACGAACATACCGTCGAAACCCGTCGTCTCGTGCAGCAGCGCGACCGTCGGAATAGCGGCGGCGGCGACGCTGAAGCTCAGAACGAACTTGATCGCGTAGACACGGCTCCGGTACTGCGGCGTGGTGATGCGCGACAGCAGAGCATCGTTGATGGGGATCTGACCGAATATGAGCAACATGAACGCCACTGCGCCGACCAGAACCGGCAGACCAGACAACCCCACGGCCAACATGTAGGCCGGGACCTGCAATCCGGCCACGAAGGCGAAAACCGTGCGAATGGAATGGCGGTCCACCAGGTGGCCGATGAGAATCTGCGCCATCGACGCGATGGCAAAGACAGCGAACGCCGAACCGCCGATGGCGGTTGCGCTGTCGAAGACACCGCTCAGGCGTTCCTCGAGTATTTTCGGCAGCGCAAATGTCATGGACTGAAAGATGAAGCTGCCCAGGGTCGTGGTGAGGGCGATGATGGCAAAAATCGTCACCAGCACGTGCTTGTCGAGAACGGAGTGGGCCGGTTTTACAGCGCTGGCCTGCTTCATGGCGCCATCCCTGGGTTCACGGCACAAAACCACATAGGCAAGACCGGTGGCGATCGCCGCAACGCCGGGCACCATGAAGGCGGTGCGCCAACCGGAAACGTCGATTAGCACGCCGGCGATGATGGCGGCGCTGGCGACACCCATGTTGCCCCATACGCCGTTGATGGCCAGGGCGGCGCCGGTTTTCACAGGCCGCGCCTCCACCACCATAGTGATGCCCACCGGATGGTAGATGGCGGCAAACACGCCGATGAAAAACAAACCGACAGCGATTTCCAAGGGCGTGCCGGCGAAGCCCGTCAGCACCCCGCTGATACCGATGCCCACAAAGAAGATGATCATCATGCCACGCCGGCTCCAGCGGTCCGCAAGCCATCCCGCGGGCAGGGCAAAGGCGCCGAAGGCGATGAATCCGGGCGTGGCGTACACGATAAGCTCCGCGTAGCTCATGTGGAAGGCCGCCGGCAGAGCCAGCGCCGCGACCGCGGCATAAATCAGGATGAACAGATGATCGTAGAAATGCCCCAGGTTGAGGAACAAGAATTCGAGACGATTTTTGCCGGGCATGGCCGGATCTCCTGCCGCTGGACGCGCGAACAGTGTGCACCCGCCGCCGCCTGGAAACGCGCGACAGTTAGCCAAGAAATGTCGAGGAACAGACACATCCCTTTCACTCCCTCTCCCTCCGGAAGAGGGCCGGGGCGAGGGGCCGCGGCCTCGGTAACGACCCCCTCACCCAACCTCTCCCCCTGAAGCGGGGAGAGGTGAGGAGGATGAGGAAAAATTCCTATTGGACCTGGTGCACAGACCGCCTTCGCCGCGCACGCTATTATTCGGCGCAATAAATGCGAGGGCATCACGCCCCGATCCAAAATGGCGCAGCTGGAATCACTACTCGACGCTTACCATCGCGGTGACATCGGCTTGGAGGAGCTGGAGGCCGCCGTGGATGCGCGCCTGGCGCAGGCGCCGCGAAGCGGGAGCGATATCGCCGCCCTCCTCGAGCAGGCCCGCGGCCGCGGCCTGCCGCGGGAAGTTCACCAGGCACTGCTCGCCAAACTTGCCCGGCACCATGACGCCACCCTGGGCACCGCCGGCCCCGGCCCGGCCTATGGCCAGGGTGATGATGATGGCGATTTCCGCCCTCTGGATCCCGCCTCCATGGCGAGCGGCGAACAGCCGGAAACCGCGATCGAGGCAGCCCGCGAGGCCGAAGCCCGAGTGGCCCTGACGGCCACCGGCGGCTTTGCGGCGCTGCCGGTGGACGCTTCGCCGGAGCTCGGCGAGGGGGACCGCCTGCGTGGCCGCTTCGAGCTGATATCAAAACTCGGCGAGGGCGGCATGGGTGCCGTATGGAAAGGTAAGGATCTCCTCAAGGAGGAAGCCAAGGACCGCAATCCGTTTGTTGCCATCAAGCTGCTGCAGAAAAACTTCAAAGAGCACCCTGACGCCTTCGTCGCCTTGCAGCGCGAGACCGCCAAGCAGCAACGCCTTGCCCATCCCAACGTTGCCACCGTCTTCAGCTTCGATCGGGACACGGACTCCGGCGCCGTGTTCATGTCGATGGATCTGCTGGAAGGTGAGTCCCTGGACACATTCATCGCCGATCTGCCCGAGGGAGGCCTGGACGAAGCCGAGGCCATGTCCATCATCCAGCAGCTGGCCGCGGGACTCGCCTACGCCCACCAGAACGGGCTGGTGCACTCGGATCTGAAACCCAGCAACTGTTTTCTCACTCACGACGGTACGGTCAAGCTGCTGGACTTCGGCATCGCCCGCGCTTCCAAGACCACGATCGACGCCGAGGGTGTGACGACACTCTTCGACCCCGGCGAGCTCGGCGCCATCACTCCGGCCTATGCCACCGTGGAAATGTTCGAGGGCCAGGAGCCCGATCCGCGCGACGACATCTATGGCCTCGGCATCATGGCCTATCAGCTGCTCACCGGCAGGCACCCCTACGACAGGATGAGCGCCCCGCGGGCTCGGGCCCAGGGCCTGGTGCCGGAGCCCATCGCCAAGCTTTCCAAGCGCCAGAACCGGGGACTCGCGAGGGCACTCGCCCTGGATCGCGACAAACGCACGGCGTCGGTGGATCAGTTCATCGACGACATCCAGCGCAAGACGAATCTGCGCGTGTACGGGATCGCAGCGTCGCTGGTCGCGATAGCGCTGATCGCCGTGCTCGCCTATGCGCAAATCACGGACTTCATCCGCAGCGAAGAGAACGAAGCGATCGTCAACGTCCTGGAGCGAGGCGGTGTCGCGAACATCGCCGAAGGTCTCGCCATGATCCAGGCGCTGGAGTCCGACGCTCAGCGCCGCGATGTGCTCAAGGACGCCCGCACCCGGGCGGCCGTGGTGGCACACATTCTGCGGGGCGAACACAGCATACGCGAAAGCTTGAGCCTGATTCGCCCCTTCGACAACGAATGGCAGCAGGATATTCGCGACGATCCCTTCGCCCGACGCGCCATTATCGATTACTACAAGCAGCGCGTCGACGCCGCCTTCGATCCCGACGAAGGTCGCTACGACTACGGGAAAGCGAACGAGCAAATCATGATTCTGGGTTCTCTGTATCCCAATTCCGCCGAGGTGCTGACCGCGGGCAACGAGCTGGCTGCACGGCGCGCCGATGAGCTCATTCGACTCACTGAAGCGTACGGCACCCTGCTCGGCAACCTGCGCTCGACGAGCACGGACGATAGAAGCCTCGGCGAGGTTCTGCAGGCTATCCGTCTACTCGACCCCGATGATCCGGTCCTCAAGGACCCGCGGATCGCGACCGCTTTCACCGAGCAGGCGCGTGCCGCCATGGGTGCCGGCAATTTGACTAAAGCCAAGATCATCTTGGACCAGGCCGACGAGCTGATTCCTGGCGATCCGGATCTGGTGGGATTGCGTCGGCAGTTGGCGGCTGGGCTCGAGCGCGAGCGCCGGGACCGTCTCGCCATGGAACTGCGTGCGCGCCTGGAGAAGGAACGCGACGCTCTCAACTCGCTGGCGGATTTCCGGCGCGTGCAGAACGACCTCGTGCTGCTGGAGCGTTTGCGCCCCGGGGATTCGATGCTGAAAGATCTGCGCTGGCAGCTGGAGCAGATTTTCCTCTCGGGCTTCGACGAGTCGATGGCAAAGCAACATTGGCAGGAGGCGGAAGATCTGCTCATTGATTTCGCGCGCTTTTTCGAGATCCAGACTGTGGTAGCGCAGCGCGCGCGCCTGAGCGAGGCCGAGAAAGCCCATGATTTCCGCATGCCGGCAACCCAGTCCCGGCGAAGCCTCCTGGCGGTGCGGGCGGCAACCATCAGCGAGCTCCTGAGACAACCCCTGCTGACACCGGAATGGGAAGCGCAGTTCGAAACCGCCTTCAAGGAATCCCTGGCCATGGTCGGCACCGAGGGTTCCGGCGTGCAGCTCATCAGCCGAACCATGATGCTGCTGTATCGCGACCGCGCTGAGGAGGCCGTGAAAGCGAAACAGTACGTTCAGGCGCGAATCCTCATCGGCAAGGGCCGCGCCTACCTGCCGGATGCCCCGGAACTCGACGAGACCGAGAGGCTGCTGGTGGACGCACAACAGACGGTTCTGCGGAAACAGGAATACGAGCACCGCGATGCGCGCCTCTCAGCCACCAGGACGGCGCTGCTGGCCCATGCAGCCTCCGGACGTGCCGAGGAAGCGGCGCAGGCCCTCGAGCGGCTGCGCGCGGATCTGCCCGCCCACGACAATTTCATCGCCGACTCCGCGCAGCCGGCAGTGGCTGGAGCCTTTCTGGAGAGCGCGGCGAAAAGCCGTGCCGCCGGCGATCTCGACGCCGCGGTCGCGCAGCTGGAACGCGCACTTGCCGTATCACCGACACCGGAAGTTCAGAGAACCCTCACGCGTTACCGGGACGAGCGCGCCCACACAGCGCTCACCGCATCGCTGTCGCAGGCTATCCATGGGGACGCAACCCTTGATGTTGGCACGCTTCAGTCCGGCATTTCCGAGCACGCGCAACGCTACCCGCAAGAACACGCCGGCTTGACGGCAGAGCTGGTGACGCTGGCGACGGCCAGGCTGGTATCGCGAACCAGGGAAACACCGCTGGAGGGTGCCAGGCTGCGAGGCGAGCTGGCCGCGCTGAGGTCCTTGTTTCCGGGATCGTCCAATGCACTGGAGCGCGAAGTCGCGACGGCGCTCGAGCAGCGTGCTGCCTCGCTCGCTTCAAGCGACGCTTACCGTGCATACGACTACGTTGCTTCGGCGCTGCTCGTGCTGCCCGGAAACCGTAGTCTGTCGAAACTATCGGCACAGTTGCCGCCTCGGGAGATCGCCAGGGTTCGCAAGCATATGGACGCCGGACGATTGAGCGCTGCGCAAAAGGCATTGAAAACTGCCAGGGCACGCCATCCGGACCATGACGAAATCGCGAAGCTCGCGGCGGAGCTCGACGCACGCATGGCCAACGCACGCCAGGCGTACGGAATCTACCTGCACGGCGTGAAGAAGCGCACGCTCACACGGGCATCCCAGCGAAGAGCGGCCTACGCCGGCGTGCGGCGATTGTGGTCGGACAACCCTGAGCTGCGGCGTGTGAAGTATCGCGAGCCGCGCGCCGGCGAGTGCGCGGCGGATCTCGCCGGCCGGGGTCGGGAGAGTGACGGTGTTTGCTATGACCTGTTGGCCGGCGGTGATCGGGCCGTGCCTATGGTGGTGGTGCCCGGCGCAGAAAATCTCGACGATGCTTTCGCCATCGGCAAGTACGAGACATCCATCGCCGAATTCAACACCTTCTGTGAGCAAAGCGACCAATGCCGGCCGCTGGCCGGACGCGATAGCCAGCTACCCGTCACAGGGGTATCCCGCGAGGCCGCCGAACGCTACGCCCGCTGGCTGTCCGAGCAGGCCAGCGCGAGCAGCGGCGACCGCGTCGTCTATCGCTTACCCACCGACAGGGAGTGGCAACATGCCGCCAATGGCGGTGGAATCCGCGCCACCAAAGGCATCAACTGCCGGGCATGGGGGAAGGCGGCCATCGCGTCCGGGCTTCTGGCCGGCCGCAGCGGCAGCGTGTCGCTGGGAATGCCCCTGGGCAGGGGGCTGGTCAGCGCGACCTTCGGCGAGGAGAACGGCTGGGGGGTGGTCAATCCGGTGGGCAATGCCCAGGAATGGGTGGTGACCAGCAGCGGGCTCGCAGCCCGCGGCGGCGCCTACTCCGACAAGGCGTCGCGCTGCACCGTGGCGTATTCACGCAGCCACGACGGTAGTGCCGATGAGCGCACCGGATTCCGTCTGCTGCGGGAGTTACATTAGCCGCAGGCTAACGCGGTTCCACCGAGTGCAAGACCTTGTCGTACTCGAAGTAGACGTTGAACGCCGGGTAATGCCACACGGTGATGGGTGGATCGCCCACCGGCCCGGAGGTGCTCTGGGGCGCGCCAATCGTGGCCTCCACATCGACCATGGTCGCGCCACGTTTCGGCCCATCGGCGGCTGGCCCGATGGGTCCAAGCGTCAAGGTGTCGGCATGAATCAGAACGGCCGGAGCCGATAGCAGCGCCACCAGCAGTCCGACGGTGGGCAACATTCGCATTGTGTGTCACCTCCCAGCGATTGGCGACCCCAGCAGGCCCAAGTGACAGACACGAGTATAGCCTCTCGTACACTGCCTGTTGCCGGCGAACTACCCCCCGGTACCCGTATTGCCGTTCTCGGCAACGCCTTCGGACTTGATGCGCTCGAAGATCTCGTGCCGATGCACAGGCAGCTCCCTGGGCGCCTCGATGCCGATCTTGACCTGGCCACTTCGCACGCCAAGAACCTTCACCACGATATCGTCGCCGATCATGATTATCTCACCGACTTTCCTGGTCAGAATAAGCATTAAATTCTCCTTGTCTGCGCCCTGGACCCGAGTGTCCGGCAGCAGCGGACACTCCCTGTTGATGGGGCAGAAAAACCCCTCATATGCCGCCTAAGGGTATTGACCGGAGAAACCCGGCGCCTGTCCCACTCCGCCAAGAGCTGGTCATGGGCGGTCAGGTTGGACGTCGGCAGCAGCCCGGGGGCTCAGTGGGCGAGGACTTCGTCGATCTTGGGCTTGGAAGCGGCGAGACGTTTGCGGTAGAGCTGGGGAGACAATTTGACCTCAATCCACCGTATCCCCCGAGTGACGATGAAATTGATACTCAGATAAATGGCGCCGGCAATCATGAACACTTCTACGGTCAGGTACGTCGTGGCGATGATTTTCTTGGCGATGCCGGTGACTTCGAGGATCGTGATGGTGCTCGCCAACGAAGTGGATTTCACCATCAGAATGATCTCGTTGCCGTATGCGGGCAACGCCTGGCGAATGGCGATGGGAAACACGATGCGCCGAAACAGCGTCACCCCCGACATGCCGATGGCGCGGCCCGCTTCCAGCTCTCCCCAGGGGACCGACTGGATGCCACCGCGAATGATCTCGCTCGTATAGGCGGCGGTGTTCATGGTCAGCGCCAGGATGGCACAGAAGTATGGCTCGCGCAGGAAGTACCACAGGCCGACGCTCTCAAAGAATTCCCGGAACTGGCCGGAACCGTAGTAGATGAGAAAAATCTGCACCAGCAACGGGGTGCTGCGAAATACGTAGACGTAGGCATAGGCGAGCTTCGACAGCAGCAGGTTTTTCGACAGGCGCATCTGGGCGAGGATGACGGCAAACACGAACCCGAGAACGAGTGAGCTCCCGACCAGCGAAAGCGTTACGGGAACTCCCGCAATCAGCTTCGGGAACGTTTCCGCCATGAATTCGAAGTCCATGATCTAGCTGACCCTCACGCCCTTGCTGGCCCACACCTCGGCGCGCAGGAAGCCGCGGTTGCTGATCGACGTGAGCCCGAGGTAAAGAAGCCCGGCGACCAGATAAAATGTGAACGGCTCCTTGGTGGAACCGGAAGCAACCCCGGCATATCGCATGATCTCCACCAGCCCGATCACGGAGATCAGTGACGTCTCCTTGAGCGTCAACTGCCACACGTTGCCGAGCCCCGGCAGCGCATAGCGCGACACTTGCGGCACGAGGATGCGCCAGAAGCGCTTGCTCATGCTCATGCCGATGGCCTTCGCCGCTTCGATCTGCCCCACGGGAACCGCCAGCACCGCGCCGCGAATCACCTCCGTGCTGTAGGCTCCGGCACTCAGCCCGATGCACAGCACACCGGTTACGAACAGCGGCAGATCGATGTACCCGTCGTAACCGAAAACCCCCGAGGCAATGCTTCGCAGCAGTGTGCCCCCGCCGAAGAACACGAGATAGATGACCAGTAACTCGGGAATACCGCGAACAACGGTGGTGTAAATGTCCGCCGCGTAACGCAGAACGAGGTAGTGCGAGAGCTTGAGGGATGCAAAAAAGACGCCTATGACAACGCCCAGCAGATAGGAGCAGGTCGCCACCGCCATGGTCATGAGGGCGCCGCGCAACATCTCGTCACCCCAGCCGTCGTCACCCAATACCAGCAGGCTGAAATCCATTGGACGAGGGCTGCTCCAGCTTTTCCGGGAAACGCACGCCGCCCTCCCGCTTCAGGGTGCGGGAGGGCGGCGGCGGGAGAGTCGCGCTACTGCTTCGAGGAAGCGTCGAAGCCGAACCACTTGATGGCCAGCTTACTGACGGTGCCGTCGGCGATGGCACCGTTGATGGCCTCGCTGAACATGTCGGCCAGATCCTGGTCCTTCTGGCGTATTCCGACACCGACGCCATCGCCGAAGGGACCACCGGTCATGCCCGGCCCTACCATTTTCATGCCCTTGCCCTTGTCGGAATCAAACAGCGGCACCCAGTAACTCATGGAAGCGAGCGCCGTATCGACGCGCCCGGCCTGGAGATCCAGATCGAGATTCTCCTGGGTGTCATAGGTGCGAATGGTGACGGCGTCACCGAGATACTCGCGCAGGAAATTCTCGTGAGTGGTGGCTGTCTGCACGCCCACGGTCTTACCTTTGAACTCGGCGACGATATCGTCGATGGTCGCTTTTTCCTTGGCATCGACTTCAGTCAAGTTCATGGCCTCCATGCTGGTCTTGAAGTTCGCCATCGGACTCTTTTCAGACACCACGAACCTGGCCGGCGTGGCCGCGTAGTTACGCGAGAAGGTGATGACCTTCTTGCGCTTGTCGGTAATCGACATGCCCGCCATGATGGCGTCGTATTTCCCCGCCTGCAAAGCCGGAATGATTCCGTCCCAGGCCTGAGCGACGATTTCACACTCGGCGTTCATGCGCTTGCACAGATCCTGGGCGAGGTCGAGCTCGAAGCCTACGAGCTTGCCCGACGAATCGGTGAAGTTCCACGGCGCGTAGGCACCTTCGGTGGCGATACGGATCTTGCTCCACTCGCCGGCAATACTCTGGCCGGCGAACATCGCCGCGACAAGGGCCATCAGCACAACATTCAGTTTCTTCATTTCTCTATTCCTCCCTCTCGACATTGTTTTCGAATGAACGGTACCGCCCGCACAATCCACCTGAGCGAATCATCAGAGGCTGCTGGCGAGAAATTGCCGGCAGCGCTCGGATTTCGGATTCCCGAAAAGCTCCCGGGGCGTGTTTTGCTCCTCGATGCGGCCATCGTGCAAAAAAATCACATCGTCGGAAACCTCGCGCGCGAAACCCATCTCGTGAGTCACGACGATCATGGTACGCCCTTCGGACACCAGCTCCCGCATTACCTTGAGAACTTCACCAACCAGCTCCGGATCCAGCGCCGAAGTCGGCTCATCGAAGAGCATCACTTTGGGCTGCATGCAAAGCGCCCGGGCGATGGCGACACGTTGCTGCTGCCCACCCGATAGCTCGCTGGGATAGCCCGCGTGCTTTTCGGCGATGCCCACCTTCTCCAACAACGCCATGGCACGGTCATGGACTTCGTGCCTGGCTTGATTAAGCACGTGCACCGGCCCCTCCATGACATTCTGTAAAACGGTCATATGGCTCCACAGGTTGAAGCTCTGAAAGACCATGCCGAGCTGGGCGCGCAATCTTTCGATCTGACGCGGGTCGCCGATTACCGGCCGCCCTGCCCTGTCGGTGCGCACGCTGACCTCTTCTCCCCCGAGAACGACTCGGCCCGAGTCGGGCGTCTCGAGAAAGTTGATGCATCGAAGCAGCGTGCTCTTGCCGGAGCCGCTGCTACCGATGACCGATACGACATCGTGCTCACGGGCGATCAGGGAAATGCCCTTGAGCACTTCCAAAGCACCGAAGCTTTTGTGCAGATCCTCCACAGCGAGGGCCACCGGCACCTCGGACATGATCCCCCCTTGTTGTTGTCTTGTAAGGGTTTTACGGGGTAATTACCCTGCAAAGAGTATTCTGGATTGGCCGGCGAAGCAAACGAGCGGCGGCGGCACCAGCACGAAAGCGGGGATTTAGGATTTATGTGATTTTTCCGGCGCCCGGGTGGCCGCCGGCCGCTTTCAGCGTCAGGAGGTAAGCGGAGATTCCTTCGATCTTCCGCGGCGGAATACACGGACGAAGAATGCACCGAGGCCGATGATGACGAAGATCCAGAATTTTTTCAGCGCCAGCAGAAGCACGCCAAGCTTGGCGAACAACCCGGCCTTGGCCGCCAGCTTGCCGGCGATGAGCGCACCGATGCCGTATGCCGCCACCTTGTCCACACCGGGGTCGAAATCGCTGTACCGATAGCCGGGATTGAAGTTGGTCATCGCCAGCACCGTCGGGATGGCCGCCTCGATCTCCTGGAGCTGCGGCATGGTGGCCACCAGGTTCAGCACCAGCACACCCTGGCGGCCGAGGATGCGCACATTGTAGTTGAGCGTGTTGACGGGGATATCCCCGAATCGCAGCTCTTTCGCCCAGTACAGCTTTTTGGCAGTCTTGTCGTAGCGAGGCGTGGCGGCCCAACCCACCAGCTCCACCTCGTCGTAACCGGCCTCGATTCGCGCTGCATTCGATTCCCGGGAACCCGCTTGCATGTTCGCGAGCATCTCAGCGTAGTCGATGCTGTCGGCGTCTTCGTCGGGGACAAAACCATCCTCTTCATAGCCGATGACGGCCGCCCAGCTGTCCTCGGCAAGAATGTCCTCGGGACCCGTGATCAGCATTCCCAGGGTTTCGTTGCCCGGTGGATTTCCCCAGGCCGTCACCAGCACGCGTTCCGTGTCCTCGGGGGACAGATAGTGAAAGCCTTCGGGCAGAGTCAGATCGGCGACCCCGCCCGGCAGAGTGATGGTGCCTTCCTGAAAATTCAGTGATGCCAGAAACTCCTCCGCGGTGATCTGCCCCTGGGCGTGAGCGGTCACGGAGAATGCCGCGAGCAACGCACTCAGCACCACGAAAAATCGACGATTCATCCCTTTGGCTCCCTGAATTTGACGTCATTCATCGCCCTGCAAGACAGAGCTTGGTCCCCATTCAGTGCATTATCGTCATCCTGGCGGCAGGCATCGTGCCGCCGACCGTTCGGCCGGTGGAATCTGAGACCTGGTTCTCAGACGGGCGCATAGGGGCTGGAGGCCGCAGGCGCGATCGAAGCTACTCGAAGAAGGCCTGATCGATTCGGGCCACGGTGGGCAGGCGTGAAAGGGCCGCGAGCACCTGGCGGAAACCACGCTGGTGGGTATTGCCGATGCACAGCAGCTCGCTTGGGTTGCAGCCGATGCGGCCCCGCGCCCTGTGCATGGTCACGCTCTTGTCTATGCTGCGCACGCGCGCCACCGTATCGGGCCGGTCGGGAATGCAGAATTCGTAGTCCAGGGCCCGCAGGCCGTCAGCGGGCCCGTACAGGCCGGAATCATCGAGAACCGACAGGTCGAATCGAATCTTGGCGGCGACCACCTCAAGGCCAATTTCCCCGCCCACCGCGGGCAGACTGAGCAGGCACAGGATCAGTAGCGCGGCCGTTCGGATTGCGACATCCGTCCCAAGGATGCCGTTGTGGGTATGCACGTAGGTTCTCCTCCTGTGCGAGGCTGGCGAAGGCCACCGGCTCATTCTTTTCGGTCTATGTGCCTGCTGCAACCCATCAAGCACGCTGTCACCGGACCGGCCATGCTCCGCCAGACCTGGCGCGGAATTCATGAATGAGCCAGGCTAGGAGAGCCACCGCCTGTAGGCGGGCCCGAGCACGGCCGGCAATATATAAATCGGCAGCTGCGCCAACACGAAGAACAGCAGCACGTCCGGCGGCGAGTCCGCCGGCAGCACGGCGAGCAACAGGCCCATGTTGCGATTGCCGCTGGCGAATCCCACCGTGAGCGCCGAGCGGCGTCCCATGACCGCCGCAACTCCGGTGCCGAGCAACTGGAGGAGAATATTGGCGGCGAACGCGGCGATGGTGAATTGCAGCA